>Ga0315268_10001748_pt1 | contig 24979 bp, 24 predicted proteins | sample C1_top_MG_FD_204535 | JGI IMG/M metagenome (GOLD analysis project Ga0315268, IMG submission 204535) | Sediment microbial communities from Yellowstone Lake, YNP, Wyoming, USA - C1_top | ecosystem: Environmental > Aquatic > Freshwater > Lake > Sediment | place: USA: Wyoming | collected 2017-08-01
GAGAAGCGTTGGCAAAGAGCTCGAGAGCGGTTCTCTCGAACGTCGGCTTCGCGGGAGGTTCGAAACTTGAAGTAATGCTTCAGGATAGTCCTCTATCTGCCGAACTGCCCTTGGAATACGAACGCGGTGTTGGACCGGCGCCCGGGGCTCGCGAGTCCTCTTTTTCCTATCGCGGAGCCTTCATTGCCGGTGATTCCGATGTCGGAACCGAAGCCGGATTGGTACCTTTGTGGCAGCTCCACAACACTTATGTTCTGGCACAGATAAAGGGCGGACTCGTCGTCATCGACCAGCATGCGGCTCACGAGAGAATTCTCTTCGAAGAGGCTCAGAAGTCGCTCTTCCGGGGTGCCGCTTCCACACAACAGCTCTTGTTTCCTCTAACGATTGATCTCACTCCCGAAGAGTTCGAAGTGCTGCTCGACGTGGAAGTCTATCTGCGAAAACTGGGATTCGACATCAGGGCGTCGGGCAGAAACAGAATTTTGGTTAAGGGTATACCCTCCGGCTTGCGCGCGTGGCGTGAGGGTCAGCTTCTCCATGACATAATAGACGGAGTGGGCAGGGAGGGAGACGAGAGACGAGGCCCGGAGGAAAAGGTTCTGCGCTCCTTTGCCTGTCATGCCGCCGTCAGGGCAGGTGACCCACTTACGCTCCAGGAAATGAACCATCTTGTCGACAGGCTCTTCGGCACTTCGATGCCGCAGGGCGACCCGCACGGCAGGCCGACCTTCATTCGAATCTCACTGGAAGAGCTTGGGCGGAGGATGGGCAGAAGCTAGAGGGGCGAATGGTGAGAGAGCACGAAGACACGCGACCCGTTCTCGTGATCGTCGGACCAACGGCCGTGGGCAAGACGGCCGTCGGCGTCGAAATTGCCGAGCAGCACGGGTGGGAAATAGTCTCCGCAGATTCCAGACAGGTTTACAAGAAGCTCGACATAGGAACAGCGAAGCCTTCTTCGGAAGACAGAAGGAGAGCGGCTCACCATTTGATTGACGTTGTGGAGCCCTGGGAGGTCTACAGCTGCGGAAAGTTTAGAATAGGCGCGACTGATGCGATCCAATCAATTCGCGAAAGGGGCAAGACTCCCGTGGTGGTCGGGGGTTCCGGTCTCTATCTCAGTGCCCTTGAAAAAGGTCTCTTCGACGGCCCCGAGAGAAACGCGAAGCTTCGCGCGGAGCTCAGAAGACTGGTCGAGGAACAAGGGAGTGGAATGCTGCACAAGAGACTGGCGCAGCTGGACCCTGTGACAGCGAAGCGCCTCCATCCGAACGACGTCGAAAGAGTGATAAGGGCCATCGAGGTTTTCGAAGCGACAGGAAAATCGATATCTGAACTTCAGCGGGACTCTACGAAGCCGGGAAGATTCAGACTGATAATGGTCGGGCTAAGGCGTCCGAGAGAGACCCTGTACGAAATGATAAATCATCGGTTCGAGCTCATGCTCGAGAGAGGTTTTCTCGACGAGCTGAGATCTCTCCTGGAAATCGGATTCTCCGAGGAATGGCCGGCTTTCAGGACCGTCGGCTACCGAGAGATGGTGGCGTACTTGCGCGGCCGCGTGAGCTTGGATTCTGCCAAAGAGACGGCGAAAACGCAGACGCGGAGGTTTGCAAAAAGACAGACGACGTGGCTCAATAATTCGACTTCAGTGACCTGGATAGACGTTGCGACCGGCGAAGACTCCTGCAAGACCGCAGAGAAGGTTCTGTGCGTCTTCGAGACCGCAGCAGCATCAAATACTACTTGACATGACGGCTGCAATTCTTTAAGTTATCTCCGGTTACGGCTGGTGATGCAGCCAAGAGCGGGCATAACTCAGTGGTAGAGTATCAGCTTCCCAAGCTGAGAGTCGCGGGTTCAAATCCCGTTGCCCGCTCCATTTGTCTTCGGCAAGATGTCCCTTTTTGACGCTGATCAGGGTTGGTTCTCATGCTCAGAATAGAAGCAGTAAAGGAAGAAGGTCCGGCGAGAGAGTCGGGTCTAAGAAAGGGAGACGCAATAGTCTCCGTCGGCTCGCGGCCGGTGAGAGATGTTATCGATTTCTTCTATCACAGCCACGAACGAAATGTCAAAGTTGTGGCCAGAAGAGGCACCAGGGAATTCAGTGCAAGACTGAACCGAGACGCAAGCGGAATCTTCGGCCTCAGGTTCGCACCTTTCAGGCCTTTCATCTGCTCCAACAAGTGCGTCTTTTGTTTCGTCGACCAGCTTCCGCCGGGCTTGAGAAGAACGCTCTACGTGAAGGATGAAGACTATCGTCTGTCTTTCTTACAGGGGAGTTTCATCACCATGACGAATCTGGGCGCCTCGTCCATAGAGCGAATCGTGAGGCAGAGGTTGAGCCCGCTGTACGTCTCCGTTCACGCAACCAATCCCGGCGTGAGGGGCCGCATGCTCGGCATTCGCGCGGGAGCGGAGATCATTCCGAAACTCGAGGCGCTCAAGAAGGGCAGGATCAGGGTCCACGCGCAGATTGTTCTTTGCCCCGGCGTAAACGACGAGGCGGAGCTTGAGCGTACGGTGGAGGAACTGTCCGCGCTCCATCCCTGCGTTCAGAGCGTCGCGATAGTGCCCGTGGGTCTGACCAGGTTCAGAAAGGGGCTCTTGCCGCTGAAGCCGGTCGACGGCCCACTCAGCCACGCGATCCTCGGAAAGCTGGAAAAATGGCAGAGGACGTTCCTTGAAAAGCACGGAACCAGATTTGTTTTTGCGGCCGACGAGTTTTATCAGCTCGCGGGGATTGAATGCCCGGCCGCGAGAAAATACGAAGGCTTTCCTCAGCTTGAAAACGGAGTGGGCATGGTCAGAGTCTTCGAGCAACAGGCGAGGCGACTTAAGATGCGACTTAAGGCGAAAGCGAAAGGCAAACCGATCGCTGTCCTGACTGGAAGGCTCTCGGAGAAGGTGTGTTCCGGTCGCCTTGCTGACCGCGGCATAAAGGTGATCGGCATAGAGAACGAGTTCTTCGGGCGGTCCATAACAGTGACGGGGTTATTGACAGGCCGCGACATTCTGAGAGCCCTGCGGCGTCTGCCTCCGGGAGAGGTTGCGGTCGTGAGCGAAACGTGCGTCAACGAAGACGGTCTTTTTCTCGACGGATTTACGCCAGAGCGTCTCGAGGAGCTTTCTAATCACAAACTCATCATTGAAGGAATCGGCGATGCAGAATGCGGTCGTGGCAATAATGGGACGGCCAAACGTAGGAAAGTCCACGCTTTTCAATAGGCTCCTCGGCAGAAAAGCGGCGGTGGTTCACGGAGAGCCGGGCGTGACCCGTGACAGAAATCTCGCGATTGCCAGTTGGGGAAGAAAGTCCTTCTTTGTCGTGGACACCGGGGGCTACGTGCCGGCTGCAGCGGCGGGGATGGAATCTCTCGTAAAGGAACAGGCCAAACTGGCGATCGACACTTCCACGGTCATTCTCTTTCTCGTGGACGGAAAGGAAGGCGTCACGCCACTCGACGAGGAGATAGCGAAGCTTCTCAGGAAGAAGAACAAGAAGACGATTCTAGTCGTGAACAAGCTGGACAATCCACAGAAGGATCTCTCCGTTCACGAATTCCACGAGCTGGGAATCGGCGAGCCGCTGCCAATTTCGGCTCTCCACGGAGTCGGAATCGGCGAGCTCCTTGACGGAATAGTGGACGCCATAGGGGAGACTCCGGAGGCAACTGAGCCGAGCGATGCAATACGAATAGCCGTGGTGGGGAAGCCCAACGTTGGAAAGTCTTCGCTCGTGAACCGGCTTCTTCACGAGAAGAGAATGCTCGTCGACGCCGAACCGGGGACCACGAGAGACTCAATCGACTCTTTTCTGAAGTACGACGATCACGATTTCATTATCATTGACACTGCCGGCCTGAGGCGCAAAAGGAGCATCTGCACCGAGGTCGAGGTGTATTGCGTGGTGCGGGCGATCAGAAGCATCGCGAGGGCGAACGTGGTCTTCATATTGTTCGATGCTTCAGTGCCTCTGTCCGCGCAGGATACTAGAATCGCGGCGGTGGTACACAGATCAGGGAGGGCCTCGGTGGTTGTTTTCAATAAGTGGGACCTGGTGACGAAAGATTCAAAGACCGCGGCAGAGTTTGAGAAATTCACCAGGGAAGAGATCCCCTTCTTGAGCTACTCTCCCGTAGTGTTCGTTTCTGCTCTCTCGGGGCAGAGGGTGGCCGAGCTTCCGAAAATTGCTTTGTCCGTGTTGTCGGAAAGCAGAAAGCAGATCCCCGAGGATGAAGTCACTCGTGTCCTTCAGTTGGCAATTCAGAAGAAAAGGCCGCCTGTTTCGAAGTCAGGGCATCCGGTGACCATAAAGCGGGCGTTTCAGACGTCTGTCGAACCTCCCACGTTTACAGTGATAACCGGCGGTGGGTCAGGCTTCGGCAAGGCGTACATACTCTATCTTATCCATTTTCTCAGAAGGGAGTTTGGTTTTGTAGGTACTCCCGTGCGACTCAGGTTCAGACGCGCCGTCAGAAAGAAGGGTTAAATTGGACCGGATCATCCTTACCGTGGCGCTTGGTTACGTGCTGGGCTCCATTCCCTTCAGTCTCGTTGTCGGGAAGATCGCCATGGGAGTAGATCCAAGAAATCACGGGAGCGGAAACCTCGGAGCGGCAAACACGTTCAGAACTCTGGGTCTTGCGCCCGGCATCACAGTTTTGCTTCTTGACGTGTCCAAAGGGGCCATGAGCGCCCTCGCCGGCTCGCTTCTCTGGAAGCAGGGAACGCCTCTTGGTCCGCAGGACCTGATGCTGCTTGGCGGTCTGGCGGCCGTGTGCGGTCACATCTGGACTCTTTTCGCTTCGTTTCGAGGCGGGAAGGGCGTGGCGACTGCCGCGGGGATGTTTGCTGCAATCGCCCCGTTGGCGTTTGCCGTATGCTTTACGGTGTGGATATTGGTGGTCGCGATTTCGAAATACATTTCTTTAGGTTCGATAATAGCTGCGATTTTATTGCCGATTGCCGTGTACGCCACGAGCGCGCAGAGAACCGGTCGTTCTTTCAGCATGCTCGCTGTTTCGCTTCTTGTCACGGCAGTGGTGCTGGTGGCTCACAGAGGAAATTTCAAGCGCATCTTCCAGGGGACTGAAAGAAAACTGAGGATCCACGGAGGTTGACAAGATCATGAATGTGGCCATTCTCGGTGGCGGGGGTTGGGGAACTGCTTTGTCGATCGTGCTCAACTCGAAGGGGGCGGACGTCAGGGTCTGGGAGTACGACAGTGAGCAATGCGAGCGCGTCAAGAGCGCGGGAGTGAACGAGAAGTTCCTGCCGGGCATATTGATTCCTGCCGGAGTGTCTTTCGTGTCGGACATTTCCGAGGCGGTCCAGGGTCGTGAGGTCTTGGTATTCGCGGTGCCCTCACACACATTGAGGGGGGTCGCAAGAGAACTCGCGAAACTCGAGCTCGGCGCGCCTCTGATAGTCTCCGGCACAAAGGGAATTGAGGAAGACTCCCTGATGCGCATGTCCGAGGTGCTCGGTGACGAGCTTTCGCCTGAGCTGGCCGGCAGGATAGTTGTTCTTGCCGGACCAAGCCACGCAGAAGAAGTGGGCAGGATGTGCCCTACGGCGGTCGTCGCCGCCTCGGCGGACGCTTCTCTCGCAAAGCAGGTCCAACAACTCTTTTCGACGAATTACTTCAGGGTGTATTCGAGCGACGACGTCACCGGAGTCGAGCTGGGAGTTTCGATAAAGAACGTCATAGCGCTGGCGGCAGGAATCTGCGACGGAATAGGCTACGGTGACAACACAAAGGCCGCCCTCATAACGAGAGGGCTCGCCGAGATAACGCGATTGGGTGTTGCCCTGGCCGCGAGGCGCGAGACATTTTTCGGACTCGCGGGGGTCGGCGATCTTGTCGTGACTTGTCTCAGTCGTCACAGCCGGAATCGCTACGTGGGCGAGCAAGTGGGGAAGGGAAGGACTCTCGAGAGCGTGCTCTCGGAGATGACCATGGTCGCGGAAGGCGTCAGGACGACCAGAAGCGCGCTTCACCTTTCCAGGCGCCATGAAGTCGAAATGCCGATCACCGAGCAGGTTTTCGCCGTGCTTTTTGAAGGCAAAGATCCGCATTCCGCCATAGACGAGCTCATGTGCAGGGAATTGAAGCCGGAGACACTGTAGAAAGGGGGTGCCTTCTTTGGAAGACGAAGAGAGAGGCCGAACTTACCACTCAATAAGTGAGGTGAGCGCCATTGCCGGCGTCGAGACTCACGTGTTGCGATACTGGGAGACTCAATTCAAGATGCTCAAGCCCAGAAAGAATCGCGCCGGCAACAGAATGTATAGGACAAAAGACATAGCTCTCGTCATGAGCATAAAGAAGATGCTCTACGAGCAGGGCTTCACTATCTCGGGTGCTCGAAAGAAACTCCTCGAAGACAGAAGAACGTCGTCTGCTCCGGCGAAGAGCGCAGGCGAGAGGGAAGGAGCCACCAAGTTCCTGAAAGAAGTAAGGAAAGAACTCGAGAACATACTTTTACTAGTAAGACACAAAGAATAATAAAGACAAGTTGCGGACAAACTCCGATCCTCGCAGGGGCCGCCGACTCCGGATTGGCAGAACCTTGCGGGTGATTTGAAGATATAGTATCATGCGAACCGGCAACGAATTTACCCTGGTCGGGGCGTGGCGCAGCCAGGTAGCGCACTAGCATGGGGGGCTAGTGGTCGCTGGTTCAAATCCAGTCGCCCCGACCATTATTTGTTTTGGAGGAGTTCTAACGTTTGAGCAGTAATCTTCTCCGCCGCGTCTACGGGAGAGCCTTGGACTTACTCGGTTATACTCTGTACGAGACAGGTGGTTTGCTGGCACGAGTAGTTCCCCTCCGGGTCGGCTATTCGATTGCGGTGGTCCTGGCCCGCCTCAATTTTGTCGTTAATCGCCGTTCCAGAAGAGCGGTGATGAGCAACCTGAGGCACGTCCTGGGAGACGGTGCCGACCCCCGTGAAATCAACAGACTGGCCAGGAGAACTTTCACGAACTTCAGCCTCTTCATAGTGGACTTTCTCAGGTTCCCCCGGGTGTCCAAGGAGTCAATCGCCTCCAGCGTGGACATGTCGATGTTCAACGTGGTGGAAAAAGAGGTCAAGAACGGGAAGGGCGTGATCTTTCTGGGAGCGCACATAGGAAACTGGGAGCTCGGGGGCGCGATCCTTTCCATGAGCGGCTTTCCTCTGCGGGTCGTCGCCATGCCGCACACGAACGAGCTGATCGATCGTTTCTTTGTCAGAAGAAGGACAACAAAGGGAATCGGCGTCACCACGAGAGCGCAGGCCACGAACGAGCTCCTCGGATCCTTGCGGCGCGGAGGCTGCATAGCCATTCTTGGCGATAGAAACGTTATAGGACCGGGTATGGAAGCCGCATTCTTCGGTTCACCGGCCCTCATGCCTTACGGTCACGTCGTGCTTTCGTTGAGAACGGGCGCCCCCATCGTACCGGGCTGCGTGGTGCGCGAAAGCTGGAGTCGCTTCAAGTTCATCATTGAGGAACCGATAAGGCCCGCAAGCGGAGAGGGAGCGTTCGAGGAAACCATGCGCAGGTGCGTGCGCGTTCTCGAGAAATACGTGAAGCGCTTTCCCGACCAGTGGTTCACTTTTGAGCCAATCTGGGAGAGGACCGATAGATGAAGATTTTTGTTTTGGTTCCGGCATATCTTACGGGACCAGGCTTGTTGGACGTGCTTGACGGCGCGAGCAAGATCGTGGGAAAAGAGAACGTCGTGGTCGTAGACGATGGTTCGCCAGACGGGTATCCAGGCCAGGCCGAGAAAATGGGCTTCACCGTTCTCAAACATTCGACAAACATGGGCAAGGGCGTGGCGCTGCGTACGGGCTTCAACTGGGCAGTGTCACAAAACTGCTTTGGCGTAGTCACAATAGACGGTGACGGCCAGCACGATCCTGCCCTCATTCCGAGGTTCATCGAAAAAGCAAAAGAAGGTGGGGCGGACATAGTAATCGGCTCGCGGATGCAAGATTTGACGGGAATGCCCTTCGTGAGGGTGATAGTGAACAAAGTCACTTCCTGGATCGTTTCGAGCCTGGCTGGGCAGGCCATCGAAGACAGCCAGTCCGGCTTCAGATTCATAAGCTGCCGGGTGCTCGAGGCCGTGAAACTCGAAGGAGCACGGTACGACATGGAATCGGAAATTCTGGTCAAGGCCGCCAGAAAAGGTTTTCGCATCGCCTTCGTACCGATTCCCACGGTCTACGGGAAAGAAACGAGTTACATAAAACCGTGGAAGGACGCGATAAGGTTTTCAAAGCTCGTGCTTTCTCTGAGAAAAAAGGGGAACGGCGAAAAACAGCGAGGGCCGCGCGGATGAACGGCAGGCCGGCCGGCGAAGAAAGCAGGGGCGGATCGCGATGATTTTGGTTACGAACGACGACGGAATCGGTGCCGAAGGCATGCTTGCGCTTCGGGAAGCGCTTCATTCCTTGGACGAAGTCGTCATCATAGCTCCTGACCGTGAGCAGAGCGCTTCCAGTCATTCTCTCACGCTCAATCACCCTCTGCGCGTGAGAAAAGTCGAGGACTCTGTGATGAGTATTGACGGCACTCCGACCGACTGCGTTCTCCTTGCTTTCAACGGCCTCCTCCCCGAAAAACCCAAGCTCGTCGTTGCAGGCATAAATCACGGTCCCAATCTGGGTGAGGACGTGAGCTACTCGGGTACTGTCGCTGCCGCGATTGAGGGGACTCTTCAGGGGGCGCCTTCGTTCGCCATTTCCGTGACCGGAAAGCCTCCGTACTCGTTCGAGATTGCTTCTTCCTTTGCCCTGAAGCTGGCGAGGAGGATTCTGGAAGGCAAATTGGATGCCCAGACGCTTCTCAACGTCAACGTCCCCAATCTCGGAGCCGGTAGCACTCCGTCCGTCAGGATCACGAAATTGGGGAAAAGGCTTTACAGAGATCTTCTCATAAAGAAGACCGATCCGCGCGGGCGAGCGTACTACTGGATCGGGGGGAACGAGCCCTCGTGGCGTTCCAGGGAGGAGGAGACGGACTTCATGGCAATAGAGGAAGGCGCGATATCCGTCACGCCGCTGCAGCTAGATATGACGGACCACCCGAAAATGCGGCAATTGGAAATGCTCGGCCTCGACAATATGGAACCTTGACGATTGGAGTTGTCTTCTGTGAAGGCGCAGTCACTCGACGACTTTGAGATAGCCCGGCGGAACATGGTGCGCGACGTGCTTGTCGCAAAGGGAATACGCGACAAGAAAGTGCTCGAGGCCATGCGACAGGTGCCGAGGCATCTTTTTGTGGAAGAAGCGCTCTGGTCCGAGGCGTACGGAGAGCATGCGCTTCCAATCGGCCACGGCCAGACAATATCCCAGCCCTACACTGTCGCGAGGATGTGCGAGCTCTTGAAGCTGTCCGGCACCGAGAAAGTGTTGGAAGTTGGGCTGGGTTCGGGTTACCATGCTGCGATCTTGAGCACGCTCGTCCGCAGCCTGTTCGCGATCGAACTCTTGCCGGAGCTTTTCGATAGAGCAAGAAAGAGGCTCGAATCGCTGGGAATAAAGAACGTGATAGCAAGGATAGGCGACGGCGCTCAAGGTTGGAAATCGTACGCGCCTTTTGATAGGATAGTGGTAAGCGCTGCCGCCTCTCAGGTGCCTCAAGCTCTCACGGAGCAGCTTGGAGACGGCGGGAGGATGGTACTTCCTGTCGGAGCCCAGGAAGAGCAGTGCATAGTCGTCATAGAAAGAAAAGGCGACGCTTTCTCGCGTAAAGAGATAGAGCGAGTGAGATTCGTCCGTCTGGTGGCGGAGCAGAATAGGAAGAGCTAGACGGATTCGCAGGCAAATGCAGAGATCGTGGTCGGGGCGTAGCGCAGCCCGGTAGCGCACCTGGTTCGGGACCAGGGAGTCGGAGGTTCAAATCCTCTCGCCCCGACCAGACAGGAACGCCGAATGGAAAAGGTGAGAGCGAGGATACTCGTGTCCGGCATGGTCCAGGGCGTGGGCTACAGGTCATTTGCGGTCCGTCACGGCCACTCCCTCAATCTCAGCGGATACGCCAGGAACACTGGCGACGGAAGAGTCGAGGTCGAGGCAGAAGGGGAACAAGCTGACGTGGAGAGGTTCATCTCACTTCTCAAGGATGGGCCGTCTGCCGCAGAAGTGAGTGACGTGCAGGTAGAATGGAAGAAGATTTTGGGTGAGGCGACGTCCTTCACCGTACGCTTCTGAGAAATAGACGACGGACTTTTACCGGGAAGCTGTCTCCCATCTCTAAACGTGGCGTGAAAGGCGAAAATGGAAAAAGAACCGCAGAAGAAGAAACGCGCTTCAAAGAAAGAGCACAGCGCGGGCCGCCGGCCGCCGGGCGGGGAAGCAATCTCAGGGGAAACCGACGCGAAGCCTGCCAAGTCGGTACCTCAGCCGGAGTCAATAGGTAAACGTCACGCTGTCGAGAAGAGCAAATTTGCTCAAAAACTGGACCTCGTGCTTGAGAATTACCGAGAGTCGGGTCTGGTTCCGTACGATGAGGTCGAGAGAATTCTACATCGTGAAGACTTCGATATGGCTCAGTTCGAGGACTTTCTGGATCGGGCCGCCGGGGTCGGAGTCGATGTGGAGATCCCTGAATACGACGAGGAAGACGTTCCTCCGGTCGAAGCCAAGGGAAAACAGTACGCCCAGGCAATAGATCCGCTCAACCTGTACTTGAGAGAGATAAGCAGGTACCCGCTTCTCACGCCGACGCAGGAGGTCGAGCTCGCAAAGTCAGTCGTGGCTGGCGACCAGGAAGCTCGCAGACGGATGATTCTTTCCAATCTTCGGCTCGTCGTGAGAATCGCAAAGGCCTATCAGAACCGTGGCGTGGAGCTCCTCGATCTCGTGGAAGAGGGTAATCTCGGACTCATTGCGGCCGTGGAGCGCTTCGACCCGTTGCGCGAAAGGCGTTTCAGCACGTATGCGTCCTGGTGGATAAGACAATCCGTCGTGAGGGGAATAGCAAACTATTCGCGGACAGTGCGGATCCCCATTCACGTCCTCCAGCTCATCAACAGGTACATCACCACGGAAAAGCTCCTGAGCAGGAAGCTGGCGAGGCCTGCGACTGTTGATGAGGTTGCTTTTCAGATGGGCGAGCCCCTCCGAAAAGTTGAGAGGATTCAGAGCCTCATCGGCCGGGTCAAGTCCCTCGACTACGCCTCCATCTCAGAAGCATACGGCGAGCTGTCTCAGTACGAACCTCTACTAACGATGCCCAGCCCGGAGGAGATGATAGAACTTCAGCTCCAGCACGCGGAGCTTGAAGAGTTGATGGGAAAGCTTCCGGGCAGGGAAGAGAAGATACTCAGAATCAGGTACGGATTTCATGACGGTAGAATGCACACTCTTGCAGAGACCGGCGCCTTGTTCGGTGTAAGCCGGGAGCGGGTCAGGCAGATTGAGAAACGCGCCCTCACCAGACTCAGGAAGTTCATCGAGAGTAGAGAGAAGAGGGCCGAGACGGAGGCAGAGAGCGAGCACTAGCGGGACTTTTCCAGAGGCGCCGAGATTATCCGATTGCCGGAACGATCAAAGGAGACAAAAGAGTGCCCGGTAAGATAAAGGACTTGATACGAAGCATTCCTGATTTTCCCAAGAAGGGAATCGTCTTCAGAGACATCACGACTTTGCTCAAGGAGGGACCTGAGTTCGCGAGAGTCGTGGACATGATGGCTGCGGAGTGCGCGAAGAGAAACCCTGACGCCGTGATGGCCATGGAATCCAGGGGATTCATGCTGGGCGGGGCCCTCGCTTACTGTTTGAAGCTGCCGTTCATCCCCGCGCGAAAACCCGGGAAGCTCCCGTGGAAGAAGGCCAAGGAGGAATACGAGCTGGAATACGGCAAGGACGCGCTTGAGGTTCATTTGGACGCCATAGGAAAGGGTGAACGAATAATCATAGTGGACGACCTCTTGGCAACGGGCGGCACCGCTGTTGCTGCGGCGAAGCTCGTTGAAAAGCTTGGCGGCCTGGTTGTGGGCCTTGGGTTTTTGGTCGAGCTCGAATTCCTGAAAGGGCGGGAGCGCCTGAAGGGATACGACGTTTTCTCAATCGTGAAGTACGCGACAGAATAAGATTGCCCCCGTAGCTCAGGTGGATAGAGCAGCGGTTTCCTAAACCGTTTGCCGCGTGTTCGAGTCACGCCGGGGGCATTTTCGTCCGTTACTTATTGAAAGTCATTAGGTTAGAGCGAAAGGGCAAGGAGACTCTTAGAGCCGATTTTCTTGTTGGAGGCGTGATAGTTACCCAAGAATGAGGAATGCGGATGGTAAGAAACATTGTCACGTGCTTTGTTCTTGCCTCATTGTATTTACTACCCTGGCCCTCTCAGGTCTCCGGGGCTCCCAAGCTCCATCTTTTCCTCCCGGCGGGGCCGGATACAATAGGCATTGCGCTAGAGCCGCATCCGGTGAGAGTTGGAGATACAGCCCAGCTTGACGTTTACTTCACCCCGTGCGAGGACATGGAGAGTTTGGACGTGCTGGCGAGAGTGGACCAGCCGGTGGGAATAAGACCGGATGGCCTTCAGGCCCAAGCTTTCGTCAAGTCCGCCACGAAGGGCCAGATCATACGCATTTCTGGCACTGGGACGTTTTGCTGCCCGGGTCAGTACAGTGTGTCCGTTCATTATACTCATAGAAGTGGCCACGGTCTTCCCAGCCACGGTTGGAGAGACTTCCGAATCCGGATTCCGGGCGGAGTGCTTATCCCTCCACCACCCCAGAACCTTCCAATTCAAGTCAAAGAGGCCCCTCCCGGGTTTCAACCGTCGTGCTTGGCACCGTGTGGGGAAGGGGAGCTAATTCATCTTAATGCGCCCCCTCCAGTTCACGAACCAGGGGATGATATCCGCACGTACAGAGTTGGCTCTTCTGCCTTGCCACAGCCAAAGAATCCTACTGCACCAGATTCCCTCTTGTCAGTAAGATACTCGGTTCGCCTCGGCAAGTATAGCTTCAGAATCTCTGTGGGGGAGAATGGCGATTTCGAGTACCTTGAGTATGAGAAGGGCTGGAATGACGCTGAAGGAGCCGTGGGCGAGCGCGTCCGCTCGTCCCTGGTCGGGAGAGTCTCAGCCTCCGAGATGGGGCGGCTGTTTGCAGCGGTCATAGGAGACTGCTGCAACAGCGTCTGGAGCTGGGCAATTCCCGCTGACAGCGCCAGCAACGTGGCTGAGACCGGTTCTGACTATGAGCGACTTGAGGTGACTATCAAAGGGAAAACGAACAGTTACACATCGCATCAACCATTCGCCCTTGATGTCAACGGAACTCGAGAAGAACTGTGCCGGATAAAGATGGCCGCCGAGAAGAAGTAGCGACTTGCACTTTAAGAAACGTTTAGCCCCGTCAGTCGGCTAAGTTGTCTGCCCCCAACGAGAGTGTTCGAAAAGCGTAACGTAGGGCGCATTTTCGCAGTCTGATTGACAAGTTCGATGGCTCGGGATAAGCTAACACAAAGATTCGACTAGAGTGGGCGATTAGCTCAGGTGGTTAGAGTGCCTGCTTGACATGCAGGAGGTCACTGGTTCAAGTCCAGTATCGCCCACCATTTGCATATAGAGGTCATGAGCGGACCCACAGGGGTGCTCGGGAGCATCAGCGGAACCGCCGCCTGACGACGTCAGAAAGAACAACGCTCATGACGGACGCAGGAGGATTCGTTGCACATTCTTGTTGAGGGAAAGGGCCAAATAGAGTGCGAGGCCGGGGTGACCGGAAGAAAGCTCGTGCTCAAGCTCGGCAGCGGAAAGGCGTGCTGCGCCGTGACAGTCGGCGGCGCTCTGGCCGATTGGGACGGTCCCATTCCTGAAGGCGCGTTAGTCCGTTTTCTCGGCTTCGATACAGACCTGGGAAGGGAAGTGTACTGGCACAGCACCTCTCATGTCCTGGCTGCAGCAGTGAAGCAGCTATTTCCGGAGACCAAGCTCGGGATCGGCCCTGCGATTTCCGAAGGCTTCTACTACGATTTCGACAGTCCGCGGCCATTCACTGAGAAAGAACTTGAACTTATCGAAGCAAGCATCAGCAAGATCATCGCTTCCGATGTTCCATTTGAGCGTCGAACTTTGCCGAAAGACGAGGCAATCGGACTTTTTGAGAAACTGAATGAACCGTACAAGGTCGAGCTCATTCGCGAAATACCGGAGAGCGAGGTCTCCATTTACAGCAGCGGCGGATTCGTGGATCTCTGCCGCGGCCCGCATCTTCTATCTTCTGGCTCGATAGGGGTCGTGAAGCTTCTTTCGGTCGCAGGAGCTTACTGGCGCGGGTCCGAAACGAGGCCGATGCTTCAAAGAATATACGGAATCTCTTTTCCCCAGGAGAAGGAGCTCAAAGACTTTCTCATCCGACTCAAGGAAGCGGAGAGACGCGACCACAGAAAGCTGGGTGCCGCGCTCGACCTCTTTAGTATCCAGGAGTCTGCCGGCGCAGGGCTTGCTTTCTGGCACCCGAAGGGCGCCGTCATAAGAAACATCATTGAAGAGTTCTGGAAGCGCGAGCACGTCAGGAGAGGCTACCAGCTCGTCTCAACTCCGCACATAGCCAGGGCAGAGCTATGGGAGCGTTCGGGCCACATGGAATTCTACAAAGAGAACATGTACACCTTCGATATAGACGAGCAGCCCTACGTGCTCAAACCGATGAATTGCCCCGGTCACATTCTTATTTACAAGTCGAGGCGACGAAGCTACAGGGAGCTTCCGATCAGATACGCGGAGCTGGGGACCGTTTACCGGCACGAGAGGTCGGGTGTTCTGCACGGCATGTTCCGCGTGAGAGGATTCACTCAAGACGATGCCCACATCTTCTGCGCGCGCGACCAGGTCTCAAAAGAGATCGACGGAGTTCTGGACCTCGCGCTTTACATGCTCAAGAGTTTCGGTTTCGAGCAAATAAACGTTCAACTGAGCGTTCGAGATTCGGCGCACAAGGACAAGTACGCCGGCGATGATACACTGTGGTGCGAGGCCGAGGATGCACTGAAGGGCGCGCTGGAGAGACGGAATCTCCCGTTCAAGCGGGCAGAGGGAGAGGCAGTCTTCTACGGACCCAAGATCGACATCAGTCTTCTCGACGCGCTCGGAAGAGGATGGCAGGGGCCGACGATACAGTTTGACTTCAACTTGCCGGCGAGATTCTCCGTCACTTATGTCGGACCGGACGGGAGAGAGCATGAAGTCATAATGATACACCGAACTGTTCTCGGCGCCCTCGAGCGCTTCGTGGCAAGCCTCATAGAGCATTATGCCGGAGAGTTTCCCGCATGGCTCGCTCCGGTGCAGGTGATAGTGGCGAGCATAAGCGCAGAAAATCTTGAATGGGCCACGGCCGTAACGGAGGAGCTCAAGAAAAGCGACGTGCGCGTCGAGGCAGACTTGAGGGACGAGACAATAGGAAGCAAGATAAGAGACGCCGAACTGAGGAAGGTGCCTTACGTGCTCGTTATAGGTAAGCGCGAGGCCGAGCGCGGTCAAGTGTCGGTTCGAAGCAAGAAGAAGGGGCAGCTGGGTTCGGTGGGGCTCGACGAGTTCAAGAAAAATCTGCTTGCTGAGATAGCAAGCAGGATATAACATAGATTGAGTTTTGACGAAGCAGAAGCCGCCGGCTTCTCACCCTGTGGTTTTATAGCTTTCAGGGTATGTTTATGATGAACGGAAATTCTTTTCATTTCTTTCGAAGCTGGCGGAGGTGTGTCAGACACCTTCGCCTTTGTTTTTGCACGTTCCTTTAGGGGGTGGTTGCAACCGTGCAAGAAAAAAAGGTGCGAGTGAACGAGAGAATCAGGGCCGCTTCAGTACGCGTGATTGGCCCGGACGGCGCTCAGTTGGGCGTGATGGCCTCGAAGGACGCTCTTCTCGCTGCACAAGAGCATGGTCTTGACCTGGTCGAGGTATCGCCCAATTCAAAGCCTCCGGTATGCCGCATCATGGATTTCGGAAAGTTCAAGTACGAGCAGAGCAAGCGTGCAAAGAAGGCCAGGAAGAAACAACACGTGATGCATCTGAAAGAGGTGAAGTTGAGGCCTAAGATCGAGGAGCACGACTTCGAGTTCAAGATGAATCACGCAAGGAGGTTCCTCGAAGCACACGACAAAGTCAAATTCACGGTTACGTTCCGCGGGAGAGAGATGACCCACGCCGAGCTCGGCCACAAGCTCATGGAGCGAGTGGTAGGGGAGCTCGACAGTATGGGGCAGGCAGAGGCACCGGTTCGATTAGAGGGCAGGAATCTCGTTCTTATCATGGTGCCGAAATCACAGAAGCCCAAAGCCTGATTCGTTCTTGAAGGGTCGAAAGTGCGACTTAAGAAAGAGATTCAGGAAAGCGAGGAGACTCGTCCGAGACGAGGCGACTTGCGCAGAGACGAGGAGAGGAAAGAATGCCCAAGCTAAAGACAAACAGAGGTGCCAGAAAAAGATTCAAGGTGACCGGGAAGGGAAAGATTCTTCGAAGACACGCTTACGTGAAGCACATTCTTACCAGCAAGACGAGGAAGAGAAAGAGAAGGCTCTCAAAGTCCGCTCTTGTCTCGGCGGAGGACAAGGGCAGGATCAGAAGAATGCTGCAAATTTGAGCATCGAATCCGCGTGTTCGTTCATGCGGTATGAGTGGAAAACGGAGTTGAGACCTTTCTTGAGAGGTGATAACGATGGCAAGAGCGAGAACAGTTCCTGCAGGAAGAAGGCGGCGCAGGAAGGTCCTGAAAGCGGCGAAGGGGTTTAGAGGAGGGAGGAGTAAGTTACACAGAACTGCAAAAGAGACTCTGATAAAGAGTCTTGTCTACGTCTACAGGGACAGAAGGACAAAGAAGAGAGATTTCAGGTCCCTCTGGATTTCGAGAATCAATGCTGCGGCGAGGCTGAATGGGATGTCTTATAGCACTTTCATATCCGGTCTCAAAAAGGCGGAAATAGAGATAAACAGAAAGACGCTTGCTGATATCGCGCTTCACGACAGGGAGGGCTTTGCGAAACTCGCAGAGCTGGCGAAGAGCGCGGCAGGCTCCACAACTGTGACGGGTTGAACACGTGAGCACTGAAAAGGACATAGCGGGCCTGAAAGAAAAGGGGGCCGCCGAGATCCGGACGACCTCATCGCTCAAAGAGCTCGAATCTGCGAGGGTGAAGTACCTGGGTAGGAAGGGACTTCTGACGTCGGTGCTAAGAAGCATCGGCGAGCTCGCTGGGCCCGAGCGCAACGCCGTTGGAAAAGCGGCGAACGAGGCCAAGACATCTTTGTCCTCTCTCATCGAGGAACGGAAAGAAGCACTGACGAAGGCCCTGGCGGCGATCGAGAAGCCGAAACTCGACATCACGCTCCCTGGCGTGACACAGTGGATGGGGAGGAGACATCTGCTTCCCGCGGTCACGAATGAGCTCAAGTCCATCTTCATGGGAATGGGATTCTCTATCGCGACCGGCCCCGACGTGGAAGACACGTATCACAATTTCGAGGCGCTCAACATACCGGAGGGGCACCCATCGCGGGAGAAGGGCGACACGTTTTTCGTGGACAAGGAACTGGCACTCAGAACTCACACGTCTCCCGTGCAGATCAGGGTCATGGAGAGAATGCCTCCGCCTGTCCGGATGATCTTTCCGGGCCGCGTATACCGTAACGATGCCCCTGACGCCACTCACTCTCCGGAGTTTCATCAGCTCGAGTGTCTTTACGTCGACAGGGGCGTGACTTTTCCCGACCTCAAGGGAACTCTGGGGTACTTTGCGCGCAGGTTCTTCGGCGAGTCGACTCGCGTGAGATTTAGACCGTCTTATTTCCCATTCACGGAGCCCAGTGCCGAGGTCGACATAAGTTGCATCTCTTGCCGGGGCGGTCAGTCACCTCCGCCTGCCGGTCTCTGCAGGATGTGTGGAGGAAGCGGTTGGCTCGAGATTTTGGGCGCAGGCATGGTTCACCCGGCAGTATTAAGGTGCGTGGGTTATGACACGAGCGAAGTGAATGGATTCGCATTCGGAGTCGGCATAGAGAGGCTCGCGATGCTCAAGTACGGGATAGCCAGTATTCGCTTTTTCCTTGAGAATGACGTGAGGTTTCTTGAGCAATTCGGCTAGACCGGAACGGGCGGGTCGCACCGCGGCCAAGGAATACGAAGAAGATAGAGTCGTAGGAAAGACAACATGAAAATCGGATACAACTGGCTCCGGGATTTTGTGGACTTCGAAATGTCGCCGGAAGAGCTGGCGAGATGCCTTACGATGCTGGGATTCCCGGTCGAGTGGATGGGGCCGTGCGAGCCGGCGTACCCCGGCATTTTTGTGGGCGAGGTGTTGGAGGTAAAGAAACATCCCCGCGCGGACAGACTCGTGCTTTGTGAGGTTGCCGTAGGCAGCAAGAATCTGCACATAGTGTGCGGCGCAACAAACGTAAGGCCCGGCATGAAGGTGCCGGTGGCCTGCGTCGGCTCTGTTCTTCCCGGGGACAAGAAGATCGAGCGGGTCACGATAAGGGGCGAGACCTCTGAGGGCATGCTCTGCTCCGGTGCCGAGCTTTGCCTGAGCAGCGATTCTGCAGGAATAATGGATCTTTCGGGCGAGGGGAGGAGCGGTGCGACTCTGGACGAGCAACTCGGCATCGAAGAGGTCGTGCTCGAACTGGAAGTGGGGCACAACAGGCCGGACTGCCTCTCTGTCTTCGGTATAGCGCGAGAAGTGGCCGCCTTCAACGGCTCAAGGCTCAAGGTCCCCAAATTTGATCGCACGGAGGAGAGTCCAAAACCTGACGAGACAGTCGGCGTAAGAATCGAAGAGGGGGAGGACTGTCCCAGATACTGCGGCCTCGTAGTGAGCGGCGTGAGCATCTCCGGGTCCCCGGCCTGGCTTAAGAAGAGACTCGGCATAGCTGGGTTCAGGGCCCTCAACAATGTCGTGGATTCCACCAACTATTGCCTCGCGTCCTTCGGGCAGCCGATTCACGCCTTTGATCTCGATCGAATGGGGAGAAAGTCGATTCTTGTGAGGCGCGGAAAACCGATGGAGCGAATGCTCACTCTGGACGGAGTGGCGCGACTCCTGGGGCCCGAAGTGCTGTTGATCACGGACGGTGAAACTCCCATTGCAGTGGCAGGCATCATGGGCGGGAAGGACACCGAGGTGACGGAGACCTCAACAAGACTCTTTCTGGAAAGCGCCAATTTCAGCCGGAGCGCCGTGAAGAGCGGTTCGAAAAAGCTGGGTCTCGAGACCGAGGCCTCCGTAAGATTCTCGCGAGGCACGGACCCTGAGATGGCGCGATGGTGCGTGGAATACGTGGGCTGGTTGATCTCGAGTTTGAGTGGAGGAGTCTACAAGGGAAAGACAGTGGACAACTACGTTCTGAGAAGACCTCCGGCTCAAGTGAGCGTTAATCCTCAAAGAATGGGACGAGTTCTCGGTAGTTGCGTTCCCGTCTCCTTCATGAAAGAAAGAATGTCGGCCTTGGGCTTTGGGTGGGAGCCCGAGGGCGAAAACGTGAAAGTCAGCGTTCCGTCGTACAGGCACGACGTGGTGGAAGAGGTCGACGTCGTTGAGGAAATAGCGCGGAGTTACGGTTACGACAAATTCCCGGAGCGGGCAGCCAACATGAGCTGGGTCCCGGGCGAAGACGAGGAAGGAGAGATCTTTCTCGACAGGGTGGCCGATTGCCTGGCAGGTCTCGGGATGAACGAGGTAATAAGTAAAGTGCTGGTCGACCCGGAAAAGGCTTCTCGTTTTGTCGCTAACGAAGCACCGGAGCGGCTGGTGAAGCTTTCGAATCCTGCATCGAGCTCGGAGGCGGTCATGAGGCCTTCGGTCTTGTGCAGTCTGCTCGAGATTGTTGGAACGAACCTCCGGAGGGGAGCGGAGGATCTGCGTCTGTTCGAAGTGGGAAAGGTTTTCTTCAACGCCGGGCCGGGCCTTCCCGAGGAAAGGTATTTTGTGGCCGGAGCACTCTGCGGCAGAAGAAGACCTCCGTCATGGAGAGAGGCAGAGCCGCAGAATTGTGATATGTACGAGGCAAAGGGCATAGTGGAGCGCGTCTTGGACAAATTGAAGGTTGACAACTATGATACCCTTTGTTATGATGGCTTTACAGTGGCGAAGGAAGAATCTGCCGCTATCCTTTGTAATGGCAAGAGGTTAGGCATCCTGGGATTGGCGAGCAGAGAACTACTTCGTTCTTATGACATAGAGAGGGACGTGTACGTCTTCGAGCTCGACGCAGAGTTGCTGAAGGCGGCTGCGCTCGATGTCAATCGATTCGAGGAACCTTCAAGATTTCCTCCGGTAAAGCGCGACATCGCTGTAATAGTAGATGATGCCCAAGGGCACGACGAGGTCGTTGGACTCATAAAGAATCTTGCCGGAGAGAGTTTGCACGGCATCGAGCTTTTTGACGTGTACACGGGCGAGGCCGTTTCAAAGGGCAAGAAGAGTCTAGCTTTCTCGATGATCTTTCAGTCACGTGAGCGGACTCTCTCGGACGTCGAGGTAGACGAGACCATGAAGAGGATATTAGACGGTCTCGAGGCCAGCGGGGCAGGCGTCAGGGGAAGGTGACTTCAGCCCCGGCATTTTCTTAAGCCAGAGAACATGGAACACGTACTCAGCGAACTAGAAAAGAAAGTAGAACGCGTTGCTTCGGCAATCAAAAGACTCAAGGAGGAGAACGCGACTCTCAGGGCGGAGAATCGCAGACTTGGTGAAGGCCTTCGCGAACTGCAGAAAGGTGGATCAGGGAGCGACGGCGTCGTAAAGGAGCTTCGAAACAAGGTCACTCAACTTGAGGGAGAAAGAAAGTCCCTCATCGATCTGAGGAAGAAAGTCGAAACCCGTCTGGAAGCTATTTTGTCGCAATTCGAAACGTTTGAAGAATAGGTGACACGAGGAATTTCTGAAACGGTAGGGAAAGGAAGCCAGGATTTCTATTTTCCATGGGTTGAATGAGAGAAGAGATGAGTGATAACCAGAACGTCATCAAGGTTCAGATATTCGGGGGAGAATACAAGATCCGAGGTGAGGCCAACCCGGAGTATATTCTTGAGGTTGCACGCTACGTAGATACAAAGATGAGAGAGATAAATGAAAAACTATCTGTAGCCTCGCTGGGAAAAGTGGCCATACTGACCTCACTGAATCTTGCGGACGAGTTGTTCAAAGAGAGAAGGGAAAGGGACACTGCGCTCTCGCAAATCCGTGAAAAGGCAGCCTCGCTGGCCTTGAGATTAGAGGAGGCAGCTGCTGATGAATAGATCCAGCTTCCGTCAGTCGGAAGGCATAGCTTTGGGAAGGAGGAGTAGTTTCAGCAAGGAGATCTTTCGGATCCTGTTGGTCGAAGGAGCTCCTGTCACTGTTTGAAAATCCCTACCGTGCGCGTGATGATATAGGCGTTTTTGAGCCAACAGTTGTTCGAAGGGAGCCTGTTCTTGAGGTAATAGCGGGACCCGCTTCGGGCGGAGGCGCGACGGCCTCGAGTCTGGCACCCACCTGGACTATCCAGGTTCAAAAGTCTCTGTCACACGGCAGTCCGGTGGGGATTTCTCTTTTCCGGAGCTGCCTGCGAGGTGGTGTTAATAGATGAACTATGCATTGATGTTCTACGTGATACTTGGAGTGCTCGTTGCCATAGGTGTGTTTTTCGCGGGCTGGTATGCATACAAGAAGGTCTCGGAAGGTAAAGTCGTCAGCGCGGAGAAACTTGCTGAGAAGATAGTTCGTGAAGCGCAGAAGGAAGCCGAGACGAGAAAGAAGAGTGCGGTTCTCGAGGCCAAAGACGAATGGTACAAGGCGAAAGCTACTTTCGAGAAGGAAACTCAGGGCACTCGTCAGCAGCTCCAGACACTCGAGCGGAGATTGGGGGAGAGAGAAGGCAGCCTTAACAGAAGAGCGGATCTGCTGGAGAGGAAGGAAAGGGAGCTCCGGAGACTGGAGCGCGACACGCTGACCAAGGAAAAGGCGATTGAGGAAAGAAATCGCGAGCTTTCCAACCTCATAAAGGAACAAAACGCAAGGCTCGAGAAGATCGCCGGTCTTACGGCCGAGGAAGCGAAAGGGCTTCTCATGTCCAACCTGGAGAGCGAGGCTCGTCACGAGGCGGCCCGCCTCTTGAACGAGATAAGAGAAAACGCAATGCGCGATGCTGATAAGGAAGTGAGAAAGATTCTCACGCTTGCAATACAGAGGTGCGCTGCCGAACACGTTGTGGAATCGACGGTGTCCGTGGTTTCGCTTCCCAGCGATGAAATGAAGGGAAGAATAATCGGAAGAGAGGGAAGGAACATCAGGGCCTTCGAAACCGTGACCGGAGTGGATGTCATTATAGACGATACTCCCGAGGCCGTGATTCTCTCGGGATTTGACCCGATAAGGAGAGAGGTGGCGAGGATCGCTCTGGAGCGGCTGATAAACGACGGAAGAATACACCCTGGTCGAATAGAAGAGGTTGTAGGAAAGACCCAGAAAGAGATGGAGGAGCAAATAAGGGAGATCGGCGAGCAGACCTGTCTGGAAGTGGGAATCCACGGCCTTCATCCGGAACTCGTAAGGCTTCTGGGTCGCTTGAGATACCGAACCAGCTACGGACAGAACGTTTTGGAACACAGTAAAGAAGTGGCGTACCTGTCCGGAATGATGGGCTCCGAGCTGTGTCTTGACGCAGCAGTGGCGAAGAGGGCGGGACTGCTTCACGACATAGGGAAAGCCGCTGATCACGAAGCAGAGGGCACCCACGCGCAGATCGGAAGAGATCTCGTGGTCAAGTACGGTGAAGCCCCCATAGTGGTGGAGGCCGTGGCAGGCCACCATGACGATCCCCAGCCTGACACTCTGATGGCTGTTCTGGTTCAGGCCGCCGACGCTGTGTCCGGCGCCAGACCTGGTGCGAGAAGGGAAACGCTCGAGACCTACGTGCGGCGACTCGAGAAGTTGGAGAGGATCGCGGATTCCTTACCCGGCGTCAGCAAGGCGTACGCCATACAGGCAGGCAGAGAGATCAGAATAATGGTTGAGCACAAGGAGATCGACGACGCAAAGGCGTCCACCCTGGCTGCCGAAATAGCGAGGAAGGTCGAGAAGGAGCTCGAGTATCCCGGCCAGATAAAGATAGTGGTCATTCGCGAGACAAGAGCAGTTGACTACGCCAAGTGATTTACGGGGACCCGGTAGGACTAAGTCTTCGGTCAGATGTTCGATGACCGGGTTTCCTTGTTGATAGGACTCTCGACAGGGCTGTACAATGCGCGTGCTGTTCATTGCAGATGTGTTCGGGGCGCCTGGTAGAGCTGCTCTGCGGGCGCTGGCAGGTCTTCGCCGCCAGAGGGAAGTTGATTTCTGCATAGCGAACGGTGAGAACGCCGCCGGTGGGTTCGGACTCACCAGGGCTATTGCGGATGAGATGTTTTCGCTCGGCGTTAACGTGATCACCGGCGGGAACCATCTCTGGGACAGAAAGGAAGCCTCCGAGCTTGTTGCGGAGGAGCCGCGGGTCCTGAGACCGGCCAACTATCCGCCAGGCGTGCCCGGGATAGGAGATGGAGTCTTCGCCTGCGAAGACGGGGGCAAGGTGGCGGTTCTCAGTCTGATGGGACGGGTGTTCATGAAGGAACTTGATTGTCCCTTCAGATGTGCGGACGAGGCAGTCGAGAGACTGAGGCAAGAGACGCCCGTCGTCATAGTGGACATGCACGCTGAAGCCACGAGTGAAAAGATGGCGATGGGGTGGTACCTGGACGGAAGAGTGAGCGCCCTGATCGGCACTCACACCCACGTTCAGACTGCGGACGAGCGGATTCTCCCCAAAGGAACGGGCTACATCACGGATGCCGGAATGACAGGGCCGTTCGATTCTGTGATAGGAGTCGAGAAGGAGACCGCAATAAACCGATTCCTTTACCAGATTCCGATGAGACTCACGCCGGCCCGCTTCGACGTCAGGATAAACGGCGCGATCGTGGAAGTGGAGCCAAGAACCGGCGTGTGTTTGCAAATAGGGCGAATTTCCGAAGCTGTTGCGGCTGCCGGGGAGGAATAGTGGCGGCGATCTTGCTCGAGGGAAAGCATCTTGCTGCGGCAATACGAAAGCAGCTCAGAACCGAGGTCGAGAAGATGCGGGAGCACGGAACTGTACCCGGCCTGACCATGATCAGGGTGGGCCAGGACGCGGCCTCCGTCTCCTACATGAACGCGAAGGCCAAAGCCTGCGACGAGGTGGGCATATGTTCCAGGGTGCTAGAGCTTCCGACTGACACCGGCGAAGAGAAGCTGAAATCACTCCTCGAAGACGTCGGCAGGGACAATTCCATACACGGTGTGATAGTACAGCTTCCTCTTCCACCGCATCTCGATGCCCTCAGGATCTTGAGTCTCATGGATCCAGTGAAAGACGTCGACGGATTTCACCCCATGAACGTCGGAAGGCTATCGATGGGCGAGCCTCTCTTCGTTCCGGCCACGCCTCTCGGGATCAAGGAGCTCCTGGACCGAAATAGAATCTGCACCGAAGGCTCTCACGTCGTGGTCGTGGGGAGAAGCAATATTGTGGGGAGACCGCTCGCAAACTATCTGAGTTCGAAAAGACCCGGCCTCAACGCTACAGTCACGCTGTGTCATTCCATGTCTAGTGATCTTAAGAAGATTACTCTTACGGCGGACGTACTCGTCGCCGCCATAGGCAGACCCGAATTCGTGGACTCGTCGATGGTGTCTTCCGGAACCGTCGTCGTAGACGTGGGAATGAACAGGATTGCCGATCCAGATACGCCCAGCGGAAAGAGACTGGTTGGAGACGTCAAGTTTTATGAAGTTGCGGAGATTGCCTCCGCGATCACTCCTGTCCCGGGCGGCGTCGGTCCGATGACGGTTGCGATGCTCCTCAGCAACACGGTGGCGGCGTGCCGGATGCAGACGGGAAATTGAAAATGAGCGTTTTGAGCAAGGCAAAGGAATCCGCTCCCTTCTCAGTTTCCGAGCTCACCCG
>Ga0315268_10001750_pt1 | contig 24970 bp, 22 predicted proteins | sample C1_top_MG_FD_204535 | JGI IMG/M metagenome (GOLD analysis project Ga0315268, IMG submission 204535) | Sediment microbial communities from Yellowstone Lake, YNP, Wyoming, USA - C1_top | ecosystem: Environmental > Aquatic > Freshwater > Lake > Sediment | place: USA: Wyoming | collected 2017-08-01
CCAAGGCCGCTGGCCGGGTACTGGACTCCGTGGCAATGCTGGCCGAGTAAGGGCCTTGACCTGGACGATTCGGTGACTCCCTGGGATGGCAGATACTACCAGGTGCTCGGTCGGACGCTGCATATGGACAATGCTCTATCAGATACCAAAGAAAAGGAGATTCGGACACAACATAATTTGAGTGCGGTTTGACGAAACGGGGACTCCCGTCAGGATAGTGAGTAGCGCCAACCACTCACATCCAAACGGGAGGTAGCCCGATGGTAGCACAAACCACGCTCTCTGACAAATTCATTTGATGCCTGGTACATCTATGAGCACATCCACAACGCTGGTGGGAAGGCGTACATTGCATTCAACTCACACGGGTTTGCCTATCCCACGTTCGGTCAGAACGGACATCCGCTCTGTCTGAACGCATTCGTGCTGCCGAAGCGAAAGCGCGTTCACCATGAATTATGTTATGACCGAATCTCCCAGTTTCACCTGTTTACCACCATGAGTGGGGGAGGAAGCAATCAATGGAACCGATGAGCATGCCGTGGTGGACTATGAGACACGCTGGTCAGTGGCTGGCGATTCTTGCGAGGCTCATCCTTGTCTTGCTCGCCGCTTGCACGCCCGCATGGCCTGCACCAGAACGCGCAGGCGTAACCCGTACTTCCGAGTCCCAAGTGACCGCGCTCCCCACGCCTCGAGTCAAAGGGACATTAACGCTCGAAGAGACATTGGCGCAGCGGCGGTCGGTACGTGAGTTTTCCACTACATCGTTGACGCTAGCGGAACTGGGGCAACTACTCTGGGCGGCTCAGGGAATCACAGACCCTGCCGGTTTGCGCACGGCGCCATCGGCAGGCGCGCTGTATCCGTTGGAAGTGTACGCAGTCACGCGCGAAGGTGTATATCACTATGAACCGCAGGAGCATGAGTTGACCGTGCAAGTGCAAGGTGATGTGCGCTCCGCGCTGTATGAGGCGGCGTTGCGGCAAGACGCGGTGTTGAACGCGCCAGCCGTCATTGTAATCGCAGCGGTGTACGCGCGCACAGCACAAAAGTACGGTGAGGAACGCAGTCCGCGCTATGTTCACCTGGAAGCCGGACACGCAGCACAGAATGTTTTGCTGCAAGCGGTCGCGCTGAATCTGGGGGCGGTGCCCGTTGGCGCTTTCTTGGACGATAATGTGAAGCAAGTGCTCGAGCTGCCGTCTAATCAGGAGCCGTTGTATCTGATTCCAGTAGGGCGTCTCAAGTAATGTGGCACGCGATGAATTTGGTGTGCCGCGGGCAAGATTCACAGCGTGGAGAACCAATGGTAGAAGTGTTGGGAAAGAGGGTAGCTGATGGAATTCTTTGAAGCGATAAAAGCACGCCATTCGATTCGCGCCTTTGCCGCGCGGTCAATCGAGCCCGAGAAACTCCAGGCGATTCTCGAGGCGGCGAACCGGGCGCCATCGGCTGGAAACTTGCAGGCGTATGAGATTTTCGCGGTCACGCGTCGCGCGTGCCTGAGCGCACTTGCGCGTGCCGCGGACAACCAGGAATTCATCGCGCAGGCACCACTTGCGCTCGTCTTTTGTGCGCATCCTGCGCGCTCCGCGAAAAAATACAGCCAGCGTGGCGCATCGCTCTATTGTCTTCAAGATGCAACGATTGCCTGCGCGTACGCGCAACTGGCTGTGACCGCGCTCGGGCATGCGAGTGTCTGGGTCGGCGCGTTTGATGAAATCCAAGTGCGCGAGGCAATCGGCGCCGGCAACGAGTTGCTTCCTATCGCGATTCTACCAATCGGGTACGCGAGCGAAAGACCCGAAACGACTTTGCGGCGATCGTTGAAGAATCTGGTACATTCGCGGCGATCGTTGGCGAATCTGGTACATTAGATCACGTAAGCGTGTTTGAACTGAGGGGTTTGAGAGCGGCTTTTTGCCAGATTGTGAGAACTGCCCATATCGGAAGTGATTTGTTCGCAGCAAACGTCTGAGGTGTACGAACTCTTTCGCCGACCGGACACGGTGCAGGTGTGAGGTGCAGTTTGCAAAACTCAAAATCGAAAGGATCTTTCCAGAGCAGGTCCACCACGGTTGTTGTGACGCACCTTGGGGGGACGACGACGGTCGCTGACTGTCTGGTCGAGGACAGCCTACGCATTCTGCTCATGTGTGATGCGCAGGGGCAAACCACAGTGTGCGCCGAAGATTCAGCAGGCTGTACGATCAATCTTCTCGGCTATGGGATTCCGACACCTAGAAAAAACCAAGCATCGTCATGGGGGGACAGTTGAAAATCGGTAAATGGTTTGCTCTGCGGGGACCTGCATTTGTCCGTCAACGCTTAGCCGCTTTACTGCAAAGGTATAGCATAACATCAGCCAAAGCAATGAATCGGATAAACGATTGCACGGAGACCTTGGCGGGGTTGGGCTGTGCCCCCACATTTCCTACGCCGGGCATTGTCGTGCAGCGATATCCGCAATTTATCCGCCATCTCCAGGATGCGGGTGCGGAAATCACGGTGCACAGCTACCAGCACATTGACTTGAGCGCCTTGCCGGTGCCTGCAGCGAGGCAGCAGCTCATGAGAGCCATTCAAACCTTCGAGCGCTTTGGAATTGAAGTGCATGGCTTCCGCTGCCCATACCTGGGATATAGCACCGAACTGCTGAATTCGCTGCCGGCGGGTATGTTTGACTATAGCAGTAACGAGGCAATCTATTGGGAGCCAGCTAACTCATCCGCCAAGGGGAGCCGGTTTTATGAGATTCTTTGCCAGTTCTACAAAGGAAAGCCAGCTTCGGATACAGTGTGCTTGCCTTCGACACGTTTCAACTTGATCGAGATCCCGGTGTGCGTGCCAGATGACCTGCAACTTCACGACGGTTTACAACTTGGCCCTGAAGGGATCGGGCAAGTGTGGGGCCAAATGCTTGACCAGATACATCAGCGTGGCGAATTATTCACCCTGATGTTCCACCCGGAATTGGCCTCGTTTTGCGAAAACCCATTCGTGTCGCTGTTGCGCAAGGCGAGCCAATTTCACCCTCCTGTGTGGATTGCCAGACTGCGTGACATCAGCGAGTGGTGGCGAGAAAAGTCCGGCTTTAAGGTCGAGAGTCTCGAAATCCCAACTGGCCTCCGACTCTCTTTCACTTGTTCCCAACGCGCCACGGTTCTGGTCCGAGGCTTGGGTCCGAGCGAATCCGGACATGTGTGGAATGAGAAATACTATTGTCTGCCATCGAGAGCCTTGGACGTGCCAGCCGATCCCCGCCCTTTTGTCGGCCTCCCCGCCTCCGCACCAGGGCCAGTGGTATCTTTCCTTCAGGAGCAGGGCTATATCGTGGACATGGCCAACACCGCGACACGCTGCGCCATCTACCTGGATGTTGCCACACTGGACAGAATGACCCAGGTGCAACTCGTCAACCACATTGAGGCTTTGCCGGGGCCTCTGGTCAGATATTGGCGCTGGCCTAACGGGGTAGGATGTGCCATGTGCGTTACCGGAGACTTGGACGCCCTTACGCTTCTCGACTATGCTTCGAGACTATTTGTCCGGTAAGCGACACGGGAGGCGAAGCCAACAAAAAGCCTTGAATTCGTCAGCCGGACTTGAGGAGGATGGGAAGGTACAGACCAAGCTCGTTGAGGATGACAGTTGCCAACACACTCTTTAGCGGCGGTTGGCCGTTGTCAATTGTGGCAGAGTTGGTGATTGCCATTCTCTGATTGGTATTGACTCGCACAGGAATCTGAACGACACAAGCAAGTTCAGCGGGCGGTGTGCCCGTGTATTTCACCCGTTGCGCAGCAGCGTCATAGGTCACACTACCGGGACAGGTGAGTGTGGAGGTCAGATAAACCAATTGAAGCGGCAGCGGATCAGTCACGGTCATTGGGTTGCCGTTGCCGGCAATTGTGATCGTGAAGGTGATGATCTCGTTCATATGCGCAGCTGTGGGCGTAGCCATTTTACTCGAGACAGGGAACTCGTAAGCTCCAATGTCATAGCGTGCTCCCTGGGGTCGAGGGTTGCCGTCAAAGTCGCCCACAACTTTTTCCAGCCTTTGTCCGGCATCGATGGCTGGAGAGCCTGCCTGAAGATGAAGGTCGTTGAAGTTGGAGACAAATCTGGGATCGACACCCCGCTTGTCATGCGGTTGAATGGTATAGCCATAGAGCCTCGGCCTGGTCCCGTTAGAGTTCCACATCAGGTTATAGTCAAATGTCACGCCCCCAAATGACAGACTGTAGTGGTGGTTGGCAAAGTCCACAGTGATGTTATTGAAAATTTCACCAGTAATCGGCTGCTGGTTAATGTCTATGCCTCCCGGGTTATTACTGGTGAAGTTTATGTTACTGCGAAAGGTGTTATTGTAGATTTTAAGACCAGTAACATTACCTCCGCTGATCACACCGCCGCCCGCGTTTAGGCCAGACCAAGATTCAATTAAGTTGTTTCTGATAATGAGATTGTCACAAGGATCTGTCACATTTCCCTCGATCATAAATCCATAAATAGAATTCCCCGTCCAGGCCTCCTGGAGTTGACCGGTGCTGGTGTTGCCCATGAAGATGTGGTTGCGCTCAATCACGGTGTTCTTGGCAGCCGTTTTGTTATTGACGGGATCACTGTAGGTCTGGAAGGCATCGGTGTGGGGCGTCCCACTCTGACTGGATTTGTAGTAGTCGTGGATGTAGTTGCCGCGGAATGTATTGTTCGAGCCGTGAAATTGTATTGCATCCGCGCCACCGTAGTTGCAGGAACCAAAATGATCTCGGAAATCGGAGATATCGTTGTTTTCGATCAACTGATTTGACCCCATAATTTGGATTCCCATGATTTGCACACGGGTGATAATGTTTCCTCGGATGATAGCTCCTGTCGTGTTGTCCCTGGTCGCGATTCCCACCCTAGTGCTATCTTGAACTCTGTTGTTTTGGATTAAGGCATAGTTACCTGTGACTTCAATGGCTGCATCCCAGGTGCAGTCCGTAGGAGTTACCGTAAAACCATTGAGCTCAATGTAGTCACCTTGAATATAGAAGGCCTTGATGGTAACCGCGCCGTTCGCCAGGAACTGAATCATGGCGTTGGGGCCTGTGCCTGAAGTACTCTCAATTACAGTTTCGTTATATGTGCCAGCATTCACTATCACAGTACTACCTGCCACCACGGTGTTCGCTGCCATTTGAATGGTTCGCCAGGGTTGGGTTTGTGTTCCAGGATTGGAGTCGTTCCCAGTTAGGGCTACATAGTAGACGGCGCCCGCTGGCCCGGTCGGCGCGGCTTTGATTGGAATTCCAACGGTACAGGCGCAAACTAACAATAGACAGATCCATGCTGCGCCTTTTATTCTAGATGCGAGCTTTTTCATTTGCAGGTCTCCTGGAGTGATCAAAACTAGGTCATGTCACAATTGCCAAGATCCTTCAACTCAAGGGGAGAGGCAAGCCTATGGTGTAAGACTTGCAGTGCAACACGCGATGCGAGTAAGGTCTTTGCAAGCGTTGGAGTGCACGAGATGCTGCGATCAGGGTTCGACCTTGTCTATATTGTAACACATCTATGAGATCGCTGAATATAGCGCGAGGGTACCAACCTGGGACCTTTTTTTGTTTGTGTGATCGGGCAACAGCAAGACAACGGCGCGGGCGAGTAATCCGCGCTCCGGTTGGCGGCATAGCCCAATTGACAAAACTAAGACGTCGGATATACAATCTTCTCGCAAAAATGGAAAGGGCGAATCTTATGGCGAACATTCTTTGTATTGGCGCGGGTTACGTGGGTGGACCAACAATGGCAGTCATTGCCAAGCATTGTCCACAACATCGGATCGTAGTAGTCGATACCAATGAAGCACGTATCGCGGCGTGGCAATCTGATCAGCTTCCCATTTACGAGCCAGGTTTGGATGAAGTGGTCCGTTGCGCCCGAGACAAGAACCTCTTCTTCTCCGCTGACGTTAACCGTCACATCGCTGAGGCAGACATCATCTTTGTGAGTGTAAACACACCAACCAAAAGCTTCGGTCAAGGTGCAGGCAAAGCTGCCGATCTTCAATATTGGGAAAAGACGGCGCGTCAGATCCTGGAGAATTCGACCTCGCCCAAAATTGTGGTCGAAAAGAGTACTCTGCCTGTTCGCACTGCTGAGGCTATGGAGTACATTCTCAATTCCAATACTGACGGTCTTCATTTTGATATAGTATCCAATCCCGAGTTTCTGGCTGAAGGTACAGCCATCCGTGATATGGAGAAGCCAGACCGAGTGTTGATTGGCGGTAGGGAAACGCCTTCCGGTCAGAAGGCAGTGCAAGCAATTGTTGAGATTTTCACTCAATGGCTTCCCCGCGAACGGATCATCACTACGAATCTCTGGTCCAGTGAATTGTCCAAGTTGGCTGCCAATGCTTTTCTGGCCCAACGTGTCTCTTCCATCAACGCCATCTCGGCTCTTTGTGAAAAAACTGAGGCAGATGTCAGTGAAGTTGCCCACGCTATCGGCCTAGACAGCCGCATCGGCCATCATTTCTTGCAGGCAAGTGTCGGCTTTGGCGGTTCTTGCTTTAGAAAGGATATCTTGAACTTGGTTTATCTGTGCGAATACTATGGTTTGTACGAAGTTGCTGGCTACTGGGAGCAGGTCATCAAAATGAACGAATATCAGCAAGCACGATTCGTATCCAAGGTAGTTTCATCTATGTTCAACACCGTCGCAGGTAAGCGGATTGCCCTATTTGGAATAGCCTTCAAGGCCAACACGAGCGACACTCGCAACTCACCCGCACTGGCCATTTGCAGGGCGTTGTTGGAGGAACAGGCCGAGATCGTCATCACCGATCCTCACGCCATGGATAATGCTCGCATCGACCTTGCGGATGCGGCCACCCAGGTAGCTTTTGAGTCAGATCCCTACGCCGCTGCGAATCATGCTCACGCCATAGCTATCCTAACCGAGTGGTCTCACTTTGCCGATCTTGACTATGAAACAATCTACAAATCGATGATCAAGCCAGCTTTCGTGTTCGATGGTCGGAATATCTTGGATCACAAGAAACTCCACGCCATGGGGTTCAACGTTTATGCCATTGGCAAGCCGTCGTTGACACAGTTACCTGCAAATTGACCGACTCGCGGAGAGGCTTGCTGAAAGATGCGACACAGTTCGCACAACGATGTACATGAAGCAGGGCCACAAAAAGACCCCCCAACATGCTCGAGCCGTTCTCCAGCAGGCGCTGGTTGATCTTGGCGCCCAACTCGCACAGACACGTCCAGTTGGACAGATCTTTGCGCACAGCAAAGTCGAGCGGATTATTGATGGTCGTTTCTGTCCGCAACGTACAGTTCTCTTTGAACTGGACTTCTTATATTAGGCCATTTTGGCCCGAAATATATGGACCCGATTTTTGAAGTTTTTCGCCGATAGGCACACAATCGCCGTGGTGCGCTTGCGGAACTTGTCCAGTTCGGGAGTATCGCCGGGGTTGGTCAGCATCGAGGAGTGGCAAGGACAGGATTACATCAAACTGTGCGGCGATGGATTGGCTGCGCTCAACGTCTACAACATGGACGAGCGTGTGAGTGTTGATGGTCAGTTTGAGCCTTTCGAGGACTGGCAGAAGAACGACCAATTTGGAAGGTGCTTCGTCCGGTCGGAAGATCGGCGAAACACCGCAGTTTCGCATCCCGCGACCAATGCGCGTCGGGCCGCAGTTCGCTTCAATGCCATGTTGCCAGCCTACTACGAGGCACTTGAGCGGGTGATGAAACGATGCCAGCTTCACGAGGAAAAACTTGCGGAAGCCCGTCGCAATGCTGAGGACATTGTGCGCGAGTCAGACGGTGTGTACCAAATCGAGTGCGAGAAGTATGAGAATGCTGCAGTTCATTTAGCGAGCAGAGGCAGAGGCGATGGCTTTTCTGATCGGCGCGCACCGGCGGCGGACGACATGGTTGTAACTGCCGAGGGCGTAAAGATCAGCACGTATGGCAATGGTGGATGGACTATGCCATTGCCACTGGCAATCTGCATTGTCCGATGGATGGCGGTACACAAATATCAACCCACTGCTGAAGCGTGAAGAAGCACCAAAGATGATGAATTGTCTTTACCCCAGGGGTGAATGATATGCCGAAAATTCGAGCACTGTACTATCACGGCGGCAAACATCGCCCTCAGTTGCGTGCCTCTGGCTTACGCCCTCGGTGTCCAGCCAAATCCAAAGGATGTTATTCTGAAAAGTCTGGCCTACGTGTGCGTGCAACCTGCACTCATAACAACAAAGGCCAGTCCCATCACAGGACTGGCCTTTTCGCTTTCAAACGATGGTCCCTCATACATGCCGGAAAACGCATGGAACGGCAGGCAGTTGAGCGGCGCGCGCAGCGGCGTCGGCTCCATGCCGGGGTTTGGCGCAAACCATGCGATATAATGTTAGCCTTCCGCCAGGTAGGTTCTTACACGGCCAGCTATACTCCTCAGCCATACAAGGTTGGTCATGTCAATGGCCGACACATTCTTAACCACTGCGTCTGCAAATGCCTCCTTGGCAGTATCAGAAATCATTTCCCAATTTTTTCCACAATCAGAGGCTATTGAAGCCATGATATTTGACCATTTTTTCATTTTGGTTTGACGCCCCCCAGAGCGTTGGCGAGCTTCTACAAACATCTCTGCCGTAATAGCAATTCCACACTCGGTGGAGATCGATTCCATGTAGAGTTCCGGAGCAAATATATCCTCAAATTCTGTTTCCTGACATCCTTGCCTTTTCGGAACTTGGAACATATCTTCTGGATGTATAAGTCCAGAATTGGCGATAGCTTTAGAGGCAACGTCACCTTCGTTGTCAGAATCCAAAAAGACTATCGAATTTGCAGCATCCCTGGCAAGTGCGCGAACAACTGCTATAACATTCGACGCTCCATTCGCAGCAAGTACACGTACACGCCCAGTATTGATTGCCTCAGTCAATTCGGGGGCCACATGCGCCATCAAAGGGCCAAAGCAAACCTCTTCTGTTGAACCTTCGACAACAATGACTACTTCAGCTGTAGTCATGTTGTCCTGCGGTCTAATTCCCAAAGATTGCCGAATGTCCGAGAGTCGTTTGGCAGGCGATGCCGATGACGCGAATTCCGTACTTGGCACTTGTTGGACAATGATGTTACTTCGTAGATCATCGCGTTGAATCAAGATAGGAGAGTGAGTTGTGATCACTGTCTGAAAAGACTGACTCAATTGACGAAGGGTCTCTTTTATCCGGTATATTGCAGAAGGATGTAAATGGGCTTCTGGTTCCTCAATTCCAAAGACAAGATTCTTGCCGAACTGTTGCTTTGCAATGAATTGCAGCATAGATATGACGAAGAGGCTTTTGAAGCCATCTCCCTTTTGCCGCAGAGATGTAAGAGCTCCGTCATTTATTTCAACGTCCTGGACGTTAATGAGCTGGTCGAGTTCTAATGCCTCGAGGTTAAATTCAATAGAATTAACTGCCGGCAGAAACGCTTTTAGCTCTTGGGTAAGAGTTTCTTCAACTCCTGCAATTTGTTGTCGAACATCCTCATAGAACTCTTCGATCAACTTAATCTTCTGTCGGCTTCTGCTGACACGCTGGATGGCACTCGCTATCAGTTCGGTGAAAATCGTTCTCCGGAAATCTTCAACATTTCGGGTAGCAGGTATGTAGATGTAACGGACTCGTTCTGTAATCCAACGTATAAACTTTTGTTGATCTTGATCTGGCGAGAACCCCTTTAGCTCATAATTCGGACGAAACAGATTGTCACGAGTTTCATCTAGCCTGAACTCGAGGGTTAACTCGGCGGAATCTGGAACAGCAAGGTTAAGTTCTTGTGATGCTAGTTGTTTGTCTGCTGCCGATAGTTCCAAGCTTACTTCAAACCGTGTAGGCCACCGACGGCCAGGACGTCCCTGATATCGTTTTGGATAGTCGTCATTATATTCATAGGTTTTACGCAGTAGGTATCTGTCATGTGGACTACGTCGAATGGGGCCAAATAGCAAGTTAAGGGCACTTAGTACAGTTGACTTTCCAAGATTGTTTGGCCCCGTCAAAACGGTTAGATCAGAGAGTGGGAACATCACCTTCTGATCGAAGGCGCGGTATTTGCTAATTGCTAGCTGTGAGATTCTCATGGGGATCCTACATGAGTTTCGCCATTCGCTTTGTTGCGCCTATCGCGGTAGGACAGCCAGTTCCCCAACCGCCCCCGCACTCAATTCGGAGCACAGTTCGGGAGTCGCAGGGCGGCGGGTGACTGTCGCCCCGACCATAACTTAGCCCGCCCCCCGTTTCTTGCGACGGGGCGGCTCAGATGCCAGGCTACTCTGCGTCTTCTCGGACATCTTGGTTATCAAATGCGTGATCACTACGCCCAAGTCGTAGATGTCCAGGACCCCATCCATGTTGGGGTCTTGTAGATCAAGCGTGCCTTGGGTCTCATGAAGACTATACGCCAACTTGAGAAACTTTGACAGCACAAGTTTGGGGACCTCGCCGACATGCTCTGGGCCATACCACTCGAACACGTCTCGGTCACCCTTGCTGGAATTGCATTTCCGGCAGGCACGGACGCAGTTATCTGGGGAATCGAGCAGTCGGGCAATTCGTGGGTCTACGCCTGCTCTGGAAATGGGCACGATGTGGTCAGTACTCAAGGTGGTCGTCGCGCCGCAATACACGCAGACTTCGCCCTTTTCCATCTCTTTCTCGTAGTCCCGCACGGACGAAGACCACGTCATCTCGCCAGCGTTGAGTTTCTTGTATCGGGAGACGATGAATCCATAGTTGCCTTCAAAGCCGGCGGCCTTGGCGATGAGTTGAGCGTATTGCCAATAGATAAGTTGACGAACGGTGGTAACGTACTTAGGAGGCATAGGCACACCCTCCTGGCGTTGCTATGGGACAAAACACGTGTATCGTATGAGCATCGACTGTGACTTGGGCGGGCTAACAAGAAGTCGACTGCTTATTTAAGGCATATTCCCCCGCTGGAGATTGCAGCCTTTTCACCCTTCTCTGACGATCCAGTCTTGTCCAATCACGGCAACACACACACATCGAAGCACTAAAGGAGAAAAGTCTCAGCGCCCAATAAAGCCAAGACGGAAGAAGAACCAACCCTGTAAATTATAGACCCGCTGCGCTGATTGTCAATTCAGTTTGGCGAGGCATTTGCCTGGTTTTTGGGTAGCGCCAAAAACCACCAGAAGAGGAAGAAGAGACCCGAAAAAGTGAATGACGGGTCTCTTCTTCTCGTTTTGGTCGGGCAAGTGCTCCTCGCCAGCCCCATGCAGAAGAGAGATTAGCCTCAAGCCTCCCCGCTTTGGGCAAGAGAAAGGGTTAAATGCTTCTGCGCTTCAGTCTTGCAAAAGACTATGGGGAACCCCCTATGGACGCTGGTTCATAGGCATTGCATTGACAAGGCAATGGTCTGAAGGCCGCGATCCCCAGGCGTTTCGCAGGTCATGCTTGGGAGGTCACACGCATAGAACCCACTATGATGTGACTACTTGGCACATCGGAGCAGATGCAGGGCAAGACAGAGAGCTGTGCAACGCAGTTCTTTGCTTTCATAAGCAAATGTGTGCTCAACCTGCATGAGAGCAGGCAGGGCTGTGCCTCAAAGAGCTATGTCCTGTTCACGCCATTGCTGGCAACTGCGGGCAACAGAGGCAGGGAGAGAGGCAAGCACAACTACATCCCACAGCAACATCATGTGGACTTTATCAGCAGCGTGCCCTGTGGAGGCAGGGACCATGTAACACAAAGGCCAGTCTTGCGACTGGCCCGATCAGCATGACCTTATCAGCCATGCTATCGCGTGTGTGGATGGCACACACGATAGTTCAATTGTAGCACGAAGGGGCAAAAGGGCAAAGATGGACATCTACACTTACGGAGTCCAATCACAAGAGCCAACAGGCAGCATCATCGTTCGCATCGTGGGCGAGTCTGAGCAGACAGCAGCGCCTCGCCTGTCTAGTGCGATTGTAGGGGCAAAGGTCGCGTTCTTTCGTGTGGGTAAGGAAAAGGGTCGCTTTAGCGTCAATGATCCCTTGCAGTTGAGCATCAGCAGCGATGAGTTCAAGTTCATCCTCGATCTGACCACAGACGAAGAAGAACGCATCAATGCGTTCTGCCAGGCGCACGTAGGGCAGTTCGTGCAAGTCGAGTTCGATGCCATGCTCAAGCGCGAGTTGGATGGCAGAGAGTATCAGACCAAGAAGGGCTTTCTGTTTGGCCTGATCACAGGGTTGGCAATGCGTCCTGTGTCCGTTCAGAAGGTCGCACGCGAACGGTTTATGCAGAAGCGCCGCTCTCTGCAAGCACTTGTTACTGGGCAAGACAAGCAGCAATCGGGCAACTTGAGCGATTAGGGGACAACATGGATACCATCAATATCGAAGTGGGCAAGTCTATCCGCAAGTTTGTCGTTGTGATGGACAAAGCCCTGCATGACGAGATCGAGCAAGCAGCCAAAGTGTACGTGGTCGAGGGCGACCTTTGGCCCAAGTTCCTCCCTCGTGAAAAGCTGGCGTTGTCTCGCCAGGATGCAACACTGGTGCTCGGCTGGGATGACAAGCTGAGCAAGGGGCTGTGGGAGCCGACTGTTCGCGCGTGGGGCAAGGCGTGGGCAGAAGGCAAGTTCGATGAGTTCTTTCCCTATTGGAAACGCTTTGCCAAGTACAACGCCCGCTTGGTGAAAGAGGTCAATGCCATGACGTTGACCTGGGGCGTCATCAACAACATTGTGGTCAATGAGCATGAGATGAAGGCCGTCTCTGCCGTCGCCATGATGCAAATGTCCGGTCTTGATTCTGCTTCTCTGCTTCGCTCGTTCCACAGCGAAGCAGGGATGGCCCGTGAAAGTCTGGCGTGGCTGTTCGCGCCGGCTGAAGTCTCGCATCTGACCCCGATGGCGCGGCATTGTCGCGCCATGCGGGGGGCAATGGGTCGCATCATTCTCGCCAGCGGCGAGTGGCAGTTCTCCAAACTGCCAGCGGATCAATTGGGCAAGGCGTGTGAACTTGTCCACAAAGCAAACATCGGCGCTGTGATTCACGACAAGGCCCGATACGTTTTCGCTCTCGCCTGGCGCGTGCCCGGCACCGAAGATGAGTGGTTCTTTGTTCCTGGCGCAGGGAGCAAAGCTCATAAAGTCGTCGCGCGTGGGCAACTGGTGCAGGCCAACACGTGCCGCCTGCCCAACGAGGTTGCGAGCAAGGTCGTGATTGATGGTCAACCGGCTGCCACCGGTTTGCCATTCCGTGTTCTTCTGGCAGATGGCATCCCCGAAGTCTATGATGGCGGTTTTCTGCTTCGCAATGGCCTGACGGTCAGGGTCTATGAGCAGCGCGTCCTTCGGATGCAAATCCCGCCAGAAACTGAGCCTGAAATCAAGGCTGGTCAGATGGTCAAGCAGGGCGATAGTCTGGTGGGAATCAAGGACATCGCACCGGCCAAGTTCGACAGCATCATCACCAGCGTTGACGTGCTCAAGGATCGCCGCGTCTGCACAGTCACAGTCAAGTATGACATCGAGGTTGATTCCAAGAATCCGAAGCTGCGCGCCGTTGGCTACAAAGGTTCGGGTCATTATGATCTCGATGGCATCATGCCTGCCGGTGTGGATGTGTGGGCAACACCCAAGAACAAAGCGCAGCTCGTCAGCATGTGGGCAAACACGACTGGCGAGGTTGTGGATTTCAAACGTGGCGAGGCTGGAATGCCCGCCGATCAACTCAAGCGGTTTCACGAGTGGGTTGAGCAAAACACTCGCTGGTTTGCGGCCTGCTGGCAAGTCTCGCCCGAGGTCGCAGATGTACTGGAAAAGCAAGGTGTGGAAATCACGCGCCTGTCCACTGGCATCAAGGCATGGCGCGTGTTCACTGGCGTCGTCGGTCAGGACGTGCTCGAAGTCGAATCACCTGTGACTGAGTTGCGCCTTGTCCACACTGCCCTGACTCCCATCACGGCCCTTGAAGCTGAGCAACTGGTCAAGCAAGACTTTGAGCCAGTTGCAACGCCGATCTTTGGTCTGCCCACCGAGCGCCTTACGATGGAAGATGCGCAAGCTGCCCTTGACCTGTCTTTCGGTGAAGCGTGCGATTTTCTTGCCAAGAAGTATCCGAAAGGCATGTGGATCAGCAACGGGCATCGGTACGTGGCCGACAAGGGTGGCAACGTCGAGCCTGCCGAGATTGCCGTGGACGCACTGGCAATCAAGATGTTCTCTGCCGGAAACATCAACGCGGAGGACGCAGTTGGCATCGCCTTCTGGCAAGTCCTGCATGACAAAGCCAACTTCGGCCTGTTGGTTGACCAGTTCGAGGATGGTGCGGCCAGTATCAAGGACTTGGCACAGTGCGCCGAAATCTTGGGGCCAAGCATCAACTTCTTGCGTGGTGCAATCAATGGCCTCGCGGTGAGTGGTGCCGTTCTCAAGCGCCTGTCCACTGGTAGACGGTCGGCTATGCTGGGCACGGCTCGCGCCTATGACCGCGTGCCTGTGGATGAAGTCTGGATGAGCAAGGCGACTGCAAAAGAATGCCATCTGTGCAACAAGACCGGCGTTCTGGTGGGTCGGCATCCAACTCCGTTGTTCTACAAGGCGCATGTCGTCATCCACGACGAGCTGCCGTTTGGCATCTTTGCCGTTTCGTCACTCGCTATGGCTGTGTCGAATAAGGGCGATGTGGACGGCGATCAAATCTGGCTCGCTCGCACTGCCAGCATCGGCAATATGTATCAGGCCAACACTCGCGCCCGCGAACTGGCCTCGCGCCTCATCTGCATGATGGCCTGGAATGCAGGCGTCGAGGTCAAGGCCACCAATGGCGACGAGTTCAAAAGCCGCAAGTATCCCGCGATCAAGTTCCGCGATCTATGGGATCGGGCCGTGGAGAATTACACGCGGCATGTCGGCATCGAAGGCTCGACCTATGCCGATGCGTACAAGCTGCCCGACTTTGACACGAAGTTTGTGTGGAAGGAAGGCGATGGGCGGTTCAAGTTTGACTACTTCACCAAGCTTGCACCGTTTGGGACAACGGGCATTGGCATCGTGTATGCGATTTCGCACAATGCGCATGTCCTTTCGTGCTATTGCTCCACGCCGAAAGAGCGAGCCGCTTTCCGCGCCGCTTTTGTCCTCGCGCAAGATATGTATGAAGACATCTTCCTGGCCGGTTACAGCGCCGAGCACTATGAAGTCTTCAAGGCGCTGGAGCAGCCAGCCTCCGAGGGCGAGATTGGCGACCGCGTGGCTCAACTGTTGACCGCGTTGGCTCACAATGGCATGAAGGTTCGCTTTCATGGCGTGGCTGCGACGACCGTCGCCAAAGCACTCTTGATTGCGCGCAACATGCAAGCCGGTTTTCGCAATCCTTGGGTGCATCTGTTCGGGTATGAGAGGGCTTTGCCTGTGTGCAAGGCGATCCGTGGCCTGGCTTCGGGCGACAAGTCCTTGATCGTCACCGAAGAGGAATGGAATGCCGTGATTGACCTGACAAATCCGGCGTGCAGCAAGGTCAAGGACAATCCCTGGTGGGAGATCATCGGCTCTATCAAGGATGTGTATCGGTTGCTCTCGAAGGTTGTGGCCGTCAAGTCCGAGGCCGCAGCCAATGAAGTTTTGGAATAGGGAGTTGGGGAGCTTCGGCTCCCCTCTCCTCTCAAGGTGTCTAGGCAAATCTTACGAGTTGTAAGAAATGCCTAGACACTTTGCGAGGGGAATCCTCTTCCCTGCCGACCATCTCCGGTCGGCTTCCGGCACAGCCGGCGCGCACCCTACGGCGTGACACTGAAACACGGTGACACGGCGAGTTACCAGGCTTCACCCTGAGACACGCGAGACACAGGGAAACCACGACACTGCGCCTCTTGTGATCCCGGCACACGCCGAGGTACATGGAATGGTACGCCATAGCCATATCCAAATCCAAAAATAAAATCACAGGAGGTTTCAAATGGCAATCAATCGTGGTCTCAAGAGCTTGAAGTTGTTGGTCGTGGGCGATGCAGTTCCCACCAACCCGACCCAGCCCGGCATGCGGCAGGTGTTGGCGCAGAAGGCGATGACGCCTGAGATGAGCGCCTGCATGATCGAGCATCCGCGCGGCGGCCTGTCGTTCGATCTGAAGAACGGCGATGTCGTGCAGGTGACGGGCATCGTGGACACGCGCACCAGCATTGCCCCGCGCAGCGGGCGCACAGTCGAAACGCTGTGGGTGGGCGATGTGATCGGCGCAGCGGTCGAAGGCAACATCTTTGACAATCCGGCTCTGGCCGAAGCGTTTGCCGAGAAGACCATCGTCAGCCAGACGTGGGTCATCGGGCAGGCTCCGGCTCCGGCTGCGCAATCGGGCAGCTTGGCGGACTAGGTTCACGGGCATTGAGAGATGGGCTTCCCTTCGGGGAGGCCCTTCTTTTCCCGGCGCACCCTACTACAGGAGCGTTGGCATGAAAGCGAAGCGATCTGCAATCTTGGCCGTTATCGCCGCGATCATCCTTGGCATACTATCAGCGTGCAATCCAGTCGTGAACAACACGGCGTGCCTACTGAGCGGCAACACGACCTGCTACAAATAACCCGGCGGGATCGAGCGGCCGGTAGAACCTGAAGTATCCTAAAAGGAGCAATCCTTACCACCATGAAGCTTTGAAGCTTGCCCGCATGGGCCTCGTGACGTGATTCTCCTTCCCGCCTTTTGTTGCACTCGGCGGCAATCAAGTGCAAAGATGCGTGGACTGCTGCAAGTGACTGTCGTGCGTAAGCACGACGATATTCCATCTCCGCTGACCCTGATGTTTGAGAGTGGGAGTACCGCTCGAAGGACATCACCCCACCAGCGGCTTGCTTTATGCAATTGCCCCCTGCCCTTCACACGTTGAGGGACAGGGACAAGGCGATCCATTTGCCCCTGGGCACTCCCAGGGGTTTGCCCCTTCGCCGCCCGCTGTCAGAAGCCCACTGATGGCGGGCAAGAGATTTGCAGGACGGCACAAGGTCAGAAGCGCACACAAGGTGTGGACGGCAGAGGGCGCTTGTGCCGGTAAACCATCTTTTTCACGGAGGAATATATGCTGTACCTCTTTTTGGCGGGCGTGATCATCTTTACCCTCTGTATCGCCCTGTTGGGCGGCTCGGGCGGTAACTCTGACGAGTGAAAATAGGTGTTGGCTCAAGCCGCGCAAGTGGCCGGTGGGTATCCTTGGCCGGTTGGCCCGTAGTGAAAGCCCAGCCGCGAGCTGCTTGCGCGGCCCAGCCATTTTCCGCCGTGTAGTGACTCAGCGATTTCTTTGCCATACAATCTCCCCTGTGCGTGAAGTGACCTACTGCGAATTGGCAGTATGTCACCAAAATGTGAGTACATTTCTCACTTGAGCTACAATCATCAAGTTAGGTAATATATGTACTCCGCCTCTAACCAAATTCAAACCTTCGCAGGAGAGTGACGTGGCAACACAACTGGCAACACTGACGACTCTGGAGCAGAACTACCTCGACATCCTTGAGGCCAGAATCAAGAATGGCCTCAAGACCTTTTGGCAGGTTGGCGATGCACTCATGGAAATCCGAGACAAGAAGCTATACCGCCAGAATCACCTCACCTTCAAGGAATACTGTGAGAAGCAATGGGGATTCACAGACAGCCGAGCCAGGCAGTTTATGCTTGCGGCTGAGGTGATGCAAGATGTGAGGGCGGCTTTACCTGCCAGGAGCATAGCCGAGCCAGAAAACGACCAAGTGATAGATTCGCCCGCAAGTTATGTAAAACAAAGCGTTACAAATTGTAACGGTTTGGTTGACGTAAAAACAGACGGTAAAACTCCGATTCCGCCGGCGGAATCCAAACCAACCCCGGCCTCGGCCCCAAATCCAACCCCAGCCCCTCAAGACAAAGTGCCCGGCAAAGGATTGCTTGCAGCGGCGCTTTCACTAAATGAAGGCCAGATACGTGAACTGGCCGGCGTCCCACGCGAGAAGCGCGCTGAGGTGCTTGGCGCTGCTGTTGCAACAGCCCCAAACGGCAAGTTGACTGCTGCCCACGTCAAAGAGGTCGCCAAAGCTGCAAAAGCCAACCCGAAGGCCAGCCTCGGCTCCATCATCAAGTCTCGCTTCGCCAAGCCTGCCCCCAAGCCAATGAATCATACACTGACTCTGAAGCGCCAGGAGCAGCGTATCATGGACGCCCTGCAAACCATTCAGGCCCAAGGGCTATTCATCAAGGCTCCCGCAAACAGCTACGACGAATACCTTGAGAGCCTGCTCGAACGCATAAGGAACGCCAATGAACACTGAAAAGGGTCGCGTGGGATAGGGCTTTGAGGGGGTATAGAGGGGACCCCTGGGGGGCGAGCCGCCCGAACAGACGGACGCTTCTAGCACATACCTATCGAACGTGAAACAAGCTATGCAACAAGTCGCCCAGCACGCGCCATATCACCAAGTCATCAAGGCTATGTTCCACGTCTACGTCATGTCTGTCGCCACGACAGAACCATTGCCTTGATATGCCATTTTGTGGCCGTCAGGTTTCAGTTTTCTGTTGCATCGTACTCATCCTTATGGTACAGCGGCAAGACTGGCGTCATCCAGGTACACGCCGCTGTACGTGCGCGCCCAATCCCAATCCGCGCGCGAGTGGGTGAATACCGTGACCGTGTCGCCGGCCGCCTTGGCTTCGACCGAGAAATCGACCCACCTGTCAAAGGCTTCCTGCTCGGACGACCAAACGATGTTCGAGCTCAGGGGATCCGAGCCACCATTAGGATCAATGCCGACCTTCAGATGCATCTCGGCGGGCTTATCGGAGTGAATGCCATCCTTGCCACATTCGTCAATGTTAAAGCATTGCCAGGCCTGAATCCAAATTGAAAAGCGCAGCATCGTTTCCGGTTTGATGCCGCCAATTTGCTGGTAAAGCCCGGCCTCGTGCATGCGCCCGTAGGAAAAGTATTCTTGTGCATAAAAGCCGCTGTGCACACGATTGGGAAATGACGCCGCAACCATGTCGCGAAACTCAGGGCGCATCCAGTAGCAGCCATAGTCGACGCCGCCGCAGTTGACCGGCTTCTTGACATAGGCGGGCGGCTTATCCAAGTACCATGCGCGCCAGCTAGGCGCAACCTGTACTTCCCTAATGTTATCTTGCAACGGCCAGGGAGGCGGCGCTTCAAAATCGCCATTTACCAAGTCGGCGCGAGAAGCTATGCTAGACGATTCAGTCGGAGTTGGTGTCGGCGCTGATGTCGCCGGAGTTGGTGCCGGCACTAACGCGGCTATCGCCTTATATTTTTCTTTCTCTTGCCACCACATTGCGTAAAGTGGCTTGTCACTGACTACTTCTTGTCGCACTCGTGCCTGCCAGAACCCACCCCAATTCAAGCTCAACACAGTTTCCAACTCAACCAATGCTTGATCTGGATCATTTATGCATACGAGGGCCAGCGCGTAGTCAAAGTGGGTGCCAGAATTGCCGGTGTTCAAACTGATCGCGACCTTATATGCCTGCATGGCTTGCGGACAATCTCCTCGATTCTGAGACGTACGTCCTTGGAGCCACTGTTCAATCTCAGTAGCAAGGTTAATGGCATCTGCCCTATCCAATTTGCGTAGTGAAGGAATCATCGCTTGCAACAACTCATTGCCACGCTCGTCGTTCCATAGCTCTGTATAAGTGCCTTCTATGACAGCGACCAACTGATCTTGGACAGATTTCGGGTCGTCCGGCTCAAACAAAGCTCTTTGCTGATCAAGGGGTAATTGCTCAAAGAACTGCCACCGTGCTCGGTCCGCATAGCCCTTGAGCCTGAACAAACCTGCCAGACTAGCGCGTTGTATCTTGGCGCGCTCTGCACGGGTTACGCCTTGGTAATTGCTCGCCTCTTGAAAGTCTTGCATTAGACGCTGCGCTTGGGAGTCAATCATCTGTTGCTCCAGTCGCAAGACAGCGTATACGACAGTAGCTATGACTATGACCAATACAATAGAACCAACCGCAATGCGGCGTGTCCAGTCTTTCGGCTTCGCCCCAACACGGTGATGAATCTCGTTGTCGCTGGTTTTTTGTACCTCAGGTGCGGTATAAGCTGTTTGGGCAGGTTGGATAGGACCAGAAATAGTCGGCCAAGAACTACTAGGACGCAATTCGCGGCAGTTTTCTACAAGTTCGGGGAGACGGCCACAGCGTTCTAGATAGACAATGAATTCTCTAGCTTTGTTTTCTTTTCCGATTGCAGGCAAGTTTTCATAATCCACGCCCATGTCAAAGCAAAGTGTACGGATCTCTTCCTCACTGAAATGTTTGGCAAGGTTCTGACGCAGTCGGACCAGAACCTCTTGTTGTGTCTGAGCTTCCTGGGCCACCTTGACCTCGAAAGCGACTTTCTGCTGCACGACATTGGTAGTCGTGTTGTAACCGATAGGTGTAGATGGTTGATAAGCCGACTCTGCGTATAAGTATAGCATATCCCTGCGAGAAACACCCACGGCTTGCTTCTATGCCGTTGGGGCCAGCGCCATGGCGCTGGTCAAACCCCTGCGGGTGATGCTGGCTAACCTTGGCTGCGCCTCTAGCTACATCCACTCTACAATCCGCCAACACATGACACAGCCCGCCTCCTTGTCGTACAGTATACGTGTCAGTTACACCAAAAACTGCTGATGACTGCCACACATCATCCGACGGGTGAATCAACCCTTCACTGAGGTAAAGCCATGAAAACCAGAAACCTGTTTGCCGCCAACACAACAGTCAGCGTCGGGGCCTCGAAGGATGACCTCGACCAGCTCATGCGCCGGTACGAGTGCACGGGTAAGGCCGTCCTCGAAGACGGCGGCATGGTCGCCATCATCTTTCACTCGCATGGCCGGCGCGTCCGATTTGTGTTCAGAGAAGCTACGCCACAAGACTTCCCCGGCCAGCCCAAGCGTGGAAAGCGGCTCGATGTGAGAAAGTGGGCTGAACAGGAAAGCCGCCGTCGCTGGCGGCTGGAGATCATGACGATCCAGGTCTGCCTTGAGCAAGTCGAAGCAGGCAAGGACTTTGACGTTGTATTCGCGGGCTACATCGTGGATCCGCAGAGTGGCAGGACGCTGGGCGAGTTACTGAAGCCAGGACTTGAACAGCTTTACCGGCCCGGCGCCCTGAGCAATATCATGCAGTTGGCGGCCCAGGCTGGCCCGAGCGGAGAATAACCATGTGCCTGCAATGCGCAACAAATGCAATCACCCTCATCGAGGATGTCCTTCCTGGCTACGCTCTCATGCAGGCGACCAAGAGTGCGCCTGAATGGGGAGCCGGTGAGTATGGATTGGTCAGATGCAACGATCCTGACTTTGTGTGGAAGTCAAAACCAATCTGTGATCCAACTGCCAGCATGGCCGATGAGGAAATTGGCGAGCTGACAAACAACGATCCGCGTTGGGTCGCCGGTTGTCAACATTTCGAGATGGTTACCAATGTAGAACCTCGCTTCAACACATCGCCCTACGAAGGGTACTTGCTCGTGAAGGCTTGCATGGAAGCGGGCTACGATCCAGAAAAAGACGGCACGCGAGTGATATCGTGGTTGATGGACTACCTCGCCCGAAAGCTCGATCAATCCCCATTGCCTTCCCCTCCCTGGTAGGCCCGGCAGGGCCGAGAGCCAACCTGCATCGAAGCGGCATTGTTTGTGCGCCGTTGGTACGCCTGTATCTCATGCAAGAGTCCTACAGGGTCCGGCGAGAAACACAGACAATCAACGCGATGACGCAGTGCGCTCACGCAAGTCGCACGTAAGCGCGCTAGGAAAGTGTGACCTCTGCGTTTCCCCACCTCATCAGATTGCCCCCGGCAGTGAGCCGGGGGCTTTTCATTTGCGCTGGCTACTACGCCAATGGCGCACCATTTCCCGGCTATTTTTCCGCCGGCGGAAAAAAGGAGTTAGTTCATGAAGTCCAGAGAGTTGATCGAAGAGTCTCGCCAGCGAGCACGCGCCAAGTCCAAAGACCCAAGCGAAGTCTTGGCCTTGACGCTGTACTTTCTGGCCTCGTATGCCAAGACCGCTAGGGCTGCTCTGATGGAGTACGCCCTGCATGTCTACCACAACGAACTGTGGAAAGCCCACAAGCTCTACGGCAAAGACTGGCGCAAGTGGGTCAAGAGCGCGGTCGGCAGCAAAACCTTTTCGGCGCAAGAGCAATCGCTACTCATCAATGGCGTGCCTGTGTTGAGCTACTTGCGTCGTCATCCCATCACCCAAGATGGCATGACTATCAACGATGTGACCTTTTTGAACGGGAAAATGTCGTCGTTCTGTGACGCGCTGCCTGTGATTTCCAAGCTCGATATGAGCTCGGGGGCCGCTCCAGCGATTTTCAGGCGCATCATCATTGCCGCGGCCACTATGCCACGCAAGGAACTGCGCGACTATCTGGACAAGGACTTTGGGCGGCGCGGTCGCCGAATCAAGGTGGCCGGAAAGGTTGTCTACAAAGGCAATCGCGCCGTGGTGACGCTGACCTGCAACAAAGCTGATGCCGCCAGGTTGCTCAAAAGACTGCAAGATATCACCAACCTCTAAGCCCGTTCGGATTTTCCGCCGGCGGAAAAAGCCAAAATGGATGTGCTGTTTTGGCTTGACGACAGCCAAGGCTCAGTTTGCCAGTGGATAGGTTCCGCACGGTCGTGCTTTGGGTTCCGGTCGCTGTGCAAAGTGAGTCTTGGGTGTTGTCGAGGATTTACATCCCCACCTTGGGGATATTTTTTTCCGCCGAGGGGTGACGTATGACCGATATTTTGCTACTCTTTTTCGTGTTGTGGTTTGTACTTGACCAAGATTCGCGGCGATCTCGTCGCAACAGGAGATAGAGAGAGTGGATACTCCAATCAGTTTCACAGACGCAATGATCGGCACACGCGCAAGTGACACAGAGCGTATCAAGACTCTGCGCAGCACGATGGCAGAGGCGCGGCAAGTAGCCAATGCGGCCGAAGAGGATTACCGCTTTGCACAGCAGGCTTTCGCGCGCAAGTACGAACTGTTCACGTGGGCCGTGCTCAAGCATTACACCATCGAGGGCAAGGATGGCAGGTGGCGCGTACAAGAACAGTCCAGCACTCGATGGGATGCCACGATTGCCGAAGCTTTGTTGAGAGCTTGGCGCGCAGAGCGGGCGCACAAGCCCAAAGTCACGATCATGGACATTAGCTGTTTGGAATGTCCATACTTTTGCCGGTGAACGCCCCACCCCGAAAGGGTCACACGGCTTGCAAGGGGCTAAAAAGCCGCGTCTACCATGACGCGGCACTAAAACTTCTGCCGGTGAAACCGGCTTGATAGTTAGACTGGCGAGGCTAATACCCAGGTAGTTCTTCACTGGTGACGCCCGGGCCGAGTCCGAGGGGGATCATGGCCGAGGGTTTGCCCGTACGCGACACTAATCCGGCCATGCTGCCAGAACTGCGTACCCCAAACAGGAGATGGCCCTCACTCTACGAGGGACGGCCTGCACCGGTTGCACCCTGGGCGGTTGGCATTCGAGGACCCGACCTCGACAACCGCCCAGGGTGCAAACCAATACCCCGGAGAGAAACATGGCGAGACTCATTGTTTACAACGCAAGAACGGGCAAGTGGTACACCACTAACGCAAAGGGCAAAAAAGTCTCCACCCAACCAAAGGCGGGCGACAAAATTGACTTGGTGTTTTCCTGAAACGGGTGGCATCGCGCCATTCCGACAGGTCTGTCGGTCAAGGTCACAGGGAAAGACTACATCATCGTCAAGGAGGAGAAATAGGGAGGGGTATACAAAGCGTCCGGTTCTGTTCAGTTTCATTCAAAAATAACGCCGGTAGAACCGGCAAGGAGGCAAGATCATGTACCAACATCTGACGATCATCGGTAATTTAGGCAAAGACCCAGATATGCGGTTCCTGCCCGATGGCCGCGCCGTGACCAACCTCAGCGTTGCCACGAACAACGTCTACAAAGGCGCTGACGGCCAGCAAGTCAAAGAGACGTGTTGGTTCAAAGTGGCCGTGTTCGGCAAACAGGCCGAGGCTTGCGCTGAATATCTAGCCAGAGGCCGTTTGGTGCTCGTCGAGGGACGGCTCAAGCCCGATAAGAACACGGGCGGCCCGCGCATCTGGGACAAGCAGGATGGCACCAAAGGAGCTTCATTTGAAGTCACCGCCACGACGGTCAAGTTCCTGGGCGGCGGCGGTAACGGTGAAGGCCGACCGAAGCGCGAAGACGACGATTTACCCGGCGACATACCGAACACCGGCGTTGATGGCTGGGGCGACGACGACATTCCCTATTAGCCGCAACATGAATGGGCGCTGGGGCAACCCGGTGCCCATTTTCACCCACAGAAAAGAGAACAACCATGATGCAAGTTTTCAGGTGGCCCGCAATAGGACCGCACCGAGATCGGTTCTTGGTGATTGTGCATTCGGCTATATGGCACACACTAGATCGGCTTACGGTCAACGTGGCAGTTGTGCCGTTCGTCAAGATCATGACATTTGACCCGCGCGCTATTATCAACACGTTTGGCGAGGTCAATGTCTATTCGGGTACAGCCAAGAAAGCGCCCAATGACGACGACAACCCCGAACTAGCCTTCAAACTCGCGCTCAACCGTGCTATACGCAAAGCCCTGGGCGCGATCAGCGAAGCAAATGTGTGGGATGAAACCTACCATCCCAAGCGCAGACAACGCACTCCCTATTGCATCAGGATGAATGGCAGCGAGTTGCGCGTGTTCACCAGCAATTCCGGCGGAGATCAGCTTGCATTGCCTGGGAACAAACACGGTTTTGCACCGATAGCTGATCTCGATCCTATCGTCGCTCATGCTGTTGCCCAGCATGCCCCCATTGATGTCAAAGTTCGTTTCCGCAACAACCTCACGCTGACCTATGGCACGACCAACTGTGTTGATG
>Ga0315268_10001751_pt1 | contig 24954 bp, 28 predicted proteins | sample C1_top_MG_FD_204535 | JGI IMG/M metagenome (GOLD analysis project Ga0315268, IMG submission 204535) | Sediment microbial communities from Yellowstone Lake, YNP, Wyoming, USA - C1_top | ecosystem: Environmental > Aquatic > Freshwater > Lake > Sediment | place: USA: Wyoming | collected 2017-08-01
TATGTTCTTGTCAATTTATTGTATTTTAATAGACACATACGTACTGAAATGTACAAAGGAGAAGGTAAAATGGCAAAAAAGGAATCCTACATAATCTTAGACTCTGACCAAATACCCACATCATGGTACAACATACAAGCAGACCTCCCTGAACCATTGCCACCGCCACTCGACCCAACCACGCTGAAACCGATCAACCCAGCACTCTTGGAAAGAATATTCGCAAAAGAACTCATCAGACAAGAAATCTCAACAGAACGCAACATCAAAATACCTGACGAGATCCTAGACGCCTACCTGAGGCTTCCCAGACCAACTCCACTTTATCGAGCAAAGAGACTCGAAACACATCTGAAAACGCCGGCAAGAATCTACTTCAAATGCGAAAACTTCAGCCCAACGGGCAGCCACAAAACCAACACCGCCCTCGCACAAGCCTACTACAACAAGAAACAAGGAACCAAAAGACTAGCCACAGAAACAGGTGCAGGACAATGGGGCACCGCCCTAGCATCAGCCTGCTCCCTCTTCGAGCTGGCATGCAGAATATACATGGTTCGCGTGAGCTACCAGCAGAAACCCGGCAGAAAAACAATTGCAGAGCTGTATGGCGCAGAAATGTTTCCGTCGCCAAGCGACCAGACAAACTTCGGCAGAAAACTGCTCAAAGAAAACCCCAACCACCCAGGCAGTCTAGGCATAGCAATCAGCGAAGCAATAGAAGACACACTTGCAAACGACGACACAAGATATTCCTTAGGCTCGGTTCTGAATCATGTGCTCATGCACCAGACAATCATAGGCCTCGAAGCCAAGAAGCAGTTCGAACTCATAGACGACTACCCAGACATCGTCTGCGGCTGCATCGGCGGCGGCTCCAACTACGGAGGCTTCGGCTTTCCATTCATGATGGACAAACTTAAGGGCAAAACAGAAGCCGAGTTCATTGCTTGCGAATCCAAGTCAGTTCCACACACCACCCGCGGAGTCTATACATACGACTATGGCGACTCCGGAAAAATGACACCGCTACTCAAAATGCTTACAATCGGAAACGAATACTCTTGTCCCCCAGTGCATGCAGGTGGTCTGAGGTATCATGGCATGGCTCCTGCAATATCATACTTGATGAATAAGGGCTTCATGCGCTCAGTCGCATATAGTCAGAACGAAGTCTTCGAAGCAGCCCAAATCTTGGCGCAGACAGAAGGCATGATTCCAGCTCCCGAAACCGCTCACAGCCTCCGTTTTGTAATAGACAAGGCTCTGGAATGCAAGAAAACTGGTGAAAGCAAAGCAATTGCGATGAACTACAGCGGACACGGTTTACTTGATCTGGGCGCTTATGAACAGTTTCTCGCCGGAAAATTGGTGGACTATGAGCCGGAGAAAATCAAAGTGTCAACCATAACTCCGACACGGTGAAAGCGATGACTGTCACCATCTTGAAGCAGAACACAGAAATGAAGACAGCGGTTCTGCCGATTGATCAGTTGAAACCCCACGAGAAAGGCTCTCCGCTGTATCTGGAGCTGATAAAGCAGGAAATCCTCACCGACGGAATATTGAGGTATCCAATAATTGCAGACGAAAAGACAGGCGTCATACTGGATGGTATGCACCGCTGGCTCGCCTTAAAAAGCCTTGGCTTACAGTTTATTCCTGTCATTCTTGTAGACACCTCGCAAGGCGCAAAGATCCGGATTGGAAAGAGACGAATTCACCGTTACATGGATCCTGTCGACAGCCCAACCGTCGAAGAAGTCATCGAGGCAGGACTCAGCGGAAGATTGATGGAACCACGGTCAACAAGGCATTTCTTTTCCTTCTCGAAATTCCAACGCATCGACTATCCAATACGCTTGCTGGGAAAAGGCATGCCACGGGATGTTTCAAAATATTTGGCGAAAGCAAGCAAAGAAGAAAACCAAGCAGCCATCAGAGAATGGCTAGGAGAAATGTCAGAAGAGCTTGAATTTCTGACAAAGAGAAAAGAGGAAGTTGAGAATGAGAGACGCGAGTTCTTGAACCGTATAAAAAACGTGGACACCACCTCTTCCCTCTTTTAAAATATCCAACGCAGAAAAACAGAAGATTATTAATATATAAATAGCGTACTAGCTGAAAGGTGACGTTTTGATTCCTATAAACGCTCCCCAGATTGGGGAGGAAGAAATCCAAGCCGTCATAAAAGTCATGAAGAGTGGAGGACTAACGCACGGAATCGGCGCGGGCCCGATGGTGACAGAATTTGAAAAATCTTTCGCCAAGTTTGTGCAGGCAAAACACGCCATAGCCGTCAATACAGGCACCGCGGCGTTGCACGCCTCGCTAGCTGTAGCCGGTGTCCAAGCAGACGACGAAGTCATTCTACCCAGCTTCACGTTTGTCGCGACCGCAGAAACTGTCGTCATGCTCGGCGCTAAACCAGTCTTCGTGGACATAAACCCAGAAACATACAACATCTCCCTTGAAGCGATTGAAAAAGCAATCACCAAAAAGACGAAGGCCATAATGCCCGTTGACCTGTATGGTCTGCCGGCGGACGTGCCGCACATGCGGAAGCTTGCTGACAAGCACGGATTAGTAATAATCGAGGACGCTGCACAGGCGCATGGAGGAATCTGCAAAGGCAAGCCAGCTGGATCGTTTGCCGACGTCGCTTGCTGGAGCTTCTACGCGAGCAAGAACATGACCACTGGAGAAGGCGGAATGATAACCACAAACAATGGAAAATTCGCAGAAAAACTAAGGTGGATGCGAAGCCACGGAGAGAAAGTGAAATACGAATCGCTAATGCTCGGACACAATTACCACATGCCCGAGATAGAAGCTGCAATCGGCTGCAAACAGATCAAGAGGCTTCCAGAGTTCTTGGCGAAAAGACGCAGAAACGCCCGACGGTTAGCACATAAACTCGCAAGTGCAAAGAAGCTCATCTTGCCAACTGAGCCTAGAGGCTACAGGAGCAGCTGGTACCTATACACGGTTAGGCTAAAAGACGGCAGAAAGGAAACAAGAGACAAGATAGTGGCCAAGCTTAAGCAGGAAGGGATCGGTGCAGAAATCTATTACATAAATCCGATACACATGATGAAGTTCTACAGCAAATTTGGAAAGCGCAGACTTTCGGAAACAGAGAAAGCATCGAAACAAGTGTTCTCGTTGCCGGTTCATCCAGGAGTCACGCCCAAACAGATAGACTTCATAAGCGAGACGCTTCTACGTCTGCTAAAATAGGGTTCAGACGTCAAAGTTTATATGGAATGGTTTAGGTAGTATTGCACCCCTCCAGCGGGGTTTTAACGGAGGATTACATCATGTCCAAGACTAAAGTGATTATAATGGGCGCGGCAGGTAGGGACTTCCACAACTTCAACGTCTACTACCGAAACAACGACGCTTACGAGGTTGTGGCCTTCACAGCCACGCAAATTCCCGGAATCGAAGGCCGCAAATATCCCACAGAGCTTGCTGGCTCGAGCTACCCGAACGGGATACCCATCTACCCAGAAGAAGACCTCCCTAAACTGATAAAACAGTACGACATTGACGAAGTTATTTTCGCGTACAGCGACATCGCGCATGAGATGGTCATGCACAAGGCCTCGCTTGCGCTTGCGAACGGCGCAGACTTCCGCTTCATGGGACCAAAAACGACGATGCTAAAATCGAAAGTCCCCGTAATCTCAGTGTGCGCTGTCAGAACAGGCTCCGGAAAAAGCCAAACTTCCAGAACTGTGGCAAAGATTCTGAAAAGCAAAGGCCTCCGAGTGGCAGCCATTAGACATCCAATGCCCTACGGCGACCTGAGGGAGCAAGTGTGGCAGCGATTCGCTTCATATGAGGATTTGAATAAGCACAAGTGCACAATCGAAGAAAGAGAGGAATATGAGCCCCACATCGACAACGGTATAATTGTTTATGCCGGAGTGGACTATGAGAAGATTCTCAGAGAAGCTGAAAAAGAGGCCGACGTTGTAGTGTGGGACGGCGGTAACAACGACATGTCTTTCTACAAGCCCGACCTCAACATTATCGTGGCTGACCCACATAGGCCGGGTCACGAGTTGACTTATCACCCAGGTGAAGTGAACGTGCGGATGGCAGACGTCATAATAATCAACAAGGTCGATACGGCTGATCCGCAGAAGGTGTCGCAAGTTAGAGAAAACATCAAACTGATCAATCCGAAAGCGAAGGTGCTGGACGCTGCTTCACCTGTCAGCGCCGAAAATCCAGAATTGATTAGAGGAAAGCGCGTGCTGGTCATCGAGGATGGCCCAACGCTGACCCACGGCAACATGGCCTACGGCGCAGGAACCATAATGGCGCAGAACGCAGGCGCAAAGGAGATTGTCGACCCGAAGCCATATGCGGTCGGCTCTATAAAAGAGGCTTACCAGAAGTATCCGCATTTAGGTGCGATTCTCCCGGCATTGGGCTACAGCGACAAGCAGGTTGCGGAGCTTAAAGAGACGATTGAACGTACCCCATGCGACGTGATCGTTATTGGCACACCAATCGATCTGCGAAGAGTCATAACCATAAACAAGCCGACGGTTCGAGTCAAATACGAGCTCAAGGTTTTGGGCCCGATCTCGCTGGAACAGATTCTGACAGATTTTCTCAAAAGAGTTGGCAAGTAATGGCCACCGACGAGAAAACCGAAATTTCACGGATAAAGATAAAATTCATCATCGAAAGCCTCGGCGAAACAGAAGGAGAGCTCGTTCGCTTTCTGGCACCGAGAACCGTGGACATGATCGCCCGGAAACTACCGATCGAAGGAAGAGCCGCTTTGTGGAAGGAAGAAGTCTACTTCGAGACGCCGATAAAGATGGGCGAAGAGAAGGCGAAACCTACCGTTGAGAAGGGGACGATCGCGTTTTGGCCGATGGGAAGCGCAATATGCATATTCTATGGAAATACGCAGCCCTACAGTCCAGTGAACATTCTCGGCAAAATGACAAAGGATCTTGAACTGTTCCAGAAGGTTAAGAGCGGAACCAAAATCAGGGTTGAGCTTCTAGTAGATCAGTGAGCTCTCGCGCCACAGCTGAATCAGGCGCTCACACTCCGCCACTACTTCCTTTTCCTTACTCCTGCTCCTTAGAGCTTCCAAGAACTCCACGCGCTTTCTGTTTGAGCGTTTCTCCGCTTGGCCGCCATAATAGAGCATGCCTTCCAGATACTCTTTCATATGGTGGGCTTTTTGGACGAAAACGCTGGCAGCGTCAACAGGGTTTTCGACAGCATAGCGGTTCGCCCAGATAGCCACGTCAGCCACATGTAGCTGAGTTAACCCATCTATTTCCTCGATGCTGCGAATGTAGGTTCTGAGAAAGTCGTGGTAGCCAGCCGTTTTGACCAGTTCGAGAGCTTGTTTCACTTTTTCCGAGAAAGTCGAGCTTCCTTTGACGGCTACGTTGTGTTTGTAACCTTTGTCTATGAGTTCTTTTGCCTCATTGACCTCTTCGGCTGTGTAGACTCTGTCAGGAAAACTCAAACTAGCCTGTACCCCAATATGCTACTTAGAAACGTGAAGGATATAAGAAAGGTTGGTTGGGCTTAAGCGGCTATTTTGTATATTTTGATGTTGTGACTTCCTGAGACGCGTGCTATCTTGCCGTCTTTTTCCAGCTGTTCCAAGAAGTCTTTGGCGGCGCTGATCCGAACGTTAAAGCGTGTAGCAACCGCATACGGCGTTAAAACGTTCATTTTTTTCACTTCAGCCAGAATTTTGTCGCTCTTCGTGTCTGGCGAAAGTATACTTAGCGGCTTCTTTTCTTTCGGTGCTCCGGTCTTATCTTTTTTCTTGTCTTTCTTGGCGTCATCTTCGTCCTTCTTGTCCTGCATGCGTTCCATTTGCTTCAGGTTGAGCTTCTTTTTTCCGCCCATTTTATTCAACTTCCATTAAGAGAGATTGTTTTGTGGTTCTTTAGGGTTTCGACTTTTAAGCGTACTGCGATATTTCAATCTTATGTTTTTTCTGCCATTCTTGGATTGGGACACCAAGTTTTTTTTCGACTTCTGGTCTATGGATGGAGTTCATGGTACAGAACGGTATTATGCGTCCGTCCGGCACGGCATAGTGGATGACGCATCTTTGCACGCGTTCTAGGTCGAAATTGTATGGATCCATGAAGTGCATTGAGCTGAGGAGTATGGCTTGCCTTTGGAGGTCGCCCAGCGCCTTGTAGTCTCCTTCCTTGATGACTTTCCAAACGTATTTGCGGAGGAAGCCCAATTTTATGTGTCTGGCGGCTGCCAGAAGCCGCATTTTGGCTCGACGTTTATTTCCTTTCATGGCATCATTGTAGACACTGTTTACCGTTCCGACGAATTTCTCTATGTTCCCGTATTTCGTGATTGGAATGATCTTGCCTTTGTCTATGAACAAGTAGGTAGCCATGCCACAGTGTGGGTGAGCTGAGAATTCCACGTAGTTCTTGTCTTTCAGTGCGCCGACGGCCTTCGAGACGGGCACGACGGTTGGCACGGGGTAGAAATCTGAGACTTTTATTGTTCCTTCCGTTTGTTCTTCGACAAGTCGCATAAAGTCTGGGATTGTGATGCGCATTTTCTCCCGTTCGGTTTCTGGAAGTCTTCCGCAGAGCGAGACGGGTTGAACGTTTATGCATCTGATCACGTCGAAGTTCTTGACTGCAAAACGTATGATGTCACCGAGCTGGTTGTCGTTCACACCTTTCACAAGAGTCACTACGAGAACCATACTGTCGATTCCAGCTTTGCGACAGTTTTCAATAGCTTTCATCTTGATGTCAAGGAGGTCAATTCCTCGGATGAACTTGTAAACGTCCGCCGTCAGACCGTCGAACTGCAGGTAAATAGTGCTCATTCCAGCTTCCTTCAGCTGCTTGCAGTAGTCTACGCTTTGTGACAGTCGAACCCCGTTCGTATTGACTTCAAGGTGGCGGAATCCCATATCTTTTGCCATTCGAATAAGTTCGAAGAGGTCGTTGCGGATGGTCGGCTCGCCGCCTGAAAACTGCAGAGCCGTCGCAGGCACAGGGTCGTTCTTTCGGAGGTTTTCGAGCATACCTCGGATTTCTTCCTTAGTCGGCTGGTAAACGTAGCCTGCGGCAGCCGCGTTCGCAAGGCAAACTGGACATTTCAGATTGCAACGGTTGGTCACGTCGATAATGGCGAGCGCCGTGTGCGACTTGTGTTCGGGGCAGATGCCACAATCATACGGGCAACCCTTAACGGTTTTCGTTCGTGGATTTTTCAAACCTGAACCGTCATGGCGGAATTTTTCAGCTCGCTCATACTGTGCATAGTCAGACCAGTAAACTTCTTGGAAATAGCCGTGTTCTGCGCATGTCTTCTTTATGTAAACCTTACCATCTTCCTCAAAAATGGTGGCGTCCAGAACTTTCAGGCATTCTGGACAAATGCTCTTGGTTTCTTTGATAACTTTCATTTTTTCACCGTGATGGAACCTAACTGTTATTTGGAGTTTTTAGGGTATGAGTAAGGATATAATAAGGTTTCCAGACGTTTCATAAGGTGAGTGAGGGGTGCAGATTTGGTTAAAGGCGAAGGCGCCAAACAGATTCTGCGGGAACTGGGGTTAAGTGCTTACGAGGTCGACGCGTATTCTGCTCTGCTTGAGGGCGGACAGATGACGGCGATGGAAGTCAGCAAGAAAGGAAATGTGCCTTATTCGAAGATTTATGATGTTTTGAATGAACTTAAAGACAAGGGCTGGGTAAAGAGCACGGAAAGTCGGCCGACCAAGTATTTTCCTTTGCCACCATTGGAGGCTTTGGCAACCGCTAGGCTCAGGTTTGAGGACAGATTCAAGGCTTGGGAACCTGTGGTCGCCAGCGAGTTGCAGTCGATTTATGAGAAGCGGGAACTTGTGGAGCATCCGGACATCGTGATTCTGCACGGTCAACAGGGCGTGATAAGCAAACTGGAGGAGATGCTGAAGAAGGCTTCACGGGAAGTTATGGTTGCTGCGCCAGAATTTTCAAGGACAATGATTGGACCGGCGACGGTTCTCCTAGGCCAGTTTTTGAAGGCTCGTGTAGGCACGAGGTTCATGGTGACTGGGGCGATTGAGAATTGGAAGAGTTTAAAGGCTCTAGCAGGCGTTGCTGAAATACGAGCGCGAGATAACATGTTCGGTGGTGGCATCATCATTGACGGCAAGGAAGCAATGCTGTTTTTGGGTGAGGACAAACCGAGCTTAGTTATCTGGAGCAACCACGTTGGCCTCGTGCAATTTGCAAGAGACTATTTCCAGTTTTTGTGGGATTCTTCTAAAAAAGTCGAGCTTTAGGAATGGGCGCTTTCGAAAAAAGGAAGAGAGTGTTGCTAAGCCGAAACCGCTATTTGCCCATCACTTTTTTGGCGGCGATTTCGATGTCTTCGGCTTTTATTGTTTTTCTTCCGGCGTGCATTGCAAAATCTAGGGCTTCTCTCGCGATTTTCACGCCGATTTCTTCTAATGCCTTGGCCAATTCTTTGGCTGCTGTTTCGCTTACTCGGTCGGCTCCGGCTTTTTTGCACAGCCGGTGCATGGGAGCTACGGCTAGTTCTAAATCAACCATAAAGACACCTTACACGCTTCTTTTTCTATTTAAAGCAATATTTAACGTTTATTGTTGCTAATTTGCCAAGAATCGCCATTTAAGACTGGAAGGATTCAGATAAAAGGGATTAACTATAAGAACCGAGTATGGTTTGGATTGTTGGAAGCCTTCGGAGAAACATGCAGATGGAATACGTGGATGCTCACATTCACCTTTCAGACGAAGAATATGCTAGTTGTGTGGATGAAGTAATTGCCGAAGCCAAAACCGCGGACGTAGTGGCTATGGTCTCAAACAGCGTAGACCTGAAGACTTGTAAGGGAAATCTTGCACTGGCCAAGCGATATCCGGGGCTAGTTTACATTGCGCTGGGGATCCATCCGTGGAACGTGCAGATGCTGACGGACGAGGAGCTTGAGGAGACAATCAAATTTATTCGTGAACAGCAGGGAAACGAGGCGGTGGTTGCCATCGGCGAGATCGGTTTGGATTCTAAGTACATGTCGATCTGGGATAGGCAGATGATGGTTTTTGGCAGGATGTTGCACTTGGCCGAGGAGCTTGACCTGCCTACGGTAGTGCACTCAAGAGGCGTAACAGAACAGATCATGGACATGTTGCCGTCGTATAGCGTGAAGAATGTTCTGCTTCATTGGTTTAGCAACCCAATAAGTGTACTGCCAAGAGCGATCGACAAAGGCTACTACATCACCGAAGGGCCAACAGTTGTTTACTCTGATGGAACACAGGATGTTGTAAGGAAGGTTCCATTGGACAGGCTCATGACGGAAACAGATGGACCAGTACGCTACTTCAGACCACCGTTCAAAGGAGCTAAAACTACACCAGCTTTTATTCCAACCGTAGTCAAAACCGTTGCCGAGCTGAAGGGCATGGATGGTGTTGATGTGGCAAAGCAGATGGCGACGAATTTTGAACGGTTTTTCGCAGTAAAGTTAAATTAGGCTGGCTGTGTTTATGAAAGCTCAATCCAATGTATCATAGGTGTAAAGCAAGTAACGTCGGTGTATGCTTGGAGGAAAATGCTTGGGAAATGTTCGGACCGATCAGATAAAGCGTACAGCTAAGGAGCTGATGAGGCGCTTCCCTGAAAAATTCTCAAATGATTTTGAAGCAAACAAGCACCTAGTCGCCGTGCTCACTCAGGGAACCACTAACCACATCAGAAACCAAATCGCTGGCTACATAGCCCGCTCACTCAGCGGCCAAACATCTGAGACAACAGAAGAAGAGGAAGCGGAACAGGCTGAGGCGGCAGTCGGCGAAGAAAGTTGATGGACGCTTCTCGAAAGGGTTGGGCACTTCGTTATCTGCGCGAGGCCAAATCTGAGCTTGAAGCTGCCAGAAAGATGCCCTACATGGCTCCAAGTCTGGTTATGGAAGCCATAAGGAAAGCAAGAAACGCCATTTACTACAGTTTGGGTGAGCCTGCTTTTGTAGAGATCGTCATTCGAGAAACTGTGGAAAAAGCCCAGCCCGTAAATGACCCTGTATTAAAGTGCTTGGTGGAGGTTGAGGGGATAATTCAGCAGATGTCGCAGCTCGAAGAGGGCGACGGCGAAATCGCCATCAAACAGGCTGATAGTCTCATACAATTAGCCGCAGACATCGTGGAAACGATGACTGGCGAAAAACTAGAAGACTAAAGAAAAGGATAGTAGAGTTTTTAGAGTGACTTTTCGATTCGCTCGAGAGCCTTCTTGATGTTCTCAACCGAGTTGGCAAAGGACAAACGCAAATAGCCCTCACCAAACTTCCCGAACGAAGTGCCAGGCAGCACAGCCACACCGGCCTTATACAGCAAATGATCTGCTAACTTGCGACAGTCCATGCCCGTGCCTGTTATGTTCGGGAACACGTAAAACGCTCCCTTAGGCTTCTTGCACTTGAAGCCTTTGATTCGGTTTAAGCCGTCGACGATGACTTCTCTGCGCTTCTTGAATTCTGCCACCATCCTCTCTGCATCGCCCTGCGGGCCCTTCAGAGCTTCAACACCTGCCAGCTGAGTGAACGCACTGGTGCAAGAGTTCGAGTTAGTCATCAGCTGCGCGAGCTTCTGAGCCAAATCTTTCCGCATAACACCATAACCCAGACGCCAACCAGTCATCGCGTAAGTCTTCGAGAAACCGTCCAACAGGATGGTCTTATCCTTCATCCCAGGCAACGCAGCAATGCTGAAGTGGCCACCCTCATAGACTATTCGACTGTAAATCTCATCAGCAAGCACCATAACATCGTCGCGGTCGGATATGCAGTCAGCTATGATTTTCAGGTCGTCCTTGGTCAAAATTCCGCCAGTCGGGTTTTCCGGATAGTTTAGAATGATCATCTTCGTCTTCTTCGTAATATTTCTCTTAACGTACTCCGGATCCAACCTGAAGTCGTTTTCCTCCTTCAGCGGAATCGGCACAGGCTTGGCGCCAACGAAGTTTATCAGCGACTCGTATATCGGAAAACCGGGGTTTGGATAAAGCACCTCTTCGCCCTCGTTGACCAGCGCCATGATACTGAAGAACATGATGGGCTTACCACCAGGCGTTACGACAACCTCGTCTGGTTCAGCTTTGATTCCCCGAGTCTTCGAGATGTATTGAGCAATGGCTTCCCTAAGCTCAGGCATGCCTGCAGAAGGCGTGTAGTGTGTGTAGCCTGAAGCCAGAGCCTTTGCAGCGGCATCTTTTATGTTCTTCGGCGTATCAAAATCCGGTTCGCCAATTTCCAGATGTACAACATCTTTTCCGGTTTTTTCCAGCGCCTTGGCTTTTGCGAGAACTTCAAAGGCGGTTTCGGTTCCTAATGTTTCCATTCTTTTCGCGAAGATGGAATCCACTTTGATCACCTTAACGTTGAAAGGAAATTGAGAATAGAAGAAATGGAGTATTTAACGGTTACAGTGGAACGAGCTGCAATTTCATGGCTAGAACAGCTTCACTAACGGCTTGACCTTCATAACGTCAGCATTGACAAGGTTCGGCGGTTTCTTACCATCGAAGAACGAGACGAGATTGTCTGCAACCATCTTGGACATTTCGGATCGCGTCTCGTAGCTTGCGCTTGAAATGTGTGGAGCAACAACAACATTGTCAAGTTTAAGCAATGGGTTATCCACGGACGTTGGCTCCTGCTCGAAAACATCGAGACCGACGCCAGCAATTCTGCCTTCTTTCAAAGCTTCATACAATGCTTTTTCATCAACGACTGGACCGCGTGCATTGTTGATTAAGTAAGCCGTTTTCTTCATCAACTTTAGCTTCTCCGCGTTCATCAAGTGGTGAGTCTCTTTCATCAGCGGAACGTGCAGGCTCACGAAATCTGCTTCTTTCAAGAGCGTGTCAAGGTCAACCTTCTTGGCACCCAAGTCTCTCTCAATTTCTGGTCTCGGAATAACATCGTAGAACAGGATCTTCATGCCGAAGCCAGTTGCTCTCTTGGCCATTGCATAGCCGATTCTTCCCGCGCCGACGATGCCTATGGTCGCGCCGTAAACATCTCTGCCTTGAAGCATGGCTGGATGCCAGCCTACCTTCCATTTTCCAGTTCGAACGTACTTGTCTGCTTCAACGACCCGTCTGGCGACAGCCATCAATAGAGACCAAGCAAAATCCGCTGTCGTGTCCGTCAACACTTCAGGCGTGTTGGTAACGTAGATTCCTCTCTTAGTCGCTTCTGGAATGTCTATGTTGTCAAAGCCCACAGCCAGCTGCGAGACAATCTTCAATTTCGGTGCGGCATTGAAAACTTCGACATCAATCTTGTCCGACAACAACGAAACAAGCGCGTCAACATTCTTTGCCTTCTCGATAATCACACCTTTTGGCGGAGGCGCATACTCCGGCCACACTTCAACATCAAAATGCTGCTTAATTATCTTCAAGCCTCTTTCCGGTAGCTCTCGGGTAACGTAAGCTTTAGGTTTTGGCATAACAGTTCACCATCATGTTGATTTGCGGAATTCTTTATTAGCATTCATTTATTACACTTACGCTTAACCTTCAACAAAATGATAATGCGGGCTACCAGATGACCGCGATAAAAAACAAAAAGCAACTAATCCAAAACGGCGCAACAGAACTGAATCGCAAAGCCAGAAAACTCGCGCTAGACAGCCTAAACGCCGCTCTGAACGCGGTAGACCCGAGAGGAATAATAAAAACTAAACTTGAGCTAAAAGACTCTAACTTACACGTAGATAAGTACTCGTTCGATCTGGACAAATTCAAGAATGTTTACGTGATAGGCGGCGGAAAAGCCAGCGGCCCGATGGCCGAAGCACTAGAGCAAATTCTAGGCAGCAGAATATCAGGCGGGCTCGTGAACATTCCACACGGCACAAAATACAAAACAAGCATTATCGAGCTTAACAAAGCAAATCACCCAGTTCCAGACGAAGCTGGCGTCAAAGGAACGCGCAAAATGCTGGAAATCGCTGAACAAGCAGCAAAAGAAAAGAGTTTAGTGATTTGCCTGATTTCAGGCGGCGGTTCAAGCCTCATGCCCCTGCCCCGTGGTAACATCTCAATCGCTGACAAACGCGAACTCACAAACGCTCTGCTCAAATCAGGCGCAACAATCAACGAGATTAACACTGTGCGAAAGCACATCTCAGACTTTAAAGGCGGCTGGCTTGCCAAAAAAGCTTATCCAGCTACAGTTCTGAACCTCATCCTTTCAGATGTCATAGGTGACCCGCTGGATTTCATAGCTTCAGGCCCAACCGTGCCAGACTCAACCACCTTCAGTGAAGCTGTAAAAGTCCTAGAAAAGTATGGCTTATGGGATAAGGCACCGGCATCCATCAGAAAAGTCCTGTCTGACGGAGAGAAAGGGCTTATTCCGGAAACGCCCAAAGCAAGCGACCCAGCGTTCAAGAAAGTTTTCAACGTGATCATCGGAAACAACCGCTCTGCCAGCTTGGTAGCCTGCGAACACCTGAAAAGAGCAAGATTAAACACGATCTTGCTGACGACAACCATGGAAGGTGAAGCCAAGCACGTCGGCACTTTCCTCAGCTCAGTAGCTCGCGAAGTAATAGAATCTGGAAACCCAGTTGCTAAGCCAGCAGCCATCGTCGTAGGCGGCGAGACCACCGTGGTCGTCACAGGAAAAGGCAAAGGTGGAAGAAATCAGGAAATCCCGCTGACAGCGGCGCTGAAGCTGAAGGACTTGGACAACGTGGTTGTAGTTTCGGCAAGCACGGATGGCATTGATGGCCCGACTGATGCGGCGGGAGCCGTTGCGGATGGACAGACAATCGGCAAAGCACTTGCAAAGAAGCTGGTAGCAGAAGAATACTTGGCAAACAATGACTCCTACAACTTCTTTTCGAAGCTCGACGACCTTATCTTCACGGGACCAACAGGCACAAACGTGAACGACATAACAATCATAATAGTCCTCTGACATCAACGAAGGCAGAATCAGATGGAAATCCGAGTGAAGTTTATAGGCTCTCTTCGCAGTGCGGCAGGCAACAGCAAACTCACGCTGAAAATGAAAAAAAAGGTTTCCTTAAGAGAAGCCGTAAAAGAAATAGTCAGCAGACATCCAAAACTCAAGCGTGCACTTATCGACCCGGAGCTTGGCGACCCGCGACCCAACGCGCTGATCCTTGTAAACGAAAGAGACGTCAGTGTCTTGAACGGTTTAGAAACAGTTCTAAAAGATGGAGACGAAGTGGTCTTCGTTCCAATTCTGCATGGAGGCTAGAATCAACATGAAACTTTTCGCAATCAAGACCGTCATTGTGAAAACCGGCGACGATTTAGTTCAAATAATCCTAGATTCACTGAAGGCTCAAGGCTTGCAGCTGGAAGATAAGGATGTGCTGGCGTTGACCTCAAAAATAGTTTCCCACGCACAGGGTCGTCTAGTCAAGCTAAGTAAAGTCAAGCCCTCGGAAAAAGCAAAAAGATTCGCTCAAAAGTTTTCGTTGAAACCTGAGTTTGCAGAGCTAGTTCTACGAGAGGCCGATAGGATCTATGGCGGAGTCGATAAGGCTGTTTTGACACTGAAGGATAGTGTTTTAGCTCCGAACGCGGGAGTCGACAACAAGAACGCACCCGAAGACTCGGCGATTCTGTGGCCAGTAAACCTGAAGGAGTGGATAAAAACATTCAGAGAAAAAATAAGGCTCGAAACAGGCAAGCGCGTTGGTGTTCTCGTTGTCGACAGCGGTCTAGTGCCGTTGAGGATTGGAACGATAGGTCTGGCTTTGGCCGTCGCTGGCTTCAAGCCCATAATAGACCGCCGAAAAGACATAGACCTGTATGGTAAGTCTATTGTGATTACGCGGCATGCAGTTGCGGATGATCTGGCTTCTGCGGCGCATGCGCTTATGGGCGAGGCAACTGAACTGGTCCCTGCTGTATTGATTAGAGATGCTCCTGTCGAATTTGATGGTGTCGCCTATGCTGCTGAAGACATGATGATGTCCTCCAGAGAATGTTTATTCATGGGAACCTTATCAAGAACGCCGCCTCTTAAACGGCATTAGGTTAGCAGCCGTCAATACCATAAACAGAACTACGCCGATACCTGAAGCAGCCAAGGCAATTACTAGCCTCTCGATCGGATACATGAAAGTAAGAGTCTGCCAATTGAATCGCCAAGCGTTTGCATCTGCAAGAAACACGGGCCAAGAGATGATTTCAAATGTCAGAGAACCGGCGATCTGACCGGCCAATGTTGAAGTCAAGCAGGTTACGAAAAAAGCAAGCAGTATTCTGGGATTGTGAGCTTCAAGATTTCTAATTGCAATAGACTGAATCGGCGAAACCAGAATCAGAAGACCTGCAACCTGAAGCCACATCACGGCCGGGAAAAGCCAAACCGGTCCTACGAATGGATAGAAGCCAAAGAAGAACAACATCAAGAAGTACAAAAAAGCGCAAAGTTCTCGCCTATTAGCCCGCAACAAACCAGCGCACACGGATGCAGTTGCGCCCGAGACAAGGCTCGGCGGGGAAAAAATCCCTCCGAAAAATCCCAAAATGCCACCTAGAAGGCAGGAGAGCAAGCCCAAACGTGGACCAAGCACGATTCCCATAATCGGAGCAAGTATGGCGGCTAGAGTGATGGCCTTTCCAGGCAGACCAACTAACGGCGAAATTGGAACGAATGCAAAAACAAAGTACAGCGCAGAAAAGCACACAGTCAATGTTATCTCCTTCGAGGTGAGCCAGCGATCGTTCTGCATCTCCGACACTCTTCCACTTTGCTGTGGAAACTTTATTTGCCGACTATTTATAAAGGATGCATTATGGCTCGTCCAGTTGTTGCTCTGTTGACGGATTTTGGATTGCGAGACTCCTACGTTGCTGAGATGAAAGGCGTAATCTTAAGCATATGCCCAGTCGCCACGATTGCAGATGTATCCCATCAAATAGAAAAATTCAACGTACGGATGGGCGCGTATGTTCTGGCCTGTGCTGCACCGTACTTTCCAAGAAGCACTGTGTTCGTGGCAGTCGTCGATCCCGGTGTCGGTACCAGACGCAAAGCCATACTCATACAGACAAAACAAGCCTACTTTATCGGACCTGACAACGGCTTATTGGCTTTAGCAGCCGCGAATCAAGGTATAGAACGCGTTCATGAAATATCAAACAAGAAACTGCTGTTGCCCGAGGTTTCAAACACGTTCCACGGCAGAGACGTTTTCGCACCAGCAGCCGCGCATCTAGCGAATGGAACACCACTGGCAGACTTTGGACCAGAAACCCGCAGAATATCAACTCCCAGTTTTGCCAAAATTGTCAAAAAAAGAAACATGTTGACCGGTGAAGTTTTGCACGTGGACGGTTTCGGAAACATTGTCACAAACATTCAGAAGAGGGAACTCGATAGAATAGATATCAAAGAAACCCTTTACATCAGACTCAAAAGTACTAAGTTGAAGTTGAGTCTCTGCCGAGCATATGCAGAAGTAGGAAGACAAAGACCCCTTGCCATAATAGGAAGTCACGGTTTTTTCGAAGTATCGGTGAACGAGGGCAACGCAGCAGAAGTTTTCAAAATGAGAAGTGGAGACAAAATCACGCTATACCGTTCTTGAATCCTTCAGCACAGGCTTCCGGTTTCCAGTTGTAGGATCAACCGTTTATGCTCTCTTTTTTGGCACTCTGAAGTGTGAAGCTTTTCCTGCGCTTATGTAATCGCCGCCCATTCCGCGCACTGCGCTGGCGATTTTGGAGAAGTTGTCTGAACCAAGAAACTGGCGTGGCTTTATCACGACGTAATCATCCTTCTCCTCAAAGCTCAGCAGGTTCTCCAAATCCTCCGGAAACATCATCTTGATGTCCTCAATCTCTTTCGTTCTCTCTGCTGGTCTAGGGGCTCCGGGTATCGTCGCTGTTGGTGCTGGCGCTGGCGACGGCGCAAGTTTCGGTGTTGTTTGTGATGGAGTGGTTACTGGCTGGGTGATTTGTGAGACTGCTAATGATTTTAATGAGGCTGAAATCTGCCGCAGATCTTCCGTCATGCCGGTTAGAATCAGGACGAGTTCGTCAACTCTTCTCGTTAACTCCTCAAGTTTTTGCTTGTCTTCGCTCATTTGCTCCTTCTCCTCCAAATCTCTTTATTACTCAAACGCATTTATTAACTGTTTTTAACCCTGTCATAAAACGGAGAAACACATCAGTTGTTTGAGGTTGACGGAAGCCAGAAAAGCGGAAGCGGAACTATACTCCGCCTAGCAGTAGCGCTAGCTGCCATACTCCAACAGCCGCTGCACATCAGCAACATACGGCAAAACAGACCACAACCCGGACTCAAACCACAGCACCTAGAAGCCGTTCTAACCGCGGCGAAACTCTGCAACGCGAAACTCAAAGGCACTGTACTCAACTCGCGCGAACTCTGGTTCACACCTGGAAGAGTTACAGGCGGAAAAGTCGAAGCCGAAATTGGCACTGCTGGAAGTATCCCGATGCTTCTAATGGCTGTGTTACCTGTCTGTGCCTTCACGGAAAACCCTGTGCAGCTGCATGTTTCGAAGGGCGGAACCGACGTCACTCACTCGCCAACCACCAACTATCTGCGCTTCGTTCTCCTGCCAACATTGAGACGCATGGGATTAGGCGCGGCCTTAACAGTTAACAAGCATGGCTATTACCCGAAGGGCATGGGCGAAGTAACACTGACTGTTGAGCCATGCAAAACGTTGAAGCCTTTACTTCTGGGAAGCTTCGGCAACATCAAAGCCATCAAAGGCGTTTCCGTCTGCACATTCTTGGCCGACAGAAAAGTTGCGGAACGCCAAGCAAAAGCAGCAAACGACTGTTTTAATGGCAAAGCAGAAATCCAAATAATCAACGACAGTTCGAATCCGCTTCAGAAAGGCAGTTCCATCGCATTGTGGGCTGAAACCGATACAGGCGTGGTTTTAGGAAGTGACGCAATCGGAGAATTGAAGAAGCCAAGTGAGGCAGTTGGCAGAGAAGCAGCGGAAAAACTTCAAACAGAGATTGCATCTAAACCAACGGTTGATGTGCATCTGGCTGACATGCTCATTCCATACGCCGCTCTAGCCAAAGGCAATTCCACGTTCTTCGCCCGAGCCCTATCTGAGCATCTGGAGACTAACATTTGGCTTGCAGAGAAAATGCTGAACGTGAAGTTCAAAATCGAAAAAGCCAGTGGACTTTGCAGAGTTGAGAAGATCGGTTGACGTAATTCTTTCCACATGGGTCGGATTAGATTGCGGAGAATTTTGGTGACTGTGGATTTGTCTGCACCGTTCGAGTCCAGAAAACCGACATAATGTCCGCTGTCTATTTTCAGTTTCAAATCGTTTATGCCAAAATCTTGCGTAATATTTAGCTAGCCTTTCTGTGATTATAGCTTCCAAACCATCTGCCTCACAACAGTCAAATTAGGTTCTGCAATCACACAGTCAAGTGTTGTGTTTCAAGCATATTGCGGAAAACATAAAATGCCCGTTAAAAGATAATTCGAACTGGGCGAAAGAAAAACAGATGAACAGCATCGCACGTAAAAAGGTCATTCAGAAATACTATTCCAAGCGGGCAATGGATTACGACCGACAGAAGAGCAGAACTTGGAAGATTCCTCAGGGCTTCGCCGATGAAGTAACAAGTGAAATGCTTGGCGCCTTGAAGGATTTTGAGGATAAACTTGTTTTGGAGGTTGGCTCCGGTACAGGCAGAAACGCCTTGCCGCTACTGGAGAAAGTCAATCCACGTTTTGTGGGGCTTGACTTGTCAAGAGAAATGCTCAAGCTCGCGAAGACTAAGATGCCTCGCTCCAAAGACAGAGTCCATTTGGTTTTGGGAGATGCCGAGCACTTGCCATTTGCAGATGAAGTCTTTGACGCGGTACTCTGCATGAGCACAATGCACTATTTCGAGTCTCAGGCAAAAGTGCTTGCGTTGTTTTCAAGAGTGCTTAGGAATACAGGTATCTTTGTTTATGGTGACTTGACGGTACATGAGCTGGACGATAACGGGTTTTTCGAGAGACTCGAAAGAACGGTTTCTAAGGCTCATGTAGGATACTGCAAGCCTTCGGAAGCGAAGAGGCTGATGGAAACAAGTGGTCTAGACGTTTCTAAGCTGAAAACGGTTGCTTATCGGAAGTCTTTCCGTTCGCTTATGGAGGACAAGGGCGCATATTTCGGCGTTAAATCAGAGACACTGCAAGAATTCATAAGCAATGCTGCGTCAGATGCGAAGAAACAGTACGCCCTAACCAGTACAGAATTAACCTTGTATTACACAATAATAACAGCACAGAAAACCGTTTCATAGTGATCGAATGACAAAAGAATCCATTTGCATCAAAGTGCCAAAGAAGCAAGGCGAAAAGGCTCTAGTCCTAGCTAACAAGCTGACAATCATTAACATTGATTTAATGCTCCAAAGGGATGAGAACTCCATATACATTCCACTCCGCAGTCGGCCGCAAGAAGACGCTTTGAGAGCATTAAAAGAGCAAATAGCAAACATTGAAGTTTCAGTTTACGTTTTCACGGAAAAAAAACGAAAAGAATCGCTTGCTGACTTGCTTGAGAATAAGCTACCTCCACATCTTTTGGCTAATCTACCACATTCGGCAGATTTCGTAGGCAACATAGCCATTATCGAGATTTCGCCAGAGCTTGAAGCACATAAAGCTATCATCGGCGAGGCACTTCTGAAAGCCAACAAGAACACGCAGACGGTTCTTGCCAAGGCCGGCGCGGTCAGCGGAACCTGCCGTCTCAGAGAATTCACGGTCATCGCTGGCGAACCCAAGACTGAGACTATTCATAAGGAATATGGGTGCCAGTTTTTTGTGGATGTTGCCAGAGCCTATTTTTCGCCGAGATTGTCGAATGAGCATCATAGAGTTGCTTCTCTCGTCAAGGAAGGAGAAACAGTTGTTGACCTATTTGCTGGAGTCGGGCCTTTCGCGATACAAATTGCCAAGACCCATGAAAACGTGAAGGTTTACGCGATCGACGTGAATCCTGACGCCATTGAATATCTCAAAAAGAACGTGAGGCTTAACAGAGTTGACGGTAAAATCTATCCATTTTGTGGAGACGCGCAGAAAGTCGTTGACAAAAAGCTTCTCGGCATCGCCGACCGAGTAATTATGAACCTTCCAGAGAAAGCCATGAAATTTGTGGACACTGCCTGCAAGGCAATAAGACAGACAGGCGGTGTAGTACATTTCTATTGCTTCGAAAAGGCATCTGAGTCTTTGGAAAATGCTCAAGCTCGTTTTTCAGAAATTGCCGAGAAATCTGGCAAGAGAGTAAAGATTCTGTTCTCCAGATCTGTTCGAGAAACAGCGCCCTATGAATGGCAGATAGTGCTAGATGCCGAAGTAGGCTGAATTTCTCTGTGTTAAACTCCTGCTATCTTGCATTTTTCGATTTCAGTGTTAATCTTACGTTGCAGTCTACTGCGGGTGAGATTGCCATTCCTGTGGTTGTGCTGATCGGCAACAGCAGACCGTTGAATGATGAAGCCACGATTGACCCTGCCAGAAAGCCACTTACTGTTGAAAGAAGCATAAACAGTAGATCAAGAAGCTTATTGAATTTTCACGCCGATACTGCTGCCACGACCATCACCATAATAATGACGGCTATTTGGCTGACTATTATCATCGAGACTTCTGGTGTCTGCTGATGTATGAGGTTGGGGCGGTGACGGTTCTTGAACAAGAAACCAGAATCTTCCAATCATTCCAGTCAGCATCGTTTATGATTATGCCAATATAGAAAGATCCGCCAATGCCCGAGTTTTTCATCTTTAAGTGCACCTTTACAGCATTACCCCTAATGCTTTTCTCTGCACAGTTTTCCAAGATTCCAAAGAGAGCGCAATTCCCTTCCTATGGCAAAACTAGCCGATGCTGGTTTTCTAGCTTGTGGCTGTCAATGTTATCTTCACTTTCTGTTTTGGGTTTTTCAGCTTTTCCACGAGCCTTCTTGACAAATCGCATGCTGCCTTATCCGCCTGAACCGCTAGTGTCCGTCTGCAGATATAGCTGCTTTTCCTTATCACCATGTCGGTTGGATGCCTCAAGACCATCTGTGAGTTTCCTACGGCGTTGACAATGTCCTTCCCTCTTCCGGCTTCAATCAGAATGGAGAGTTTGGCTTTGTCGTTTCGAAGCAAATCCCTGAACTTTTGACTTAGGTCGTTTATGACTTTGTCGGCTGCTATCGCGATAATGCAGTCGCCCTTTAGAGTAAGACGTGTCTCGCGTGTAATCTCAAGTGTCGTCCTGTTCGTGGCCAGAATGTTCTCATGCCCATAAGCAATAATTGTTTCTTCCATTTTCATCTTTGAAACTCCGTTGACTATTCGAGAACCAGCTTCAATATCACTACGTCATGACCGACCCCGAAATAGTCTTGGGCAGAGCCTGCGATACGAAAACCATGCTTATAGTAGAATGGAATAGCTTTTGCACATTTGTAATGAACTTCAGCTAGAACAGCCTTTGCGCCCTTATCCTTTAGAGTATGTATAACCTTTTCCAGTAGCTGTTTTCCTATGTTCTTGCTCTGATACTTCTCCTCTACTGCGATGTCTTCAAGCACTGCTAAGCCATTACGTTTTTCGGCCTGGGCATAACCGACAACCGCGCCGTTGGTTAGTGCCACAAAGGAAAGATTAGGATAAGCTTTCAACGCGGTTGCAATATACTTAGCGTACTTCTCTTTTTTCGCATGAGGATTCGGCAGCATCGCCAGCCCAGAAACCACGGACAAATCACTTTTCCGCATCTTCCTGATCGTCACTTTCACAGCGTCAACCTTCATTCAAGAATCTCGATTGAGTCAACTTTACCGTCGCCGTCCAAATCAAAACCCTGAATCACCCGCGCAAACGTATCTTCACCGCGGTAATCCTGTAAAGTCTTCTCGTAAAAGTCCGTCAAAGCCAAAACACAAGCCTTGGTGCCCACCGCCTTGTTCCCAGCCAAAACCAAAACCCGCTTATTCTTATCCCACGGGTTCACAATCTTCGCAACCAACCCAACCACATCCGCCGTATAAACATTCGCAGTCTTCCGAGAAACCAGACCGCCAAACAAGAACCCCTGATCCGAAGCCTGCATGTTGAACCTTATCGGCAGATGCTCGTTCAATTCCTGTGTTAAAAGATTCGTGCCCGGACCACCCACAAGAATCAGATTGTTCTTCTCCTCCTTCTCAGCCTTCACATCAACATCCAGCTTGATAGCAAACTCCGCAGGCATCCGCGCAAATTGCCCGAGAAAGAAAGTCAAATGCGAAGCATAATGCCCATCCCTAGCGCTGGTCTTAAACGGCCCGTGCGGCGTCGGACTACCCACAACAATCTTTCCATCAAAAGTCCCATCCTTGCCGACGAATTCCTTGAAAAACTTCTGAATTCGTTCATCCATGCTCAGCAGCGAAACCTTTTTTATTGACTTGTACTCCTGCGGAAGCTCAACCCCGAAAGCAGGCGCAGTAGCCCTGTAATATTTTGCAGTTGCACCTTGCTTCTCTTCCTCACGGGCGACAGTTATCGCGCCAGCCTTTGCCAACTTCCTAATATGATAATACACCTTTTGCTCGTGAATTCCTAGCGTTTTAGCAATTTCCAGCGGGTACATCTCTTTTTCAGAAAGCATTACCAGAATCCGCCAACTCAACCTGTTCAGAACCAATTTCAGCTTCTGCGGGTCTTTCACTATCATTATTTCCTTGACCTGCTGTGTTTGGTTTTCTTCGCGGAGAAGCAATCTCTTATTCATGTTTTCTCAGTAGCATAGTGTCAGCAACCATTATAAATTTTTTATTAAAGCCTTCGAAAAATCAAAAGCAGTTCTTCTATCCAGCAACGCTTGAGCATGGACTAGGTTGTAAAGAATTTTTAGGGCTGAAAGCTTTTTCCTAAAAATCCTTATTACCACTAAACCTGATTCAGTACGACTCACCAAAACATGTAATCTTCGAGGCCTTGGCAAATGTGTGGAATATTCGGATGTGTATCAAAAAACGGAAACGTTGCACCTATAATACATGAAGCTTTAAAACGTCTTGAATACCGCGGTTACGATTCGGTTGGCGAAGTAACCCTGCATGACGGTAAGCTGTACGTAAAGAAGGATCAGGGAAAAATAGATGAAGTTCACAGTCGGCTCAACCTAGACGATTTGCCTGGATGCTTGGGCATCGGCCACACAAGATGGGCCACGCATGGCGCACCGTTACAAGTCAATGCTCATCCGCATATGGACTGTAGCGGCCAAATTGCCCTTGTTCACAACGGCATCATCGAAAACTTCGCCGAACTCAAAGCGGAACTTGAAAGTCGCGGTCACGTTTTCAAGTCAAGAACAGACACCGAAGTAGTAGCTCACCTTATCGAAGAAAACATGAAAAAAAATCCGCCAATGAGTTTCACCGATGCCGTTCTGGAAGCCGTGAAAAGAATTGAGGGTTCATACGCAATTGCAGTAATCTCAACCCGCGAACCGGACAAGATAGTCTGCGCCCGGCACGAAAGTCCATTAGTCATAGGCGTAAACCAAGACGCAGCCTACTTCGCTTCTGACATTCCAGCTTTCCTACCGCTAACAAACAAGGCTATCATAGTCGAAGATGGAGAACTCGTCGCACTCACTGCGAACGGTTTCGAAATCAAGAAGATCCACGATTCCAGCGTGGTCACACGCGAACCGAAGATCATCGATTGGTCGCCCGAGATGGCCGTCAAACAAGGTTACCCGCATTTCATGATTAAAGAGATTCACGAGCAGCCTGATACCCTGCGGAACACGCTTAGACTGCAAGAGCACTATTTGGATCTGATGGCAACTTTCCTAGACCGGAGCCGCGAAGTCTTCCTCGTAGCGTGCGGGACCTCCTATCATGCGTGTTTGGCGTCGTCTTATATGTTTTCCAAGTTGGCTTTTCTGACAACTTATCCTGTCATCGCCTCAGAATTCATCGAACAGCACGGCAAATCAGTCAACATCGAAAGCACCGTCCTCACCGTAAGCCAATCAGGCGAAACAGCCGACACGCTGGCCGCCGTGAATGCCGCCCGCCAAAGAGCAGCAACCATACTTGGACTTACCAACGCCATCGGCTCAACCCTAACCCGCGTCTCAAGAGTCTACATCGGCCAACAATCAGGACCAGAAATAGGCGTAGCAGCAACCAAAACTTTCACTTCGCAGCTGTCAGTGCTCGCCGGATTAGCTCTGAGGCTCGCAAAGAAGAGAGGCAAAGTCTCACAAGACGAGATGGACTTCCTAGCCGAGAGACTGAGCAAGCTCCCTGGCACAGTCGACACTGTCATCCAAACACAGGAAGAAAAAATCAAGCAAATCGCAGAAAAATACAAAGACGCCAAAGTGTTCTTCTTCCTTGGCCGCGGAATAAGTACAGCAACAGCTTATGAAGGCAGGCTCAAACTCATGGAAATCGCCTATGTGCCCGCCATCGCATTCCCAGCTGGCGAAAGCAAACACGGCCCAATAAGCCTAGTCGAAGCTGGTTTTCCAGTGGTTTTCATCTGTCCAAAGGACGAGACACATAAGATCGTCATCGGAAACATAATGGAAATGAAAGCAAGAGGGGCCTCCATAATAGCAATCACCGAAGAAGGAGACGAAGAAATCCAGAAGCTAGCCGACAACTACATTGAAATTCCAAAAGGCGTTCCAGAAATCCTGTCGCCGATACCTTACGTCGTTCCGTTGCAACTCTTGGCCTATTACATGGCTATTAAACGCGGTTACAACCCAGATATGCCCAGAAACTTGGCCAAATCCGTTACCGTGAAGTAGCAGATTCTTATTCTCCATCTTTCTTTCAAATGCAAACACGTTAAAAGCCACGTTCTGGACTATTTCTTTCTGGTGCGCTGGTCAT
>Ga0315268_10001754_pt1 | contig 24898 bp, 21 predicted proteins | sample C1_top_MG_FD_204535 | JGI IMG/M metagenome (GOLD analysis project Ga0315268, IMG submission 204535) | Sediment microbial communities from Yellowstone Lake, YNP, Wyoming, USA - C1_top | ecosystem: Environmental > Aquatic > Freshwater > Lake > Sediment | place: USA: Wyoming | collected 2017-08-01
TAGGCCAGAATAGGACTTAAAATCCCTCGTCCCCAAAGGGCGTGCCGGTTCGAGTCCGGCCTCCGGCACCAGAGAAATATCTTTTTAAGTTGTATATCAGTTTTTCACCTATCTTTACATAGTGATTTATGAAATCTATCCCATGCTGAACCAGGTGGAATTCTTATCCAATTGAGCTCTGGATATACTTTCACAACAGGTAAGTCAGGTTTGGATTCCCAGTGTTCTATAAAAGCAATGGCTCTTTTTTTGCAATCTATTGAGCATTTTACCTTATTTACCTCTCCATTTTTATTTACATACATATACCAAAACGTTGTAATTGAGCCATTATATTTTACGCTGTCGTAATCGTAATAAAAATCTCCTTGCTTTGAAGTGCCCATATATTTCCAGTCAGAAGAATAAGTTTGTTCTAACAAGATAAACAATAGATTTACAGTGATGAAAGTAAAGAAGAGCAATTTTTTCATAAAACCTATACTCGCTTGCCAGTTAGTTCAGTGATATTACAAGTTAAAGCAAATTAAATCAATATAGAAATCAAAATTTTTATCATGATAAAAATTTACTGATTAAGATTTCTTAGTAGTGATGTACTAAAATAACCTTGCGATTGTTTCCAAATTCTACATGCCACAATAGGCTATATTTACATATCAATTAAAAATCAATATGTTATTAGCTTGGTATATTATTTGTTATAATTGCTTCAAGACCATAACTTTAAGATGTTAGTAAATCTTAATTTTGCATCTAATCGACGAAGAACTACGTGGGTTAGTTAAACTTTGCTCGTTAACATCACTGGTGTATAGGAAGGAGAATTAATGCGAAAGTATCTCCAGTCTTTAGTATGTTTGATAGTGGTTACATTAGTTCTGCAATTGATTTTTCCCATTGCTTCCTCTTCCCAAGAAGTGTTATGTAAAACTACCAGCAAGGCCAAAAACATCATCTTCATGGTTCCAGATGGTATGGGACTTTCCAATGTCACATCTGCTCGCATCTTCAAAAACGGACCTAATGGAGCCCTTCTCTACTTAGAAACCTTGTCAAGAATCGGATACCAGAGAACTTACTCGGCAAATAGCATTATAACTGATTCAGCAGCGGCTGCCTCAGCCTGGGCTACAGGTGAAAAATTCAACAACGGCGAGATTTCTTGTCACACAGGTGGTAATTGTGACTCTTCGACTTTACCTACGATACTCGAATGGGCTAAAGGAAAGGGTAAATCAACAGGAATGGTTGTAACCTCTACTGTTACCCATGCGACCCCAGCTGCATGGGGAGCTCATGTGTATTCCAGAGAATGTGAAACTGAAATAGGTAGACAGTATATAGAGGTAACCGGAATTGATGTCATACTCGGTGGAGGTATTGGTTTAAACACTTTATCTTTATGCAACGTTTATCCTGGACAAAGTATTTCCGGTGTGATTACCTCAGCTCAAAGTAGGGGGTATGAATATATTACTACAAAGGAACAGATGAATGCCGCTGTAGTAGCTCATAAGAAAAAAGTCCTTGGACTCTTTACATCTGGAGGTAAAACTCCGGAAAAGTTCCGTGTGGATCCACTACAGACCTATCCTAATGGTGAACCGACTCTCGCTGAAATGACTGCCACAGCCTTGGACATTTTGGAAGAAAATAAAAAAGGTTTCTTCCTCATGGTAGAGGGCTCTCAAATTGATTGGGCAAACCATAACAATGACTTAACGTATCAAGTCAGCGAAGTCCTTGCCTTCGATGAGGCAGTGAAGGTAGTCTTGGACTGGATTAATACACGCCCGTTGAGAAAATCTAATACCATTGTTATTATCGTTGCTGATCATGACTGCGGTGGTTTTGCTGTAAACGGTCCCTACGGAATCCTTTTGAATGCTGGCAATCTTGTGGAAGCGGGATGGACAAGTACTGACCACACAGGTGGTGATACTATAATCTGGAGCCAGGGACCGGGAAGCCAATGCTTGGGAAAGTCTCTAAACAATACAGACCTTTATTGGATAATAAGAAAGGTTTTCAAATAAAAGGCTTTCGCCTCTTTATATTTATATTATTCTCATTGTTCTATCAGCAAAAGAAGCCGCTAAAATACTATATCGCGCTATCACGGATTTGGAGATGCTTACATAATAATTACATAGTAATTGACGGTCCTATCTTGCTATAAATTGTAGATTAAAACTATAATAGAAAATTAAAAATAATCGTAATTAAGAACCCTGTTTCTATTGGAAGATTGAATTATGAAGAAATTAGTGAAAAATATCTTAATATTGTTGTGGATTATATCGTTTGCTACATCCGTTCATGCTCGTATATCTTGGGAAGAGCTAAATCATCGTGTTGATGCATTATATCGGCAAGGGCAATATTCAGAAGCGGCCAAGGTTGCTGAAGAAGCACTAAAGATTGCCGAAGAAGCTCTGGGCTCAGATCATCCACAGGTGCCAGCCGAAGCCAAGCCTATTTATGAAAAGGCACTGGCAATAGCCGAACATCTTCGAGCCCAAGGTAAATATGCAGAGGCTAAGCCTCTTTATGAACAGGCACTGACAATAGATGAGAAAGTCCTCGGCAAAGACCATCTTGATGTTGCGAGAGACTTAAATAATCTGGCATTACTATACCATGCCCAGGGAGCCTATGGTGAGGCTGAGCCCTTTTATGAACGGGCACTGGCAATAGTTGAAAAAGCCTTAGGACCAGACCATCCACAGGTAGCCACATTGCTCAACAACCTTGCTGAACTTTATCAAGCACAGGGCATGTATGCCGAGGCTGAGCCCCTGCACGAACGGGCACTGGCAATAGAGCAAAAAGCTTCTGGGCAAGAGCAACCAGTGGTAACAACACCGGAAGAGAGTATAGAAAAACAACAAGAGAAACCCCAAACGGAAGTCGAACCAGAAAAAGTAGTGGAACTGCCCAAGCAGATACAATCCCAGGTTTCTGTCCAACCTGCAGAAGCAGGCCAGCCCACAGAAACAGGACCTCAAAGTGGAACAGTGGAGGGCAAAAAAGAGACAAAAGAAAAACCTTCAAAACCCCCTGAACCTTCAAAGACAATATTTACAGTCCAGGTGGGTGCTTTCCAAAATCCCTCCCATGCAAAAGCATTTATGACTTGGCTTAGAGAAAAGGGATATAGCGCATATATAATCCTTTCCGGATCAAAAAATGGTTTAAAACTTCATAAAGTTTGTATAGGCAAATTCACCGATAGAGAAGAGGCTAAGACTTTCTCTGAAAAAATTAAAAATAGCGAAGGATTACAGACATTTGTAACCTCAAGGTAAGGCTGTTTATGCACTACTGTTCACGCGCTTGGTCGCTAAGGATAGAAAAGATTTTCTATCGGGTGAATAGAGTATCAGGCCTTTTTGTTCAAAATCGTTAAGTATCGAACAGACATCGGCTACAGAGATACCAAATTCCTTAGAAACCTTCTCTGTTTTTTGCAATTTTTCAGTAGCAGATAGGTATACGCCCTTTTCCCTATGAGTAAGGGTGTAAGTAATTTTGTTCCCATCGCGACATAGCTCAATCTGTACCCCATCTGCGGAGCTTTCGTAAACCATGAAATTGTTTTTAGAGTTTTTGCTCTTGATCTCCTCAACCTTTTTTCTCAATACCTCTGACATTCTAAACTGCTCCTCATCATTATCAAACCGATATGGATATGGATAATTGGAATATGATGGCATGGTAAAGTCTTCAAAAATACTTGAGAAGATTGACTCTTTATGTCTTTCCAGGCCATAAAGTCCATAGTTTAAGAAAATAGGACAATCTGTGGGCAGATAGAACTCACCAGGATATATCAAGATATTTTCATAAACTAATAAATGTGTTATGAGATCAATGACCCTCAGATTTTCAATGAGATCATCGTTTATCATTTTAGGAAAGCACGTAAATAGATTGAACTGAATTGGTACACCTAATTCTGCCACTGCTTTCAAAACTTCTACATTTTTGAGTACCGTGACCCCTTTATTCATCAAGCGTAGTACTTTATCACTGAAGGTCTCGATCCCAATTTGAAAGTGTGAGGCCCATTTGCCAAGTCGCAGAAGTGAACTTAATACTTCTCTATTCATTCTCTCTGCGCGGAACTCTGCATAGTGAAATATGAGATTTTTTCCTTCCAAATATTTCGATAATTGAATAATCATTTTTGAATCTTTCATCGCATCAGAATCCAAAATAAAAAAATTCCTGAGGTCTTCTGAAATATTTTGGTAATGTTCTATTTCTGTCTTCACTTGATCTGCTGTTTTAATCTGACATTTAATATTGTATGATTCATCAGGGCAGAAGGTGCACCTCTTCCATGGGCAGCCTCTCCCAAATTCAATTGGCAAAATAATTTCGCTTGGTCCTATGGGGAAATCTTTAAAATCATATTCTGGAAAAGGAAGAGAATTGATTGAGATATTTGACTTAGATTGCGATTTTCTTACATTTCCTTCCCCATCCCTAAATACCACATTATATATCTCTTTTCCTTTATCGTTGATGTATTCCAGCAGACTCTCAATAGTTACTTCGCACTCACTAATTCCTACAAAGTCTATGAAATCTATATTTTTTAACAGCTCATGCGCAAAGGAACCTGAACAGTCTTTTCCGCCAACAGCAATCAGAATATCTGGATAGGCATTTTTAATCTTAGAGCACATTAAAAGAGAACTACTTAATTGATAGTGAGAGCAACTAAACCCTACAAGCCTTGTACTCTCCAAATATGGCGATAATTTTGAAAAAACAGATTCAATAAATAACCTGCAGATTTCCCTTAATTTTTCGAACTCATTCAATGATAATCCAATCGAGGTAAGACGTTCCCTAAATCTGTCTTTTGACATTGAATATTTATCCTCAAAAATTAGCGAAGCAAAAATATAATCTAATCCCATATACTCAACACCAAATTGTTCGGATTGATTAAGAAAGTTATCCCAAATTTCCGGATTAAAACGATTTATGTAAGGAAGAAATTCCATGTGAAAATGAAAAGTCTTTACATTTTTTCCTCTCCCGGTCAAAAATGCTTTCATAATACCCAGATTTATATTGGGTACACTGGAAAACCACCTCGAAATAAATCTCGCATAGGGCATAGAAATAAATATAAAATCCATAACCTTACTCACTACTAATGAGATTCACGAAAACATTCAAGGGCTACATTCACAACTCAAAAACATCCAGGGATTCAAAAAGATTGAGGATTTACGCCTTCAATATTTCCTGTTTATTTTACCCTCTGTACAAAGGCATTACAATTAGAGGTTCTTCCTTTATTTAGAAAACTCTTTGTTTTGCTATCATTGATATACTGTTTATTCATAATTTGTCCTCTAACGTTTTTTATTTTTCCCTCCTTTTAGAATCGAAATCCCTATTAATGCGCAGATCATCCCTATCAGGAAAAACACGGAAAAGAACGGAAAAACGAATCTAAAAACGACACGCGAAATTATCAGGAAAATCGCTGCGATAACAAAAAGGGTTAGAGCACTTTTGACTCTTTGTGTCATTTGAACTTCTCCTTCCAATTATTTATTAAATCTCTCCTTGAAAAGAGGTTCTTAAATCTTAACTTTTTCTATTTGCGTAAATCTATGGGAAAAGTTGAATTGCTATTGTATTTAATCTATATTAGATTCCAAGAATTATTTCTCTTTCTTCTATGTCAACTCTGTCAATCCTGACCTTTAACTCTTCACCTATGTTGAACCTCCTTTTCTTATGAATCCCATAAAGGCTCAGGCTTTTTTCATCATACCGATAAAAATCATCAGTCATGTAAGAAACATGAAGAAAGCTTTCAACATAGTAATCCTTCAGCCTTACCTTTAATCCAAAGGGTGTGACTGAAACTACTTTCCCTTCAAATTCTTCACCCGTTTTATCCTTCATGAACCATACTCTCATTGCATCTAAAACTGCCCTTTCAGCTTTCTCAGACTGCCTTTCCAGCCTCGATGAATGGAAAGCAATATCGGGCAATATATCCTCAAGTTCATGAATCCTTTTATCACTAGGATATCTTTTTGTAAGTACTTCTCTCAATATCCTGTGGACTACGAGGTCTGGATACCTCCTAATGGGAGAAGTAAAGTGTGTATAGCATTCAGAGGCAAGCCCACAATGACCGACATTTACAGAAGAGTATCTTGCCTGCTTCAGGCTCCTCAAGATCATAAGGTTTATTATCTCCTCCTCTGGCAAACCACGGACCTGCTTTATAATGCCTGATAAATCAGCAGATTTTATAACCTTCCTCCCTTTCAAAGTCTTTAGAAGACTTATAACTCGCGCTATTTCTTCCACTTTGGTAATTTCAGGTGCTTCATGTATCCTGTAAAGACTTGGCACACTGACGTCTTCAAGATATTCTGCAACAGCCTCATTAGCTGTAATCATGAATTCCTCTATTATCATGTGAGCAAAGTTCCTCTCTGCCTTTACGATTGCCTCCGGTTTACCTTGAATATCAAGGAGAATCTCTGGTTCGGGCAGGTCGAAATCAAGGCTTCCCCTTTTAAGCCTTCTATCCTTCAGGATATTGCACAATTCTCCCATTATTTCAAAATCACGCAGGAGATAGCCATATTTCTCTTTTTCTTTTGTGTCCTCATCGACAAGTATCTTTTTTAATGATGTATAAGTGATCCTTTCATTGCTGATTATGATGCTTGGATAAAATCTGCTTCTCAATCTCTGTCCATTTTTATCAAACTCCATCTCAACCGTAAAGGCTATTCTTTCCACTCTCGGCCTCAGACTACAGAGATCTTCTGAAAGATCCTTTGGGAGCATGGGAATAACTCTGTCGGGAAAATAAACACTTGTGCCTCTCTTTCTTGCCTCAATATCAATGGCTGTATTCCACCCGACATAATATCCGACATCAGCTATATGAACCCATAATCTGTACCGATTGTCTATCTTCTGGATTGATACAGCATCGTCAAAATCTCTCGCTTGTTCACCATCAACGGTAACTGTGGGAAGAATCCTGAGATCCTTTCTTTTCATCTGTATTCCCCCCTCACCTCCTTTTAGCAAAGGAGGGACAGAAGGGATTTTTACATAGAGTTCTCTGGCCTCCTCAAGGACATTATGGGGAAACTTCCTTGAGAGGTTGAATTCATCTATAATGCCTTCTATCTCATCTTTAGGACATCCTGGCTTCTCTATGATCCTAACTACTCGTCCTGCCGGTGGTCTCGTGTCTGTGGGATAGCTTATTATTTCAGCAATAACACTATCTTTGTCCTTTGCCTTACCTCTATTCTTAGGAGCTATGTAAAGGTCAAAGAGAGCGGACTTATTTTTCGGTCGAACATAAAATCCAATCCTGCTTGTCTCAAAAGTTCCAGCTATCCGTGTATGTGCCCTTTCCAGTATTCTGACTATACTTCCTTCCCTTCTAACAGGATTCTCAATCCTTGCAATAACCCTATCATTGTCCATGGCCCCGAGTGTTGCCCTTGCAGGAATAAAGATATCTCTTTTTGATGGCTCATCTGGGATAACAAATCCGTAACCGTCCCTATGTACCTCGAAATAACCTGTTACAAGGCTCATCTCATGGGCTGTTCCATAAAATCCTCTCCTCGTCTTCACTATATCTCCATCGTTAGACATTTCTCTGAGGATTCTTCTGAGACTGTGTCTTTCTGTTAAGGGAAGGTTCAGAAACTGTACTATCTCACGGAAGCTTAAAGGCCTTGAAACCTGTTCTTTAAAAAAAGTTAAAATCTGATTCTTTGTTATCAAAGATATATCCTTTCTAAAATATATACTTCAGCTTTAGCCGCTAAGTAAGATTATAAAATGATAAACACTTTTATTTTAGACGATTCAACACCTTATATACATCTCTGATGTGGTATAATATTTGTTGACCATAATAAATTATGGAAAAGAGAATAAAAAAGGCTATATTTCCCGCTGCAGGGCTCGGGACAAGATTTCTGCCTGCCACAAAAGCATCTCCAAAGGAAATGTTGCCTATAGTCGACAAACCAATGATCCAGTATGCAATTGAAGAAGCAAGCGCGTGTGGGATAGAAGAGTTTATAATTATTACGGGTAAATATAAACGTGCTATAGAAGATCATTTTGACTCTGCTTTCGAACTTGAGGAGAGTCTGAAAAAGGCAGGGAAAAAAACACTCCTTGAAGAAATTAGTCGACTTAACCACCTGAACTTTGCATATATTAGGCAGAGAGCAGCCCTTGGACTTGGCCATGCAATATATTGTGCTAAACCTTTTGTGAAAGATGAGCCTTTTGCTGTCCTCTTGAGTGATGATATAATTGACCCTGATGATACATTGCTTCTGAATATGATAAACCTTTACAAGAAACTTAATTCTCCTATCATTGCCCTACAGCAAGTCCCTATGGCAGACATTAACCGATACGGTGTGATAGAAGGAATAAAAGAGACTGACAACTTATACAGGATAAAAGACCTTGTAGAAAAACCTAAAATAACAGAGGCACCCTCTGACTTAGCAATAATTGGAAGGTATATCCTAACACCTGATATTTTTGATATACTCGGGGGTGTGAGTTTCGGAAAAGGTGGAGAGATACAGTTGACAGACGCTCTTCACGGGTTATTAAAGAAACGCCCGATGTACGGATACCTTTTCAAAGGAAAAAGATACGATGCAGGTGATAAGGTTGGTTACCTTAAAGCAACAGTTGATCTAGCTTTGAAGAGCCCTGGAGTCTCCGCAGAATTTAAAGAGTACCTCATTGAGGTTACTTCAAAAATAAAAAAGAGTATCTAAGAGGTTGGTGAGATATGGTAATAGATTTAGAACACAGAGATGATAAAGAGGTGGAGATACCTGACAGTCTACCTGTACTGCCTGTTAGGGATATCGTTGTATTTCCTTATATGATACTTCCTCTTTTTGTGGGAAGAGAAATGTCAATTAAGGCCATAGAGTATTCCCTCAGCACAAATAAAATGGTGCTTCTCCTTACACAAAAGGATCTTGATTTAGAAAACCCAACACCTGAGGACCTTTACTCTATAGGAACCGTGGGGAGCGTAATGAGGATGCTCAAACTTCCCGATAATAGGGTCAAGTTGCTCGTTAGGGGTTTGAGTAAGGCAAGGGCATTGAGTTATTCTCAAACCGAGCCTTTCTTCAAAGCCGATATAGAAAAGATAATTGAGGAAAAACCCAAGGCACTAACTATAGAAGATGAAGCACAGATGAGAACGGTAAAGGAACAGTTAGAAAAAGCTGTTTCTCTTGGGAAAACAATACTTCCTGATGTAATGGGAGTGGTAGAGGGCATTGAGGAACCAGGAAGACTCGCCGATCTTGTTGCTTCAAATATTGGGTTAAAAACAGAACAGGCTCAAGAGATACTTGAGATAATGGACCCTATTTATAGGCTCAGACGTGTCAGCGAAATATTAGTAAGAGAGATAGAGCTCCTGACAGTCCAGCAAAAGATTCAGTCTGAGGCTAGAGGCGAGATTGATAAGACGCAGCGTGAGTATTTCCTAAGAGAACAACTTAAGGCAATACAAAAGGAGCTTGGGGAAATTGATGAAAGGGCGGAAGAGGTAAGAGAGTTCAGGCAAAAGATTGAAGATGCAAAGATGCCAGAGAAAGTGATGAAAGAGGCAGAAAAACAGCTTAAACGTTTAGAAAAGATGCATCCTGACAGTGCAGAGGCAGCTACTGTAAGGACATATCTTGATTGGTTAGTTGAATTACCTTGGTCGAAGTCAACAACAGATAACCTTGATATAAAGGCTGCAGACAAAGTTCTCAATGAAGATCACTATGATCTTGAGAAGGTAAAAGAACGCATTTTAGAGTATCTAAGTGTAAGGAAGCTAAAAGAGAAGATGAAAGGTCCTATCCTCTGTTTTATTGGTCCTCCTGGTGTTGGGAAAACTTCTCTCGGCAGGTCTATAGCAAGGGCATTAGGAAGAGAATTTGCCCGTATGTCCCTTGGGGGTATGAGAGATGAAGCAGAAATAAGAGGTCACAGAAGAACTTATGTCGGTGCACTTCCTGGAAGGATAATTCAGGGTATTAAAACAGCGGGAACAAACAACCCTGTTTTTATGCTTGATGAGATTGATAAGATAGGAATGGATTTTAGGGGAGATCCGTCATCAGCCCTTCTTGAGGTACTTGATCCAGAACAAAATTTTTCATTTATGGATCATTATCTTGCTGTTCCATTCGACCTGTCAAAGGTTATGTTTATTACAACGGGTAATCTTGTGGATACAATACCAAACCCACTAAAAGACAGGATGGAGATAATCTATCTATCTGGCTATACAACAGAAGAAAAGCTTGGTATTGCAAAGAATTATTTGATACCAAAACAGTTGGAAGAACACGGTATCAGCAGTAAGATATGGAAAATTACAGACTCAGGGCTTCGGAGTATGATCTCACAGTACACAAGGGAAGCAGGTGTCAGAAACCTTGAGAGAGAAATTGCAAACTCCTGCAGAAAAGTGGCAAAGCAGATAGCCGAGGGCAAAGAAAAAACGTTTGTAATAAATTCACAGAACCTTCATAAATACCTCGGCGTCCCTAAGTATCTTTCTGAAGAAGAAATGGAGAAAGATGAAGTGGGTGTTTCAACAGGCCTTGCATGGACAGAGACAGGAGGAGATATCATTTATGTAGAGGCGACGCCCATGAAAGGTAAAGGACATCTTACCTTAACAGGACAACTCGGAGACATTATGAAAGAGTCTGCTCAAGCTGCCCTGAGTTATATACGTTCTCGGTCAAAGGAACTTAACATAAAGGATGATTTATTTTCTAAAACAGATCTCCATATTCATGTCCCCGCAGGTGCGATACCAAAAGATGGGCCTTCAGCAGGTATTACAATGGCTACAGCCATTGCCTCTGCAATCACAGGAAAGCCTGTAAGAAAAGATACTGCTATGACCGGAGAGGTTACACTGAGAGGTAGAGTTCTACCAATCGGCGGGCTGAAGGAAAAAACGCTCGCTGCAAAGAGAATGGGAATTAAAAAGGTTATTATCCCTAAGAGGAATAAAAAAGACCTTGAAGATATTCCAAAGTACATTAAAAAAGATATGGAGTTCGTTTTCGCAGAAACAATGGATGATGTACTCAAGGCGGCCCTTAGAAAAACAGATAGTCAGAAGTTGAAAAGGCGCTAATAAGGTAACCCGTCACCAGTCAAAATCCCTTTTCGATAGCCGCAGGCTTTAGCCTGCGATTTAAATGTAGAATGTTGAAAATAAAAAAATTACGCTCCGCCATAGGCGGACTAAAGTTTGCGGCTACGATTCAAATCTTTTGCAAAACCCCCATTCACTGACATGAAGCTGTCTCAAATCGGGGAGTTAGCACTTTTAAGGCACATACGGCAAAGGTTTGAAAAACCTTTGCCCAATATCATCGTGGGTATAGGAGATGACGCTGCCTTGTTAAAACCTGTAAATGAAAACCTTCTCGTGACTACAGACATGATGGTGGAAGGAGTACATTTTAACCTTAGTTATATAACCTCCTATCAGCTGGGGTTCAAACTGGTCTCCGTTAATGTTAGCGATATCTATGCTATGGGAGGAAAGCCTAATTTTCTTTTAATCAATATCGCTATGGATAAAAAAACAGAGAAAAATATATTTGACGAATTTTTTGATGGGGTTACAGATGCAATGGAACTCTATGGCCTATCCCTTGTCGGCGGAGATCTTTCAGCTTCAGAGAAAGGCATGGCTTTATCAGCAACTCTTATCGGATATACAAAAAGATATATTAGACGATTCGGTGCTAAGGCAGGTGACAGAATATATGTAACAGGGAACTTAGGAGACTCAGCCTGCGGCTTTGAGATATTGAAGAAAATTAAAAAACCAATTCTTCTCCCCCCCACCCTTCCCTCCCCCTCGAGGGGGGAGGGTGAGGGAGGGGGTGAAGGTCTAACCTCCAAGCTCAGAAGTCTATTTTCTAAGTTGAGACTATCCTGGGTTGACGTTGAGCCTTTGCTCAGAAGGCACCTCTTGCCTGAGGCAAGGAACCCAGAAAAATTTATCAGTAATGCAACTTCAATGATAGATATAAGTGATGGTCTTCTTATTGATTTATCGAGGCTCTGCGATGAAAGTAAGGTCGGTGCGAAAATATATACAAAAAAAATTCCCATATCTCCTGAACTCAAAAAGGTTGCCTCATATCTTCGCATTGATCCAATCGAGCTGGCCTTATCAGGTGGGGAAGATTATGAGATGTTGTTTACTGCTCATCCTGAAAAAAGAATCAAGGCAATATATATTGGAGACATTGTAGAATCGGAAAGAGTTATTGTAGATATCTCAGGTAGAAAAAAGAACTTTTCGGCGGAAGGATACCAACATTTTGGCATTCAGAGATAAGCTCAGAAGTGTTATGACGTTAAAGGAATCACCCCACAGGACAGCTTTAGCTTTCTCAGCGGGTGTATTTATAGGAATGTCTCCATTTCTGGGTTTCCACGCACTATTGGGGGTAGCAGTTGCATGGGTTTTCAGACTGAACATATTTGCTATCCTTGTCGGCATAAATGTCACAAATCCATGGACTATCGTACCTATATATACTTTTTGCACATGGATAGGTGCACAATGTCTTGGGAAAGAGCAGATAATTCCGGAAATAGACTGGTCGAATATTAACTTTAGCTATCTCCTAAACAGTTTCAAACCCATTCTTTTGCCTTTCGTCTTCGGCACATTACTGGTGGGTTCCCTTACAGCCATTATCAGCTATGTCGTTATTTACAAGATAACAAAGAGAGTACATCGCCTAGAGTAAATTATTTACTTTTAGCTTCTGACTCTGTTTTTAGTAAAACCTCAATCTTGGCCTTCGACCTTAGATCAGCTATCCACTTCTCCTTGAGCTGTTGTGCCTTTTCAGCTTCAAGCTCTCTTTTAAGTTTATCCTTGATCTCGTCAAAAGATAACTGACGCTCTGGTTTCTTATCTTCCACTCTTATAATCACCCAGCTATCCTCTGTCTTAATCAAGTCACTTACTTCGCCCACATTCAGCTTAAATGCTACATCTTCAATTTCAGGAAGCATTCTGCCTTTATGGATGTAGCCGATATCTCCGCCCTTAACCCTGTACATATCTTCAGACATCTTTGACGCAAGAGCTGCGAAATCCTCCCCGGATTTTGCCCTGACAAGTATCTCAGTAGCCTTTTTTTCGTCCTGAGTGGATATAAGCCTAAGTCTTACACTCTCTGGTTGTTTGAATTTTGAAGCATTTTTTTCATAATAATTTTTAAGCTCCTCTTCACTTAATTTCGCTGGCTCAGTCACTGTTTTGGCAATCACTGACTGTATAAGCATTTCTTTTTCAACCTGCGCCCGCAGTTTTTCTTCTGTCATATTTTCTTTTTCGAGAGCTACCTTGTATTCTTCCTCTGATTTAAACCTGCCCCTAATCTTCTCCAGTTGTGTATCTACCTTTTCCTTATCTGGCTTTATGCATTTTGCTACTGCATCCTGAAATTGAAGCTCCCGGTTAATAAGCTCCTCGAGCGCTTTATCATAGTATTGTTTGCGCTTCTCAACTGGTATATTGCGGTGAAATGTGATTTGAGGTATCAATCTATCTAACTCCCTATCGAGGTCTTTTAAAGTTAAAGTGACACCATTAACCCTCGCAACTACTACATCATCAGCGTATGATGAGATGGAGAAAAAAATAATTATAAGGAACGACAAAAAAAATCTATTCATATGGAAAAACCCCCTTTAATTTTATAATGCAAGATATGAGTCATAAGATTCAAGTTATGCTTTAAAAGAATGAGAAAATCTTCTGTTGATTCTCATATAAATAAACAGGATAAAGCTAAAAATAGAAAAAAACTAAAAGTTGTAATATAATACGATTTATTTAATCTGAAATATCTACGGAGGTACTAATGGTAAAGATTTATTATGAAAAAGATGCAAATTTAAAGATCCTTAAGAAAATGAAGATAGCTGTAATTGGTTACGGAAGCCAGGGCCATGCCCATACCAACAACCTAAAAGAGAGTGGGATGGATGTGATAGTAGGCGAGACAAAAGGAGCAAACTGGGAAAAGGCAAAAAAGGCAGGCTTCAATGTCATCACAGCTTCCGAGGCTGCAAAGAAAGCAGATCTGATAATGATGCTTGTGCCTGATGAATATATGGCAGATATATACAGAACAGATATAGCGCCCAATATCAAAAAAGGGTCATATTTAGGATTTGCCCATGGCTTTAATATCCATTTTGGTCAGATAGTGCCTCCAGCAGACGTGAATGTCTTTATGGTTGCTCCAAAGGGACCTGGACATCTTGTCAGGTCTGAATATTTAAAAGGCAGTGGTGTCCCTTGTTTGATTGCAGTCCATCAAGACCCTTCAAGAAATACAAAAGGTGTTGCCCTTGCTTATGCCTCTGGAATTGGTGGTGCAAGAGCAGGTGTAATAGAAACAACTTTCAGGGAAGAGACGGAGACAGATTTATTCGGCGAGCAGGTTGTCCTCTGCGGTGGCCTCACATCCCTTATCCTTGCAGGTTTCGAAATCCTCGTCGAAGCTGGTTATTCACCCGAGATGGCATATTTTGAGTGTCTTCATGAAGTAAAGCTTATTGTTGATTTAATATACGAAGGTGGAATTTCTACGATGAGATACTCTATTAGCAATACTGCCCAGTATGGAGACCTCACACGAGGTCCACGGATTATAACAGAAGAAACAAAGAAGGAAATGCGGAAGATACTTCAAGAGGTACAATCTGGACAGTTTGCAAAGGAATGGATATTGGAGTGCAGGGCAAACAAGCCCGTATTCAATGCCCTTACAAAAAAAGGTGAAGAACATCCTATTGAGAAAGTTGGTGCAAAACTCAGGGCTATGATGCCTTGGCTCAAGAAGGGAAAGCTTGTAGACAAAACCAAGGCATAAAAACAGTTATAAGTGACAGGTAAGAAATACTCTCAAAATAAATATGATCTTCTATTAACGGTCTTAAAATTAAATGGACATTCGTAGATCAATTATCGTCTTTTGTCTGTCATGCCCGCAGGTCGTAAGCGGGCATCCAGTGGCTTTCTGGATTCCCCGGTCAAGCCGGGGAATGACAATCATAATAAATAAACCTTGTGGCAATTGTTATGAGACCATTAATAATTCGACACTCGTTACTTGTTCCTAAAAATGCTACGAATCGCTTCTGATGGCTATCCATTTATCATCATATTTGCCTTTATTACAGTACTCGTATATATTTTTGGTAAGCCGTGGATAGCTGTTTTTCCGTTGATCATGACAGTCTTTATGGCTTTCTTTTTCAGAGACCCTGAAAGAAAAATTCCACAAGACAATAGCATCTTTGTATCTCCTGCAGACGGGAAGGTGATACTTATAAAAAATATATACGAGAGGGATTATCTAAAGTCTGAGTCGAAAATGGTGAGCATATTTATGTCGCTCCTTGATGTCCATGTTAATCGTGCACCATGCGATGGTAAGGTTAGTTTAATAAAACACTCCGCTGGAAAGTTTGTGGTAGCCCATAAAGATGTTGCTTCAATCGAAAATGAAAATACCGTCATGATTCTTGATGGAAAAAATGGAAAAATCCTTGTAAGACAAGTTGCAGGTTTTCTCGCAAGAAGGATTGTCTGCAGGGTAAAGATTGGCGATGTGCTTAAACGTGGCGAAAGATATGGCATGATAAAGTTTGGTTCAAGGCTTGATGTCTACCTGCCAAGGGATTCCGAGGTTAAGGTTTCGTTAGGTGATAAAGTAAAGGCAGGAGAGACAATAGTCGGTATCCTTAGTCATTATAAGATCAAGAGAGTATCTAACTAATGCCGAGAGGTTCGGTTGAAGGATCTTGAGGCTCCTTGCTTTATTCTTTCAAGTAACCTCCTCGCCCATACAAATTCTGTTGCAAGAATCGCTAAGCCTGCTGGAATCACCACTATTGCGGGCCCTGGCAAAACCGTCATAGCCAAGCCTATAAGTAGTACTGTAAAACCGATAACAATCTTGATAGATCGCTTTGCCTGCTGAAGTGTCCTTATCATGCTGAACAATGCAAAAGACTCCTCATTTTAAAACCCTTAGACTTTAAACTCAATTTAACCCAAAAAATACAATCATTCGGGTTAACCCTAAAAATGTATTTACATAATGCAGATGTTGTGAAAAAATTTATTTTTCGATACCTTAGTGTACCTTTAATTAATGGTTTATGGAATATTTTTATTGATATAACCAATAAAGATATCCCCAATAAATCATCGAGTTAAATAAATTTTTGAACAATGTCTGCATTATTTGGGTTAATTCCTGCCTGTAATAATTTTCAAAATCTCTCTGTATCGTGCGACTGTCTTTTCCACAATCTCATCAGGAAGCACGGGACCAGGATATGTTTGATCCCAGTCGAGGGTTAGCAGATAGTCCCTTACGATCTGCTTGTCAAAGCTATCCTGGCTTCTGCCAGAGGCATAATCCCTCTTAGACCAGAAGCGTGATGAGTCAGGTGTTAAGAGTTCATCGATCAGCATAAGCTGGTTATCATTTAATCCAAATTCAAACTTTGTATCCGCTATTATAATACCTTTTTTTCCTGCTATATCTCGCGCCTTCGAATACATCTTAAGGCTTATATCCCTTAATTTTTCTGCCATCTCTTGTCCCACTAATCCCGCAACCTCATCAAAGGAGATATTTATATCATGCCCCACTTTTGCCTTCGTGCTTGGTGTAAATATTGGCTCATTAAGCCTCGAAGATTCAACAAGACCTCCTAAAAGTCTAATACCACAGACGGTCCCAACTTCTTTGTATTCTTTCCAACCTGAGCCAGAAAGGTAACCCCTCACAACACATTCTACAGGAACCTGACTTGCCTTTTTTACAAGCATGCTCCGTTCTTCGAGAACCTCCGCATACTTATGTAATTTCTTTGGAAAATCGTTTACCTTTGTAGCTACAACATGATTTTGAATGATATCTTCCATTTGTCCAAACCAGTAAATTGATATCTGGGTAAGCACCCTACCTTTTTCAGGAATTCCATTTGGGAGAACAACGTCAAAAGCTGAAATACGGTCAGTAGCTACGAGGAGCAGGTGTTCTCCGAGGTCATAAATGTCCCTCACTTTTCCGCGACTAAGGAGAGGAACATCAGGAAACTCTGTTTTCAAAATTACTTTATCCATATTAGCAAATAAAAAAGTGAGAACCGCGAACTAAGATTTTTTGCTAGTCTTAGCAAAAAAGGATGTAAGTTTCTTCGCTACATTATCGCTTTGACAGTTAGGACATTTGATTTTCGGTTTTGCTTCAAATTCTTTGAGAGATAGGAAAACGGTAAAATCTCTTTTACAGTCATTACACGAATACTCATATGCTGGCATAATGACCCCCCCCCTTTCAAGCTTCTAAGTTCATAAGATTTATACCACAAGAAAACATGCAAACTCAAGAAATTGGGTTAATTTAATACTCCTTTCAAATCCTTTTCATGTACTGGTCCATAAACCGTAAGAGAAAACCCTTCTTTTTTTATCAGCTTTTCCGCAAGGTCTTTAATGTGGCTAAGGGTAATTGAATCCACTTCTTTCATAATCTCCTTAGGGGAGTAATATCTGCCAAGATATATTTCTTGGCGTGCAATATTGGTCATACGGCTACTTGTTGATTCAAGCCCGAGAATTATATTCCCCTTAAGATGATCTTTGGCGCGCTGTAACTCCACATCGTTGAGTGTTGATTTTAAATCATGCATTTCTTTAAGAATCAGTTCTGCTACCTCCCCTACCCTTTTTCTGCTTATACCAGCATAAACACCCCATATACCTATATCAAAATAAGAAGCGATAAATGAATAGATTGAATATGCAAGCCCCCTTTTTTCCCTTATCTCCTGAAAAAGCCGTGAGCTGACACCGGCCCCGAAAATGGTATTGAGTATAAAAAGGCTGTAGCGTTCTTCGCTATTCTGGGGAATACCCTCCACTCCCAGGCACAAATGAGCCTCAGAGAGTTCTTTATGGAACACTTCAACCTTACTCTTAAAAACTGGCGGAGGACCTTTCTCGGGCTCAGAGCCCCTTCTCAAGCCACCGAGACTCTTGTTAAGCACGTCAATGAGTGCTTCGGATTCAAAATTTCCAGCACAGGATATAACCACATCCTTTGTACCATAATACTTTCTTATATGCGAGATGAGGTCTTCTCTTGTAAAAGATCTCACCGTTTCCCTTTTTCCAAGCACAGGCTGCCCTAGGCCTGTATGATCCCAAATTGTCTGGTTGAATAAGTCATGAACATAGTCATCAGGTGTGTCTTCAACCATTTTTATCTCTTCTTTTATTATTCTCTTCTCTTTTTCTATATCCTCTTCCGGAAATGTCGAGTGCAGGAAGATGTCTGAAAGCAATTCGATACCCTTTTCAATGTATTCATCGAGGACCTTTACATAGAATGTCGTATTTTCTTTTGATGTAAATGCATTAAGCTCCCCCCCGAGGGAATCAATCTCAACAGCTATATCCTTTGCCGTTCGTTTATTTGTTCCTTTAAAAAACATATGTTCAAGAAAATGGGATATTCCATTTTTATCAGGAGTCTCGTTTCTCGAACCCACTTTGACCCAAATGCCAAGGGCCACAGAACGCATATTCTTCAGTGGTTCCATAGCCACAGGTATGCTGTTTGACAAGTGTTCTTTTCTAAACATGGCTGGTTTTTTAAGGAATTATTTTATAGACTAAGAACTAAGAGAGAGCTTTCCCTGTCCTTTGTTCTGGCTTTTTCTCCCTCAATGCCTCTTTCCTGGATAGGCGTATTCTCCCAAGCTTATCGATCTCAATGACCTTTACAAGAACCTCGTCTCCTTCATTTATCTCGTCTGTTACCTTTGCTATCCTCTTATCTGATATCTGTGATATATGAAGTAGACCCTCAGTTCCAGGGAAGACTTCAACAAATGCTCCAAAATCAACAATCCTTTTTACCCTGCCGAGATATATCTTTCCGAGTTCGACTTCAGCAGTAATACTGTTGATTATCTCCATTGCCTTTTTGGCAGATTCTCCATCCGGGGAGGCTATATTGATAAGGCCACTGTCGTTTATATCTATCTTTACGCCTGTTTGTTCAACAATACCACGGATAACCTTCCCACCAGTCCCTATTACATCACGAATCTTGTCCTGCTTAATCTGCATCGTATAAATTCTTGGAGCATGTGGTGCAAGATTTTCTCTTGGGACAACGATCGTCTCTTTCATCTTGGAAAGTATATAAAGCCTCCCCTGCCGCGCCTGCTCGAGCGCCCTTTCCATTACCTCGTGCGTTATACCACTTATCTTTGTATCCAGCTGGAATGCCGTAATCCCTTTATCTGTACCTGTCATCTTGAAATCCATGTCTCCAAGGTGATCTTCAAGACCAAGAATATCAGTGAGAATGACAACCCGGTCATTTTCTTTTATAAGCCCCATTGCAATACCTGCAACATGGGTTCGGATCGGGACACCCCCATCCATCAATGCAAGCGAGCCACCGCATACCGTTGCCATTGATGATGATCCATTTGACTCTAATATGTCTGAGACTATCCTTATGGTATAAGGAAATTCCGTCTTCACCGGGATAACAGCTTTGAGAGCCTTTTCCGCAAGCATACCATGACCTATTTCACGCCTTCCTGGTGATCTCAATGGCTTCACCTCCCCAACGCTGAAAGGTGGAAAATTATAGTGCAGCATAAATGTCTTTGAAGATTCACCTTCAAGGGAATCGATCCTTTGTTCATCCTCTGAAGTACCAAGGGTTACAACGGCGAGACACTGCGTCTCTCCTCTCACAAAGAGCGCAGACCCATGAGTCCTTGGTAGGATACCAACCTCACAGCTTATCTTCCTTATCTCTTCAGGGCGCCTCCCATCTACGCGGATGTTTTCGTTGAGAATCATACCCCTCACAAGTTCTCTCTCTATGTCATTAAACACTGAGCCTATCTCCATAGAGATATCACTCTCTCCTATATTTAGCTTTTCGATTGTTTCTGTAAGTATTTCATCAAGTGTTTCCTGTCTTCTCAGTTTATCAGGAATAGTAATGGCACCCTTTATCCTCTCCATAGAGATATCTGCAACAACCTTTTTGAGCTCTTCATCTACAACAGGAGGCGTTATCGTCCTTTTGCCCTTAGCAACTATTGTTTGCAATTCTTTTTGAAAAGCGCACAGACGCTTGATATCTTGATGTGCCAGCCATATAGCCTCGAGAAGGTCAGCTTCAGTTATTTCCTGACCTTCGCCCTCCACCATCACTACGGCATCCTCAGTGCCGGCTACAATCAAGTCGAGGTCACACTCCTCAGTTTCTCTGATGTCCGGGTTTATCACAAAAGAGCCTGCAATCCTGCCGATTCTTACAGCACCAACAGGACCATCAAAAGGAATGTCAGAAATGGTGAAGGCAGCAGACATGCTTATGATTCCGAGTATATCAGCGATATTCTCATCACCATAGGAAAGAACATTCACAATGCCTTGGGTCTCGAAGAAATAACCCTTTGGTAAAAGCGGCCTTATAGGTCTATCGATGAGGCGTGAAGTAAGGATCTCTTTTTCTGAGGGTCTTCCCTCTCTTTTAAAGAACCCACCCGGTATCTTCCCAGCTGAGTATGCTTTCTCCTGATAATCTATTGTCAAGGGGGTAAAATCTAAACTCTTTTTTTCGGTCTTGTAAGATACGTTAGACACGACTGTGGCAAGGACCACGGTGTCACCACATTGAGCAATTACTGCACCATCTGCCTGCCTTGCAATCCTGCCCGTTTCGAGTGTAAATATCTTTCCCCGAACATCAGTCTCGATCTTCTCCATTATTTTCTGAGTCCAAGCTGCCCAATCAGCCTTTCATAGCTTTCCTTTTTTGTCTTCTTGAGATAATCAAGTAACTTTCTTCTCTGACTGATTAGTTTTAAAAGACCCCTCCTCGAGTGATGGTCATTCTTATGGGTCTTGAAGTGTTCATTGAGGTAGTTTATCCTTTCACTCAACAAGGCAATCTGAACCTCAGGAGACCCTGTATCATTATCGTGAAGCTTATAGTTGCTTATTATTGTCTGTTTCCGTTCCTTTTCAGAGGACATTACGTCACCACCCTCGAAAATTTATTTAAAAATAACACATTAGCCTTCTATATGTAAACCCCATCAGAAAGTCTGACCCTTACACCGTTGACTTGCTTAAATCTTTTTTCATCTTTTCTTTCAATGCTGCTTGTGCCCCAGCAAGTTTTGCTATGGGAATCCTGTAGGGTGAGCAGCTCACATAATTGAGGCCTATCTTGTGGCAAAACTCTACCGACTTCGGTTCACCTCCATGTTCTCCGCAGATCCCTATCTTAAGGTTCTTCTTGGTCTTTCTCCCTTTCTCTACACCTATCTTCATAAGTACGCCAACACCCTCCTGATCAATAGTTATGAATGGGTCATCGCTGAGAATTCCTTTTTCCACATAGTAGGGCAAAAATCTTCCTCCATCGTCCCTTGAAAGTCCATATGTAGTCTGTGTAAGGTCATTGGTACCAAAGGAGAAAAAATCTGCCTGAGTTGCTATCTCATCTGCTGTTATAGTAGCTCGAGCAACTTCTATCATTGTCCCGACTGTATACGGAACTTTGATATTATATTTTTTCTGAACCTCATCAACCACCCTTATAACCATCTCTCTCATCATTTTCAGCTCATTTACATGGGCGACGAGGGGAATCATTATCTCTGGGATAACCTTTACCTTCTGTTTTGCGAGCTCACATGCAGCCTCCATTATGGCCTGAACCTGCATCTCGTATATCTCAGGGTATGTTATGCCAAGCCTGCATCCCCTGTGACCGAGCATGGGATTAAACTCGCGTAATGCATTGTTTCTTGTCTTCAGTTTTTCAAAAGGAACTCCCATATCTTCTGAAAGTAGTTTAAGCTCATCATCAGTCTGGGGGAGAAACTCGTGGAGAGGTGGGTCAAGAAGCCTTATTGTTACAGGTAATCCTTTCATCTCGGTAAATATACCGATGAAGTCCCCTTTTTGCATGGGAAGTATTTTTTCCAGAGCTTTTTTCCTACCAGGTGTATCATCAGCCAGTATCATTTCACGGACTGCCTTTATCCTTTCAGGATCGAAAAACATATGCTCTGTGCGGCAAAGGCCAATGCCTTCTGCTCCAAACTCTCTCGCAACACGGGCATCCTTAGGCGTATCAGCATTAGCCCATACCCCAATCTTTCTGAATTCATCCACCCATTTCATAATGGTGGTAAAATCACCTGTGAGCTCAGGCGTTGTGAGTACTACTTGACCGAGGATTACTTCTCCTGTGGTTCCATTCAGGGTAACAAAGTCACCTTCCTTGATGACATGCGTGTCGACGATAAAGTACTTGCCTTCCTCGTTTATATTGATAGCACCACAACCAGCAACACAGCATTTACCCATACCCCTCGCTACAACAGCCGCATGAGAAGTCATACCACCCCTAGCGGTAAGAATACCCTGAGCAGCATTCATCCCCCCAATGTCTTCAGGTGACGTTTCATGCCTTACCAATATCACCTTCTCGCCTTTTGAAGCCCATCTCTCTGCATCCTCTGCTGTAAATACTACCTTTCCAACAGCAGCACCAGGTGAAGCAGGAAGTCCTTTTGCTACGATAGCAACTTGTGCCTTTGTATCTATAGTTGGATGAAGAAGCTGGTCAAGCTGGCCAGGGTCAATCCTCATAATAGCTGTCTTTTTATCAATGAGCTTTTCCTTAACCATATCAATAGCAATCTTAAGGGCTGATGCTGCAGTCCTCTTGCCGACCCTGGTCTGAAGCATGTAAAGCTTACCTTCTTGAACAGTAAACTCAATATCAAGCATATCTTTGTAATGTTTCTCGAGCCTTTTATATATACTATCAAGCTCTTTATATGCATCAGGTAATCTCTTCCCCAACTCCTCTATGCGAAGAGGTGTCCTGATTCCTGCTACGACATCTTCACCCTGTGCATTTATGAGACATTCAGCAAAAAATCTTTTTCCACCTGTAGAGGGATCTCTGGTAAAACCAACACCTGTACCTGAATTATCCCCCATGTTACCAAAAACCATCGTTTGGACATTACAAGCAGTACCGAGATCATCAGGTATACCATGTAGTTTTCTATACTTTATAGCCCTATCTCCAAACCAGGAGCCAAAGACAGCATTAATTGCAAGCTTGAGCTGCTCATAAGGATTTTCTGGAAAATCTGTTCCTGTTTCAGATTTGTAAATGGTTTTGAATTCCCTTACAAGTTCCCTAAGATCATCCGTTGTAAGCTCTGTATCTAATTTAACACCCCTTTTCTCTTTCATCTTTTCCAGGGCTTTCTCAAAATGTTGTCTTTCAATCCCCATAACAATGCTTCCAAACATGGTTATAAACCTTCTGTATGCATCATATACAAACCTTTCATTCCCCGTTTTTCTAATGAGAGCTTGCAATGTGGTTTCATTAAGACCAAGGTTAAGAACCGTATCCATCATTCCCGGCATAGAAAATTTAGCACCAGAACGGACAGAGACAAGAAGTGGATTAGTCGCATCACCGAACTTCATGTTCATAGCCCTTTCTACTTTTTTAAGATTTTCCAGAACTTCCTCCCACATGCCCGGAGGATATTTCTTCTTATTTTTGAAATATTCAGTACATGCTTCAGTACTTATTGTAAAACCAGCAGGTACAGGTATCTTCAGGTTCGTCATTTCTGCAAGACCTGCACCTTTTCCACCGAGGAGGTCTTTCATAATCCCTCTTCCATCAGCTTTTCCACTACCAAAGAAGTAAACGTATTTCTTTAATTTCTTCTTTGCTACCTTCGTTGCCATTGGGGTGTCCTCCTGATAGGAATTTTAAGTTAAGAATAATAACTTAAAAATAGCAAAGAATTCAAACTATGTTCTTTAGACTTTACAGTACTAATATTATTAGTCATTCCCGCCCTTTTTGTCATTCCCGTGAATCCGCCTCAGGCAGAGCGAATCGAGGGATAACCTCAAGTGGAAATCTATCCTTTTTATCATTCCGCTCCGCCTCAGGCGGATAATGCGGAATCTCTGGATTCCTGCTTTCGCAGGAAAGACAACCTATGGTATAGTTACAAAATTATTAAGATAGCTTGCAGCCTGCTGCAGGGAAGTTCATTATGTCTAAAAAAATAATAGCTGTCATAGGTGCTGGAATAGCAGACGAGGCAACCTTTAAGATTGCTGAAGAGGTAGGAAAACTCATAGCCAAAAGGGACGCAGTCTTAATATGTGGTGGCCTCGGGGGAGTAATGGAAGCCGCATCAAAAGGCGCAAAATCTGAAGGTGGAATCACTATCGGAATACTACCTCAAAGCCATAGAGATGAGGCAAACCCTTATATTGACATTCCTGTTGCCACAGGATTTGGAGAAGGAAGGAATGTAATTATAGCCCGTACCGCTGATACCATCATTGCAGTTGGTGGAGAATATGGAACTCTATCTGAAATAGCCTTTGGCCTGAGAATGGGCAAGCCAGTTATAGGAATAAAGACGTGGGACATCAAAGGAGTCATAAAGGCAAAAGATGCAGAAGAAGCAGTCAGTAAGGCTTTCGAGCTTTCTTAAGTAATGTATACTAAATCATGGAGAACTAAACCGCTACGCGGTAGATCTCTCTCGTCAAGCCTTGCGACAAGACCTTTCAGTTTTTTCCCATCCTAAAGTAATGTCCCACGCAGCTACTTGTTGAGTCAGCATAATCCTCTTACAA
>Ga0315268_10001755_pt1 | contig 24882 bp, 22 predicted proteins | sample C1_top_MG_FD_204535 | JGI IMG/M metagenome (GOLD analysis project Ga0315268, IMG submission 204535) | Sediment microbial communities from Yellowstone Lake, YNP, Wyoming, USA - C1_top | ecosystem: Environmental > Aquatic > Freshwater > Lake > Sediment | place: USA: Wyoming | collected 2017-08-01
GGATCCAGACCTTCGCCCCGGACGCCGCCACCAGCTCGGCATTCCCGCCGGCGTGGTCGTGGTGGCCGTGGGTGTTCAAGATAATCCCGATGTCACCCAGGGTGCGCCCATGCGCCTCTAGCGCCGGCGCGATGTACTTGGATGGCGTGTCGTTGACGCCCGTGTCCACGATGGCAAGGGTGTCGCCCTCCAGCAGGTAGAGCTCGGTGTGGCCGCCACCCCCCCAGTAGCAGCCGATCTGGACGACCTGCGGATGGATCCGGAACTCGTTGTGAGGCTGCACTGCACCCTCCTTCCAGTTGACACCATAGATGGGCGCGGATGAACACAGATGCCCGAGGTGGTGATCCAAATTTGCTTATGGCCCGAGCGGCCTCACAATCGAGACGCAGGCCAGGGGCCTGCCGAGATACACAAAAGCATGTCGAAGCGAGAGGAGCAGTGTCAAGCCAAAAACGGTCTGGGAGAGATGGGGGGCCGCCGGGATCCGGAGGCTGGCGCGGGGTGACCCAAGGCGGCCCCGGACGTACGCCGCCTTTCACTGCGCCTGCGTGGGATGGCTATGCGGCTGGAGTGTTTGACCCCTCCCGTCCGCTCACCGTTTCTCCGGCTCAACCGCCTGCGCCCCCCCGAGACGAACTCTGGCCTGCCGCCAGGCGGCCCGCATGGCGGCCGGTCCCTGGCACACCCACACCCCGGCCACGGTCAGGAGCGCCAAGTCACCGGACTCACTCGGCGATTCAGGCGATCCCGGCCATCCGGGCCCGTTCCAGAACCCGCTGCTCCGCCTCCGCCACGGGCTTCTCGATCAACTCCCCATCCAGCGTGCAGACCCCGCGGCCTTCCGTCTCTGCCTGCCGCCAGGCTTCCAGGATCCGCTTGGCCCGCTGGACGCGGTCCGCGGACGGCGTAAACGCCTCGTGGATGATCGGAATCTGGCCCGGGTGGATCGCCAGCTTCCCTGCAAAGCCCATGGCGGCGGCCTGGGCCGCCTCGGCCCGCAGGCCCTCGTGGTCGTGGATATTCAGGTAGATCGTGTCCACCACGTCCACCACCGCCGCCCGCGCCGCCAGCACCAGCTGGCAGCGGGCGTGGTGGACGATGCCCTCCCCGGCCCGCCCCGCGGGAATGCCGAGATCCGTGGACAGGTCCACGTGACCCAGCATCAGGCCCAGGAGGCGTGGCGTGGCCGTGGCGATGGCGTGGGCATTCAGAATGCCGCGGGCGCTTTCGATGAGGGCGAAGAACCTGAGCGAACCGGCGGGACGGGCCGATGCGTGCTCGGCCTCGGTGAGGTGGGCATCCGCGAGCTGGAGCGCCTCGGGCGAGTCCACCTTGGGGATCACCAGGGCATCGGGGCCGGCGCGGACGCAGGCCTCCACGTCCGCCTCGAAGTACGGGGTGCTGATCCCGTTCAGCCGGATGAGCCACTCGATGGTCTGGCTGTTCTGCCCCTGGAGGAAGGTCCGGACCCGCGTGCGCGCCTCCGCCTTGCGCGCCGCCGTCACGGCGTCCTCCAGGTCGAGGATCACGGCGTCCGCGCCCAGACTGGCCGCTTTGGCGACCTTCTTCTCTTCGCTCCCTGGAACGAACAGGAAACTCCGACGAAGGTGGGCCCGCTCCTCGTCCGCTTTCACGCCGGCAGACCCTGCAGCAGATCCTGGCTCAAGGTCCCGCGGGCGATCTCCGAGGCGGGCCCGGTGAGCGTCAGGTCCCAGGTTTCGGCGACACTGACGGCGAGTTCGCCACCGGGGCTGATGATCGTCACCCGGCGGTCGGTCAGGCCGTTTTTCACGCTGGCTGCGGCCACCGCGCACGAGCTGGTCCCCGAGGCGAGCGTGTAGCCGGCTCCCCGCTCCCAGATCAAGATGGAGACCCGGTCGCGCGCCAGCACCTTGGCGAACTGAACGTTGATCCGGTTGGGGAAGCTCGCATGATGCTCGATCGCCGGGCCGAGGCGGCGGACCTCCTCCTGGTCCAGCGCGTCCGTGAAGATCACACAATGTGGATTGCCGACCGAAACACAGGTCGCGGGAAGCCGCCGGCCCTCCACCTCCAGAGGCTCTCGCACCACCTCGCGGCGGGGGCCCGCCACCGGAATCTCCGAACTCACGAAGGTGGCCCGGCCCATGTCCATGGTGATGGCGGCGACCCGGCCGGCCTGGAGGTGCAGCCTGGCCCGCACCGCGCCACCCGGCGTGGACACGGTGAACTCAGACTTGTCCGTGTAGCCGTGGTCGTACAGGAACTTGGCCAGGATACGCAGGCCGTTCCCGCTCTTTTCCGCCTCGCCGCCATCCGGATTGAAGATGCGCACTCCGAAATCGGCTTCGACGCCAGGCATCAGGAGCAGGATCCCGTCCGAGCCGATCCCGTAGTGGATGTCGCAGATCCGGCGTACCGCCTCGGGGGTGAGCGGTCGCGAGAGCCGGCTTCCATCCAAAACGATGTAGTCGTTTCCCAGGCCATGCGACTTGACGAACTGGTCGGTGGAAAGCCGCGTTCGCATGGCCGGCATCCTAGCGAAGAAGCTAGACGCCGTCAATCTGGATCCGCCCGTCCGTCCGCGACCCATTCGATGGCGAGGCGCTGGGGAGCCATGCGTATGGCAATGCCGGGCAGTCACTCCGGCGCCAACTTCGGACAGCCCTAACGTTGCGTTTCTGAACTCAAAGGGGATGAACGGCTAGCGGCGAGGATTACATTGAGGAAAATTGCCTCGCCCCCGGCGTACCCCATTCTGGACAGTACGGGGGGCGAGGCAGGCGAGGATTCCTAATTCTGGACCGACCCCGTCCCGACCGTGCTCGCCATCGTCGGCATCGGGCGCGAAGGGGCCTCGAAACGCTGGGGCTCTTGCATAACCGACCAAACCAGGGCGATCAGCATGGCGCCTATGGCAATCGTGTAACCCGGAATCCCTCTCATTGTCATCTCCTTTTACGTTTTAGGCTCGTTTTTCTTATTCTTATTCGGTTCCAGCCAGAATGAAGATCACTATCTGGTGTATGTATACCGGCTTAGTCCGGTATTGTCAAGTTAATTCGTGGTTAGGGCTGGGTTATGCTTGACACTCACGGCTCCCCGCCTCATACGCCCTCCCATTGACCCCTTCGCGTACCCTCACCAGTGGTCCGGCGGACCCGAGAGCGCCCGTGAGGGCCACGGCCCAAAAGCCAGCGCCGGTCAACCCGGCTGGAACTCAGCCGTCCGCCTTCGGCAAGGCCCCTGAGCGACAAGAGTGGTCGTCGGGTGTGTGAACCCCCTGTCATCAATGGCGTCCATGGAACGCTTCACTTCGGTCCGAATATCCCGCACGGGACGAACCGCGCGAGGTGCATGGCTTTTCAGGCTCGCTCTTTGGAGATGCCAATACTCGATGGTGGGGAGAATACCGCCCGGAGTTACTCGTGCGCACTGATATCGTTACCACAACCTACCAATTCGCGCAGACCGATGCCTTGAAAGATGAGATTGGGGACTTTGACTGCTGTCTCACAGAGGCCGGCCAGCTCCTGGCCGCGGGAATGGATGGCCTGCGGGCGACCGAGATCTCTCTGGCTCTCTTTGAGTCAGGTCGACAAGGAAGGGCGATAAGGACCAGACCCTTCGCTGTCCGACCGACGATCCGCCCAGGTTCTGAACCGATCGCCAGCGCTGACGGCCTTTGAGCGGCAGGCCCAAATGTGATAGAAAGATTGCCACAGGTGGACGACCGGCATGCTGAACCTGCGACGCGTTCTCGCGATCTTGGCTGCACTCCTCTATGTCGTCAGCCCGGTGGACGTGGTCCCCGATTTCCTCCCGGGGCTGGGGTGGCTGGATGACCTCCTTGTCCTCGGTCTCCTGGCCTGGTATCTGACCCGGCGGCGCGGGCAGTTTCCCTGGGACATCTTCCGGGGGCGACCGGGAGGACCGTGGACGCGCCGCGGGAGTTCCCCGCCTCCCGACGACCTCTCCGCAGATTTCAGCCAGATGGATCCGTACGCCCTGCTGGAGGTGTCCCCGCAGGCTTCGGCGCACGAGATCAAGGCCGCCTACAAGCGCGCCGTGGCGCGGTACCATCCCGACAAGGTCGCCCATCTCGGGAAGGAATTCCAGGAGCTGGCCCACAAGAAATTGCTCGCAATTCAACAGGCCTACCAGATCCTTCAGGACAAGGACCGTTGACCTCGCCCCCCTCGCAATTCCTCGGGCATCCCAGCCGGCCGTCTTTCCTTCATCTTCCTGTGAGGCAATTGCCTTGCAATGCAGCCCGGTTTCAATATACTTAGCGGGACGATGAGGTCGGAATGCCGCACGTCGCCTTTTACATCACCGGTCACGGTTTCGGACACGCCACCCGCATGGCGGCCGTGGCCTCAGTTCTGGCTCGGCAGACATCGGGGCTACAGATCAGCCTGATCTCCACGGCGCCGGAGTGGCTGTTTCGCATGAACATCCCGTGCGATTTCCGCCTCCGACGACGGGCCCTCGATGTCGGGGTCATCCAGGTTGACTCCATCCGCCTGGACCCGGCCGCGACGCTCCTGGCGTATGCCCGGCTCCTTGGGTCCCAACCGGCCGTCGTGGAAGAGGAGGCCGAGATCCTGCGTCGCGATGGCGTCAACCTGGTCGTCGCCGACATCCCGCCGGCGGCGTTCCTGGTGGCAGAGCGGGCCGGGATCCCGGCCGTCGGAATCAGCAACTTCTCGTGGGATTGGATCTACGCCGATTACGTCCGCGCGCTTCCCAATCACGCGCCGATCCTGGAACAGATCCGCGAGGCCTATGGGCGGGCCGACCTGTTCCTGCGCCTGCCCTTTCATGGGGACTGCGAGGCCTTCACGGCGATCCAGGACATCCCCATGATCGCGCGACGCGCCCGCCGCTCGCGGGAGGAGGTCCGGCGGCTGCTTCGCCTCGACGGTTCCCGCCCGGTGATCCTGCTGTCCTTCGGCGGCTTCGAGATCCAGGGCATCGACTTCGATCGCGTGGAAGGGCTCGCCGAATATTGCTTTCTCACCACCCAGCCAACGCCCCGGCCGCTCCGGAATGTGCGGGCCGTGACGTTGAACGGATTCTCGTACGAAGATCTGGTCGCTCACGCGGACGCCGTGATCACGAAGCCGGGATACGGGATCGTGTCGGATTGCCTGGCGAACCGGACGCCCGTACTGTACACGGCCCGGGGCCAGTTCGCCGAGTACGGCGCCCTGGTGGCGGGGCTGGAACGGTTCGGGGTGGCGGCGTTCATCGGAAACGAGGACCTGCTGGCGGGGAACTGGCGAGGCAGCCTGGACGCCCTGCTGCGCCTGCCCCGGACGTGGCCCGATCTGCCGGCCACCGGCGCCGAGGTCGCCGCCGGGATCCTGCGAGCGTACCTGTCGTGAGCCCCATCCCGACCTACAGGGGGAACCCGCAGGTTGGGCCGATCGCTGTCGTCCCGCCCGCCGAAATTCTCGGGCTGTCTCCAGAGCCCATTGGGGATGGAGAGGAGCGGAAGGCATGGCCACCCCGACGCCAAGTTCCCAGAAGACGATCCTGATCATCGATGATCAACCGTTCTTCGTGACCCTGCAGCAGAACCTGCTCAAGCGGCAGGGGTATCGCGTGGTGGCCGCGGCCAACGGCGCCGAAGGGCTGGCCCGGGCCAAGCAGTACAAACCGGACCTCATCCTGCTGGACATCGAGATGCCGGAGATGGACGGCTTCGCTGTCTGCCAGAAGCTGAAGCAGGACGAAGAACTCAAGCACATCCCGGTCATCATCCTCACTGCGACGCAGGACATCAAGCTGAACGAGAAAGCCTTCAAGGTCGGCGCCGAAGTCACCGTGCTGAAGAGCGTGGCCGGGGAGCGGCTGCTCAACATGCTCCGTATTACATTGGAGAAGGGCAAGTCGTCGGCCTGATGCGCCGGTCGTGGGAATGCCGTTTTCCCCACCGTCATCTGCACCCGTCCTCGTGGTTGTCACCCTAACAGTCCGGGGGCTCGACGCCCCCGAGAGGTAGCGACCATGGCACTGTTTGCGAAGCGATCCGAGCTCATCGATACCGAAAACGCGTTCAAGGTCGGCCCCTACATCCGGGCCATCGAGGAACAGGGAAAGCGGGTCATCAAGTGCAATCTGGGCGAGCCCGATTTCCCCATCCCGCAATTCGTCAAGGAAGAGGTCAAACGCCAGATCGATCTCGACAACACGCACTACTGCGACCCCCAGGGGATCCTTCCGCTCCGCAAGGCGGTTGCCAAGCATCTCAGCGAGACGCGAGGCATCCGGGCGACCCCCGATCGGGTCGTGGTTTTCCCCGGCGCGAAGCCGCCCATCGGCTTCTGCCAGCAAACCTATTGCGACCCTGGGGATGAGGTGCTGTACCCCAGCCCGGGGTTTCCCATCTACGAGTCGTTCATTACCTACCTCGGCTCCAGGCCCGTGCCCATTCACCTGGAGGAGGCGAAGAATTTCAGCTTTTCCGGCAAGGAGCTGGCCGCGCTCCTGACGGACCGGTCGAAGCTCATCTACCTCAACTTCCCGTCCAATCCCACGGGAGGCGTGGCCGCGAAGGAGGAATTGCAGGAGATCGCGGATGTCATCCTCGGGCGGGGATCCCGGGACATCCGGGTCTACTCCGATGAGGTGTACGAACACATCCTGTTCGATGGCCACCGACACCACAGCATCATCTCCTGCCCGGGAATGGAAAAGATCACGATCCTCGTGAGCGGCGCCTCGAAGAGCTATTCCTGGACGGGCGGGCGGATCGGCTGGGCCCTCTTTCCCACCGTGGAGGAAGCCGACGTCTTTCGCAATTTGAACATCAACTACTTTTCGTGCATCCCGGCGTACAACCAGGAAGGGGCGCGCATTGCGCTGGAGTCCCCGCAGAGCCAGGCGGCCATCCGCGAGATGATCACCGCATTCCAAGAGCGGCGCGACCTGGTCGTATCCGCCCTGAACGCCATCGACGGGGTGCGCTGCCAGACCCCGAAGGGAGCCTTCTACGTGTTCCCCAACATCGGCGGCGTGTGCAAGAGCCTCGGCATTCTGGACGCCTACCGGAGCCTCCCCGCGGACAAGCAGGCCAGGACCAGCCCCTCGACGCTCTTCCAGATGTTCCTCCTCTTCGAGCATCTGGTGGCCACGCTGGACCGCAAATCCTTCGGGCGGTTCGGGTCGGAGAACCTCCACTATCTTCGGCTCTCGATCGCGACGGACATGCAGTCCCTGAAAGAGGGCATGGCCCGGTTCGCGGCGGCGGCCCGCGACCGGGACGGCTTTCGCCGGTTCTTCGACCGGGGGGAACGCCTCTGGTAGGCAGGAGACCTTCCGGATGCGGCAGCGTCGGGCGGCCCCGTCCCTCCGCGCGCAACTACCTGGGCGCATGCCTCCAGTCCGCGTCGGAGAGGAGTAGGGGTGGCAGGAGGGGTTCACGCGCTGGGGCGTGAGGTCTCCGCCCCAGCCGCGCGTGCGGCGGTCCAGCGCCGGACCCAGGGCAGCAAGGCCAGGGCCGGCCAGGCCAGGAAGAAAGTCAGGGTGAAGTAGGCGGCATAGCCGATCTCCTCGGTCGCCCAGCCCGAGAGCGCCCCGGCCATCACCCGCGTGAGACCGAAGAGGGCGCTGAGGAGGGCATACTGCGTCGCGGCGTGGGCCTTGTCGCAGATGCTCATGAGGAAGGCCAGGAAAGGCGCCGTGCCCAGCCCGCCGCAGAAGGACTCGACGATCGACGCCGCGTACATGAGCGGCATCGAGGGGGGGAGGGCGGCGGCGGCGGCGTACACCAGGTTCGAGGCCGCCTGGGCGATCCCCAGGACCCAGAGCGCGCGGAAGATCCCCCAGCGGGCAGTGAGGCCGCCCCCCAGGAGCGCCCCCAGGATCGTGCTCACCACCCCCAGGGTGCCGGGCACGGCGCCGATCTGGAGCGGGGTGAACTGCCGATCCACCCAGAACGGGCGGACCATCGGGCCCAGCGCCATGTCTCCCAGCTTGAACGTCAGCACGAAGAGCATGACGAAGACGAACCCGGGATACCCGAAGAATTGTCGAAGGGGCGTCCAGAGGGCCCGCTCGAGGACCCCGTTCATCGGTGTTGCCGGAACGGGGGTGGCAGGGTCAGGCCTCGCGTGAGGCAGGCGGGAGGACAGGAGGCAGAAGAGGGCCATGACCGTGGCCGCTCCGACGAATGCCGCCGGCCAGCCGATCAGACCGGCCGCCGCCACGAACACTCCGCCGGCCGCGATGAGGGCGATCCGGTAGGCGGTCACCCGCACGCCGTTCGCCGGCCCCATCTCTCTCTCGTCCAGGAGTTCGATGGTGTAGGCGTCGATGGCAATATCCTGAGTGGCCGAGAAGAAGGCCAGGCCCAGGACGACCGCCCAGAGGAAGGCGCTGACGCGCGAGGGGTCCACCGCCAGGACGACCAGCAGGCCGAGGACGAGGAAGAGCTGGCATACCACCACCCAGGTTCGGCGTCGGCCCCAGAGGTCGACGGCCGGAGCCCAGAGGAACTTGAGCGTCCAGGGCAGCCCCACCAGGCTCAGCAGGCCGATGTCGGCCAAACGGATGCCGTGGATTCTGAAGAAGATGGGCAGGGCGTCATTCACGATGCCGAAGGGAAACCCCTCGGCGAAATACAGGATGGCCACCCAGGTCAGCTTGGTTCTGGTCTTCATGCGCTTTCAGTCGTGCGCGCCATCACCATTCGGAAGGACTCCTCGTCCATGACCGGCCAGTCGCAGGCCCCTTATAGTGCGTGCGGCGCACGCATGTCAACTCGTCGGGAAACGCAAGGCCCCAGGGCGCCGGCAAGATGGGGAAGGCAGAGTCGCCGGGCCGGCGGGGCACCCATTGCGCCTTGCATGCTGCAGTGGGTCGTCGGCCTGACCCTCCTTCTGGCGACCCAGGTGCAGGGGGCCTCGACCCTCATGGGTCTCACCATCGATGATGCGCCCACGCGTGAGGTGGTGGAACAGTACAGCCTCGCGCGCCAGTTGAAAACGGTGCGACTCATCGGAACCCTCAAGAACACCGAGTGGATCATGGACCGGCCCCCCTTCGCCGCCACGGTGGCGCGGCACCTCCACCCGCCGCTGGAGCGTTACCAGATCACCGACAGGGGCAACGGGATCTACGCTGTGGATGACATGGGGTCGCTCCGCGGCAGTCTCCGGCTGGTGGCCCGGGCGCCGGAGCGGCGGATCTACTTCGTCGAGGGCGAGTTCCGGTCCCTGGCCCACCTTCTGAAGCTGTCGGGGAACATGGTATTCACTCTGGAGTACCGGGAGCGCTGGAACGGCAACGAATCCTACGTGGAGGTGGAGCCGCAGCTCTTCCTCCGCCTGAACAACATTGTCGCCCACGGCATCCTGAAGATCCTGGCCCCGCTCCTCCACGGGATCATCGACCGCCGCGTGGCGAACCTGACGGACGCGGCCCAGATCGTCAGCCGGCGCTTGAGCAAAGATCCCCAGGAACTCTACCAGGAGATCCGGACGTGGCCTGACGTCCGACCGGACGACCTGGAGGAGTTCCGCCAGGCCTTCCATATCGCCCGGGACGGCGGAAGGGGGGGCGGATGACGCCCCGCCCGATCCCGTCGCTCTTCTGCCTCGGGTTCGACGGGGTCGCGGTCCCCGACCATCTCCTCCCGCTCTTGGCGTCCGGCCTCGGCGGGGTGATCCTGTTCCGCCGGAACCTTCAGGACCTCCCGCAGATCTGCTCCCTGACGGCCGCGCTGCACGCCGCGGCCGCCGCCCCCCTCCTGATCGGGGTGGATCAGGAAGGAGGCCGGGTCATTCGCCTGCCCGCGCCGTTTCTCGCCCCGCCCGCCGCCGCGACCCTCGGGGCCATCGGCGACGAGGCGCTCACGCGTGATCTGGCCCGCGCCGTCGGTCGTGAACTGTGCGCCGCCGGGTTCACGTGGAATCTCGCCCCCGTCCTGGACGTCCACACCAACCCCGACAATCCCGTCATCGGCGATCGCGCCTACGGGCGCGATCCGGATCGCGTAGCCCGCCTCGGCGCGGCCGCCATCCGCGGGTTTGCCGATGCCGGCATTTTGGCCACGGCCAAACACTTCCCGGGGCATGGCGAGACGGCGGCGGACTCCCACCTCACGCTGCCGGAAAGCCCGCAGCCCTCGGCGCGCTGGCGCGCGGTGGAGTTCGTCCCGTTCCGCCAGGCGATCCGGGCCGGCGTGCCGGCCGTGATGGTGGCCCACCTCTCCTGCCCGGCGCTGGACCCCGCGTCGCCCAGCAGCCTGTCCCAGCCCATCATCACGGGAATCCTGCGGGAGGAGTTGGGGTTCGACGGCGCGGTGGTGAGCGATGACCTCACAATGGAGGCGATCGCCGCCCGCCTCGATCTCGGCGAGGCCGCCATTCGCTTCCTGGAGGCCGGGGGCGACCTGATCCTCATCTGTCACGATCCCGAGCGGCAGCAGGCGGCCATGGCAGCGGTGGAGGCCGCGGTCAGGAGCCACCGGCTCTCCGAGGCGCGGCTGGCGGACTCCCTGGATCGGATCGCTCGATTGCGGAGCTGGCTCGGGGCAGGGCGTGGCGTGGTGGACGTGGACGCGGCGCGATCCATCGTGGGCAGCGTCGCGCATCAGCGACTGCTGCAAGCGATCCAGGGGGCGGCCGCGCGGCTCGCCCCGCCCGGATAAATCCGCAAGACACGTCTAAATGATCCGAGCCCAATGACCAACAGTCATTGGACATTGGTCATTGCCTCTGCCGGCAGGCAGGAAGTCGCCCCTCAGCCCCGCGCCGCCCTGGCAGCCGCGACCAACGATTGAAACAGCGCCAGGTGCTCCGCGTGATCCCGGTACATCCGCTCCGGATGCCACTGCACGGCCACCAGGAACGGATGGTCCGGCCGCTCGATGGCCTCCACGATGCCGTCCTCCTGGCTTTCAGCCGCAACGCGGAAACCCGGGGCGAGGTCCTTGACGAACTGGTGGTGCGTGCTGGTCACCTGGGACTCGGTGACACCCATGATGGAATGCAGGCGGGTACCCGGCAGGATGCGGACGGCGTGGATCAGCCTCTGCCGATCGGCTGAGTCCGCTGCATGGTGCCTCATGGTGCCGGGGCGGCATTCGATGTCCTGGTACAGCGTGCCTCCGGCCGCCACGTTCAGCAGTTGGAGGCCGCGACAGATCCCCAGGACCGGCGTCCGTTTCGAGAGCGCCGCGCGCGCGAGGTGGATCTCGAAGAGGTCCCGCTCGCGGTCCGGTTCCTGGCAGCGCTCGTCCTGCGCCTCGCCGTAGTAGGCCGGGGCCACGTCCTCCCCGCCGGTGAACAGCAGGGCGTCCACCGCGTCGAGGTAGCCGGCGATGAGCTCGGCCTCATCGTCCGTGATCGGGAGGATCAGCGGGACGCCGCCCGCCGTGCGGACGGCCCCCGTGTACGTATCCCGGATCGCCTCCCAGCGTTCCAGCCCGTCCCTGTCATTCCGGTGCCAGGATGTGATGCCGACGCGAGGACGCATCCGCTCTCCCTGCAGGACAGCGCCACTGAAAAACTGACAGCCGACAACTGACAACCGGACATCTTTCGTAACGCCCCAACTTGGCCGGCTGTCGGTTGTCAGTTTGAAATTTGAAAATCCGCAACTTCGTCGGCTACGAAGCTGCGGCGGTCCGGCGGACGACTTGCCCCGCCCTGGCGCCGGTGTGCTCCCCCGCCTCGACCGTGACCACCCCGTTCACCAGGACCACGTGCATCCCGATCGGATACCGGATCGGCTCCTCATAGGTCGCGGTATCCCGCACCCGGTCGGGGTCGAAGAGGACGACGTCGGCCGCGTACCCCGGTCGAAGCCACCCGCGATCCCCGAGGCCCAGGCGGCGGCAGGGATCGGAGGTCATCTTGCGGATGGCGGTGGCCAGATCGAACAGGCCCACCTCCCGCACGTAGTGACCCAGGACGCGGGCGAACGTCCCGAAAGTCCGGGGGTGGGGGCGGCCCGTGGACAGCGGGCCATAATGGGCGCGGCAGCCCGAGTCGGATCCGATCATCACGTAGGGCTTGCGCAGGATCGCCTGCAGGTTCTCCTCGCTCATCACGAAGTAGATGGCGTCGACCTGGGTCTTCTCCTCCTGGAGCAGATCCAGGACGAAGGTGAGCGTCTCCTGGCCCGCCAGCCGCGCGGCGGCGTCCACGCGGAGGCCCTGGTACCGGCGATGCTCCGGGAGCGTGACTTCGGAGATCATCACCTGGCTCCAGTCGCGGGCGTTCGGCCCCTCGCCGATCTCCTGCCGGATGCGGGCGCGGACGGCGGGGTCCCCGAGGCGCGCCGTCTGCTCCGCCCTGTCCCCCTCGATGGCCCAGCGCGGGAGCGCCGCCTGGAGGCCCGTGTTGGCCGCCGTGTAGGGGTACCGGTCGGCGGTGACGTCCACGCCGCGCCGCTGCGCGGCCTCGATCAGGTCGAACACCTGCGGCAGCTTCCCCCAGTTCCGCTCCCCGTATGTCTTGAGATGGGAGATCTGGAGCGGCGTCCGTCCCGTCTCGGCCGCGGTGATGACCTCCCGGATCGCCTCCAGGAGGCCGTCGCCCTCGCTCCGCATGTGGGTCGTGAGGATCCCGCCCTTGCGCCCCGCCACGGCCGTCAGGGTCGCCAGTTCCTCCGATGGCGAGAAGCAGGCCGGAGAATAGACCAGCCCCGTGGACAGGCCCAGGGCTCCCTCGTCCATGCCGCGCCCCAGGGCCGCCACCATGGCCTGCAACTCCTCCGCCGTGGCGGCGCGATCGGCGCCTCCCAGGGCGGAGCCGCGGAGGGTGTTGTGGCCGACGAGCAGGCCGAAGTTGATCGAGATTCCCTGATCCAGGAGCCGGCGGAAGTAACTCCTCACATCGTGCCAGGCGTGGTCCAAACCGTAGATCTCGCGATATGACTTGGCGCGATCCTCCCACCAGGGCCCCCAGATGGGCGCGGCCGCATAGCCGCAGTTCCCCCCCACCTCACAGGTCACCCCCTGGAGCACGGCGCTTTCGGCCGTCCCCGTGAGGAGGAGGTGGTAATCGGAGTGGCCGTGGATGTCCACGAAGCCCGGGGCCGCCGCCAGATTTCGGGCGTCCATCACCCGTCGCGCGCCCTGGGGGGACAGGTCGCGTCCCACGGCGACGATCCGGTCGCCAGCGATGGCGATATCGGCTCCCATCGGGGGACCGCCGTCCCCGTCAAAAACCTGCGCCCCGCGGATCAGGACGTCCACCGTCATGCGATCACCCGTGCCTGATAACCTCAAGGCTTCGGAATCATCAGGACCTGGCCCATTTTCAGCTTGCGGTCCCGCCCGATGATGTCCCGGTTGGCCTCGTAGATCCGCTGCCACTGGCCGGCGTCCCCGTAGATCTCCGGCCGGGCGGCGATCTTCCGAAGCGTGTCCCCCTTCTTCACGACGTATCGGGTGTAACTGGTGAGCGGGGATGCCGGCTGGCTGGCCGCTGCCACCTGCCGCTTCAGCTCCGCCACTTGAGCCTCGGCCCGCTCCGCCCGCCCCTGAGCCGAACGGGCCGTTTCCTCGGCCGTGCGCACCTGCGGCTGCAGCCGCTCCGTCTCCGCCCGGGCTCGCTCCGCTTCCTGCTTCGCCGCCTGCGCCTCCGCCTGGACTCGTGCCAGATCCGTCGAAAGCCTCGCGGATCCCTGCGCCGACCTTGCCATGGCCGCGGTGACGGCCGCGCGATAATCGGCCTCGAGCAAGCTGGCCGCGCTGCCGGCCGCCAGGAGCGCCTGACTCTCCTTCAGCGTGCTCTCCGCCGCCTGAAACTCCTCGGGCGCCCGCGACGGCGCCCCGGCGGCGCGGGCCGCCTCGACGGCCGCGCGCGACTCTTCGACGTGCTGGGAGACGCGCGGGCCGCAGCCTGCCAGGATGAGCGCCGCCAGGATCAGGAGGCGGAGCACGGGGAACCATGATCTGGACATGATGATCCTCCTTCTGATCAGACCTGCGACCTGACTCGCACGATCATACCACACCCGCCGCCTTGAGCGCCGCGACCTCCGTCGCGGAGTAGCCCAGGAGATCCCGGAGCACATCCTCCGTATGCTCGCCCAGCCTCGGCGGGGTCTGCCGAAGATCCACGGGTGTGCGGGAAAAGGTCACCGGATTCCTCACCATGCGAATCGTGCCCAGGTGGGGATGTCGCGCCTGGAGCACCATCTGGAGGTGCTGAACCTGTGGATCGGCGAACACCTCGTCCATCCGGTTGATAGGTCCGCAGGGGATTCCGCGGGGAGCCAGGATGCTCTCCCACTCCTTGCGGGTCTTGGTTGTCAACCGGGCCTCCAGGACGCGGACGATCTCCTCGCGGTGCTCCACGCGCTGCGCATTCGTGGCATACTTGGGATCGCGGCCCACCTCGGCAAGCCCGATGGCCTCGCACAGCTTGACCCACAACCGGTCGTTGGCCGCCCCGATGATCATGTAGCCGTCCTGCATCTTGAACGCCTGGTAGGGGACGATGTTCACGTGGGCCGTGCCCCACTTCCCCGGGATCTCCCCGGCGTTCAGGTACGAGCTGGCGATATTGATGAGGGCTGCGATCTGCGTCTCCAGGAGGGACACGTCGATCCGCTGCCCCTCCCCGGTCCGGTCGCGGGCGTACAGCGCCGCCAGGATCGCCCCGTGGGCATACAGGGCCGTGCAGATGTCGGTCATGGCAACGCCCACCTTGACCGGCGGACCCTCGGGGTCTCCCGTGATGCCCATGAGGCCGCCCACCGCCTGGACGATCACATCGTAGCCGCCGCGCTCGGCCGACGGCCCGGTCCGGCCGAACCCCGAGATCGAGCAGAAGACGAGGCGGGGATTGTCCCGGCGCAGATCCTCCCAGTCCAGCCCCAGCTCCGCCAGCGTGCCCGGCTTGAAGTTCTCCAGCAGGACGTCCGACCGCCTGGCCAGCTCGCGGATGATCGTCCTGCCTCGGGGGTCCTTCATGTTCACCGTGACGCTCTTCTTGTTCCGGTTGATGCTGAAGAAGTAGACCGATTCTTCCTGGATGAAGGGCGGCCCCCAGGTGCGGCTGTCGTCGCCCACGCCGGGCTGCTCGACCTTGATCACCTCGGCCCCCATGTCGCCCAGGATCTGCGAGCAGAACGGCCCGGCAATGATCCGGCTGAGATCTAGCACCCGGATCCCCTCGAGCAGTCGTGCCCTTCCCTTGTCGCCCGTCACGCCATTTCCTTCCTGTCCCTAAGGCAATTTGGCAACTGGGCAATCTGGCAATATGGAGTTCGCGATTCCCCGGATTGCCGGGTACCCCTTGGGTGCGCCCGATTGCCGGGTTGCCGGTTCACAGACCGCGGATGCGGCCGCGATACTTCGCCTCCAGTTCCCGGTTGTGTTCGTCGCCGCCGGGGACGTTGGCGCTGAGATACACCGGCGGCGTGAGGCCCTGGGCCAGGAACAGCTCCACGACGCGGCACGCCAGGGAATTGATGAGGTACGCGCCGGCGAGAAGCGACGTGGGTGCCACCCTTCCCCCGAATCCTTCGAAGCGGACGGCGGCGTCCCCCGGCTCCCCACAGTTGTCCAGGATGATGTCTGCGACCTCGAACAGTCGTTTGCCGCTGGGATGGCGGCTGTCCACCCCGTTGGAATGGGCGAGCGACGTCAGGGCGATGACTGTGAGGCCGCGCGACCTGCCCTCCAGGGCCACCTCCACCGGGACGGCATTGATGCCGGAGTTGGAGATGACCATCAGGACCTCTCCCGGGCGGAGGTCGTGGTCCTCCAGGATGATCCTCGCCAGACCCGGGATACGCTCCAGCTGGCTGCTCGTGCGGGGGGACATCAGCGGCGTGAGGAACGCCTCCTGGATCGCGTTGACCGGGACCAGGCCGCCCGCACGGTGGTACGCCTCCTCGGCCAGGGCGTGCGAGTGCCCGCTGCCGAAGACGTGGAACACGCCGCCGGCCCGGAGCGAGGCGAAGACGGCCTGGGCCGCCCGCTCCAAATTCTCAGCCTGTGAGCGCGCGATCGCCTCGATCAGCCGCATGGCGGCTTGGTGGTACGGGGTCATGGCGGCCTCACCCGCCGAGTCCCCGGAAACGCTTTCCGGGCACGATGCAGCCCAGGATGCGGGGCCCGCTGGCACCCGTGACAGCCGGCAGATTGCCTGGCTGTCCCGTAGCTGTCAAGTACGCCAGCCAGGCGAAGGCCACGGCCTCGAGGGCGCGGCCGGGAAACCCGAGGTCGTCCGACGATGCCACCGTGCACTCCGGCAAAGCGTCGGTGAGACGACGCACCAGGAAGGCATTGCGAGCGCCGCCGCCCGTGACCACGACCTCGTGCACCGCGACCTGCCGAAAGACGAAGTCCCGCAGGTTCTGCACCACAGCCTCGATGGTGAAGGCGGCCAGGGTGGCCAGACCGTCCAGATCGCCGACGCCTGCGGCGCGAAGCCGCCTGCGAAACTGCTCCACGAAGGCTGGCCCGAAGGCCTCGCGCCCCGTGGACTTGGGCGGCCGTCGACGGACGAAGGGATGGGCCAGCAGATCGTTCAGGAGGTCCGGCTGCACCTGTCCCGACGCCGCCAACCGCCCGTCCTCGTCGTAGCCGCGATCCGACAGGCCCGCGGCCCGGACGAACTCGTCCAGCAGGACATTTCCGGGCCCCGTGTCGAATCCCGTCACGGCCGAGGATGAACCCCCCGCCGGCAGGACCGTGACGTTCGCGATCCCCCCCAGGTTCAGGATCACGCGGCCCCGATCCGGACGCGCGAACAGGGCGTGGTGGACGATGGGGGTGAGCGGCGCCCCCTCGCCGCCGGCGGCCAGGTCCCGCGGCCGAAAGTCGGCGATGGTCGTGACCCCCGTCCGCTCCGCGATGACCGCCGGCTCCCCGACTTGCAGGCTGGATCGCACGGCGCGCGCGCCCTCCCGCCTCGCGACCGGCAGATGGTGAATCGTCTGGCCGTGGGAGCCGATCAGGTCCACGTCGGCCAACTCCGTGCCGGCCTGCTGCGCCACCCGCGCCGCCGCCTCGGCGAACAGCTCGCCGAGATAGGCATCCAGGTGGCAGACCTCTTCCGTGCTGCCGCCCGTGGCCGCGGCCAGGATCCGCTCGCGCAGGCCGGGAGGATAAGCGAGAGTGTCCCACGCTACGAGGCGGAGGGCGGGCCGCTCCCCCTCCTCGCCGATCTCTACCAGGGCGGCATCCACGCCGTCGGCGGAGGTGCCGGACATCAGACCGATGACCTTCACCCGACCCCCTGTCATTCGATCCGCGCCAGGTCTCTGGCGCGACTACGGGTTGCGATTCAGGACGATCGGCGCGACCTCCAGTTCCTCTCCCGCCGTCACGCCTGCCACCGGCACCGCGACGCCCTGGAACCCGGACGCCTTCACCTCCAGGGCGACCCCTGCCGTCGGCAGGTCGCGAATGACGAAGCGGCCGCAGCCATTGGTGGCGGTCCGGCGTTCGCCCACTCTCACGCTGGCGCGGGCCACGGGCCGCCCCGCCGCATCCTGCACCAAGCCGCGGACGGATGCGGTGAGCGGCGCGCCGTAGTTCCCGGTCGAATGAAAGATCGCCGTGCCGCGATACGCCTTCTGGCGGCTGAAGGTCCTGTCCATCTCTGCCGCGACGGCCAGGAGGTCGGCGGCCCTGGCGTACTCGTAGGTCGCCAGGCCGATCCGGATCCCCTTGCCGGGAGGAACGTCCCGCCAGAGGCGGGCATCTTCCAGTCGGCGGAGCAGCGCCTGAACCGACCCGCCGACGCGGGGCCCGCCCGGGTCCCCGTAGGCCATGAGGACGATCTCGTCCAGGCTCTCGAAGAACCGGCGAGGCGAGGCCTCCGGCATGTCGGCCGAGAGGGCGCCGATCCACCAGGGCAGCGCCGCCGACAGAGGCAGGCGGCCGCTCCGCTCCTTCCCCGCCGGCGGGACCGCGGACGCGAGGCGGGCGAGGACGCCTTGAAGCTTCTGCACCAGGACGCGGCGCTCCGGGGTGCCGCCGCATTCCCAGCCTTCCAGGGTCTGGGGCTCCACGTCCACGTGCACGCCGGCGAATGCCCGATCCGGCCGGGTCCCGTTCAGCGCGAGAACCCGGGCCAGGCGTTCCCGGGCGCCCTCGACATCGTCGAGCCAGCGGGTATCCTGCAGAATCATGGCGTGGGTCAGGATCCCGGGACGCTCACGCAGGTCACCCACGACGCGCTGGATGTCTGCCGCCCGGAACTCGTCGTCGAGGACGAATCGCGGGCCTTCCTCGACGCTGGCGTACAGGTGCCGCGTCCCCGGCGGCAGGGCCGCCAACTTGGCCTCCCGCTGGCCCTCGGTCCAGCGGGGAAGGTCGTACACCCAGACGGCGATGCCCGCGGCGGCGATGGGCCGCATGCCTAGGAGGAACAGCAGCAAGACACCGGTGGCGAGCAATCGAGGCGCACGCATGGCTGCTCGGAACAGGTCTCAGGATGACGTCCGGCCGCGAAACTCTGCCGACACACGGGCGAGCGTGGCTGGCTCTGCCAAGAGATCCACCGCGGTCATCGCCATGGCCTTGGCCGCCAGGAGCATTCCCCGATGTCCCGCCTCGGAAATCGCCGCCTCGGCGAAGGCGGCCATGTGGCAGGTGACCTCGCGCGGCGAGATCTGGAGCATCGGCTGGATCGTGGGAACCACCTGGCTCACATTCCCCACATCGGTCGAACCCAGCTCTCGATCCACCGGCCCCTGGTCCACGGTCTCCCCGAGCGATTCCAGGTTGCCCTGGAACAGCTCGGCCATGGTATAGACCGGCTTGTAGGGATGATAGTCCTTGTCCGCGGGGGTGACCTTCACGCGGCAGCCTGTCGCCTGGGCCGCCGCCTCGAAGCAGGCGACCACCCGGCGGAACAGCTCGTCCATGTACGCGAGGTCCAGGGCCCGGACGTAGAAGCGGGCCGCGGCGTAGTCCGGGATGATGTTGGGGGCCTGACCTCCGTGAGTGATGATGCCATGGATGCGGGCATCGGAGCGCACTTGCTGGCGCAGGGTGCTCACCGCGGTGTACCCAAGGACCACGGCGTCCAGGGCGTTGATTCCCTGCTCCGGCGAGGCGGCGGCGTGGCTGGCCTTGCCGAAGAACTCCACCGTCAGTTCGCGCATGCCCAGCGCCAGCTTCACCATCTCGGTCCGGTTACTGGGGTGGACCAGCATGGCGGCGTCCGTTCCGGCGAAGACTCCGGCCTCCACCAGGGGGATCTTGCCGCCTCCCTTCTCCTCGGCCGGGCAGCCGACCACCAGGGCCTCTCCCGACGTTTTATCCAGGATCGCCTTCACCGCCAGGGCCGCCCCGACCGACGCCGTCCCGATCAGGTTGTGGCCGCAGGCGTGGCCCAGGCCGGGCAGCGCATCGTACTCGGCGAGGAAGGCGATCCGCGGACGCCCCGACCCGGCACGGGCCAGAAACGCCGTGGGCAGGCCGGCCGCGCCGCGCGTGACTGCGAAGCCGTGCTCTTCCAGGATGGCCGTCAGGCGCTCGGCCGCCTTGTGCTCCTCGTAGGCCAGCTCGGGATTCGCATGCAGGAACTGACTGGTGGCGAGCAGGTCCGGGGTCAGCCGGTCCACCTCCGCCTGGACGCGCTGCTTGAGGGACTGGACATCGCCTCGGTTCGTCACGAGCCGTCTCCCCGGTCGTGCTCCGGATCTTCACGATGGCGCGGCACCGGAATATCCCTGGCCACGGCAAACCCGCCGAAAATGCAGGGGAAGCCGGAGCAAGATACCACGCGGCTGCTATCCGTACAAGGATTCGAGTATGGGGTCAGAAATTTACGCGACACGTCGCAACCCCTGGAGGCACTCCGAGACGCTGGACCCCTCGGGGGGATACCCGCCCAACGGGCGGGTCAGGTCCGGCCCGGAGTCGTGCTGGAAGCGGGACGACCCCGGGTACCCAACCGGAGGTTGGGTGCAGACGGCCCCACCCCGCTGCGAGCGGGGTGCCCCGTCGCGGGCCGGCGTTCGGTGGGGTGCCTCCGGGGGTTGCGCGAAACGTTACGGAGCCAGAACCCACCGACGAATTCTTATTGACACCTAAACACTTGTTTGGTATTTGTTAGCCATGATCAGGGTGAGTGCCGTCACCCGCCTGGAGGACGATGGCCTCCTGGCCCTCCTGAATTGCCTCGCCGAGGGCGACCGGCCGCATCCGCCCTTGCCGGGGCCCACCAGCGGGCCACCGAACGATGTCCCGGCGACCCGGGCGGGCCTTTCCCTGCTCGCCGGACCGCCCTTCATCCTGGACCTCGGGACGACCCTGGCCGGCCGGGTGATCCTCACCGGGCGCACGGTCCTGTACGTGGACGGGGCCAACGCCTTCGATCCCTACATTCTCTCCGCCCTGGCGAAAGATGCCGGGCAGCCCCCCAAGGCGATCATGCAGCGCCTGTATCTTACCCGCGCCTTCACGTGCCATCAACTGGAGACCTTGCTCGTGGAACGCTTGCCAGGGGCGATCGCCCACTTTCGTCCGGGCCTGGTGGTGATCTCCGGGTGGAGTCACCTGTTCCACGACGAGAACGTGCCCGCGCGCGAGGCGTTCCGCCTCCTCCAGAACACGGCGCGGCGGATCCGCGCGCTGGCCGAGGCTGGCCAGCCCATCCTGGCCACCCATCCCGAAGAGCCGGTGACGCCCAGGCTGAAGCCTCTTCGCGAGATCCTGACCCGCGCCGCCGACGGCGTCGCCCGGTTCCGCGAGGAAGAGGGCCTGGTCCTGATCGTCCGCGAGAAGCCGTCGGACCCGTCCGGCGCGCACTCTCTGGTGGTTGTGCAGGACGACTGCTGGCCCTGGATTCGCGGCCATCATCGTCAGGAATTGCAGGCGGCCTACCCGTGGACGGGTCGGTGAGGTTCACGGTTCGAGGTTCAATGTTCGAGGTTCGGGGCCGGAGACGTCGCGGCTCTCTTACGTTTCACGTTTCACGAGGTTCACGTTTCCCGTTCCACGCCTCACGTTTCACTTTTCACGTTTCACGAGGTGCGTCATGGGCAGAACCGTCGCGCCGTTCAGCCAAATTCTCGAGGCCGAGTTCGAAAGCTGGAGCAAGTTCCGCCGCGCCCTGCGCCGCGAGGACCAGGAGGCCTTCGACGGCCTCTTCGCCGCCGCCAAGTACCACGTGGCCGCCATGGTCTATGCCTCGCGTCTGACCCCGCTGGAGGCCATCCTCATGGGCATCCTGGTGGAGCACCAGAAGGCCATCGGCCAATTGAAGGGACGGATCCGCGAGCTGGAGGCGGCCATCCAGCCGCCGCTCACGCTGACGGCTGCTGATGGCTCATAGTGTCCCGAGTTGGAAATCCGCGAACAAACCCAAGGCCTGTGACGGCACCCCGAGCACGCCGGGCCACACCCAACCCGTTGGGTTGGGTACCCGGCCAGCCGGCGGGGCACCCATTGCGCGGCAGCCCTGCAATGGGTCGTCGCCGTGGAGAGAAGCCTGCAAAATGTTTGCCGATCCACGTTCCACGGCGCGACGCGCCCGCACCCAGCGTCTGCGCTGGGTACCCGGGCGGCGGCGCCGGAGCAAGGCTGGCCGCTTCTCGACGGAGCCCGGCGTCCGCAGGGGTGCTGTCCCAGGTCGCCGAGTTAGTAACCGAACTTCCAACTGGGGACAATAGCTGGTGGATACCAATACGTTCCTCCCTTTCGCCGGACTGCCTGATTGCCAGGATGCCGAGTTGCCAAGCGTTACAGGCATCGAACGGCTCGCGCGCGAGGCTGCGCCCCTCCACGAAAAGCGCGAGGCCGAGTACCTGAGCATCCAGGTGCGCTCCGTCCTGAGCCGCTGCGTGAGCCCGCGCATGCCCTTCACCTGGACCATCAATCCCTATCGCGGCTGCGAGTTCGGCTGCCGGTACTGTTACGCCCGCTACACCCACGAGTTCATGGGGCTGAGCCGCTGGGAAGACTTCGAAGAGAAGATCTACGTCAAGCGGGATGCCGCACGGATCCTCGCCCGCGAACTGACCCCCGAGCGCCTCGCCGGCCAGAGCATCGCCCTCGGCACCGCCACCGACCCCTACCAGCCGGCGGAGCGGCGCTATCGGGTAACCCGGAGTCTGCTCACGGTGATGGCCGCCGCCCGCGGCCTGCAACTGTCCATCACGACCAAGAGCGATCTCGTCGTACGGGACATGGACCTGCTCCGTCGCATTGCGGACCGGAGCAGCCTTCAGGTCAATCTCACAGTGACCACGCTGGACCGTCGCCTGGCCCGCATCCTGGAGTTTCGCGCGCCGACGCCGGAGCTGCGGCTGAAGGCCCTGCGGACGCTTCGGCAGGCGGGTATTGCCGCCGGCGTCACCGTCTCCCCGGTCCTACCCGACATCACGGACAGCCCGAGGAACCTCGATACGGTCATCGCCGCCGCGCGAGCACACGACGCTGCCCACCTCTTCGCCAACGTCCTCTTCCTGAAGCCATCCGCCCAGCAGGCCTTCTTCCCGTTCCTAGAGCGACACTTCCCGCATCTGCAGAAGCGCTACGCCGCCCGCTTCGCCCGCTCCGCCTTCTTAGATGCTGGCTACAAGGACCGGATCTTCCGCCTGGTCGCCGACCTGAAACAGAAACACGGCTTCCCGGCCGGGCCCGCGTTCGACATGCCCGCCTCCCTCCACGAGACCGAGGCCGAGCAGCTCTCGCTCCTGCAGATCAACCAACCCTCGAGCACCCCGGGTAGGAGCGCACAGCAATCGCAGCCTTCGCAGATCCCGCAGATCTCCCAAGACAAGAGCCAGGCGAAAGGGGATTGTTGGCCTGGGGGACAACCTGGGGTATAGTTGGTGAGGACAGCCACACGGAGGCTTCCAGTCGTATGCCCACGAGAAAGCAGATACTGGTCCCTGACGACAGGCTCACCACGTCGCCCGTAGGTTCGTGGACGCTTCAGAAATACCGCCGCCTTGACCTGTACGACACCCTCTTCTCCACTGGAATGAAGCGTCATTGGAATCAGCGCGTCTACATAGATCTTTTCAGCGGGCCGGGCCACGCCAAGATCCGCGGAACCGATCGGATTGTGGAGACATCACCCCTCATTGCCCTGCGAGTCCCGGATCGATTTGACAAGTACATCTTCTGCGACAAAGAGGCGAAGAACATATCGGCGCTGCGCAAGCGGGTGGCGCGGGAGTTTCCAGATGTTGATCCGAGCTATGTCGTTGGCGACTGCAATGAAATTGTCGCAGAGATCGTCGAACAGATCCCAAAGGCTTCCAAGGGCAAGTCTGTTCTCTCGTTTTGCTTTGCAGATCCCCTTGGAATCGACGACCTGAAGTTCAGAACCATCCAAACCCTCGGCGTTCGATCTCGCATGGATTTTCTGGTCCTTCTGGCCTTGGACATGGACGCTAATCGTTTTCAGTCGTTGTACGTCAAGGAGGCGAGTCCGGTCATTGACGAGTTTCTCGACGATTCCTCCTGGCGTTCGAAGTGGGCCAAAGCTAAGTTGCGGGGGGTTGATTTCCGGGTTTTCCTGGCAGAGATGTTCGCCTCGCGAATGGTCCGTCTCGGATACCTGCCGGCCGGTCTCGAGCGCATGGAGGAGATCCGATCGGACGAGAAGAATCTGCCGCTCTACCATCTCGCGTTCTTCTCCAAACACCCCCGGGGCTACCAGTTCTGGGATCAAGTTCTGAAATACGGGACAGACCAGCTCTCGTTGGAGTTCCATTAGAGGTATCCCGCGTGGCATTGAATAGTTCAATCGAATGGACCGAGGGGACATGGAATCCTGTGACCGGCTGCACGAAGATCAGCCCCGGGTGCAAACACTGTCTGTCGCAAAATACTCGTATTCTTTACGGGGACATGGCGTGGCGGCCCATTGGCGATGCGCGGGTTGGAGATCAAGTTGTCTCCGTCACTGACAACCTGAGCCTCGGCGCGAATCGGAAGGTTGAGATTGCCACGATTGAAGCAATATGGCCTTCAAAGAAGCCCGCTATTGAGTTGATGGTTGATTATCGGGTGATAGTTTGCAGTGAAGACCATCGTTGGCTTGCAGACGTGCGTCCCTGGTGGCGCTTCACCAGAAATTTGAATCTCGGCGTTCGGCTACGCACTTTAGGCAATCCCGATTTGATGGCTTGTACCGATTCTACCTCATATCGTGCTGGGTACATTGCAGGTGTTACGCTTGGTGATGGGACGATCCGCTGGAATGAACATTGGCGTTCTGACAAACTAGGATTTCCACAATCTTATTGGCGAGTTGCTCTTGTCGCTGATGACCGTATTGTGTTGGACCGCTTACTAGATTATCTCAGGTCATTTGGCGTTCGTGTTGAAATCCGACATTTTGATAGTGGCACGCGAAACCCAAAACACAAGCCAATGCTAAAACTAGAAACTCGTGCTCTTTCTACTCTTGCGATTATTGCCAATCTGTGCAAAGAGCAGGACAACCTAGAATGGAAGGCAGGATGGCTTGCGGGTATGTATGATGCCGAGGGAGGATATAGCAGAAATGTTCGCATCGCTCAAAAAGACGCTGCAGTTCTCGAGCGAGTGTGTCGTTATGCAGCTGAACTTGGTTTCGGATTCGGGCTTGAGCAGTTCCCTAAACAAAGAAGCGCAAATACTGTACGTCTCAAGGGTGGCGTGAATACTCGGGTAAACTTCTTCTCGCGTATTCAGCCTGTTCTTTCTCGCAAATGTTCTGATATGCATGGTCGAATCTATGAGGGCGGGACGGCTGAAGTAACTGGCTTGCGACGAGTCGGTATGCAAGAGCTGGTAGATATTCAAACGTCTTCCGGCACGTTCGTCGCGGAAGGAATCGTGACTCATAACTGTTATGCCGAGCGGATGGCCACCCGGCTCGCCGGGATGAAGCAACCGCGCTATCGCAACGGCTTTGAGGTCACGCTGCAACATGATCTGATCCGGTTGCCTCTGCGCTGGCGCCAACCGCG
>Ga0315268_10001756_pt1 | contig 24880 bp, 23 predicted proteins | sample C1_top_MG_FD_204535 | JGI IMG/M metagenome (GOLD analysis project Ga0315268, IMG submission 204535) | Sediment microbial communities from Yellowstone Lake, YNP, Wyoming, USA - C1_top | ecosystem: Environmental > Aquatic > Freshwater > Lake > Sediment | place: USA: Wyoming | collected 2017-08-01
CCGAAGGCCACGCCTTCCCCGGCGCCATCTGGGGGTTGGGAGGGGGGGTTGGGGGGAGGGCAGGGGCCGTCGGCCCTGGCCCTCCCCCCGAGACCATTCCGAAGGAATTATCCTATGCCACCAATCTTACAATTAGCCTTGGATTTCGTGGATCTGCACCGGGCCGTCCATGTGGCGGAGCGGGCGGTGCCCGCGGGGGTGGACTGGGTGGAGGCCGGCACTCCCCTCATCAAGAGCGAGGGCTTGGATGCGGTCCGGGAGTTGAAGCGGCTGTTTCCCGGCAAGGCCATCGTGGCGGACATGAAGATCATGGACGCGGGGCGCATCGAAGTGGAGGCCGCGGCCAAGGCCGGGGCCCAGATTATTGACGTGCTGGGAACCGCCACCGACGCCACCATCGAGGAATGCATCCAGGCGGGCAAGAATTACGGGGCCCGCATCGTGGTGGACCTCATCGCGGTGGCCGACCCGGTGATCAGGGCCCGGCAGGTGGAGGAGCTGGGCGCGGACTACGTCACGGTGCACGTGGCCATCGACGAGCAGATGCGGGGGCGGGACCCCTTCGCGGTGCTGCAGGCGGTGAGCCAGGCGGTGCAGATTCCGGTGGGGGTGGCCGGGGGCATCAACTCCGAGACCGCCGCGGCCGCCGTGGCCCATGGGGCTTCTTACGTCATCGTGGGCGGGGCCATCACCAAGGCCCTGGACCCGGAGGCCGCCACCCGGGAGATTCGCCGGGCCCTGGACGAAGGCGTGGTGACCCCCACCACCCTGTTCAAGCGGGTGGGGGAGGAAGAAATCCGCCAGGTGCTGGAGCTGGTGTCCGCGGCCAACCTCTCCGACGCTCTGCACCGGGGCGGCGTGCTGGAAGGCTTAAGGCCCCTGTTCCCCGGCGTTCGCCTGGTGGGCCGGGCTTTCACGGTGCGGACCTATCCCGGCGACTGGGCCAAGCCCGTGGAGGCCATCGACCTGGCCCAGCCGGGGGACGTGCTGGTCATCGACGCGGGGGGCGTGGGCCCCGCCATCTGGGGCGAGCTGGCGACCCATTCGGCCCTGCAACGGGGCCTGGCGGGGGTGGTCATCGACGGGGCCCTCAGGGACTCCGGCGACATCATCAAACTGGGGTTTCCCGCCTTTTCCCGCCTGGTGATGCCCAACGCCGGGGAGCCCCGGGGCTTCGGCGAAATCGGCCTGCCCATCCGCATCGGCAACGTCCGGGTGGAGACCGGGGACTGGCTGGTGGGGGACGACGACGGGGTGGCGGCCCTGCCCCGGCGCCTGGCGGTGGAGTATGCCAACCGGGCCATGGACGTTTTAGAAAAGGAAAATAGGATTAGGGAAGAGATTAAAGAGGGCCGCACCCTGGCCCAGGTGACGGATTTGCTGCGTTGGGAGAAGAAGACGTAAAATAACGCAATGCAGGGTGCGTTTCACGCCCCATCATCGGCGGGCAGGCAAAAGATTGGGTGCGTGAGACGCACCCTACGGCCTTGGCGACGAGAAGAAACAGCACCGGCGGGACGCCGGTGCCACTATTCTTTGATTCTAAACCTTTCCCCCTTTTTCCCTTCCCCCTTACTTCCCCCTTAACTCCCCGGGGTCGCTGAGCCGGGCTTGACCGTGATCAGGTGCGGATTCGCACTCTGGTAATCGGTAATGATTCCGTGCGCATCAGTTTTTACCGACCAGGAAATCTGGCCGAGGGCATCGGTGCTGAGGGTCACGGCGGCGGTGGCGTCCGGGGCGGCCGGCACCTTATCCGCCGGGAAGCACCCGTGGTAGGTCTTGCTCAGGTACAGGTTGATGGTGGCGTCCACACTCGTATTATTGGCCGGGGCGAAAAAGGCCAGGGGGGTGGAGGCTCCGGAGACCGCCACCGTACCGGCGGTCGAGGTGAGGGTGGCAAACATGAAGGGATTGTCGGCGGCGATGGGGTTTCCGGTTTTCATATCGGTGCCCAGGCGGAAGAAGTTGCGCACCGGCGTTTCCGTGGACGGCTGGCAGCGCAAGCGCATGAGGGGCTTCCTATCCGGCGCCGAGGCCCCGTCGTCATTGGTAATGAAGGTCACCGCGGCCGGGTTCTTGGCGTCCCGCAGGGGATCACCGGCATAGACCACCACATCCTGGCCGTTCTGGCTGACGACTTCCCTGGCCCTGCCCCCCGCCTTGGTGTAATCCTGGGCGTAGAGGATGCCGAAGAAAGCCGAGATCTTTTCCGGGAAATTGTGGGCGTCCCAGGTGCCGTCGGCCAGGTCGAAGCCCCAGACGTCGGCCCCCACCAATATGAAGTCCGTGGTGTTGGAGCCGTCCAGGGTGTCGGCCTTGAGGGGGAAGTATTTGACGCTGCGGAAGAAGGCGTCGGCATGCTGAAAGTTGGGACCCGGCGGGTAGCCGGACCAGCCGGCGCCGGCCTTCTCGTTATCCGAAAGCTGGTCGTTGGCCTTGTTGGCGGCGGCCTTGAAGGCCACATAATTGGCCAGGTTGATGGATACCCTGCCCAGCTCGTCGCTCAGGCTGGTGTCCACCCAGGGAATCTTGCCCTGGGGGGCCTGGGGGCCGGAATCCTGCAGGGACGGGTAATCGGCCAGCTTATATTCGGCCACGGGGGTGGCGTTGGAGACATCGGTGCCGTCCTCCGGGGCATTGATGTAGAAGGCCACCCTAGTGGGAGTCCAGACGATGGTATAGGTGTTGAGGCCGGCGTAGGGATCGAAATCCAGCCCATTGGGAAAGACGTAGGTCTCGTTGTTCAGCGCCGCCGGGGTGTAGGACGCGGCGGCCGTGGACCCGGTGAGGCCGTCCTGTTTGACGATGAATTTATAGGTCTGCGGGTCGAACCCCGGCAGGGAGACCGCGATGCTCTGGTTGCCCCGGGGCATACGCCACCAGTTGATGGCGGTCATCTTCCTCATCATATTGTAGTATAACGGCGGAGGCGCCTTGACCGCGGTGAGGGGGTATTTCCATTGGGAAGCATAACGCCAGCCCGGTTTGTCGGGGTTGCTCTTGCCTCCGATGGCGTACCCCGGACCGGTGGTATCCACGGCTCCCTGGTAATTAAGCTGGCTCCCCGGAATCTGGGTGGCCGCGTCATTGTGATTGACCATCCAGCGGTTGTAGTAATGCTGCATCTCCTGGAAGACGAAGTTGTCGGTCATAGAAAGATTGCTTACCCAGGCCACCGCCTCGGGCTTGAGCAGTTGGGTGTCCGGGCTTTCCCAGTCAATTATCCGGGAGCCGTAGAAGGTCACATTGGGCTTGGGGAAGTCGCCGCCGAGGGTGATGTAGGAGTTCTGGGTGGCCTGGGTATAAGGCACAAATTCATAATCGAATTCGTTCCAGCGCCACATCTGGGCGATTTCCGGCATGCAACCGGGGGCGGGGGCGTCGGAGTAGAGCCAAAAGGTGGAACACACCGGCCCGTCGGCGGCCTGCATCTTGCAGACGAACATGCCGTAGCCGAACTTGTGTTGGGACTTCATCTGGGCCGACAGGAAGTCGCCGTAGCGGGCGTAGGGGCTCCAGCCGTCGGTGGGGTCGGGCGGCGGGACAGCCTCCTGGGATACCGAGGGAGAATCGGCCTTTCTGAGATCTTGAAAAAAGCTGTCCGGGTCCGGTGGGGCCATACAACTGCCGCCCTTTCCGCCCACCAGCGCCAGGCACAGGAGCAACACCGCCAGGACTTGATACTTTTTCATGCAATATTTCCTTTTATACCCGGACACCCCAAAGTTGTGGCGGCTGGAAAGCGCCGGGTTGGTTAAAGTTCGTCGGGGAAAAGTGGGGCTGCGCCTTCCGGGAAAAAACCACGGCAGCGGAACGCAGGTCCGATGGTCCGATAATTAGAGTCCTACGATACGGACTTGAGGCCGGAAAAGCAAGGTTTTTTCGGCCCCGGGAAGAGGAAGTAAGGGGCAAGAGGTGGAGGGATGGATCCCCGGCGACTCAGTTTTGCCGGGATTCCTCTTGGCAGCGCTTCCGGGCTTCTTTGCGGCAGAGTTCCCAGATGACGCAGCCGGGGCGGAACTTGCAGTAGAGGCAGGGGTCGGTGCAGGCCTTGCACAGATCCAGGCACTCCTGGCAATACCAGAACTCCATCTTCTGGCATTCCACGCACGCCTCCCGCTGCGGGTGAAAGCGGCAATTTCTCGATAATTCCACCATAAAAAAATTATATCAAAAATCCGCCAGAATGGCCTGACTTTGGCGGAGGAGGGGCGCTGGCAATAAAAATAATCTGCATATCTCTTTTAAAAAGGCACTTTACCGATTATCTTAAAGAAGCTAGAACTGAAGCCAACAACGTCGCGCCTGTCGATGCCTGCCCGGGATGAGGTTGACGCTCCATGACCGAAGACAAATATGCCCAGGCCCGGAACCAGATGGTGAACACCCAGCTCATTCCCCGGGGGATTTCCGACCCCCGGGTGCTGGCGGCCATGCGGAGGGTGCCCCGGCACCTGTTCGTCCCTTCCCACCTGTGGGACCAGGCCTACAACGACTACCCGCTGCCCATCGGGGAGGACCAGACCATCTCCCAGCCCTACATCGTGGCTCTGATGACGGAAATCCTGGAGCCCCGGGAGGCGGACCGGGTGCTGGAGATCGGCGTGGGCTCGGGCTACCAGGCGGCGGTGCTGGCGGAGCTGGTGGCCCAGGTCTTCACCATCGACCGGGTGGAGTCCCTGGCCCAACGGGCCCAAGAAACGCTTCAGTCCATGGGATACCGGAACATCAAGATCAAGGCGGGGGACGGCACCCTGGGGTGGCCCGAAGAGGCCCCCTTTGACGGCATCATCGTCACCGCCGCAGCTCCTCAGGTCCCCCGGCCCCTGACGGAGCAGCTGGCCCCGGGGGGACGGCTGGTGATTCCGGTGGGGGACCGCTACTCCCAGACCCTGACCCTGGTGCGCAAGACCAAGGACGGGTTGAAATACCAGTACCACGGCGGCTGCCGCTTCGTGCCCCTCATCGGCAAGTACGGCTGGGACGGGGAAAAGGAGCGCGGCGGGATTTTTTCGGATTGAATTATGGGGACACCATACTTAATTCTCGGAGAACCCGCCAGGTGGGGTTTGGGAATTAAGTATGGTGTCCCTTTAACTCTTCATTCCCCCTTGGCCACCCGGGACTCCGGGAAGGCCGCGGCCAGGACCCGTTTGGCCAGGGGAGCGGCCACCGCGCCGCCGCCCCCGCCGTGTTCGATGAGCACGGCCACCGCAATCCGGGGGTTTTCCACCGGGGCGTAGGCCACGAACCAGGCGTGGTTGCCGAATCGCCCTCCCTTTCCTTTGTTTTTCTCCTTTTCCAGGGCCACCACCTGGGAAGTGCCGGTCTTGCCGGCCACCTCCACATTGGCCACTTGCGCCGCCCGTCCGGTGCCTTCGCTCACGACGCCGTGCAGGGCCCGCTGCACCAGCTTCAGGGTTTCGGGGGAAGCTCCCAGGCGGGATTTCAGCACGGGCTGCGCCTGGAACACGGTTTCTCCCGCGGGGTTTTCCACCTTCTCCACCAACTGGGGCTCGTAAAGGTAACCGCCGTTGCCTATCGCCGCGGCCACCCGGGCCATCTGGATGGGGGTGGCCAGATTGTAGCCCTGGCCGATGGCCACCGATAAAGTTTCCCCTTCGTGCCAGGAATCCTTGAAGCGGGCCTTTTTCCAGGCGCTGGAGGCCACCAGGCCCGGCATCTCCTTGTCCAGCTTCAGGCCGGTGGGCTCGCCCAGGCCGAAGCGCCGGCTCCATTTGGCGATGCGGTCGATGCCCAGGCGCCGGCCGACGTTGTAGAAATAGACGTCGCAGGATTGCACCAGGGCCCGGTACAGGTCCACCCCGCCGTGGCCGCCTTTCTTCCAGCAGTGGAACACGTGGTTGCCGAAGGGGAGAGCTCCGCTGCAATGGATCACGGTGCCGGGGGTGATGACCTTCTCTTCCAGGCCGGCCACCGCCATCACGATCTTGAAGGTGGAGCCCGGCGGATACTGGCCTTTCAGGGGCCGGTTTTCCAGGGGGTGGGTCTTGTCGCTGGTGAGTTTCTGCCAATCCTGGGAGGACAACCCTCGCTCGAAGGCTTCCTGGGAAAAGGTGGGAGAAGAGGCCATGGCCAGGATCTTGCCGGAGCGGGGGTCCAGGGCCACGATGGCGCCCATCCTGCCCTCCAGACAGGCCTCGGCCTCCTGCTGCAGCTTATCGTCCAAAGTCAGGTAGACGTTGGCGCCGGGGGAGGGGAAGATGCGGTCCAGTTGGCCCAACTCCCGGCCGTAGGCATCCACCTCGATGCGGCGATAGCCCCGCTGGCCCCGAAGGTATTTCTCCCAGGCCAGCTCCACCCCGCACCGGCCCAGGTAGTCCCCCATCTTGTACCCCGGGAAGTTGCCACTCTTAAGCTGGACATCGGTGATCTCGCCCAGGTACCCCAGCACGTGGGCCGCCTGGCCTTTGTGGCGGTACTCCCGCTTCGGCTGGACCTGGATCATCACCCCGGGGAGCTCCGGCTGAAAGGTCTCCACCCGGGCCAGTTCCTCCCAGGAAAGGTCCCCCCGGATCCGGGCCTGGTAAAGCCCATTGGCCCGGGCGTTCCGGAGTTGGGCCTCCAATTGCGGCGGGTCCAGCTTGAGAAGCGCGGCCAGCCGCCGGGCCAGCAAAGGGAAGTCGGGGACATCTTCCAGGACCACCACCAGCTCAAAACTGGGCCGGTTGCCCACCAACAGGTGGCCGTTCCGGTCCAGGATCATGCCCCGCCAGGGCGGCAGGTCCAGGTTGCGGATGCGGTTGCGCTCGGAGCGCTGCTGCAGGTCTTCGCCCTTGACCAGCTGCAGAAACCAGAGGCGCAGGAAGAGCAGCCCGAAAAGGCAGAGAATCACCAGCGCTACGCCGGAGAAAGTCCGGCGCGCCTGCTCCTGCTCCTCCGGGGGCATCAGCCCGCCAAAGGTGCCTTCCAGGACCTTAAAACTGAAAAAATCTCGGGGCTCCGCACCTAACATGGTGATGTCTTAAGACCGTTTTTAGTTTTCGGCTTTTGTTCTCAAAACCCGACACTCAGGGCAACGGCTGGTAGGCGGAGGTTTCGCCGGAAGCCCGCCAGCCGAAACGGCGCAAAAACTTTTCCAGGCTCTTGACCAGGTGGTACATCAGGGGACCCAGGGCGGCGGTGCCCAGGATCTCCCAGCCGTGGCGGAGGATGGTTTCTTTGCCCAGCAGGGGCTGCAGCCCGAACAGGGCGGCCCCGGCCTGGAAAGCTGCTTCCTGGAGGGCCAGGGCCGCACTGCTGGCCAGCACCTGGGACGGAATCCGCTGCAGCAGGAGGCGGCGCCGGAAAAACCGGGCCGCGGCCACCAGTACCAGAACCGCCCCCAGATGCAGCCCGAAAGGGGTGGTGGCATAACTGTCCATGAGGGCCCCCAGCGCCACGCCCAGTCCCAGGGCCAGGGCCAGGGAAGGCCTGAGGCCGACGTAAAACAAGAGCAGGGCCAGCAACCGCAGGTGCACCTGGGCGAACAGGAGCAGGCTCTGGAAATAGAAGACCGCCAGACCCGCGGCCAGGAAAAATAAAAACGCGGCAATCATGGCTCAGAGATGGCGAGGTGGGCCACCTTCACCACCAGGACCTCTTCCAGGGCGGCTAAATCCACCGCCGGAGTCACCTCGATCTCCTGGAAAAGACCGGGATTTTTCTTGTTGGTCTCGGAAACCTTGCCGAACACCAGGCCCTTGGGGTAGACGCCGGCCAGTCCCGAGGCCAGCACCAGGTCCCCCACCTGCACATCACCGCTTTTGGGGACGAACTCCAGGGAACAGCGGTTGCCGCCCTTGCCCTGGAGGATGCCCCGCACCCGGGTGCGCTGAATCATGGCTTCACCGCCGCTCTTCAAGTCCACGATGAGCATCACCTTGGCATACTGGGGATAGGCTTCCACCACCCGGCCCACGATGCCCTGGGGGGCCAGGACCGGCAGACCTTCTTTGACCCCCTGGGCCTGGCCCTGGTCAATCATGACGCTGCGGGACCAGGGCGCCGGGTCGTAGGCAATGACCCGGGCGCCGATGACGGGCAGGGCCACCTGCCGCTTCAGGTCCAGGAGGCCTTCCAGGCGGGCCTGGGCCTGCTGGGCCTCCTGGAAGCGGACTTCCTTCTGACGGTATTCTTCTAACCGCTGCTTCAGGACAAGGTTTTCCTGGCGCACCCCCACCAGGTAAAAGTAGCCCTGCCAGAGGCTTTTGAGCCCCCGGGTCAGGTATTCCACCACCTGAAGGCCCGGAGCGGAGAGCGAAATCATCCAGCCCTCCGCCTTTTTCAAAGCCGGGGCGCGTTTCAGGCTCAGGGACAGGACGGAGAAGACCAACAGCAGGGCGACGGCAATGATCAGGGGGGTGCGAAAGCGACCTTTGGGGCGCACATCCACCGCCTCAGTCAACCATGACTTCCTTGAGGATATTCAGGTTATCCAGGGCCCGGCCGGACCCCAGGACCACGGTGGACAGGGGGTCGTCGGCGATCTTGATGGGGAGCCCGGTCTCCTGGTTGAGCAGGATGTCCAGGTTCTTGAGCAACGCCCCGCCGCCGGTCAAGTAGATGCCCCGGTCCACGATGTCCGCGGCCAGCTCCGGCGGGGTCTGTTCCAGGGCCGTCTTCACCGCGGCCACGATGGTGTCGATCTGCTCCTGGATGGCGGTGCGCACCTCGTCGGAGTTGATATTGATAATCTTGGGGATGCCGGTGACCAGGTCCCGGCCCTTGACGTCCATGGACTCCACTTCGCTGCCGGGGTAGGCGTTGCCGATGGTGGTCTTGATGATCTCTGCGGTGCGCTCGCCGATGAGGAGGTTGTAAGTGCGCTTGACGTATTGCAGGATGGCTTCGTCCATCTTGTCGCCGCCCACCCGGACGGACTTGGAATAGACGATGCCGGCCAGGGAGATGACCGCCACCTCGGAAGTGCCGCCGCCGATGTCCACCACCATGTTGCAGATGGGTTCGGTGATGGGCAGCCCGGCGCCGATGGCCGCGGCCATGGGCTCCTCGATGAGATAGACTTCCCGGGCGCCGGCGGATTCGGCGGATTCCCGCACCGCCCGTTTTTCCACCGGGGTGATGCCCGAGGGCACGCAGACGATGATGCGGGGCCGGATCAGGGAGCGGCGGTTATGAACCTTGCGGATGAAGTGGCGCAGCATGGCCTCGGTGATTTCGAAATCCGCGATGACGCCGTCCTTCATGGGGCGGATGGCCACGATGTTGCCCGGGGTGCGGCCCAGCATCATCTTGGCTTCCCGGCCCACGGCCAGCACCCGGCTGCGGTCCCGGTCGCTTTTCCGCACCGCCACCACCGAGGGTTCGCTGAGGACGATGCCTTTGCCCTTGACGTAAACCAGGGTGTTGGCGGTGCCGAGATCAATGGCCAGGTCGTTGGAGAACCATCCCAAGATGGGATCGAGAAACATATGACATTTACTCCTTTACTGTGGAAACGCCGCCTGGGGGGGTGGTGATGCTACCGGCTAGGGGGCAGAGGCGCCCCGTCCGGAGCGCCGGAGAAGGATTCCCAAGCTCCTCGCCCCTCTATTTTGCCTACTTAGTGAAAAAATTCAACTTAAAAAAATGCCGGCAGCAAGTTGTCTTTGGAGAGATGCGGAAAGGGCTTTTTAAATTATGAGTTGTTTCCAGTGCCCTTTGAACCGATTTTTATGTCCCTAATTGGCAAAATGACCCGGCAAAACAGCGACCACCTTGACAAAGCATCGGATAAATGGTTTATAAATACGGTTGCAATAAGTTTCGGAATCGAGGAAGGTTAAATGAAACGCACCTATCAACCGCACAACCTGCGCCGGGCCCGCACCCACGGCTTCCTGGAGCGGATGAGCACCAAGGGCGGCCGCCGGGTGTTGAAGCGCCGCCGGGCCAAAGGCCGGAAACGCCTCACGGTCTAAGGGTGGACGCCTGCCGCCGCCGGACCCCGACAACCCCCAGCCGGTGCTCTCGAAACAGCCTGCCCGTTTCACCAAAGCAGATCGGCTGCGCCGCCGGGCCGAGTTTCTCCGGGTTCAGGCCCAGGGCCGGCGGTTGCACAGCCGCCACTTCGGGGTCACCTTGGGACCCGCGACCGCCGGGTGCCCGCGCCTGGGACTGGCGGTGACCCGCCGCCTGGGAAAGGCGGTGCGGCGCAACCGGGTGAAGAGGCTGCTGCGGGAGTTCTTCCGCCGCCATAAACACCTGCTCCCCCCCCTGGACCTGGTCATCATGGCCAAAAAGGGGGCCGAGGCTCTGACCTACCGGGAAGTGGCCGAGGAATTGGGCCGCCTGCTGCTGCGGCGCGAAAGTGAAATGAAATAAAGGTTGATTTGGAAAATCAGCTTGGGTGGTTAATGTCAGGATTGCCTAAAAGTCCTCCTTTGAAAAAGGGGGATTTAGGGGGATTTCCAAGGTCATAAAATCCTCCCTTAGAAAAGGGGGGAACTTAAACGGGTTTCGGAATCTATGTCATTAAGTGCCAGAGTGGGCCTCGTGCTCATCAGGATATATCAGTTATTTTTGGCGCCGCTGCTTCCCGGCTGTTGCCGGTTCGCCCCCAGCTGCTCCCACTATGCCGCCGAGGCCCTGGCCCGCTACGGATTCTGGAAAGGCTCGTATCTGGGCCTGCGGCGCCTGGGCCGCTGTCATCCTTTTCACCCCGGGGGCTGGGACCCGGTTCCCTGAGGAGTCCAACATGGAAAGACGGGCCTTGATCGCCCTCGCCCTAAGTTTTGTGGTATTCCTGGCCTTCATCTATCTGGGGCAGATAATGCCGAAGCCCCAGGCTCCTCCGGCGCCGGGGCCCGCCACCGAGGCCAAACCTGCGGCTCCGAAGCCGCCGGAGGCGCGTCCCACCGCGGCCCCGACCCCGGCGGCGCCCCCGGTGGCGGCCGCGCCAGCCCGCCCGGCCCGGGAGGTGGTGGTGGAGACCCCGCTGTTCAAGGCGGTCTTCACCGAAGCGGGAGCCCGCCTCAAAAGCTTCCAGCTGAAAAAATACCGGGAGAACCTGCCTTTCCAGCCCATCTCCAGCTTCAAATTGGGCCCCGTGGCCTTTGAGCTGGAGCGCTACCAGAGCCCGGAGAAAGCCGGGGTCAAGCCCAAGGAGCTGGTGATTAACGGCAAGAGTCCGGAGCTCCCCCTGGGTCTGCAATGGGAAGGGAAGGGCCTGGAGGTGCCCGCCACCCTGCTGTGCACCGCCTCCCAGACCCAGCTTGACCTCAAACCCGGAGAAAAAGGGAACCTCACCTTCACCTGCACCAGCCCCCAGGGGGTGACGTTCACCCGGATCTTGACCTTCCAGGCCGACCGCTACAATTTCGACCTGGCGGTGAAGCTGGCCAACCACACCGCCGAGCCCCTGGATGGGCAACTTTCCCTGGCGCTCAGCGAAAATTACGCCTCGGAGGAGGCCAGCCGGTTTCACTTCATTGGGTTCAACGGCTCCATCAACCAGAAATGGGAAGAAATCAAGAGCGGCGACCTCAAGGAGCCCAAGACCTTCACCGGCAAGGTGGACTGGGCCGGCCTGGACGAAGGCTACTTTTTGACCGCCATTGTGCCTGTGGCTCCCAAGGCCGTAGTCACCCTGAGTGAAAAACTGCCGGGCCCCATGGTGGCCGCGGTGAAAGTCCCGGTGGAGTCCCTGCCCCCGGGCCAGGAAACCCAGGTCTCCTACGCGGTTTACGCCGGGCCCAAAGACCTGACCGACCTCCAGCCCCTGGGGCTGGAGGGGGCCGTGAATTTCGGCTGGTTCGATTTTCTCGGCAAGCCTTTGCTGCGCCTCATGAAATTCCTGGAGCGCTATTCCTTCAACTACGGCTGGGCCATCATCATCCTGACGGTCCTGATCCGCATCGTCTTCTTTTACCCCAACCACAAAAGCTACAAGTCCATGAAGGACATGCAGAAGCTGCAGCCCAAGGTGGCCAAAATCCGGGAGAAGTACAAGGACGACAAGGAGGCCATGAACAAGGAACTCATGGCCCTGTACCGCACCTTCAAGGTCAACCCCATGGCCGGCTGCCTCCCGATGATTCTGCAATTGCCGGTGTTTGTCGCGCTTTACAATGTCCTGGGATATGCCATCGAACTGCGCCACGCCTCATTCATACCCACTTTGCCGTTCACCAACATCGTGTGGCTGGCGGACCTCTCCGCCAAGGACCCGTTGCTCGTGACCCCCCTGGTCATGGGGGCCACCATGTTCATCCAGCAAAAGATGACCCCGTCGCCGGGAGATCCCGCCCAGGCCAAGATGATGATGTTTTTGCCCCTCATCTTCACCTTCCTGTTCCTGAATTTCGCCTCGGGTCTGGTGATCTACTGGCTGGTCAACAACGTGCTCTCCATCATTCAGCAGCATTACACCAACAAGTACCTCACCTAGCTTCAGGGGATGTCTGGATGGAGTTTCTGGAGTTTGAAGGGAAAAGCACCGAAGAAGCCATAGAGATAGCCTGTCAGCATTTTAAGGCGTCGCCGGAGCAACTGGAGATCGAGATCATTTCGGTGGGCTCCCCAGGGATTTTCGGCCTGGGGAGCCGCAAGGCCAAAATCCGGGTCGCCCTGAGGGCGGAGGGCGAGGAAAATTTGCTGACCTTGGCCCAGGAGTTGCTGGAAGGGCTGCTAACCAGGATGCAAGAGCCGGCCCGGGTCACGGCCCAGCAAGAGGACGACCGCATCACCCTGCGCATCGAAACCGAGGACGCCGGTCTCCTCATCGGCAAGCAGGGCCAGACCCTGGACGCGCTCCAATACCTGGTCACCAAGATGCTGGCCAAGAAGAGCCGCCGCAAGGTGAGGGTCGCCATCGACGTGGAGGCCTACCGGGCCCGCCACCACGAGGCCTTGTCCCAACTGGCCCGGAAATACGGCGACAAGGTCAAGCGTAGCGGCAAGGCCATCACCCTCAACCCCATGAACCCTTACGACCGCCGCATCGTGCACCTGGCCCTCCAGGGTGATAAAGACCTGAAGACCATGAGCCGGGGGGAGGGCCTCTACAAGAAGGTGGTCATTTCGCCCGCCAAAAAGAAAGAGGGCCAGGAGGATGCCCCCGGGGCTGATGAATCACTCTGACCCCGCCGACACCATTGCGGCCATCTCCACTCCCCTGGGCGAGGGCGGCATCGGCATCGTCCGCCTCTCGGGCCCGGAAGCCCTGCCCATCGCCCGCCGCCTTTTTCGCCCCCGCAAGAAACGCCGCCGCTGGCAAGCCCACCGGCTTTACCTGGGCCACATCGTGGACCCCGGGCAGGGGGTCGTGGACGAAGTGCTCCTCACTTTCATGCCGGCCCCCCACACCTACACCCGGGAAGACGTGGTGGAAATCAACTGCCATTCGGGCTACGGGGTGCTCAGCCGCATCCTGGAGCTGGCCCTCGCCCGGGGCGCCCGCCTGGCCCGGCCCGGGGAATTCACTCTCCGGGCCTACCTATCCGGCCGCATTGACCTGACCCAGGCCGAGGCGGTTCTGGAGCTGATCCGGGCCCGCACCGCGGCCGGGCTGAAGGTGGCCGCGGGGCACCTGGCCGGGGGGCTGGGACGCAGGCTGCGGGAAATCCGGGAGGGGCTGTTGGACCTCCTGGCCCAGGTGGAGGCGGCCCTGGATTTCCCGGAGGAAGCCGCAGAGGTGGCTCCGGAGGGCATGGCCGAGGCCCTGGAGGCTCAGACCCAGGCTCTGGCGGCCCTGGCAGCTTCCTATCGGGAAGGCCGGCTGTTGCAGGAAGGGCTCCGGGTGGTCATCGCCGGGCGGCCCAACGTGGGGAAATCCAGTCTGCTGAACCGCCTGCTGCGCCAGGACCGGGCCATCGTCACCGAAATTCCCGGTACTACCAGAGACGTCATCGAGGAGGCCGTCACTCTGGGCGGGGTGGCGGTGCGGCTGTCCGACACCGCGGGGCTGCGCCCGGCCCGGGACCGGCTGGAGGCCCTGGGGGTGGAGCGCACCCGGGACCGATTGAGCCAGGCGGACCTGGTCCTCTACCTGGTAGACGGCAGCCTGCCTTTGGACCCCGCAGACCGGGAAGCCCTGGCGGAGTTGGCGGACCGGTCCGGGCTGGCGGTGATCAACAAGCTGGACCTGCCCCAGGCCCTCCCGGAGGCGGACCTTAAAGCCGCCACACCTTTTCCGGTGGTGAAAATTTCGGCGCTCACCGGGTTCGGAATAGAGGATTTAAAGCAGGCCATCGCGGATGCGGCCCTGGGCGGGGGTTTGCACCCGGCCGGCGAAATGGTCACCCAGGGCCGGCACCACCGGCATCTGCTGGACTGCCTGGGCTGCCTGGAGCGTGCCCGGGACCTGCTGAAACCCGTTCCCCCCGGTCCGGCCGCCCCTCCCTGGGAGCTGGAGGCTTTGGAACTGCAGGGGGCCATCCGGGAGTTGGGGGAGATCACCGGGGAAGAGGTGGGCGATGACGTCCTGGACCGCATTTTCTCCCGGTTCTGCCTGGGCAAATAAAGACGGTTTTCGGTTTGCGGCAAACGGAGCCTCGTTCCGGTGGCAGAGGCTTTTCAGTTTGCGCCTGGGGATGCCAAGTCAATGACCCCGCCAAACCCCCTGGAGTTGCTCCTGCAAGGCGCCGCCGGCCTGGGGCTGGATCTGGAGCCGCCCGTCCTGGAGCAATTCCGCTTCTATCTCACTGAACTCCAGCGCTGGAACGCCCGGGTCAATCTCACCGGGCTGAAAACCGCCGAGGATATCGTCGTCAAGGGCTTCTTAGATTCCCTGGCGGTCTTGCCGTATTTGGGAGCCCCGGCCTCCCTGGCGGACCTGGGGGCCGGCGCCGGGTTTCCGGGGCTGGCGTTGAAGCTGCTGCGGCCCGCCATGGCCCTCACCCTGGTGGAAGCCCGGGAGAAGAAGGCGGCTTTCCTGGATTACCTGGTATCCTGCCTCAGATTGCCCGGCGTGGAAGTGGCCCGGGTCCACCTGACCCCGGCCCTGGCCCGGCAGTGGGGGCCGCGCTTTGCCGCGGTGGTCTCCCGGGCCGCGTTCCCGCTGGCTAAATTCCTGGAGCTGGCGGCGCCGCTGCTGCTTCCCGGCGGCCTGGCTTTGGCCCTCAAAGGCGCGAAACTGGCGGACGGGGAACTGGCCGGGGCCCGGAGTAGGGCGGAAGCGCTGGGCCTCTCGCCCCTGGAGCTGTGGGACTATATCCTGCCTCTGGCCGGGGAGCCCCGCCTCCTGGTCCTGGCCCGGCGGCCGGCATAGCACCCGACCCTGCTTTTATTTTTCATCCCCGCCGGTTTTTTCTATAATATGAAAAATTGCCATTCTTGCTTTTAAATCCCCGCTTATCCTGTAACTTATTGAATATTTTGATTTACCAAAAACCGAAAACCGAAAAGCGAAAACGGTATTTGGCATGTCCTTCATCTCCTGGCAATATCTGATTTTCCTGCCCATCATCCTGGCCCTCTACTGGGTTCTTCCGGGGAAACGGCGGCTGCCCCTGCTCCTTATTGCCAGCTACTTTTTCTATGGCTGCTGGGACGTGCGCTTCCTGGCCCTGGTCCTGGCCACCACCGGCATCGACTTCGTCTGCGGGTTGAGCGTTGGCGGCAAACGGCTCGGCGCCCCCCGGGTGGTGCTCCTGGCCCTGCTGCCCGGGGCCTGGCTTTCGGCGTGCTATTTTCTCCTGCCGTCTTCGGGGATCTCACCGGCGATGCTGGGCCTCAGCGTGGGGCTGGGCCTGACCTTTGCCGGGGCCCATGAAGCCGTCTGGTACCTGGCCCGGGACCGCCGGCCCCGCCTCTTCCTAGTCCTCAGCGTGGTCTTCTGCCTGGCCATCCTGGGCTTTTTCAAGTATTTCGGGTTCTTCGTCGATTCGGCCAAATCATTATTGGCCGCGGCGGGCCTCAAGTCCGACTGGACCACCCTGAAGGTGATCCTGCCCGTGGGGATATCTTTTTACACCTTCCAATCCCTGGGCTACGTCATTGACGTTTACCGGGGCCGGACGCCGCCCTGCGGCGATTTTCTCACCTTTGCCACCTTCGACGCCTTCTTTCCCCAGATGGTGGCCGGCCCCATCGAGCGGGCCGGCCACCTCATCCCGCAGCTGCAGGCCAGTCCCCCTTTCCAGGCAACCTATCTGCAGGACGGCCTGCGGCTGCTGCTCATGGGTTTCTTTAAAAAGGTGTTCGTGGCGGACAATTGCGCCCTCCTGGCCAATTACGCCTTTGATGCCGGCACCGCCCTAAACGCCCCCTGGGCCCTCCTGGGGGTGGCGGCCTTCGCCTTCCAGATCTACGCCGATTTTTCCGGCTACACCGACATCGCCCGGGGGTCGGCCAAGATGCTGGGCATCGACCTCATGCAAAACTTTCAGTTCCCCTATTTCTCCGCCACCCCCTCGGAGTTTTGGGGCCGCTGGCACATTTCGCTCTCCACCTGGTTCCGGGATTATCTCTACATCCCCCTGGGAGGCAACCGGGGCAGCAGGTGGGAGACCCTGCGCAACCTGGGGATCGTCATGCTCCTGGCGGGGCTCTGGCACGGCGCCAACTGGATTTTCGTGCTCTGGGGGGCGTACCACGGAGTGCTGCTCATCCTCTACCGGGTGCTGCCGCCCCTCCATTCCCTGGAAGCGGAAGGAGGGCCGTCCTGGCGCCGCGCCGCGGCCATTCCCCTGATGTTCCTCTTCACCCTGGCGGGCTGGGCCATCTTCCGCAGTCCCTCTGTGGCGCATTTAGCTTCCTGGATCACGGCTCTGGCCACCTGGGACCTGGCCCCGGGGCTGCCCTGGCGCTCCTCCGCGGTCTGGCTGGTGCTGCACGTCACTCCGCTCCTGTTGCTGCAAATCCTGACCTGGAAATACCGGGACGAGACCGCGCTGCTCCGGGTGCCCTGGGCGGTGCGGGGGCTGATTTACACCTTGCTGCTCCTGCTGATCGTCTCTTCGGCGGAGCATGACCAGGAGTTTATCTATTTTCAATTTTAAGGCGAAAAAGCTGGTCACGCCGGCATTTCTGGCGGTCGTCTGCCTGCTGCTCTTCGGCGAGGCGGGGGCCCGGCTGTTTTTCGCCCACGATATCTCGGGGCGCTTTGCCTATGGCTACGACCCCCAGGCGGGGTTTGCCGAATACGAAGACGGCCGGGTGGAACTTTACCGGGCCGGGGGCCGGCGCTTTCACCCCCAGTCGTTTCAGCGCCGGCGTCCTCCCGGCACCTTCCGCATCTTCGTCATCGGGGATTCGGTGCCCCGGGGACCCAGTTTCCAGGAAGCCTACCCCTGGGTGCTGCAGGAAGAGCTGAGAGCCCAACACGTTCAGGCGGAGTCCTTCAACCTGGCGCTCCCGGGCTATGGCCCCCGGCGCTGCCAGATTGTGCTCCAAAAAGCCCTGGAGTTTGAGCCCAGCCTCATCATCCTGCACGTCAACGACGCCAACAAGTGGGAAGATGAACGGGAGTGGCGCCGGAGCCGGGAATTCCTGGGCTGGCACCCCAGGCACTGGCCGATGAAGGTGTTCATTTTCCGGCGCCTCTATGAAGCCAAGCTGGAAAAGCTGTTCTGGCCGCTGGTGCCGGAAGAAATTCGGCTGAAGCACGCCCAAAATGACGCCGACGCCCAGGTGGCGGCGGCCCGGGACCCCCGGGAGCTGGCGGCGCGCCTGCGTTTGGCCGAGGAGACCACCGCGGAAAATGTGGCCCTGGTCCGAGGCCGGGGAATTCCCCTGGTGCTGGTCACCCAATGCCGCCTGGACGGCGAGCCGCCCCAGCCCCTGACGTTGTCCGACCACGGCCTGGATGCCCTGGCCCGGAAGCTGGCGGGCCCCGGGGTTTATCACCTCTCCATGAAAGAGGTTTTTTCCGGGCAGCCGCCGTTGGCGGTCTTTGCCAACTACAGCGGCCATCTGAAGGCGCCGGGCCACCGGCTGCTGGCCCGGCAAATCTGCTCCCGGATTCTGGAACAGCGGGAGGCCCTGGGTCTGGAGGCCCCCCGGGCGGTCTACGCCGGGCAGCAGCCGGGGGGCCGGGAATAGGTAAGCGCTTTGCGGCGCGCGGTTTAAGGGGAGAAGGGACGCCGGGTCAGGCGCGGCCGAAATCCCGCCGGCCCAAGGGAGGCCGTTTTTCCGGGGTTTCGGAGGCGCCTTTAGGCTCCTGACCCTCGGCGACCTTGCGGCCCACTACCATGATTCCGGCGGGCTGGTTCGTAAGGTTGTGAAGCAGGCTCAGATTCAAGCGGAACAGCCGCTGCCCGCCACGGCGCAGCAGCAGCGTCAGGTTAAAAGGTCTGACCGGTTTTCCGGACAGCAGCGCGGTTAATTTGGACCGGAGTCCGGCCCGTTTGGCTGGAGGAACCAACAGTTCCACGGCATCTTTGCCCAGGACCTCGTGGCGGCGCCAACCGGTGAGCCTTTCGGCCCCGGCCTCAAACTCCAGGATGCAATGGTCCAGGTCCAGGCAGGCTATCAGGCTCCCGGCAAATATCCGGCTGAGGTTTCCGGGGCCGCGCCGGCTGATTTCAGAGAGCGAACTTTTGACCTCCGAGGCCAGGCTTCCCAGGTCGCCTTTGAACACGAACCCCTGGGCGCCGCTTTTCAGGCCGTTTTTGGCCATTTCTTCGCTCATGACGCCGGAGACGAAAATGAAGGGTACTTCGGGACAAATCTCCTGGGTCAGGGCCAGAGCCGTGGCCCCATCGAAGGAAGGCAGCCGGTAGTCGGCCAGGATGAGGTCGGGCAGGAATTCATTCAGGGCCCGGATGAAAGATTCCCGGTTTTCCACCCTTTCCACTATTACCGGAATCCGGGCCTTGCAGAGTTCGTATTCGATTAACTCCGCATCGTGGACGGCGTCTTCCAGGAGCAACACCTTGAAGGGATTCATGAATCCATATCCCGCAGAAATGCGGTCTAGCCGATGATTGGCAATAGAAGTTGCTTTAAGAGGCAACCATCGCATTTAAGATAAGGCTACGGGAGTTTATTTCAATATTGCAGTAAAGTTTTCTGGATAAAAAGGATGGATAAAATATGAAGGCCAGGCTCCTGGCGAGAGGCTGGATGCTGGCGGTGCTGCTGGCCGGCGTCCTGGCGGCCGCCCCGGCTCCCGATGAATACCGGGAGGCCCGGCAAGCCATGGTGACCCTGCAACTCCAAGCCCGGGGCATCTCGGATGCCCGGGTGCTTGCGGCCATGGCCGGGGTTCCCCGGCACCGTTTCGTCGCCCCGGACTTGGCTCCCCTGGCTTACGGCGACCATCCCCTGCCCATCGGCGAGGGCCAGACCATTTCCCAGCCCTATATCGTGGCGCTGATGACCGAGTGGGCCGAAATGAAGCCGGGGAACAAGGTGCTGGAGGTGGGGACGGGCTCCGGCTACCAGGCCGCGGTGCTCTCAGAGATCACCGACCGGGTCTTCACCATCGAACTTCTTCCAAACCTGGCCCGGGAGGCGGCTGCCCGGCTTCAAGAATTGGGCTACACCCGGGTGCGGGTCAGAAGCGGCGACGGCTACCAGGGCTGGCCCGAGGAGGCGCCCTTTGACGCCATTCTGGTCACCGCCGCGGCCCCCCGGGTGCCGCCGGCCCTGGCGGAGCAACTCAAGGAAGGAGGCCGCCTGGTGATCCCCCTGGGGGAACCGGGCCGGGCCCAGGACCTGGTGCGCCTGCGCAAGGTCCAGGGGAAACTCAAGGAGGAAGAACGGCTGCCGGTGCGGTTCGTGCCCCTGGTGCGCCCGCCGGCCCCGAAGCCGGCGCGGTAGGAGGAAGAGAACCCCAAATCCCCCTTTTTAAAGGGTGACTTTAAATATCCTGACCGTTGATGGGCTCGTAACAACTCCCCGGCCTTCGGCAAAGCAGCAGCTGATTTTACCCTATCCGGTGGAGGGCGGACTGGGCCAGGGAGCGCACCAGTTGGGTAAGAAAGTGGTTTACCGGAGTGGGGACCTTAAGGGCCTCACCCCGGCTCACCACCTGGGCGTTCAGGGCTTCGATCTCCGTGGGCCGCCCTGCCAGGACGTCTTGCAGCATGGAAGAGCGGTTGGTTGCGGTGGCGGTGCACACCCGGCGCACCAGCGCCTCCGGGTCGCCGGCCACCGCCACCCCTGCGGCCCGGGCCACGGCCCGGGCTTCTACGGCCGCAGCTTTCGCCAGTTCCCAGGCTTCGGGCAGGTCCGGCAGGGCCCCGTTGGGGACGCGAAGGATGGCGGTGAGGGGATTGATGGCCACGTTGACCAGCAGCTTCTCCCACAGCGCGGCCTCGATGTCCTCCCTCACCTCGCACTTCAGGCCCGCCCGGCGGAAGACCGCCGCCACCGCGGCCGTCTCCTGGGCGGACACTTGAGACCCCGGCGGAGCGCCGATCAGGAAGGCCCCGGAACCGGTATGGATGACGCTCCCTTCTCCCGTGCGGGTGACCCCCAGGAAACCCACCCCGGCCAGCAGGCGCTGGGGCCCGATCTCCCGGGCCATGGCCTCCAGGTTCCCCAGGCCGTTCTGGACCGTCAGGGCGATGCCTCCGGGAGCCAGCAGCAGCTTCAGCGACGGAGCCGCGGCCGCGGTCTGGTGGGCCTTCACCGCCAGGACCACCAGGTCCCGGGGCCCGGCCCCGGGGGCCAGGCCCGCGGGCACCGGGACCACCAGGTGTTTCCCCTCCAAAGTTTGCAGGCGGATTCCCTGGCGGGTCAACCAGGCGGCGCGCTCCGGCCGGTAATCCACCAGGAAGACGTCTGCCCCCGCCGCTTGGAAGCGGGCGGCCAGCAAACAACCCAGGGCTCCTGGACCAACCACCGCGATTTTCATGGCGCTCCGGATAGGATCGTTTTCCACATAACCCGTAACTTATTTATATTCCATATGTTAACTCATAATAGCTAAAAACCGCAAACCTATCCAGATTTCCCGTTAACATAAATTCCTTCAATATTATTTATCTTTTAAACGATTTATAGTAAAATTTTGAGGAAGAAACTCAGGAAGGGGAGCGGCATGGCAGCGCCCATGAAAATGCCCAGGCAGTTCGATCAGGAGCTGGACGAACTGAAGCAGAATTTGTTGAAAATGGCGTCGCTGGCTGAAACTGCCGTGGGCAAGAGTATCTTATCGGTGACGGGCCGCAACTCCGACCTGGCCCGGGAAGTCATCACCGATGACATCTCTCTGAACCGCATGGAGCTGGGCATCGAAGAGCAGGCTTTCAAACTGCTGGCATTGCGCCAGCCCCTGGCCACGGACTTAAGACTCACCGTGGCGGCGATGCGCATCGCCACCGAACTGGAACGCATCGGCGATCAGGCGGTGAACATTGCGGAGAGGGCCCTGGAACTCAACAGCCGCCCGCCCTTGAAGTTGCCCATCGATATCAAGGTCATGGCCGAAATGGCCCTGAGCATGGTCCGCACCAGCATCGAGGCCTTCGTCAACCAGGACCCGAAACTGGCCATCAAGGTGTGTCAGCGGGACGTGGAAGTGGACCTCCTGGACGACGAGTACATCCAGAAGATTCTGGACTGCATGATCAAGGAATCCCGGTGGGTGACGCGGTTGCACCACTTCATCATCATCGTGCGCAACCTGGAGCGCATCGCGGACCTCGCCACCAACATCGCCGAAGACATCGTCTTTATCGTGGAAGGCCGGGTCATCAAGCATCAGTGCGAAGAGTGGATGCTTTCGGCGACCCCGACCTGACCTGGGCCTGGGCCAGTTTTTGCTCCAGGACCTGAATCTCTTCCGCCACCCGGGGGTGAATTTTCCGGTCCCGCTCCAGGGTTTGCAGGGCGTGGACCACGGAGGCGTGGCTGCGCTGGAAGAGCCTGCCTAATTCCATCATCGTTTTTTCGGTGTAAATCCGGCTGAAATAGAGGGCCATCTGCCGGGCCCGGACCAGCCGGCGCTGGCGGGAACGGCCCAGCATTTCCGCCAGGCCCACCCCGTAATAGTCTCCCACCATCTTCTGGATCTGCGGGATGGTGAGCCTGCTCTCCACGGCCTTCAGGTCCTGGAGCACTTCCTGGGCGAGGCGGAGGCTGAAGGGTTCACTCAGCAACATGCCCCGGGCCACCAGGCAATCCAGGGCGCTTTCCAGGCGGCGCACGTCATCGTCCACGTATTCGGCCAGATACTCCAGGATCTGAACGGGGACCTGCACCCCCCGGTTTTCCGCCTTGTTGGCCAGGATCTGCACCCGGGTGGGGAAGTCCGGCGGCCCGATGGGGGTGATGACCCCGCCGGTGAGCCGGGAGCGCAATTCCCGGGAGAGGCTGCCGATCTCCCCCGGAAGAAAGCAACTGGTGAAAACCAGGCGCTTGTTCTGCCCCATGAGGTTGTCCAGGGTGTAGCAGACCTCGGCCTGGATCTTTTCCTTGCCGCTCAGAAACTGGACTTCTTCCAGCAGCAGGACATCGCAATCTTTCCGGAAGCGTTCCTTGAAATCCGTCATTTTGCCGCTTTTCAGGGCGGCCACCATTTCGTTGGCGAAGTGCTCCGCGGTAAGATACAGCACCCTGCTGCCGTTTTTGGAGGAAGTGATGAAGTTGCCCACGGCCTGGGAGAGGTGGCTTTTGCCCAGACCAGGACCGGAGGTCAGGAACAGGACGCGGTTATAGAAAGTGTCATTGCGGGCCAGGGCCCGGGAAGCCTGGTAGGCCAGGCGGTTGGAGGACCCCACCACGAACCGGTCGAAGGTAAAGGCCCGATTGAGGCCGTTGCCGCCGGGCGACGGCAACGGCAGGGACGGTTGTACCGTGGTAATCGCAGGCAGCGCCACCGGGCGGGCCGGCGCCGGGAGCAGCTTCAACTTCACCGGGAGCGCCGGGGTGCCCACATTGGCTAAAGCTTGTTGGATCAATTTAAGGTAATGGGCCTGAACCCACCGGAGAGCAAAGGGATTGGGACATGCCAGCCAGAGTTCCCCGCCGGGGCCCGGCTCTGCTCTGAGGGGCTCTATCCACAGGTTGAAGGTGGCGGGGGGAATTTGAATCTTGATCAGTTCCTTGACGCTTTGCCAAATCCCTTCCATAGTCTCCCCTCTGATACTGGGCGCCCAAGGTGCGGGGTCATATTATCTCCGGGAGGAGTTCGGGTCAAAGGGGATTGGCCGTAATGTACCTTAGGCAGGTCCGTCCGAGGACCCAAAGGACCCCGTTTCAGAATGCAATAATGGTGCGGTTGCCCTGCTGTAGATAACTTATCTAACAATAAAAACTAGATACGAAGTCCATAAAATGAGCTTCCGGCCTTTTAAAAGACGGCGTGGTAGGGGGCCGGTTTTTCACATCTCGCGCATCCGGGCTTTTTCGCGTATTTTCATAAGGCCCAAAAATTATCTCCCCTAAAAAAAGGTATCTGGCTAGTTTCTAATCAAAAACTTCGTTAAATTAATTTATCCTGATTTTATTTATCTTTATTTTACCAATACTTAAACAGGGGCAGGTATAAATCGGCGGCGTCGAGGTTCCCGGGGTGCCGCCGGCTAAAGACCGGGGGCTGCCAAAGCCGGGATGTAGAAGGGCCGCCGGCCCCTCGTCTTGACAAATCCTTTAGAGGCGTTATGATTGCTTTAACTTTCCCATATCTTGAGGCCCGCAATGATCAACTACGTGGCATACCGCAAGTTCGTCACCCTGAAAAACGGCAAAAGGGTGATGTTCCGGTTCCTCAACGATCAGGACCGGGAAGGCTTGATCCAGCTCTTCCAGGAAGCCCCGGAAGAGGACACGCGGTTCTTGAAGCAGGACGTCAAAGACACGAAGCTGGTCAACTACTGGATCGACCACCTCAACTACCGCAAGGTCCTGCCCCTGGCCGCGGTGGACCTGGAGACCAACCGCATCATCGCGGACGCCACCCTGCACCGGGGCAAGCACGCGGCCAAACACATCGGCGAAATCCGGATTTTCGTGTCCCGGGCCTTTCGCAACCAGGGTCTGGGGTCCCTGATGCTGGAGGAGATCATCAGCCTGGCCAAGCAGGAGGGCCTCCAATGGCTGAAGGCGGAGATCGTGGCGGACCACAAAAAAGTGATCAAGGCCTTCAGGGCCAAGGGGTTCGATCAGAAGGCCATTCTGGACGACTACTTCATCCGTAAGGACGGGGTGACCCACGACGTCATGCTGATGCTGCGGCCGGTGGTGCGGAAGGAAGAAGCGGAATTCTAACAGTGAGCTGTAAGCAGTGAGCAGAATGGTAGTCACCCCGCCGGAATCCCCTCCATGGGCCGGGTAATCACCGGTCTCGAAGTCTTGTTGAATTCCCCCCCGGCCTGGGCCGGCAAAGCCCGCTTGGCCTTCCTGAACCATCCCCCCAGCGTCGGGCCGGATTTGGTGAGCGCCCGGGAACTCCTGGCCCGGCGTTTCCCCGGTCAGCTCAAGCTCCTGTTCAGCCCCCAGCACGGCCTGCTGGGGGAAAAACAGGACAACATGATCGCGTCCCACGATTTCCTGGACCCGGTGCTGGGGCTTCCGGTGGTGAGCCTCTACGGCCCGCGTCTGGCGCCGCCTCCCGAGTCCCTGGCGGAAGTGGACGTCATCATCGCGGACCTCATCGATGTGGGCACCCGGGTGTACACCTTCGCGGCCACGGTGGCCAAGGTGATGGAGGCCGCGGTGCCCCTGGGGAAAAAGGTGGTGGTGCTGGACCGCCCCAACCCCATCGGCGGGAAGCAGGTGGAAGGCAATCTGCTGCGTCCGGAGTGGGCCTCCTTCGTGGGCCCTTACCCCTTGCCCATGCGTCACGGGTTCTCCCTGGGGGAGATGGCCCGGTACTACCGGGTGACCCAGGAGATAGACTGCGACCTGGAGGTGATTCCCTCCCGGGGGTGGCGGCGGGGGCAATATTTCGACCAGACGGGCCTCCCCTGGGTGCTGCCCTCCCCCAATCTCCCCACCCTGGACAGCGCCCTGGTTTATCCCGGCCAGGTGCTGCTGGAGGGCA
>Ga0315268_10001757_pt1 | contig 24878 bp, 25 predicted proteins | sample C1_top_MG_FD_204535 | JGI IMG/M metagenome (GOLD analysis project Ga0315268, IMG submission 204535) | Sediment microbial communities from Yellowstone Lake, YNP, Wyoming, USA - C1_top | ecosystem: Environmental > Aquatic > Freshwater > Lake > Sediment | place: USA: Wyoming | collected 2017-08-01
GAGCAGCCATAGGATGTCCTCGTCAATAATCTTCTTTTGCAACAGTTTCAAAAGTATTTCGTGGTCTACATTGTCAAAATACTTGGATATGTCGCACTTGAGGCAATAAATTTTTGCGGGCGGCACTCTCTCTCTCTCTCTCTCTCTCTCTCGAGCCATCTCTCAATGTTTTTATGAATTTTTCAAGACGCAATATCGCCGCATGTGTTCCTTTCCCTTTCCGGCACGCATAAGAATCATAGATAAATACTTTATCCAAAATCGGCTCTATGATATTACACAAAGCATGATGAGTTACTCTATCGCGGAACGGAGCAGCTTTGATAGTTCGCTTCTTGGAATCAGTAACGACAAACTCGCGGTAGCTGCCGTGTTTATATGTTTTATGCGTCAATTCCCGACGCAGCGCGAGTAGGTTCTCCTCAAGCTTGTAGCCGAATTTCAAAATGGAACTGCGATATCGTTTGCAGCTTCTGGCGTTTTTGTATGCCCGGTGGAGATTTGAAAAGTCGGCAACTTGCTCAAAAAGATTCATAAAATCGTGGTTGAACCCTCTAACCCTGCGCCAGAGCAAAAAAGCAATGACGCAGGGAAACGGATTTGTATTTTCCCCCGGCTTTTTAAGCCGAAAGAAGGAATAAGAGCAGTAGTCGTCTTGCCCCCACACTTAATGGATTTTGAGCGAATCTGCCATCCTCCTCTTGAGCTGACCAAGCGCGTTCGCCCGCAATTTGAGATTCTTCTCCCGTCGGCGGGCATCCGATTCCGCTTTGTATGCTTCGTAATAAATCAGCTCAAAGGGCATCCTTGTTTTCGTCGAGAATACTTTGCCTGCGTTATGGTCGGCCATCCGCTTCTTCAGGTCGTTCGTCGAACCCATGTAAAGATTATTGTCTTTCAAACTGCGCAGGATGTACGCATAAAACATCTCTCCATTATACCATTAGGTGTGGGGGCTTGGCATACAGACAAGACATCCGTAAATGTCCCGTTCGGGCCAAGAATTATAAAAACTCTTATTGACAAGTACCGGGCACAGCGAAACCCCACATTGTTGTTCGTATTGCCCGTGTCCCAATTCAGGTTCAGCGTGAACGGTCCTGCATTCGAACCATTGTTCCAATTGCCGCCGCGAATAAAGACGCCGCTGTGTTAGCCCTTATCCCTGCTTAAATTATAACTCGAAACAAAAAATATTAATTCCGGCGGAAAAGCAAATAAACAAAAAGAGGTTAAAATGCCTACAAAACGGCGAATATTAATCGTAAACTTTATCCCGCTTGTCGATTTTAAGAATATAAATTATGTCGTCCCTAACATCAAAAATCGTCCTGTAATCGCCTATTCTGAATCGATATTCCCCTTCGTTGTAATCAACAAGTCGCCTGGCGAATTTCAATGGATTTTTCTGCGTGGCATAAAAACGCATCTTTTCGACTATGCGTTTTTGAACAGAGTGTGGCAAATTTTTCAATTCCCCAACCGATTTCTGCGTGTAAAGAACTTCCATTAAAAACCAAGTTTTTTAAACAGCTTTTCCTGAGAAATAAATTTTTTCTTTTTAATGTTTTCTCTCGCTTCTTTTATGTCGTTTAAATGCACAAAATACTCCAAAAAATCCTGAAAACGCGACTCGAGTTTTTTCAGGCGGATATATTCCGTTTTAGGAATAGATATCTTTTCTTTTAACGCTATGTTAGCCATATTATTTCAAATGATAACCGATTTAGGAGGAGTGTCAAATCCGCATGGCGTTATTCCGAGCGTTGCGAGCGGGTCCACCCGTACAATAATTTTCCGATTTCGTTCATCTTTTCCGCGGCGACGCCATATTGCTTTATGTTTATAAAATGCAGGTCTTTGGCGAGCCGAATCAGCGTCCGCAATTCATCCAATTCCACGCTTGTCCGCCCTAAGATTGCTGATTTGTCCCGCTCGGCGTTTGCTTTGATAATCAGACTAATGATATCCAAAACCTTGTTTTCTATCCTCTGTCCCAAAACAAATCTTTGGCTTTTTGGAAATTTATTGATAACCGGATGCAGCCACAGCAGAAAGTCATACGTTTTCTGATAGATTATAAGGTCTGTAAGCATTAAAATTTTTCAAAAAACTTTTTTCTTTGCCATGCACTTTTCTTTAACGAATATTCGCGCCATCTCGCCTCATTCCGAGTTGCATATTCCTCGCAGCCAAGCAAAATGAAAGGGATTCTATTTCGGGTGGATTTCACTCTGCCGCTATTATGTTCTTTTAAGCGAACTTCAACATTATCGGTTTGACCTATGTAGCAATTCCCATCCCTTTTACTTTGTAGTAAATACACAAAATACATAAGTATATTTTATAAAAATTTCGGCGGAGATTTAAGATAATATTAGATATCTACAGGAGACCCTCCGAGCCTCCGGCCCGTAGGGCCGGAGGCTACCGGGCACAGCGAAACCCCACATTGTAGACCGCAGTGCCCGTGCCCCAATCCAGGAGCAGCGCGAACGGACCCGCAAGCGAACCATCGCCCCAATAGCCGCCGCGAACAAAGACGGTTGTTGCCTGATTCACTCCCGTACCGTAGGTATAGACCTGCCCCATGCCTTGATTGGAGTTCCACGAAGTGTTGGACGGGCCGACATTGGCCTGCGCGACATCGGCCGACCATGCGGAGATATACGGAGTGAGGGCGCTTCCATACTGGCCCCAGCCCCAGCTTGCTGCACCATCGCTTCGGGCGGGCAGAGCCATTGTAGTAGTGAGGTCGCCCACATTGAGAACGCTCCTCTTAACATGCTGCCAGACATTGCCCGCGAAATCCCAGACTACGCTGCCGTTGGAAAGAGTAAGGGTTCTTCGCTGGTTGCCGCCAGTATTGGTTTCTCCGGCGTAACCTTGCGTGTCGTCGGTTGAAGCGGCAAGCGCCAGAGCGGGCGCATTGTCATTATGGCCTGAATACATATATCCGGAACCTGGGCTGCCGCCTGACCAGTTACTTGCAACCTGCTCGACATTTCTGACAATCGTCATATATTCATCGTTGGTAAGAAGATGGGCTCCCATGTTAGAGCAGTATGTGACGGCGCTGGTATGAGTAATATTGGCTATGGGGAATCCATTGGGAGCGGAAGCCGGATAATAGGAACCAGTGCAGTTTTGTAAGTTGTCGGCATAAGTGTTGTATCCGGTATCATTGCTGCTCAGCGGCAGATTTGTGGAAGCCTGCGCGCATTTGGCCTCGTATTTCATGACGTAGAAATCAGATGTGCCATATGTGCCGTTGCCCGGAACTTTGACCCAGTTAATGGGAAAGACATAAGGGGTTGCCATGGAAAGAGAACTTCCCACTTCATATACGGTGGGAGAAAGGCCTCCGTCTTTGGAGGCCAGAGGCTGCTGCTTGGCTGATTCGAGCGTAGGCGTTTTCAATACCCAACCTGAACTGTTTGCATTGTATGTATAGTAGTTGGATGTAGTAGCGTTGTTTATAGGGTCTACGGGGAGAGAACCGAGCGGAGAACCGAAAGATGCCGAGTTGAAATTGACTGGAAGCCAGCCCGTGCCGTCCGCGTTTCTGTATGTGGATGATGCTGCGCAATGATATGCCCAGCCGGTGGGCAAGGTTGGCAATCCCAGTCCTCCGCACTGATTGCCTAATGCAGTTGAAGTAGCCGTAGGGTCGGGTACGGATACATATGTGATTGAGGCCGTTCCCAGAGAAGCCGAAGAGTTATCTACCTGAAACAAGCCGAGTGCGTGGTTTATGGTGTCCAGGTCGGATACTCTTTGCGAATCTCTTCCTTGCTTGAGGAGTTCTGCCGGATTCAGGGTCATTATTACGAATACGGAGAGTATTGATATTATGGATACGACGACTAAAAGCTCGATTAGAGTAAAAGAGCTTTTATCTTTCCAAAAATATGCGTGAGTATTCATGTCAGCTTAAATTTTTACGTCCTTAGCCTCTTGAAAATAGAGTCTTCCGTTTCCTGTCGGTCAGCCCCGTACTTCTGCCTTGAACGCTCTTTAAGCTGGTCTATCAGTTCGCGGTTGCCGCGTTCGGGCGGCAATGTCTGCATGTTGAACGGCTTGGTTGTTTCTCCGTTAACGAGAATTTTTACGTACGCATTGAAGTTGTCTATGTTTATCAAATCGCTTTTATCGAATACCGGCTGGAATTGCTTTTCGAGAAACTCGGCATCCTGAACGCCTACGCGGAAGATTATCTGCGAGCCGACATTGCCGAAAACCGAATCGCGTATTTTTTCAGTAAGCTGGGCGATGAACTGATGCGCCATTGTTAAATTCAAGCGATATTTTCTTGCTTCCGAAAGTATCGTTGAAATGGAATAAGTCGTGAAATTCTGGAATTCGTCTATGTAAAGATTGAAGTCGCGGCGCTTGTCGGCTTCGGGAATATCCACGCGGGAAAGCGCTGCCATCAGAATCTTGCCGCTGAAAACCATTCCGAGAAGCCCGGCGTTTATGTCCCCTATTCTTCCTTTTGAAAGATTTATAAGAAGTATTTTCCCTTCGTCCATCGCCTGCCTGAAATTGAACGCCGATTTTGCCTGGCCGATTATCGGACGCATATAGTCGTTTGAAATAAAGTTGTTGAACTTCGAAGTGATGTAAGGGGTCATATTGGCTAGCGACGCCTCTCCGCCCGCCTTGGCGGCTTCCTTTTCCCAAAAGTCGATAACTATCGGATTGCGGATTCTCGCAAGCTTGCGCTTCCTGAATTCCGTGTCAGTAAAAATCCTCGGCATCTCAATAAGCGTCGCCGGCTCATTCGGCATATCTTCCATAAGCAGAAGAAGCGCGTTCCGCATGTATTGTTCAAACATCGGACCCATTGTTTCCGGCGGGAAAAGTTTGTTGAATATCCCCTGCATCTCGTTGACGATGAAAGTTTTTTCTTCGGGCTTGTTGAAATCGTACTCGAGCATATTCAGGCCGAGAGGACGCTGGATATCTCCTGGGTCGAAATAAATGACATCTTCAAATCTTTCCTGCGGGATATAACTAAGCGCGTTCTCCGCCAAATCGCCGTGCGGGTCTATGATAGCAACGCCTTTCCCTTTCTTTATGTCGTCGACAATCATATTGCCGAGCAAAGTTGATTTACCCGTGCCTGTCTGTCCGATTACGTAAACATGGCGGCGCCTGTCATCATCGGTGATATAAATTTCTTTGGACTGGCCGCGGAAAACGCTCTTTCCCAAAAGAACGCCTTTGTCGGGCAGATTGGAAGGCGGCGGAGCTTCCCTCGATTTAAGCCATTTGACGCGCGGCGTTTCTGTTCCCGAAATCGGGAAATGATAGAAGCTGGCTATTTCTTCACTGTTCAAAACCATAACCTGCTTGTTGTTGAACATTCTGAAACTGAAATCGTATGCAAGCGAAGAAGAATTTCTCGGCTTCACAACTTTGAAATCGTTTCTCATCGGGCTGCCAAACTGACTGAATCCGGCCGCCAGCCCTTCAAGAATGTCGTTCGCCTGAAACTGCGTCGCCGCCGAAGCCATCAAACGCACATTGACATCAAACATCGGTTTTGAAACTTTCGCCGTCAGCGCCTTTATTGCTTCGTCGTCAATTATCCTCTCTGCGCTTTTCACTTCTTCACCTTTCGGATTGAATGCTTCTTTTATTTCTTCCGGCTTGAACGGAAACTCGTGGCCGAAAACCCTTTTTATCGGCTCGCCCTTCTTCAAGCTTCTTATATAACTTTCAACTCTTTTTTTGGTGTCATTGGCGGCGGGCCTTGCAAGGATCTGAACGGCAGCTCCCTCGCCTATCTCGTTCATTTTCGAAAGCGCGCCGATTATTCCCGAAAAAGTATCCGAACCGATTTCCTGATATGTCCTTATCGGCAAAGAATAATTTTCGCCCTGTTTTAAATATGCGCCGGCAAACGCGCCGTGCGGATTGAATATGTTGTAATCGTCACCAGCCTCTTCAACGGAAGCATTGGACCAAAGTCCCTGTATCTGTTTTATGGCCACTTCTTTTACAAGGCGCTGCACCGAAATATAAAAATGGATTTCTTCGCCCACATGAGGAACGGCTATCTCAAGCACGAACGGTTTTTTAAGCGAGGCGAGCCCGCCCAAAAGCTGCTCGGTCAAATTTATTTCTTTTTTGAAATCTTTATCGCCTCCGGCCTCGGATGTACCCTTGTGTATTTTGACCAATAAAAGAACCGATTGCAGAGAATCCCGCAAACGGTGTTTCGTGACAAGTTTGGAAATAAAATAAGCCGCGGCTCCCATACCTGCCGCCAGCAAAATAAAAAGTAAAATGAAAAGTGCCATTTTACATTATTTTATAATTTTCATTTCAATATCCCCCTTTTCTGCAGTTCGGGATAGAGTTTTGCCGTCATTGCGTCGTGAAAAGCGTCCATAATGAACGGGTTTGCTTTCATTGCTTGGTTGTTGGCTTTCTCTATCCCTTGGTGCAAAGCCATATCAACCAGATACTCAATCTCAAGTTTTGATTCGGCGGGCGCTCCGGCCGCGTAATCAGGCAAAGTGCCGCTTGATTGCTGGGGCGCGGGCACCTGCGGCGGCGGAGGCACCGGAACCATAGACTGTATCGATTTTTTAACAAGCTCATGACCCCCCAAAACACGGTTTTCCGGCATCTCTCGGTATTTTTGGATTTCCTGCGTAAGGCGTTTTATATCCGCTTCCAGGGCTTCGTGCTTGAATTCTTGTGATGGCTGTTCGGGCATGGGGTTGAGAATATAAGATTTAGAATCTAGAATTTAGTATATATGATTAAAAATAAAACTTTCTGGCTTCTCTTCTTGATAATAATTGTAGCAGGATTTTTTCGGCTCTACCACATAACCGTTACGCCTCCCGGTCTTTATCCGGACGAGGCGGTTGACGGCACCAATGCGCTAGAAGCGTTACAGACCCACAACTTTAAAGTTTTTTATCCGGAAAATAACGGACGCGAAGGGCTCTTTATGAACATACAAGCCGGCTTTTTGAAATTATTCGCAGTCAATGAACCATGGGTTTTGCGCCTGCCCAGCGCCATTTTCGGAATACTGACCGTCCTCGGCGTTTATTTCCTCGCTAAAGAAATGTTCTCGGTCCGGATCGGCCTTCTTTCGGCTTTTTTCACGGCCACGAATTTCTGGCACATTAATTTCTCTCGCATAAGCTTCAGGGCGATAATGGCTCCGTTCTTTTTAGTGTGGGCTCTTTATTTTTTGATAAAGGCAATACGAAATTCGGAATTTAAAATTTTGAATTCGGTAATTGGCGGCATATTCTACGGCCTCGGATTCTACAGTTACATTTCTTACAGGATAACTCCTCTCCTACTCTTGCTTTTCATTCCGTTCTTTGTAAAAGAAAAAGGATTTTGGAAAGTGACTGCAACATTCCTGATAACGACTTTTTTTGTCGCCTTGCCTATAGGAATTTATTTCCTTCAGCATCCCGCAGACTTCATGGGACGAACCACGCAGGTGTCTATTTTCAGTTCCGCCTCCCCTCTCGCGGAACTTGCGACAAACACGGTTAAAACGCTCGGCATGTTCAATTTCGCCGGCGACTGGAACTGGCGGCATAATTATTCCGGCAGCCCCGAACTTTTCTGGCCGGTCGGCATTCTTTTCATAATCGGCATAATTGCCGGCATATGGAAAATATTTAAACATAAAATACAGGAAGGCTCGGAAAAAAGATTTTCTTTCCTGCTTGTTTTCCTGTGGTTTTTTCTGGCGATGCTGCCCGTCGTTATTTCCGATGAAGGGATTCCTCACGCTTTGCGAAGCATATTGATGATTCCGCCGGTTATGCTTCTTTGCGGAGTCGGCGGCATAGCCGTTTATGATTGGATAAAAAAATATGAAAAGGGTTATTGGTCGCGTTCCGCTGTCGCGTTTTTAACGGCTTTCGCCGCGGCCTTCATAATTTCAAACGCTTACCAAACATACTTTGTCGCATGGGCGAATAACCCGAATGTTCCCGGCGCATTTGCGGCCGATTACGTAGCCCTTGGACGCGAGCTGAACAGCCTTCCCGCAAGCGTTCCGAAATATGTTGTCGTTGATGCGGGCGGAGTTCAGGTCAACGGAATACCGATGCCGGCGCAAACCGTCATGTTCATAACCGGCACTTCCATGCCTGAAGGCCAGAAAGCCAAAAACATCCGCTATATTCTCCCGGGTGAAGAAAGAAATATCCCCGCCGGAGCGGAGATATTTCACATTCGATGATTTAGATGCTTACGATTTCAACTTCCGTAAACCCCCACACCTATGCATAGGTGTGGGGGTAAACTGCTACCGACGCCATTATGATAATAACTAAACCTTGATTATCTCAACCTCTGTATAAGATTGGCGGTGTCCTTTCTTTTTCCTGTAACGAGTCTTTGAATGGTAGCGGAAAACTATCTTTTTCCTTTCCCTGGCCTGTTTAACTACTTTCGCAGATACCTTTTCGCCTTCAATGAACGGGGTTCCAAGGGCGACTTTCTCGCCGTCTGCCGTTAAGAGCACTTTGTCGAAAGAAAAAGAAGCGCCTTCCTCGGCTTTCAGTTTTTCAACTTTGATTTTTTGTCCGGCTGAAACTCTGTACTGTTTGCCGCCGGTTTCTATTACCGCAAATTTAGCCATGTTTTAGTTAACGCTTATGATAGCGGAAAGGCCTATAAAAATCAAGATGGCAAAAAATAACCCTGCAGAGGCCGTAAGTTTGCCGAGAAACGGATCCCTTTCGTCGAGTTCTATGCTCAGGAAAAAATCGATTATGAGCGAAACAATGCCAAAAGCGGCAACGGCAGCCAAATCCGCCAATCCGCCTATCTGGTTTATCCCGAATGCGTTATTGAAATGAACTACCAATGGCTGTTGAACATTTCGCAGTGCAAAATAGGCCCGAATCCAGCCGATAACAACTAAAAAGAAGCTTACGATAAATAGAAAGCTTACTATCCTGTGTTTTAAAAACCTTTTCACTTTTTTATTAAGAAACTGATTATTTCTTCAAAATTGACGCGGCTGCATCCGGATCGACGACATTTATATCCACTCCCGTTCCCAGCTCGAACCCGGCAAGAGTGGAAATCTTGGGAAGAATTTCAATATGCCAGTGGTAGTGTTTGTAATGCGCGGGGTCTTTGTAGGGCGCGGTGTGTATGAAAAAATTCAGGTCTGGATCGTTTAGATTTTTTTCCACTTTCCGCAAAGCGCCCTGCAAAACCGAAACTATATCCCTAAGATCGGCCAAGGGCGTTTTTTCAAAATGCGAATGATGCTTCCGCGGAAAAACTCTTATCTCGAACGGCTGTCTTGAAACGAATGGGGTGAATGCGATAGCGCCGGAATTTTTTAAAATTATCCTTTTTTTGTTCTTTTCTTCAAAACTTATAATCTCGCAATGAACGCAACGGCGGTGCTTTTTGAAATAGTTCGCCGAGCCGTTGAGCGAGTGGCTTATGTCCGGCGGTACTATCGGCAAGGTTATCATTTGAAGGTGCGGATGATAAAGAGATGCGCCTGCACTCTCTCCCCAGTTGAAGAAAGTGGATGTGTAGCGGAGGCAATCGTCTTTTTTGAGCTTCATATAGCGCCTTTGCAGAAGCTCGAAAAGTTCCAATCCTTCTTCATTACTCAAGTGAGTGAGATTCTTTTTATGATTTCTGGTTATTGCGAGCTCGTGCCGTCCGATTCCTGACAGCTGCTCGTACGGACCGGTCTTCGCTGACATGGCGCAAATTTTCCCGTGCCTTAGCGCGGGGTATTTGTTTTGTATTATTGCTACTCGCCAGTCTTTCCCGCCAGGCTGTAGTTCCACAGGCGGCCAGTTGCCCGATTTTTGAAGGTCTTCAAAGGGGCACTTGCTTACAAGCGACGGTTTCCGTTTTGTTTTCTTTTTAAGAAGCTCGTGCGGGCGCCTGGCTCTTTCGGTTGAAAGAATTATCCAGTCGCCGGAAACGAGGTCTTGGCGTAGTTCACTCATTGGATAGAAACTAGAATCTGGAATTCAGAATCTAGAATAATTAATATATTTATATTCTACATCATACAACCTCCGAATTGTAGCAGGTCTCGCAGTAGACGATTTCAGGCCTGCCGAGGGCGTACGATGTTTCAAATTCATTCGGGCAATGTTCGGCTGCGTGCTGGTGCGCGGCGGTGTTTTGATAGGCGCCGTTTTCGGATTTCACTCCGGCGCACTGGCATTTGCGGTGCCAGAGCTTGTACGGATTGCGCTTCAAGAGCCTCGCATAGTGCCTGCAGTTAGGGCAAAGCCTGGGCAAAGGAATATCCATTCTCCTGTAAAAATCAAATTCAGATTTTGTTATTTTAAAAGCCGATGTGCATTGCTCGTTGCATTTTCCGTCGTGGGCGCAGGCAATAACTTCGGCCGGCATTGAATCCGGAGCATCGCTTATTTTCCCGGACAAATCTTCAGTCCGCTTGGTTACCGAATAATTTCTTTCCTCGGAGTCTTTCCATGAAAATCCCGAATTTTTGGCGTCTTCTTCCGTCAAAGGAGCGTACTCGTGAGCTTCCGTTTCGTTGTAGCCGAAAGGCGAAAGTTCCGCCGGGAAAAAATCTCCGTATTTGTATACCCTGCTCTTTTTATCGGCATACGGCATATCATCCATATGCTTGATGATTTTCGGGAGCAGGACTTCATACTCCTCTTTCGTATATTGTTTGTTTAGGACGCAATACTGCTTATTCTTCAACCCGGCGCATCCGAAAAGATAGCTGGACGATTTGCAATTGTATGAATAAGAAACTCTTGTGCAGGTCGGGACATAGGCCGAACATTTTACATTCTGCGCGCCCGAAAAAACGCCTATCGAATTATATACAAGCTCCGTTTGATAGCCGACATGTGACGAAAAATAAATATCCTTTGCGTTCCATCCCGCCAAAAAAACATTTTTACAATCTTCGGAGTTGTCGTGCACGTCGAAGCAAATAAGGCAGCTTTTGGAATTGAAAATATTATTCCCGGTGCAATTTACCGATCTAATTATCCTTGCAAAGCGGTTCGGAAAGCCAGTCCTGAATTTTTCGAATCTCTTTTTAAATTCTTCGAGATCCGGGTAATTATTCAGATTGAACTCTTTGATTTTTTTCTCATATTCCTCTTTCGTGTATTGCTCGTTAAAAATGCAGTATGATTTGTTCTTTAAATTCACACAGCCCAGGCAATTCTGGCAATTCGAGCAGTTATACAAGAATGAGGAGCTGGCGCAATTGTCGGAATAAGCGCTGAACAGGACTTTATAAATATTTTCGCAATCCACGTTTTCATAGCTGAGCTCTGCCTTATCGGCCCAGTAAAGATCGCTGCTGTCCTTGCAGTGAAAACTGTATTTGCAATAAGAAGTGTTCTCGTTGAAATCGCTGCCGAATACCAAATAGCAGTTTTTATTATCCGTTGAAAAATTGCAAAAATCGCTGTTTACCGAATTCCAGTTGAAAAAAGACGGCCAAGGTACATCCAGAATTAATTTTTTGAATTGTTCGAAAAACGGCTCGTTGAAATCATATTCCCCGCCGTATTCCAAGGAATCCCATTTGTCGGACCACCAGTAATCGCGCGCGTATATCTTTAACGGTTTATCCTTTGAATACATGGATATTATCTCCGTGCCATCGTTATCGCTTTTTCGGCGGTACAAATTGCGGTCATTCCTGAAAACAAGGCGTGCCTGAAATAAGCAGTCAGAGCAAAATGTAGGCGCCGGAACTTTTATTTTTTCAAAAAACAAAAAATCATCCGCTTCTAGCGTAAAGTTTTGCTTGCAGTTTTGGCACTGTTTGGTTTCTTTTTTCATTTTACACTAGATTCTAGATTCTAGATTCTAAATTCTGACTACTTCCCTTTAATTCTGTTCTGATAATACCAATTGAAAACGTCTTTCGCTATCGGAACGGCGTTCAAGCTGCCCTCGAGCGAGTTTTCCACGAGAACCAAAACGGCAATTTGCGACTGGTCGGTTCCGGAATCGGGAACGGTATAGCCGACGAAAAAAGCGTTCAGCTGCTGGTTGTTTTTCACCTGCGCGGTTCCGGTTTTTCCTTCAACGGCAAACGGCAAATCACCCAGCGTATTCGCCATGCTGTTTTTTGAAATCGCGACCAACCGCATGCCTTTTCTGACTTCGGCGATTTGCGACCCCAAATAAGAAATATCGGATATGACCTTATGTTCGTCATTTTTATTTATAACAGGCTGATAAACCTTCCCGCCGTTCGCTATCACGGAAATATAATTCAAAAGCTGTATCGGGGTAAGCAACAAATCTCCTTGCCCGATGCTGACATTATAAGTGTCGCCGAGCAGCCAGGGACGCTTATATTTGTTTTCCTTCCAGTCGGGCGATGGCAAAAATCCTTTTCCTTCCCCGGGCAAATCAATCCCTGTCTGATTTCCAAGATTGAATTTTTGCCACCATTGACGGAGCCGCGTTATGCCCAAACCGACGGAATCCGGCCCGCCGCCGCCCAGCTCGTAAAAATAAACGTCACTGGACTGGGCAAGCGCCGATGCCAAATTGACATTGCCCTGATATTGCCAGTCCAGGTATCGCGTAGGCTGGTCGGGATTGTAAGGATTTGGTATGTCTATGTAACCGGGCGAAAAAATTTCCTTTAGCGGAGTTATAACGCCTTCCTTGAGCGCCGCCACGCCGACAAGAGGCTTAATCGTAGAACCGGGATTGTAAAGACCGGATATTGCGCGGTTGAAAAGCGGCTGGTCGTCTGAGTTCAAAATCGCCTGCTTTTCGGAATTTTTTCCTCCGGAACTGAAAAGGTTGTTGTCATAAACCGGAAAGTTCAGCAAGGCAAGTATTTCCCCGTTTTGAGGATTCATAGCCAATCCTACGCCTTTAACGCGGCCCAAAGACGAAAGCCCTTGGCTCATCCGCTCGTAAAAGTATTTCTGCAAATCGGCGTCTATCGTCAGATAAAGCGGCTGGCCTATAACCGGGCTTGTTTCTTTTTCGTCTCCTATAAATTCGCCGTGAGCGTCGCGTTTCTTCATTATTTCCCCGTTCACCCCGCGCAAAGTATCGTCGTGCAAAAGTTCAATGCCGCTCTTCCCTATCTCGTCCTGCATCAAAAGCCCGGTATCTCTTTTGATATCGGCAGATGTCACCATTCCGGTATATCCCAGAACGGAAGAAAATATTTTTCCGTCAGGATAATTGCGGTCGAAACTGTCGTCGATTTCCACATCCGGCAAGTTCAGGCTTTTCATCTGAACGACTTCTTCGCGGCTCAGGTCTGAAGCTAAAAGCAGCAAACCTCCGTTATTTTCCAGGTCGCTGGATTCCACGGAATTCCAAATTTCATCCTGAGGAATACCCAGTACCCCGCTTATGCCATTCAATGTTTGTTTCTGCGAATCAGCATCGCGCAAGAACTCGTCCACTTTCAAAAATGCGGAAAATACAGGCTTGTTGTCCGCCAATACCTTGCCGTTTCTGTCATATATGACGCCCCTGGGCGCAGGCAATAAAGTAACCAGGTTTTGATTCGCGTCAGACCTTGTTTGATAGCGCCACGACTGGCCAAATCCCAAAGAAACGGTTTTTCCGACCAAGGCCGCAGCCATAACGAAAACTACCAAACCGGCGAAGATCAGCGGCCCATTTTCAAGCCTTACCTCCATCAATTCCAAATCTTTCTCTTTAGACCATTCGTCGCTTAAGGTTTCCTCAAAGTTCAATTCTCTTTTTTTTCTTTTCTTAAAAAGCGTCATTAAATCGGGGATATTTTATAAAAATAATTGAAAAATTGGAAAGCCGCGGCTCCAAAACCGGCGGTTATCAGAAGAATTATCGCAAGAAGAGGCGTATTGGTTATGACAGTCGGCAAATCCGAAACGGCGTAGAACGCAAAAACCGACAAAATAATCACGACAATATTATTTATTCCGCCGTGCCATGGTAAAAATTTTCTCGCATAAATCGCCAGAAACGGAATAAAAAAGAAAAATAAAATTTCCCACCCGGGATTCGGACGCCAGTTGAAAATAAAAATGCCGGCAGCGGATATGACCGCCATTTCCAGAATATTCAGATAAAATCCGCAAATTACAAGCAACGCCATGACAAACTCCGGAGACCAGCCGAAACCCGCTTTCCAGTTCAGCTGTAAAAAAGAGGCCGCTATGAATGCCAGTGAAAAAACCGCAAATCTATTGTTGGACGCTTTTAGCATTGTAATTGGTGTCTATGAAAACCGTCTGCAAATCATTCGGATTGTATGCGGTTTCAAGGTCGGCTTCCTCGAAAAACCGGTCGGACGAAAGACTGATGTTTTTTGCCAGACCGATGGGCATGCCGAAAGGATAATCCTGTTCCGACGAATAAACCGCGTCGCTTTCATTGACTTTGGCGTCTTTCGGCATAAGCGTGAGCCTCGGGCTATTCCCTCCCTTAAGCAGAGAACTTACGCCGGCAGACCCGACTTTTACGGAAATCTGGAAATTGGAATCAAAAACGGTTTCGACAAGCGAATCATTTTCAAAAACTTCACTTATCCTCCCGATGAGCACGGGGTTGGAAGAAGCCGATGAAACGAAAACGGGCTGACCGGTCTTTACTCCGTTATTCGCTCCGCCGCTAACCAACAACTGGCTTTTCATATTGAACGGGTAATTAGAGTAAACGAAAACCTGAAGCATATTATTCGTGCCGCGCGAACTTTCGTTTTTCATAACGCTCAATTTCGCAATTTCGGTTTTCAAAGATTCGTTTTCCAAAATCAGGCTTTTGGAATCGGGATTTTGTTCAGCCTGCGGAGCCAGAAAAGACTTCGTCCTCCATCCCAAGGAAGGAAAAAAAATTATAAGTAAAACTATTGCGGCAAGGAACAATAAAAGTGTGTTTTCTTTCCTCATTTCGGTCTATATCGATTCCCGCTATCGCCGGCCGGCATAAAAGCGGCTTTTACAGCGATATCTCAAGCGGCCTTAGCGGATTGCCCAAAAAATGTTTGTAGTAGTCCATGTTCTCGGCTACAAGCCCGAGCCCGCGCGCGGATGCGGTAAGCGGGTCGTCGATTATCTTCGTCTCAACCGAAGTTTCTTTTTCTATCAGGCTGTCCAGTCCGCGGAGGAGCGCTCCCCCGCCCGAAACATAAATTCCGTGCTTCAGCATATCGCCGACAAGTTCCGGCGGAGTCGATTCGATTATTTCTTTTATTGATTCGGTTATCATGCGCAAAGACTTGGAAATTGCCGCGCGTATCTGGCTGTTTTTGACGATTACTTCTTTCGGCAATCCTGTTGAAAGGTCCATTCCGCGAACGGCAACTTCAAGTCTTCCATCCAAAGGTATGGCGGAACCCGCGGTTATTTTTGCCATTTCGGCGGTTGCTTCTCCCACGGCCAAATGGAATTCATCCCTGAGGAATTTAATTATGTCTTCATTGAATTTGTCTCCCGCTATTTTAAGAGTCTTATATATGACAGTGCCGCTAAGAGATATCACGGCTATGTCAGTGGTTCCTCCGCCGATATCCACGATAAGGCTCGCTGTCGGCTCGTCAACCGGCAAGCCGGCGCCGAGAGCAACGGTCATGGGCGCGCTCATAAGATGGACTTTCGCGCATCCGGCCTGTACGGCGGCGTCTTCCACGGATTTGCGCTCCACTTCGGTAAGGTCGTCGGGAACGGCAAGAACGGCGCGGCGCACTCCCCCGAAATCGCTGCCGCGGTTAAGGCGTTTTATGAGCTGACGGAGAAATTCCTGAGTCATGTCGAAATCGGAAATAACTCCGTTAACCAGCGGACGCACGACGCTTATGTGCTCGGGCGTGCGGCCGAGCATTCTTTTGGCTTTCTCGCCGACGGCGAGAATTTCCATGGTCTTGTTGTTGAACGCGGCTACCGTAGGTTCATTGAGAACCAACCCGCGGTTTTTTTGGTAAACAAGGGAATTAGCTGTTCCCAGGTCAATTCCTATTTCTTTGAAAAAATTATCGAAGATAGACATAAAAAAATTAATTTTAAATTGGGATATTTGATAATTGGGTAATTTATTAATTTCTCAATATCTTAATTGCTGACCGTTTTAATGAATTCTTCTTTATCCATGAGTTTTGCGTCCTTTTCATTGCGGCGTTTTACCTCGACTTTCCCGCCTGTCTTTTCGCTTACAACCGCCCGGAAAGGCAGGCCCACGAGATCGGATTCGACGAGTTTTTCGCCCGGCGAGGCATCTCTGTCGTCATAGAGTACTTCAACGTTTTTCTTTTGTAAATCGCGATACAGGTCTTCGGCGGAAGACTTCCCGAGCGCCAAAAGATGAACTTTGAACGGGGCGATGTTTTCGGGCCAGATGATTCCTTTTTCGTCATGATGGACCTCCACGGCGGTTGCCATTAACCGGCTCACGCCTATGCCGTACGAGCCCATTACCACCGATTTTTTGTTGCCATCCTTGTCCAAAAAGTTAAGGCCGAACGCTTCCGAGTATTTCGTGCCGAGCGGAAAAATGTTTCCGACCTCGATGGATTTTTTTTCGGAAATTTTCTTGCCGCACTTCGGGCATTTGTCTCCGTCTTTCAATTTTGAAACTTCGTTGTTCTCCGCATACATGCACGAATCACAGGCGTAAATCGTGTCCTCGCCCACTTCCGAAACAACCTGGAATTCATGGGTGTTGCTGACAGTAAAATCTCCGCCGGCCGCAAGCGTGTAATAGGCTTTAACGCCGCATCTTTCGTAGACCTTCATATAGGCTTCGGCTACTTCGTCGTAATAGCGGAACAGGTCCTTTTCATCGGCGTGAAAGCTGTATAAATCCTTCATTAAAAACTCGCGCCCGCGGAGAAGCCCGGATTTTGCCCTGGGTTCGTGCCGAAATTTCGTTTGTATCTGGTAAGCGGCGAAAGGCAGGTCTCTGTAAGAATTAACGTACTTTTTCGCTATCTCGGCGATTATTTCCTCGTGCGTCCAACTGATATTGAATGACGGCTCTTTGTCGCTTCCGGAAGTAACTTTAAAAACCACGTCAACATCCCAGCGGCCGGTTGCTTTCAGGTAATGCTTGTCGTGAAGCGCAGCCATCAGCATTTCCTGCCCGCCGATAGCATCCATCTCTTCCCTGATGATATTGGAGATTTTTTGAATGACTTTCCAGCCAAGCGGCAAATAGGAATAAACGCCGGCCGAGTTCTTATAGGCAAATCCCGCTCTTTCGAGAAACAGCGCGTTCGGCGATTCCTCGTCTTTCGGGAAACTCCTTTCTATTTTGGTGAATAGTTTGGACTGAAGCATATTTGAATCTAGCTTATCATGGGCTAAAAATTATCGCAAAAAAGACTGATTTCGCCTTTGCCTTTGGGAAACCAATAAAAAATATCTGAGATATCGTTGGTTAGAAAAACCGGGATAAAAAGAAAATCGCCAAACCGAGTGTGCTTGAAACCGCAGAAATTATCCAAAATCTCATAGTCACCTGTGATTCAGGCCAACCAAGCGCCTCGAAATGATGATGAATCGGCGTTGAGAGAAATACTTTCCTTCCAAAAAGTTTTCTGCTCGTCAGCTGAATAATGACCGAAAGAGATTCTATTACGAGTATGAGCGCGAAAAGCGGCAAAAAAAGCGTGGTATTTGTAAGCATAGAAATAACGCCTATGGTAATGCCGAGAGACATAGATCCGGTATCGCCCATAAAAAATTTAGCCGGATAAATATTAAACCAGAGAAACGCCAGTAGCGCCCCTATGGTTACACCGCCGAACGCTGCCAGGTCGTAGCGATTAAGAACAAAGGCAACGGTAGTCAGTGCTACGAACGCAAAAAGCGACACGCCACCCAGAAGCCCGTCGAGTCCGTCGGTTTCATTTGCTGAAAAAGCGCTGGCAACTATTATGAAGATAAAAAGTGGGATATACCAAGCGCCTATTGTGATATTACCTATGAAAGGTACATAAAGAACATCCCAGCCGAGACGGAAGTAAAACCACCAGGCGCCAACGCCGGCAAGAAGCGCGTAAAGCAACAGTTTGTGCCGAATCTTGAGCCCGCCTCCGGAAGCGCCCCCGATTTTCAAAACTCCAAGCCAATCGTCAAGAAGCCCCAATATAGCCGCAAGAAATAAGGCCACTAAAGGAAGGTAAGTTTCGGCGCGGTTTATAAAATTTAAATACTCAAATGTACCGCCAAATATTTTTGCCAAAAGAGAAAACACTAGCGCGAGTCCCAAGATCGTTCCCCAAATTATTATTCCCCCAGCCGTCGGCGTTCCCGCTTTTTTTTCGTGAAATTTATGGAATATCGGTGCCTTATTGCTTTCCCTTATTTGCTTCTGAATATGATGTCTCTTTATGAATTTATACCACACCGGCGTAACCATTAACGCCACCAGGAATGATATAGCGGCCAAAGCCATTATTCGGGTTGCTTCGAAAATAACCATTTTTATTTAAAATTATCTTTGAACCATTGGAGAAGCCTGCTCGTCTCTCCGAAACGGTCGGCGGTGCCCAAAACTATCACGAGAACCGGCCTGTTCTCATAGGAAAAAATCGAAAGAAGATTGCCGTCGGCTTCATCGGTATACCCCGTCTTCCCGCCTACGAAACCGCTCGCGCCGGCAAAAATATTTATATTTAAAAGCGTTGTTCTTTTTTTGGAATTAAGCTCGGTCACGGTTACCGATTTTTTCCTGGTTATTTCCAATATTTTCGGATAATTCTGATAAACGTCCATAGCCAGCTTCTGAAAATCGGCTATCGTCGACTGGTTCGACACGGACAAGCCGCTGGGGTCCGAAAAATTGGTTAAGTTCATTCCGAGCTCTCCAGCCAGCTTGTTCAATCCGGCAATGAAATCATCCCGCCCGTATGCATTGGCAAACGCCTCGGCAGCCTCGTTCTTGGAAATGACAAGCATTGTGTTGAGAACATCATTCCCGGAATATGCGTCGCCCGGCTTGAAAAACGAGGCTGAACTGCTCGCTTCTCCGTCGCCGGAAAGCGTGTCTCCTATTTTTACAGGCTTGCTCAAATCCATATTTTTCAAAACCATTATCGCCGTCATTAATTTTGTAAGCGATGCTGTCGGCCAGCGCAGATTTTGGTTTGATTCGAAATAAGTCTGTCCCGTTTTCAGGTCCGCCACTATGGCTGCCTGCGCCTGAATATCAGGCGCCTGAGCGGAACCGGTGCGGCGGAACGCATCGCGTTCGGAAGACTGGTCTGCTTTCAGCAGCGCCGAATTGTCGAGAATCGTTTTGGAATTATCGTTTTGGTTTTTCGACGCATCCGGCTGTTCTTCAACTTTGATGCTGTTTGGAGTAGTGGAATTGTTAGGAGCAGACTGTTGGACTATTTCATCGGGAGAAGGATCTTTCACCGGCGGTTTTTCATCCGCCGCCGAAATCACTATTGAAGTCGGCAGAATCCCGTTTGCGCCACTTGTGTCGTTGAAACGGCTGCCAAGCGCAATCGACAAAATCACGACTCCAACGAAAAAAATTTTATGGAAAGAATTCATTTTTGATTAATTGTTTTCTTTTTGTTGCTCCTGTTGTTCGTCAGGCTGTGAAATGGTCAGCGCAGCTCTGAATTTTTCGAAATCAGGCAGTTCCTCCTTGCCTTTCACGCCAAGATGCCTGAAAAATTCAAAGGTCGGCCGGTAAAGTAAAGAAGACGGCCGGGCCGGGTCCGGGAAGCGCTCTATTAATCCGCGCAGCATCAGGTTGCGCAGCGTGAAAGAAGAATTCACTCCGCGGCGGTAATCTATTTCAGAGCGAGTGACAGGAGAAAGATAAGCGATAATGGAAAGCACTTCCAGCGTGGCCGGAGTGAGGTCTTCGCTCATTTCCTCCTTCACGAAACCTTCGACGAGTTTTGCAAATTGGGGCTTGGTGGCGAATTGAAGCTTTTCTCCGTCGCGCACGAGCGTCAATCCTCTGCCTTCGGCCTCAAGGCGCTTATCCAATTCGGAAACGAGCGATTCGAGGTCTTCTTTGCTCAATTCCAGTATCTTCTCGGCTTTTTTATTAGCCAACGGCTCCCCGTGTATGAAGAGAAGGGCTTCAAGTTCTGCCAGTTTTTGTTCAAAATTTTCCATTGCCATTTGGGTTGAAGGTTATTTCAGATGTTTTCGGACTGCGGAATTACTTCGCCGCTTTTCGTGATCATTATATCAGAAAAATGGGTTTTTTGTTCAAGAAAAATAAGCTGGTCGTGCGCCATATGAAGTATTGCAAGGAACGCGGCGATTATTTCCGAGCGGGAGCGGTCGCCTCGAAAATGGCTGAAACTTATCTCGGTGAATTTTTTGAGCCGTTCCACTATCTCTCTCATTTTTTCTTCGACGGAAACCATTTCCTTGGCTACGGTTGCTTCTTCCGCAACGAATTTCTGGACTACGGCGGCAACTCTTCCAACGGAAGAAGCCAATGATTCAAGGGAAAGATTTGCTCCGGGATAAAAAATATTCGCGCCTGAAGCGGCTCTCGAAAAAGACGCGTTCAGAAAATACGGCCTGCTGAATTCCGATTCGTTTTTCTGCCATTGCGCTTGCATGATTTTCATCACAGGCTTGAGCGCGCGGTAAATTTTCAGCCTCGCTTCCAGGTCTTTTATATCCGCCTCTTCGTCGGAAGTAAGCGGCGCATCGGGCAGCAACGATTTGGATTTTATCAGTATCAGCTGGCTGGCCACCGCGATAAAATCGGCTAGAACCCGCAATCTTGCCTGATACTCCTCCCTGCTTTCTCCTTCTTGGGGAGCTTCCAGTTTTTTAAGATATTCCAAAAAGTCGCCGGTAACTTGCGCAAGGTTTATCTCGGTTATTTCCAGCTTTTTCGATTCAATAAGTTCGAGAAGCTTATCCAGCGGTCCCTGGAATTTTTCAGTTTTAAACTCGTATTCAGCCATTGGTTATTTGAAATTCTTATAGTTGTTCGCCGGGTCCCATAAAAGCCAGCCGCCGTATTTCCCGCTTGAGCTGGCAAGCGCATCGTCGGAAGCGCGTATTTCTTCCTGTATCATCGCAGGCGTGTAGACGGCGCCCAGGTCGAAAACCTGAAGCCAGGGACGGAGCTTCGCCCTGAAATTGACGGGTTGCGTGATTTGCGCGGTTGATGTGTATGTTGACGAAACATTTTTGGCAGTGCCGGTGACGACCGTGGTTTTTCTGGTGAGCCGCTCCAGCGCCTTGTCCATCGAATATTTTATTATCTCATAAGGATGGTCTGCCGGATTTTTGTAGTTCAGCGTTCCGACTGCGTAGTGCGAAGGGTAGACCATCGGACAGACATAATCGAAATACTGGTATGCGTCTTCTATCACCTGCCCTATGCCGAGGTCATCCCATGAATCATAAGTGGAAAGTCCGAAAAGGTCTGCGGAAAGTTTCGCGTCGGGCATCTGCTGGCGCAGATAGCTGAAAAATTTTTTGATGATAAGATGTTTGGCCGTCTTCCCGTCCCAGAACGGAAAACTTATGGAGCCCAGATTTCCGTCCGAGGCAAACCGTATGTAATCAAAATTTACCTCGTCGAAACCGCGGCTCAGCGCGTCATTGGCAATCGATATTACATAATCCCAGGTTGGCTGGCCGTCAGGATCCATCCAGGCAAGCTTGTGGTTGTCCAGCCATACACTGCCGCTGCTTGCGTTATGAAGAGCCCACTCAGGATGGGCTTTTGCCAGAATCGGGTCCTGGAAAACGGTTACGCGTCCGATGACATAAATGTTTTTGTCGTGCAGGCGTTTTATTAATTCATTAGGCCTTGCGATTTTTATTTCTCCTTCCGCTCCGCTTGCTTTCACTCCGGGAACATCCATGGCGTATGACACATATCCGGAATAATCTTTTATATCCACGACGACCGCGTTAAGCCCTCGCGATTCTATCAGATTTATAATCGAGGTCATCTTTGCGTATGAGCCGGCAGACCATCCCGTTAAATAAAGCGCTTTTACTATTTCGGGAGGATTTTGCAATTGCGGCTGATTCTGAATATCGCCGTTTTGACTCACTGTCTTACTTTGAGAAGAACTCGGCGCAGGAGCTTCGGGAACAGCCGGTAAATTGACCGCCTGCGCCAAAGCGCCTGCTTGCGGATTTTGCAGAACTACTGTTTTTGGCGAGAAAAACAAAAAAAATGCGGCGCTGCCCATGAACGCGAGAAGACCGCCGAATATCACTTTCATAAGGTAAACTATACCCGCTGGACACTTTGATGTCTATGTTTTCAACGAAAAAAATCCAGCGAGGCAATGTCGGTAAAAGTTGCCCATGACAATAATCTTACTTATAATTCCCTTACCTAAATGGCACTAGCACTCTACCGCAAATACAGACCAAAAAAGCTGTCCGAACTGGTTGGACAGGAAACCAATGTTGAAATCCTCAAAAACGCCGCCGCCGCGAACCGCCTTGGTCACGGCTATCTTTTTTACGGCTCCCGCGGTACGGGTAAAACGACTACCGCCCGCCTTCTGGCAAAACTCCTCAATTGCGAAAAGCGGCAGGAAGACCCCGAATTTGCCAAGCTCGGCGAGCCCTGTAACGAATGCCGTTCCTGCAAGGAAATAGACGCAAACACTTCGTTCGATGTCATTGAAATCGACGCCGCCTCGAACCGCGGAATAGACGAAATCCGCAATATAAAGGACAGCATCAGGTCTGCGCCCGTCGGCAGCAAATATAAAGTTTACATAATCGACGAAGCGCACATGTTGACCGGCCCGGCTTTCAACGCTCTTTTGAAAACACTGGAAGAACCGCCCGCGCACGCCATCTTGGTTTTGGCAACGACCGAATATGAAAAACTTCCGGCGACAATCACCTCTCGCGTCCAGCGCTTCCTTTTCAAAAAACAGCCAAAGACTAAAATAATGGAAAAGCTCGCCACTATCGCCAAGGCGGAAAAAATAGACATTGAACCGGCGGCTCTTGAATTGGTTGCCGCGGCAGGCGAAGGAAGTTTCCGCGACGCCGAATCGCTTCTCGACCAAATCGCTTCTTATGGCGGCAAAATAGATTTGGAAACAGCCGAACGGCTTACCGGCAGGGTCGGGCTTAAGAAAGTTGAAGAATTATCCGCCTTTATAATAAAGAACGATATCAAAGGAGCATTAAGTTATCTTGCGACGATAAACGAAGAAGGACACAACCTCGTCCAGCTCGCAAAAGATTTGATTCACTATTTGCGGAAAGTTTTGTCGTTAAAATTGAACCCGGGACTCGAAAGCATTTTCCAGTCGGAACTGACGAGCGACGAAATAGTAAAACTTAAAAAACTGGCAATGGAAGCCGAAACTGCCAAAACGGTTAAACTCATAAAGTCTTTGATACGCGCCTACTCGGAAATGCGCTACTCACCATTTGCAATAGTTCCGCTGGAAGTATGCTTGGCGGAGAATTTGGGATAAATTCAAAAATGAAAAATGACAAAGTAATTGCTTGGGCCAATATAATTCTAGCCATTGCTGCAATTGCTACTTTTATAGTGACTTGGCAATCCTTACAGAATCAGGCTAGTGATAATCATGCGACTCTTGCCACGTTAGAGAAACAAGCCTCTGCACTACAACAGCAAGCTAGTTCATCAGAAAATCAAGTAAATGCATTACAACGGCAGGTCAGCCTAAACAGCATTGAGGCACGTCCTTACGTACACACACTCATTATAAACTCAAAATCTATTACGCCGACATCAACACTCTTTTTAAATTTTGAAAATAGCGGACAAATCCCTTCTTCGATCATTTACTCCGAAGAAATTGCTCAACTTTTTGATAGCAAGAATAATAAGCCTATCTCAAACCCTATGGGAGGAGTGCATTTAGGCGTTGATGACCCGACAGCTCTATATCCAGGAGCTTCTGAATCTGGAATGTCTCTTTCTGGGCCTGTTCTATCCAATGATATTATTCAAGCAATTCAACTAAATATGATCAACTTGAAAATTGCCATATGTACCATTTATAAGCCTCTAGATAATAATGATAAGAGACAATGGGAAACAGATGAGGTTTGGTCTATTAATAGTGCTAACTTTTCCCTACCACTAAGTCGTGACTTATCGACTACCGCTCGAAAATGTACAGCAGCTACTTTGTTTTCTGAAATCAAATACTAAAGAGACGTTTAGTTTAAAATGTCTGTCAACATTCTTTGAACATCATCCACTTATGCTTTTGTATTCTCAATACTAAATATTTTGCCCAAGTTTATATCCCACCCAAATACCCAAAAATCCGCCTATACCCGAAAATATAATCGAGGAAAAAGAAAGAAGACTTTCGCCCCACAATAAAGGGATAAAACTGCCGAGCGTGGACCCTATGAATATTCCTATCCAAATGAATGTTTTTGTCATATATTTTTCTCCATCGCTGAATGATTGCTAATATTATATAACAATTACCATTCCCCCGCCCGCCGCTATTCCGCCGCCATTTTTTACCTGCTCTCTATCCACTACTACATGTAGTAGTGGATAAAATAATCTGCTATCTCATGGGATAGCGCTATTCCATGAGATAGCAGAGAGCCCCGCCTTTACTTAAATCCTCCGGCATGGAATAATTTTGTCGCAACTTTCCAAATTCATACAGGAGCAGACAAATGAATACGCGCGTAGCAGTCAAAAACGCCACTGGGAGAACTTTCCCCGAACAAGACGCGGGGTATCTCGGCAAAAGAGTGGAAGTTTGCTTTTGCCTGCATTTCCCCGATATCGTCTACGGCGAGATCGCAAGAAGAGACAAGAACGGCGCCGTGACCATCATCAAGCTCGACGGCGGCCACTATGTCCTCGGCACGGAATGCCAATGGAAGCCGTTGCCGTAAACCGAGTGCCATCGCCGCGCACCCAACCCCCTCCCTCTCGCCCGTCGGCAGTTCCAC
>Ga0315268_10001758_pt1 | contig 24857 bp, 22 predicted proteins | sample C1_top_MG_FD_204535 | JGI IMG/M metagenome (GOLD analysis project Ga0315268, IMG submission 204535) | Sediment microbial communities from Yellowstone Lake, YNP, Wyoming, USA - C1_top | ecosystem: Environmental > Aquatic > Freshwater > Lake > Sediment | place: USA: Wyoming | collected 2017-08-01
CCAGGCCAGGATGAAGGCCCAGACCCCGATGAAGATGTCGATGAACATCTTCACGGTCGTTGCGGTCATGGTCATCCAGCCTTCCTGATAGTTGATGCCGGCTTCCAGCGATTTTGCCCTGATGAGCGCATCGGTGATCGCGCCGGACGCGACAGCCCCGCCGTCCGTCTTGACCGCCAAACCCATCCAGGCGCCCGCCACGAGCGGTTCCTTCCAGAGGAAGGTCTGCGCTGCGAAGGGAAGGATGATCATCTCGACCACGGCAAAAATGACGACAAGGGAAGACACCATGATGGGCACCACCGGACGGGCACGAATGGCGCCTCCGGTTGCGATCGCAGCGGACACGCCGCAGATGGAAATGCCCGAAGCGAGCGGCGCGGCCCATTCCCTGCTGAACTTGAAATATTTGCGCGCCATGTAGTAGACGACGGCCCAGTAGATGAGGTAGGCTTCGACGATCGCACACAGGCCGCGGAACATGATGTTGGTCGCGAGGCTGAACGACTCGGCTGCCTTGAGGCCCAGGGCCGCGCCCATAATGACGATGGCTGTTTTGATGTACAGCTCGGGCCGGGCTGCTTCCTTGAGCTTATCAGCGATCTTAGGGAAGAAGTTCCCAACGACGAGGCCTGCGACGAGGGCGAGGATGAAACCGGACTCTCCGGTCAGGCTTAACGACCAGGGGATCTTGAATGCGGCAAGCTTGTCTTTGGTCGCGGCGATATAAGCGTAATTGCCGGCGAACCAGCATGCGTAACTTATCCAGAATATTGCGGTGAACCCGATAGCGAACTTCTTGATGTCCGTTCCGAGGAGCATGGCGCCGATGCTCATGATCGCCAGCATTGCGAGGAAGGTCAGGATCAGCGAGGTGAACCCGGATACTCCGGTCTTCTCATACTTGTCCCCGACCTTGAGCAGCGAGGTGGGTTGCTTTATCGTGATGGTATCTTCCTTGCCGTCGGCTTTCTTGATGGTCAGCTTCTGACCGTCGATCTTGGTGATCTCGCCCTTGACGGTTTGGTAGGCCTTTGAAACAGGCGACATCGCCTTGACGGGATCGGTCCATACCGAGGTATTGATCCCCCATCCGAGAATGTCCGCGCCGCCGAAGGTCCCGAGAGAGAGGATGAATATGAATAGCCCGAGCCACAATGCTAACCAGTCTTCACTCATACCTTTTGTTTTCTCTTCCATACAGCTGTGGTCCCCCTTTCCGAATTGTACGTCATTCATTCTAGAAGGAACTGCTCTGTCGCATGCTGGAATGCTCAGACAAATGGCTGGATCGCTGCTCTTGATCACCTCCTCTGTTCAGTTTTTGTCGTCAGTCGCTATCGTCCCTCCATTACTAGTATAATAATTTACTGATATTCGATCGTTTTGGACATGCTGAAGATAGTTTCGAAACTATTATTCTTAAAGATGAACGGATTATGATACTCCGTCTTACTGTTGTCAAGGATTTTTTCGGCGCCGTTTGACGAGCTTTTCGATCTCCACGGCGAGGAACACGATCGACGACAGCACGAGCACGGAGACCAGTTCAAGGAACGAGAGCGGCTGGGTCTTGAACACGGAGTTCAGGAACGGAACATAGATGGTGGCAAGCTGGAGCGCCACCGTTACTACGACGGTCAGGAAGAGCGGCGTGTTCGTCAGGATCCCCTGGGTGAAGAGCGATTCGCGTTCGGACCGGATCGCCATCACGTGGCCGAGTTGGGTGAGGCAAAGCACAGTGAAGACCATGGTCTGCCAGTGGCCATCGCCGATGTGGATGGTCCAGGCCTGGAGCCAGAGCACGACCCCTCCCATGAGCAGGCCCACCCAGACAGCATGGATGCCGAGACCGTACGCGAACAAGCTTTCCTGAGGTCTGCGCGGCGGCCGTTTCATGACGTCGCCTTCTTCCGGCTCCATGGACAGGGCAAGCGCGGGAAGGCCGTCGGTAACCAGGTTGATCCAGAGGATGTGGATCGGCAGCAGCGGGATGGGAAGGCCGAGAAAAGGCGCGAGGAACAGCGTCCAGATCTCGCCGGAGTTCGTGGTCAGCAGATACTTGATGAACTTCCTGATATTGTCGTAGATCTTTCTGCCTTCCTTGACCGCCTTCACGATGGTCGCGAAGTTGTCGTCCAGGAGGATCAGCGACGATGCTTCCTTTGCCACATCCGTGCCCGTGACGCCCATGGAGATGCCGATGTCGGCCCGTTTGAGCGCGGGCGCGTCGTTCACGCCGTCGCCGGTCATTGCCACGTAATGGCCTTTGTCCTGGAGCGCGCGGACGATCTTGAGCTTCTGCTCCGGAGCGACCCGCGCGTACACCCGGATCGATCCCACGCGCTGTTCGAAGGCTTCCAGGGAGAGTGCGTCGAGCTCCGCGCCGGTGATGAGCGCCGCAGGGTCGTCGGTTTCGATGATGCCGACCCGCTTTGCGATGGTTCGCGCGGTCAGCGGGTGGTCTCCGGTGATCATGACCGGAATGATCCCCGCGGTCCTGCACAGTGCCACCGCTTCCCGCGCCTCCTCGCGCGGCGGGTCCATCATGCCCACGAGGCCGAGCAGGACAAGGTCGTTCTCGACAGTTGCCGAGGAACGGTCAACCGGCAGCGCATCCCAGGACCGCGTTGCAATGGCCAGAACGCGAAGTCCGTCCGCTGCCATGGCATCGCTTACCCGGCCTAATTCCGCCTTATCGATCGGTTGTACGCCGTTCGACGTAAGCATGCCAGAAGAGCGCCCGAGCATCACTTCCACGGCGCCTTTAGTGAAGGAAATGAAATGTGGATGCGTGGATGCGGTGAAGTGCGAAAGCAATGCGGCGTTGTCGTCTGTCCGGTGAAACGTTGTCATGAGCTTGCGCTCGGAATCGAACGGCATTTCCGCGAGGCGGGGTTTATTGAGCTCGAGGTCCTGCTTAACAAATCCGTTGTTTTGAGCTGCAAGGAACAGGGCGATCTCGGTGGGATCGCCGATAATCGTTCCCGATGCCTCGACACGCGCGTCATTCGAGAGGGCGAGGGCAGTGAAGAATAAGGGTCCAGGGTCCAGGGTCCGGGGTCCGGGAATATGAGTCTCGCCCGTAGCGCTCTTACTCTGAACTGTTTTATTGTCCACCCACATCTTCTCCACAGTCATTTTGTTGAGCGTGAGCGTTCCGGTCTTGTCCGTGCAGATGTAGGTGACCGAGCCGAGGGTCTCGACCGCGGGCAGTTTTCTGATCAAAGCGTTCTGCCTCACCATCTTGCGCGCGCCCAGCGCAAGGGAAATGGTCACGACCTCGGGCAGCGCTTCGGGGATGGCGGCAACGGCAAGGCTGACCGCGACCAGGAAGATGGCAACCGCGTCTTCGCCACGCACGAGCCCGGCAATAAAGATGATCGCGCAGATGGCGAGCACGGCATAGGCAAGTTTTGCGCCGAACGCGGCAAGGCGCTTTTGAAGAGGCGTCTTGCCTTCCGGTTCGCCCTGGATCATGGCCGCGATCCTGCCGAGCTCCGTGCTCATGCCGGTCGCGGTCACGAGTCCTGTGCCGCGGCCATGGGTCACGATCGTGCCCTTGTAGAGCATGTTCTTTCGGTCGCCGAGGGGCAGTGCTTCTCCGGTCAGCGCGGCAGCGGTCTTTTCCACGGCAAGGGACTCGCCGGTGAGCGCGGCTTCTTCGATCCTGAGCTGCGCGGATTCAATGACCCGCATGTCCGCGGGCACGATCCTGCCCGCGTCGAGCACGGCAAGGTCCCCGGGAACGAGCTCCGAGGAGGCGATGGTCAGGTGTTCATTGTTGCGGATGACCACGGCAAGGGACGCGGCCATCTTCTTCAGCGCTTCCATGGCCTTTTCCGCGCGGTATTCCTGGGTAAACCCGAGCAGCGCGTTCAGCAGCAGGATCACGACGATCGCGGCCGTATCCGCCGGTTCGCCGATGATGCCGGAGATCACCGCAGCAACGATCAGGACAAGGATCATGAAGTCCTTGAACTGGTCGAGGAACATCGCCAGCCGCGTTCGCTTCTTTTTTTCCACGAGTTCGTTGGACCCGTACGTTTGAAGACGTCGCTGTGCCTCTTCCTCGTCCAGGCCGCGGAGCGACGTACCGAGGATGTGCATGAGTATTTCCGTGTTCTGCTGATACGGTTCCATGGGAGGTCAGAGATCCTTCTTGAAATTCATGTGCCGCGGTGCGTCGTCTGGGAAAAGTATAGCATAGGAAGGATGCGAACCGGAAGGGAAGCGCGCGGAACTAATGCAGCACGACCCGCACATCAAGCGCTGCCGCGCTTCGCGCGTAGACGCGCACCGGGTTGAGGTCGAGCTCCTTGATCTCGGGATGATCAGCCAGAAGGCGGCCGACGTTGGTGATGATCAGGTGCACGGCTTCCGCGTCCAGGGCGGGGCTGCCCCGGAACCCCTTCAGGAACAGGCCGGCCCGTGTCTGGGCGATCATATTGTTCAGTTCTTCGTGCGAGAGGGGCAGGATCCCGAAGACCGCGTCCTTGAGCGCCTCGACCCACACGCCGCCGAGCCCGAAGGACACGCATGGCCCGAACTGCTGGTCGCGGAGCCCGCCGATCAGAAGCTCCAGGCCCTGCGGCATCATCTTTTCAATGAGGAACGACCGGATGAGGGCGTTGGGCGCGCGCGAGGCGACCATGTTCTTCATCGTGGTTACGGACGCGGCGAGGCCCGCTTCGGTGGTGATGTTCAGCATCACGGCGCCGGCCTCGGTCTTGTGCAGGATGTCCGGGGAAACAGCCTTGAGCACGACCGGAAATCCCAGGGCAACGCCCGCGGCAACAATGGCCGTCTGATCGTGCGGATCCACGAGAACGTGTCTCGGCACGATGATGCCGAAGGCCCGGACCAGGTCCTTGGCCTCGTGCTCGAACAGCGCCTTGCGGCCTTCGTTGATCGCTGTCTGTATGATATCAGATGAGGTCTTCATAGCATTCTCTGCATAAAGTAAAAGCTAAGGCGAACTGCTGTCTCGCGCAAAGACGCAAAGGCGCAAAGAAAAACAACCTGACATTAAGGTAGATGCACAAACGGATGTCGTAATTTGTATCAAGTTGTTGATGTTTCTTTTTAGAAATAAATCAAACCTTGCGTTTACCTTTAACTTAGCGGCTTTGCGTCTTTGCGCGAAAATAGAATTTGTCCTGGTGTTGATCCCTATTCCGGACCTGCTCCCTTGCAGGTCGCCTTCCGCAGCGCGGACAGCGCCCGCACCGCGCGCTCCGGCGAGGGATAGACCGGGATGCCGAGCTTCAGAAGCGCGTGCATGGCGTCCTGCGTATAGCCCAGGCCCTGGAGAATGCAGCAGGTGACGGGCTTCTTCGCCTCGTGGCACGCGCGGGCGATCCGCTCCGTGGCCTCCTCGGTCACGGTGGTCGAGCCCATGAGTACGATCACGACCGCAGCATCGTAATGCGGCAGGGCCTGCGTCAGCGCGGTGTAGTAGTCCTCGTTCCTGCCGCTGCCGGTGATATCGATGGGGTTGTTCCTGACAAAGAACGGGGGGAACGCTTGTCCCAATGTCTCCCTGACCTGATCCGGAACGCGCGGCATGGTGAACCCCTCCAGGTGGGCCTGGTCCGCTGCAGCCACTGCCATGCCGCCGCCGTTCGTTACCACGAGCAGGCGGCTGCCCACGCACGGATAGTCCATGAGCGCGACCGCTTTTGCAGCGTCGATCATGTGGTCGAAGCCCATGGCCTCGACCGCGCCGGCCTGGCGGATGGCTGCCTGGTACAGGCCGTACGTGCCGGCAAGCGTCGCGGTATGCGATGCGACGGCCGCAGCGCCGGTCTCGAACTTGCCGGCCTTCCAGACCACCAGCGGTTTTCTTGCGGCAAAGGACTTCGCGGCCGCCAGGAACTTATTCCCGTCTGCAACTGATTCGATGTACATCGCGACCGCGCCGGTCTGGGGGTCGTCCGTAAAATAGTCGAGCGCATCAGCTTCGTCCACGTCCAGCCGGTTCCCGTAGTTCATTGCCTTGGCAATGCCCATGCCGTCGCGTGCGAGGGCCTCCATCAGGATAACGGTTATTGCTCCGCTCTGGGAGATGATGGACAAGCGGCCGGCATCGGGCCGCGAGACCCGCTCCCGCGACACGAAGAAGCTGTCGAGCCCGTTGTCCGTGTTGTACACGCCGAGGGCATTCGGTCCGATCACCCGGATGTTATACTGTTTTGCTTTTTCCAGGATGCGCTGCTGCAAGGCTTTGCCTTCAACACCCGCTTCGGAATAACCGGAGCTGATGATGATGACCCGACGGATGCCCTTTACGTTCACCGCGTCCAACTCCTGTTCAACGAGCGGAGCGGGAAGCGCGATGATGGCAAGGTCTATTTGATCGGGAACCGCCTGGATGGACGGATAGCACCGGTGGCCGAGCAGGGTCTCATGTTTCGGGTTCACGGGATAGACCGCGCCCTTGAAGTGGGACAGGTTTTCGAGGATCGCGGTGCCGGGTTTCGTGGGTTTGTCCGTTGCGCCGATCAGGGCTACGGTCCGGGGATAGAAAAAATCGTGGAGGTCGTGCAGCATGATTAAAAATAGCATACCCGCAGGCCGGAGTAAAGGTCATTTCTTGCTTCCCCATCGCTGCAGCGGGAAGATCGGCAGGGTTCCCGCATAGCGTTCCGGCCGCCAGCCATAAGAAAAAAATATTTGACTTTGCCCGACCGCGCCTTGTATAGTGTCCATCCATAAACGGCTCTCCGGCAGCGGGTCGGGGGCCTCCAAGATCATTTTACGAAGGAGCAGGGAGAGTATGAAGCTTGAAGATGTTGCGAACAAGAACAACAGTATTACGAAAAAGAACTGCTGGGAGCACAAGAATTGCGGCCGATACCCCGGAGGGCCGAGGGCGGCGGAGCTTGGTGTCTGTCCGGTGACCACGCACGAAGAGCTGCACGGCGCGCACGGCGGCAACAACGCAGGAAGGGCCTGCTGGGTGATCGCGGGTTCGCTCTGCGGCGGCAAGATCCAGGGGACCTACGCGCAGAAGCTGACGAACTGCTGGCGCTGCGACTTCTTCAACAACGTCAAGAAGGAAGAGGACCCGACGGCCCACGGTTTTTCCGCAACGCGGCTCGGGATGGAAAAGGTCATCGAGAAATTAAAATAAGAGCGTCTGTTTTCGGCAGGCCTCTCCGCACTACGGGGACATTTCACGTCATGCATGCTGAGAGCGCCTGCTCCTGCTTATTTTGAAACGAAGGGCGTTTTGCTCTAACCAAGCGTTGTTTGCTGCACAGTCCTCTCTCTGGTGTGCGCCGCCGTATTTCAACTCCTTCGACGTCTGTTCCGGTCCGCGGCTGCCTCCCTGCAGACATACCCTGTTTTTTTTACTTTATCTTTGGAAAGATGTGCGGTATCCTTTTGCCACTGACGGCATCCCTGTGTCCGGGGATCGCCGCAAACGGCACCACAACGCTGCCGTACGGGGGAAGCTCGCTTATGAACAGGCTCCTTGCACTTTCCATTCGAACGCAACTGCTGCTGATCGTTCTTATCGCGGCGCTTCCTGCCGCAGGCATCATCATCTACTCCGGTTTTGACCAGCGCGCACGCGCGGTCCAGGATGCCAGGGCGCAGACGCAGAAACTCGCCGCGATCATCGCTTCCGAACAGCGCACCCGCACCGCTTCCGCCGAGCAGCTTCTGAAGATATTAGCGCAGCTGCCCGAGGTAAAGAAACGTCAGTCTTCCCGGGTGGAACCCATTCTGAAAGACCTTCTCAAACTGCACACCAGGTATTCGAACATCTTCATCACTGACCGTTCAGGCACGGCCTGGGTTTCAGCCCTGCCCGGCAAGAACGTCAACATAGCGGACCGGCGGCATTTCAAGAACGCGATCGCGTCAGGACAGCTGTCCTCAGGGGAGTATATGGTCAGCAGGTTTACGAACAAATTCGTTCTGGCCCTTTCCTATCCCTATCGTGATGACAGCGGGGCCATTGCAGGGGTCATTGTTCTCGGGTTCGACCTTGATTATTACAAACACCTGATCGGCAACTCGGACGAGGAAGACAAAAAAGGGTATCTCCTGCTTGACCACAAAGGCGTGATCCTTGCCCGGCCGGTGGCTCCAGAACTTTTCGTCGGGAAGCAATACGACGAAGTGCAATTCAGGAAGATGGAGCAGGGGCCTGACGAAGACACGGGGCTTCATGGAAAAGGCCTGGACGGCAGGCAACGCTTCTTCGCCTACAGCAAGCTGCGCCTGGAGGGTGAACAGAAGCCCTACATGTATATCCGGGCGTCCATCCCCGTTGACTCGGCGCTGGCCCAGGCAAACAGGCATCTTCTTGCGAACCTGGGGCTGCTCACGCTCTTTTTCTGCATAACATTGCTGCTCGCCTGGTTCATCGGCAAGCGGTCGATCGCTGACCGCGTTGCGCTGCTCGAGGCGGCATCGCACCGGATGGCAGACGGCGACCTGCAGGTCAGGATCTCCGATCAGATGCAGGGCGGAGAGCTCGCGAGCCTTGGCCGGACCTTCAATTCGATGGCGGGCCAGCTTCAGGAACGGGAGCACGAGAAGAACAAACTCATCGACGAGCTGCAAAAAGCCCTTGTTGAGATCAAGACGCTTCACGGCATCCTGCCTATCTGCGCGTCCTGCAAAAAGATCAGGAACGACGAGGGGCTCTGGACGCAGCTGGAAAGCTATATTATGCAGCACACGGACGCCGAGTTCAGCCATGGCATCTGCTCCGATTGCGCCAAGAAAATATACCCCACCTATTATCCCGGGGATGAGGAGAACAGGAAGTAGGCGCATGGGCATGGCCCTGTTCGTGCTGTTTTCTGTCCTTGCTGCCTTGTCCTTCCCTATGATGCAGGTCATAGCATTGCAGAGGGAAAAGCGGTAGATTACCGCCATGAAGATCGACCGAAGATATCTCCGCGTCCTCCGTTACAGCGTCCAGCTCGCCTTTCTTCTGATAACGCTCGCTATCGGCCATCAGTTCTACCAGTTCGTACAACATTTCGAGACCGCAGGCCGGCCTTTTGTGCAGCGGCCTCCGTCCGTGGACGCGTTCCTCCCCATCGGCGGGCTCATGGCCTTCAAGTTCTTCGTGCTGAGCGGGATCGTCGAACCCGTGCATCCGTCGGGCTTTATCATGTTCGCGGCCATTCTCGGCGTGTCACTGGCCGTGAAAAAGGGGTTCTGCGGCTGGATCTGCCCCATCGGAACGCTGTCGCAGTATATCTGGATGGCGGGGGAGCGGGTCTTCGGCAGGAACTTCCGCATCACCGGTTTCACGGACATCTCGCTCCGGTCGATCAAGTACGTGCTGCTCGGGGTGTTCCTGTTCCTGATCGGCATCGCCATGCCCACGAGCATGATGGCCCTGTTCTTTATCCAGGACTACTACAAGATCGTCGACGTGCGCATGATGAAGTTCTTTACCGAGATGACGATGCTCACGATGTGGGTCCTGATCGTGCTTGCGGGGCTTTCGCTTCTGTACAAGAACTTCTGGTGTAGGTATCTGTGCCCGTACGGCGCGCTCCTGGGCCTTCTCAGCCGCTTCAGCCCCGTCAAGGTCCGCAGGAACGAGGAGAAATGCATCCACTGCCATGCCTGTACCACGCACTGCCCCACGATGATCGATGTGGAGAACACGGCCGTGGTGAGGTCCGAAGAGTGTTTCGGGTGCATGACCTGCGTCAGCCGCTGCCCGTCCAAGGGAGCGCTCGAGCTTACGGTCAGTGCGGGGAAGAAGTCAACGATCGTGAGACCATGGCTATTCCCTGTGATGTTGATCGCTCTATTCTATCTGGTGATCGGCATCGGCATGGCTACGGACAACTGGCATTCAAGGATCCCGTACAAAGATTACCAGGAGCTGATACCGTCGGTGCAGAAGGATTATTTGAAGAAATAGTGCATCGACCACGAGCCCGGCATAGACCATTCCCTGCATCCCTGCTCCCGCCATTGGCTGCCTTGCAATTATCCGGCAATTGTTCTATCTTTACATAAGCTGTTGTTGATAGTGTGCATGAGATCCGACACTCTATTCCCTATGATCGAAATACAACTGCCTGACGGCGAGATAACGAGCATGACCGTGCCCTGGCTTTTTAAGCGGCTGCAGGCCGAAAAAAAGACCGGTACCGTCGTGTTCACGCTCGGCGCGGCAACGAAGAAGGTCCATTTTGCTGACGGCGATATCATTTTTGCGTCTTCCAGCCTGCCCGAGGACTGGCTGGGCGAATGGATGGTCCGTGCGGGAACCATAACCAGAGAGCAGTGCGACGCATCCTCGGCGCTTGTCCAGGAGACCGCGAAAAAACAGGGGACGATCCTGGTGGAGCAGGGGACCATCACCCCCAAAGAGCTGGTTGCGGGCGTCAGGTTCCAGGTAGCGCAGATCATCGTCAGCCTGTTCAACTGGCGCAGCGGCAGATACGCCTTCGACGACGGTCCGCTGTCCAACCACGACATTATTCCGCTCAAGATGAGCACGGGGAACCTGATCATCGAGGGCCTTCGCGGACTCGAATGGAATACGATACGCCGGTCCCTGCCTTCGCTCAAGATGGTCCTCCGTCCCGTGGACGATCCGTCGATGCTGTTTCAATGGGCGGATCTTGAGCAAGACCACATCGCGGTGTTCTCGCTGATCGACGGCGCGAAAAGCATCGAGGAGCTCTGCTCCTTGTCCGCGCTCGGGGACTTCAACACACTGAAAGCGGTCTACACCCTGCTGGCGCTCCGCATGGTCGAGAAGGGGGAGCTCAAGACCGAGGCGGAAATGAAGTTCGCGCGCGAGGCAGTGCGTCAAACCATTGCTGCGAAAGAAAAGGCGCCTGTTGAGCGGAAAACGGTAGCGGCGCTCACGCGGGAGGCGCTCCAGGAAGCCTTTGACCGCAGGGGGGACCGGAACTTCTACGAACTGCTCGGCATCGGACGGAATGCAGCAGCGCAGGAGGTCAAGCGCGCGTATTTTGAAATGGCCAAGCTCTACCATCCGGACATGCACTTCAGTCCTGAGATGAGCGACATGAAAAAACAGCTTGCAGCGCTGTTTGACGCGGTGCATGAAGCGTATGCCACGCTTGCTGATCAGGCGAAGCGCGACCGTTACGACCGCGAGCTGGCCAAAGGCACGGCCGCGCACCAGGGAACGCAGCACGAGCGACCGGTGCAGCCGGATACCAAGCAGGCTGCCGCGATCCGGTCTGAAGAGGGGATGAAGCAGTTCAACCAGGGCAACTTCTGGGGTGCAGAGGAATCCTTTCTGCAGGCTGTTCACCTGGATCCCGAGAACGCGGAATACGTGTTTCAGCAGGGTCTCGCGCTTTCGCGCATGCCAAGGAGGGGCCATGATGCTGAGGACCATTTTCTTAAGGCGATCGCAATGGCCCCGTCGACTAGTGTCTATGTTCTCGAGCTTGGGAGCTTTTACGTGAAACTCGGGTTCAAAGCCAAGGCATTGGCTGTGTATCAGGACGCGTTAAAGCGGAACCCGGGTTCGGAGAAGATCAATGAAGCGATGCGGAAAGCCGGGGGTTAGGCTGTCCCCTGTGCATTGAAAAAGGCGGGAAGCTTATACCTTCCCGCCTTTGTTGTTCCATTCGTTCTCCAGCTAGCCCAGGTCCCCTGCCGCGAACGTGGTTTCGTCCCGGAACGTCTTGATCAAATAGACCGTTCTCATGAGCTCGGCGTCGTTCACATTCACCATGGCCGCGCTCAGGCCTGCGCCCGCGAGATAGGAGAGGTAGGCCGACGCTACAACGGATTTCAGGTTCTTCGGCAGGCCCGAGGTCACATTGGAGATCCAGACCGCGGTGTTCAGGGGCGGATCGACCATCTCGTTCAGGACCACGATGGCCTCATGCGCGTTCAGCAGGTGCTCCTGTCCCATGTTCTTGTTGATATGCACGACTGACGGGTCCGCGAAAATCCGCTCGTTCGGGATGTCGGCCGCGTTGGCCTTCTCGATCAGATCCTCGATGATCATGAGCTTGGCTTCGAGCGTCGTGGGCACCGTGCCTTTGAGCGCCCTGATGATGAGGCTCGACCTGGTCTCCCGCACCAGCGCAAGGATCTCATCGGCATTCTTCTCGTCCGCGGACAGATAATTGATGATCGGCGGTTCGGTGCAGAGCGGGACCGCTTTTTTGAGGGCCTTGACGTTCCGCGAATCCAGGCAGAGCGGGATCCCGCCGCCGTGCTGCACTGCGTCGGTTGCGAAGGCGAGGGCCTCCTCATCTCCGACGCCGTCCGTCGAGACCTGGACGTTCAGGAGGTCCGCGCCTTTTGCCGCGAGCTCCCTGGCCATGGCCTCGATGGCCTTCTTGTCCTTTTTCTTGACTGCTTCCATGTACGCTTTGTTCCTGACACTGAGATTATCCGCTATGACGAGCATGCGATCCTCCTCCTCGAGATTGATATAATGTATGCAGGGCTGTGTGTAATTTAGTATAGCATAAGTCAATGCTCGGCAGGCAGACGATCCTGCTGCTGATCCGCTTGATTAATGGATGGCGATTCGCTATAGTGCTGGTATGCAGATCGAGAAACTGGGCCTTGAACATAAAGACCTCCTCGCTCCAAAGCTCCGCAGCATCCGTTCCACGCTGTCGGAGTATTCCTTCCCCAATCTCTACCTGTTCCGCAGGAGCCACGACTATGAAGTGGTCCTTGACCAGGCCCTGTTCGTCAGGGGCCGGTCCTACGACGGCCGCACCTTTCTCATGCCGACGACCGATGTCCGCTCGCTTGAAATCGCAGCGCTGAAAACGCTCATGCGGTCGGTCGATTTTCTGTTCCCGATCCCCGAGGAGTGGCTGTCCGCATTCAGTCCTGATGAGTTCGAGTTCTCCTTCGTTGAAGGCGACGCCGATTATGTGTATACCGTGGAGAAGATGGGCACCTATAAAGGCAGGAATCTGCACAAAAAGCGGAACCTGCTGAAGCAGTTCCTCGAGCTGTACCCTCATGACGCGAAGCCGCTCACGAACGATCGGCTCGATGAAGCGCGGGCCGTCCTTACCGATTGGCTGGCGACCTCGACGATGAAAGCGGAGGACACGGATTACGGACCTTGCCTCGAGGCCCTCGACCGGTACGAAGAGCTCGTCTTGTGCGGCGGCATCTATTACGCGGACAATGAGCCCGCGGGGTTCGTGCTCGGCGAGGAGCTGAACGACGATACCTTTGTGCTGCATTTCGCCAAAGCGCGGACGAAGTTCAAAGGGGTCTACCAGTATATGTTCAACAACTTCGCCAAGATCCTGCCCCCGAAATATTGCTACCTGAACCTGGAACAGGACCTTGATAAGGAGAACCTGCGCGTGTTCAAGTCTTCGTATGTTCCGGATAAGATGCTCAGAAAAGCGCGGGTGAGGTTGAAGAGCTGACGTTCTGATCAGCGGTTGATAATTAAATTGGAATAAGCCTGAGCAAAAACATAAAAGCGAACACGAATTTCACGAATGAGACGAATGTCACGAAGAAAGGATATATCAGTGCTCTTATTCGTGTAATTCGCTCCATTCGGACCATTCGTGTTTAACTTTAAAAAGTATTTAGCCACTGATGACATCGTCTGAATGATTTCCTCTATGACCACATCATCTGTCCGCGCATGTTCGGTCTTTGCCCTCCTTCTGGTCCTCTGGTGCGCGGCATTTGCGCGGAACCGCGTATGGCAGAACGAGATCGGCCTCTGGGAAGACACGGTCAAGAAGAGCCCCTCGAACTCAAGAGCGCTCGGCAGCCTTGGCCGTGCGTGCGCTTCTGAAGGCCTGGTCGACCGGGCGCGGTCTCTTTTTGACCGCGCTGTTGAGGTTGATGCTGGAAATCCGCTTGCATACAATAACCGGGGAAATTTTCTGTATGGTCTCGGTGAACTGGAGCCGGCGCTGAACGACTATGCCCGGGCCATTGCGTTGGACCCATTCTACGCGACTGCGTACTATAACCGCGGCATTGTGCATGCTGCGCTGAAGCGGTACAGCAGGGCGTACGAGGACTACACAACCGCGGTGCTGCTGGACCCGTTGAACAGCAGGGCTTATATGAACCTTGCAAATCTCCTTGATGAAGCCGGTCAGCCGGACAGGGCGCTTGAGAACTATGGCCGGGCCATTGCGCTTGATCCCGCAGCCGCAGACATTTACTACAATCGCAGCGTGACGTACGCAAAAACGGGACGATCCGAACAGGCGCGCTCCGATCTTCGCAAAGCCTGTGAGCTGGGAAATATGAACGCGTGCAGATCATTGAAAGGAAGCGCATTGCCGCATAATTAGTCACAGCGGACCGTATTGTCAAGAGGCGCACTGTTCCCGCGGTTATCATTCCCCTGGTACAAAACAAGCGATCTTCAGGTATACTTTCGACATGAGCAAGGTCGGATTCATCTACGACGATGTGTTCCTGCTTCACCAGCCGCCTGACTGGCACCCGGATTCCGGGGACCGGATCATGGCGATCAACGACATTCTGAAGTCCTCGGGCCTCTGGCCGAAGCTTCTCATCCGGAAACCCCGCAGGGCATCGTTCGACGACCTCAGCCGCGTGCATACGCGCGAGTACATCGAGAAGATCCGGCATGCCGGGGCATGCGAACTCGATCCGGACACCTATCTGTCGGAGGGCAGCCTCGAGGCCGCGCTCCATGCCGCGGGTGCGGTCGTTGAGGCGGTGGAGCAATGCAAACAGGGCGAGATCGACGGCGCTTTTTGCCTGGTCCGTCCCCCGGGACATCATGCAGAGGCCGACCAGGGCATGGGGTTCTGCATATTCAATAATGTTGCTGTTGGCGCGCGGTACGCAACAGCCAATGGCTACAATAAAGTTTTCATTATCGACTTTGATGCCCATCACGGGAACGGCACGCAGCACATCTTCGAGGAGGACGACCGGGTCTTCTATTTCAGCACGCACCAGCATCCGTATTATCCCGAGACCGGGAAGGACATGGAGCGCGGCACGGGCAAGGGCCTGGGTTTCACATACAATGTTCCGATCCTGGCCGGCTCCGGCAACAAGGAGTATCTCACCGTGTATCAGGACATCCTCCCGGGCCTCATCCAGCGGTTCTCGCCGGACCTCATTCTCGTGTCCGCGGGCTTCGACATCCGGGTGGAAGACCCGCACGCTAATATCCGGGTCACCCAGGACGGCATCCGCGCGATCGTCCAGAGCATTCTCGCGAGTTCAGTTGTTCCGAAGGTCTTCGTGCTCGAAGGAGGGTACGATCTTCCCTCGCTCAGCGATTCGGTGAAGGTCACGATCGAGGAAATGCTCAGGCCGTAGTTGTTCCTGATGCATATGGCTTGGACTGAGATGAATTCATAAGAATTCAGGTTTGCCACATAAGTCACAAAAAAACACAAAGGTAACTCAATAGCAGTTCTAACAGGCTGTTGAAAAAGACATCGTAACATCAAAACGCACCATAAAGGGTGCGGCTACCAATCATAAAATCAATGCGTTACGATTTGGTAGCCGCAGGCTTTAGCCTGCGTAATGAGTTTTTCAACAGCCTGCTAAGGTTTCTTTGTGCATTCTGTGCATTTTGTGGCTAAATAAGTCTTTTGCGAATTTACCAAAGAAGGGACCATGAGAAAACTGCTGCTGATCGCATGTTCGCTGTTGCTGCTGACCGGGTGCTTCGGCGCAATTACGGTCCATCCGAAACCGCCGGTCCATGAGCGGGTGTTCTCGTACACGTTCGAGAATATCCAGCGCTCGGGGATCGGCGAGCCCATGGTGTACAGGGTCGACGGCTGGGCGTCCGAAGGGTTCATCGCGATCGTGCCCTATCAGCCCGAGCCTGAGGAGCGGGGGGAGCTCCGCTTTGCCCGCATCGAGACGGGTTCCGAGTGGGCAGTGATCGGCAGGACCGTGCAGGGCGACCTTGTCTGTAGAAATGAGCGCTATCCGCGGCCGGTTATTGGAGAAGAGATGGTTCCCTGGAACTTCTGCCTGATGGTGACTGAGCTTGGCGAGCCCTACGGCTACTCACCGTGCAGCGATAGCGTGGCCTATATCGCCACCTGGCAGAAAAAGCCTTATAATTTTTTAAAGCGTACGGACAAGGTGTTCGGCCGGGGATCGCTGCGTCAGGAGTTCGTTTACACCGGCAAGCTGAAGGACCGGATCATGCTGACGTACCGGGAATACGAGGACAACCTGATGCAGCCGTCGTTCACGCAGAACCTCGTGTACGACCTGTCCCGATCTCCGATGATCGGCCTGCGCGGCATGCATATGGAAGTGCTGGAGGCCAACCCTGCCTACATCCGGTTCATCGTAAAAACCCCGTTCAATTAGCACGTCACCCGTCCAGGTTGTCCAGCCGAATTCCCTGCGCACAATTCCCGCTCCGGGCTGAAATAGCAGTTGACACGTTGCCTCATTACAGTGTACAAAAGAGCCTATATTTTCACAGGAGGTCGCAAGAGCATTCTATGGCAGAACCGAACAAGATCATCTATTCCATGGTCGGCGTGGGCAAGTTCCATGACAAAAAGCCGGTGCTGAAGGACATTTATCTGTCCTACTTTTACGGCGCAAAGATCGGCGTCCTGGGCCTGAACGGCTCGGGCAAGAGCTCGCTCCTCAAGATCATGGCGGGCGTGGACAAGGAGTTCGTGGGCGAGGCAGTGCTCTCCGCTGGGTACAGCGTGGGCTTCCTCGAACAGGAGCCGAAGCTCGATCCGGACAAGACCGTGCGGCAGTGCGTGGAAGAGGGTGTACAGGCGACGGTGGACCTGCTCGCGGAATACAACAAGATCAACGAAAGCTTCGCCAATCCCATGTCGGACGACGAGATGCAGAAGCTCATCGAGCGGCAGGGCGCGGTGCAGGAGAAGCTCGACCACGCCAATGCGTGGGAGCTCGACAGCATGCTCGAGATGGCCATGGACGCGCTCCGCTGCCCTGCGGGCGACACCGTGGTGAATGTCCTGTCCGGCGGCGAGAAGCGGCGCGTGGCGCTCTGCAGGCTGCTGCTTCAGAAGCCCGACATCCTGCTGCTCGACGAACCCACGAACCATCTTGATGCGGAGTCCGTTGCCTGGCTTGAGCACCACCTCCAGCGCTACGAGGGCACGGTGATCGCCGTGACCCATGACCGCTACTTCCTCGACAACGTCGCAGGCTGGATCCTTGAGCTCGACCGGGGACAGGGCATCCCGTGGAAGGGCAACTATTCCTCCTGGCTCGAACAGAAGGGCACGAGGCTGAAGCAGGAGGAGAAGACCGAGTCCGACCGCCAGAAGACGCTGGCGCGCGAGCTTGAGTGGATCAGGATGTCGCCCAAGGGCAGACACGCCAAGTCCAAGGCGCGCATCAGCTCGTACGAAGAGATGCTCCGTCAGCAGACCGAGGCGCGCGGCAAGGAACTGGAGATCTACATTCCGCCGGGTCCCCGGCTCGGCAAGGTCGTGATCGAGGCAGACAACGTGACCAAGGCCTACGGCGACAACATCCTTGTCGAAGGCATGAGCTTCATGCTCCCGCCGGGCGGCATCGTGGGCGTCATCGGCCCCAACGGCGCGGGCAAGACCACGCTCTTCCGCATGATCACGGGCCAGGACAAGCCGGACAAAGGCACGATCAAGGTCGGCGAGACCGTAAAGCTCGGGTATGTGGACCAGAACCGCGACGTGCTCGACCCGAACAAGACCATCTGGGAAGTGATCACCGGCGGGCAGGAACAAGTCCAGCTCGGCAAGCTTCTGATGAACTCCCGGGCCTACGTGTCGCGGTTCAACTTCGGCGGCACGGACCAGCAGAAGAAGGTCGGCGTGCTGTCGGGCGGGGAACGGAACCGGGTGCATCTTGCGCGTATATTAAAGGAAGAGGCGAACGTGCTGCTCCTGGATGAGCCCACGAACGACATCGACGTGAACACCATGCGGGCGCTCGAAGAAGGCCTCGAGAATTTCGCGGGCTGCGCCGTGGTCATCTCCCACGACCGCTGGTTCCTGGATAGGATCGCGACGCACATCCTCGCGTTCGAGGGAGACAGCAAGGTGGCGTTCTTTGACGGCAACTTCACGGAGTACGAGGAAGACCGGAAGAAGCGGCTCGGCGCCGAGGCGGACCAGCCGCATAGGATCAAGTATAGGCATTTGACGCGGTAATAAGGACAACAGGGGCAAGGGTCAAGTAGCAAGTAGCAAGGTTAATAACTGACCCATTGTTTTATCCGTGTTCATCTGTGTTCATCTGTGGTTACAAAGGGGGAGTCATGTCAGAGTTCAAGAACGTTACCGTGGTGAAAAAAGCCAACGTCTATTTCGACGGCAAGGTCGTGAGCAGGACCGTATTGTTCCCGGACGGATCGAAGAAGACCCTCGGCATCATGCAGCCGGGAGAGTTCGAATTCTCGACCAACGATAAGGAGCTCATGGAGATCATGGCGGGCGAACTGGATGTCATGTTGCCCGGAGCAAAGGCATGGAAGCCTGTCAAGGGCGGGGAAGCTTTTGAGGTTCCGGCGAATTCCAAGTTCACCATGAAGGTGAAGACGCTGTCTGATTACTGCTGCTCGTTCATTAAGGGGTAGGAGTGCTATTAACCTAAAAGCATTTATTACCGCAGAGGACGCAGAGGAAGGCAATTTCTTTTATAAAGAAATAATCTGCTTATGAGTAGATTGGAATATAGTAGGAAGATCATAAAAAAGTACTTAATATGTTGAATTTTGAATGTCGTAGAGAATTCCTCTGCGTGATTCCCTAAGTGGCCGCTTTTCTTTTGAAGGCTACTGCGGTGAAAACTTTTTGTAATATTTTATTAATAAGGAGGCAATATGAATAAAAGTTTAGGAGTGGTGGTGCTGGTACTGGCGCTCGCGATCATGGGTTGTCAGCAGGAAGAAAAGCAGCAGAAGATGAATTACACGGCCGCGCCGATGCCGTCCGCGATGCCGACGCAGATGCAGGTCGGCCAGCTGGAGGCGGCCGCTAAGGCGGCCCCGAAAAATCCGCAAGCATGGATATCCCTCGGCGATTCGCTCATGGATTCGCAGCGGTTCAGCGATGCGATCGAGGCATACAAGAAGGGGTTGGCGCTCGATCCGAAGAACGTGAACGCCCGCGTCGATCTGGGGACCTGCTACCGGGGCATTGGCAAGTTTACCCAGGCGGTTGATGAATATCAGAAGGCGCTCAAGACCGATCCGAACCATCCGAACGGCCACCGCAACCTCGGCGTGGTGCTGGCGTACGACCTGCACGATACGGCTGGGGGATTGAAGGAGTTCCAGAAGTACCTTGAGCTTGCGCCGAATGCGCCGGATGCCAATGGCGTGCGGCAGGCGGTGCAGGAGTTGGGTTCGATGAAGCCGGTTGGGAAGTAGGCGGGGAATTTAATAATGCAAACACGAACCCTCAGGGAGTATCCCTGAGGGTTTTTTTGTGCGTATCAGCAGGTAAAGCGCATACCCTTAAAATACCCCATCTTGCCCTATCGAAGTTCTTGCGTTTTTCTATAAATTACCCTATTCTGAATTTGTCACAACATTCGACAATTCATTAGTTGCTCAAACTCTAAACCATGTCCCAGGGCCGCGAAGATATCGTGCCTGAAAATATCGACAACATGTTTGAACAGGCTGGTTGGGTTAGCGGACAGCGGCGCGACAGGTGGGAGTAACATCTCAAGAATTAAGGATGACCCGAGAGCGCTTGGAATATAGTTCTCAATAACTCTATGACTTCAAATTTCTCGCTTAGTATCATCTGCATATGCTGGACGATGGCGCTACTCGTAGCCTGTACGCACCAGGAAGCTCCTATTGTAAAGCGCAAGGAGCCTGCGATATCAATCGGAAAAAGCGTTGAGAAGAGCACTGACGCTGCGGTTCCTGCGCCGGGCTTGCAGGTTGCTCAGGAAGGGCCTCCGGACCCGTTGGCATTGCTCGAGCAGGCATTAGAAAGCAGCCGCCAGGACATGGCCGTGGATCTGATAACGCGGGGCGTCGGCACACCTCCAATCGGAAAAGACGGCAATCCGCTCTTCCTCTACGCATTGAAGCACAACCAGTCGCAGGTTGTCCGGGCCTTTCTTGCGAGCGATATGGACCCGAACATCAGGGGAAGCAACGAAAGCACACTGCTGGGGTATTGCCTCGAAGATGGGCAGCTAGAAATTGCCTCGCAATTGATCGCGAAAGGAGCGGATGTCAATGCCGAAGGCGGGGACGGGTACACGCCGCTGACCCTGGCATCCGTGTACTGCCACAAGAACATCGCTCAGACGCTGATCGCGAAAGGGGCGAACATAAACCAGAACAGCGATTATGGATTGAACCCCCTGAAAGAAGCGATATCGTCGGACTGTAAAGAGGTCGCTTTCCTGCTGATCGATAAAGGCGCTGACGTGAATTATAGCGATGCGGTCCGCTTTACGCCGCTCTGGATGGCCGCGGACAAAGGGCACGCCGATATAGCGGAGCGCCTCATCGCAAAAGGCGCGAAGCTTGATGTCCCGGACACGAACGGGCAGACCGCCCTGAACCGCGCCGTGATCGTCGGGCATTACGACGTCGCCCGGCTCCTGGTATCGCGCGGCGCTGATGTGAATGCTGCCGACAATTTCGGCGATACGCCGTTCATGCATGCGCTGAAAATGGGCCGGGAAGATCTGGCTGGGAGCATGCTGGCAAAGGGTGCGAATATCAATCAACGATCCACGTCCGGATACACTCCGCTTTATTACGCGTTGTCGCACAATCTGAAAAATATCGCCGGGCTCCTGATCGCAAAAGGTGCCGATGTAAAGTCAAAGGCGGAAGATGGGACGACAATGCTCATGCTTGCCGCGTCAAAAGGGTACAGCTATATCTGCGAGAGGTTGATCGCCAAAGGGGTGGAGCTCAATGCCCGCGACAAAAGCGGGACCACCGCGCTCGGCTATGCTACGCTCTACAGCTGCAAAGACACGGCGAACCTGTTGCGAGCGAAAGGCGCTCTGCCGTAAGCGGTCAAGTAGCGGATGGTTGGACCTTTTGCTCAACAAAAAAAATTAAGAAGGGAAAATTAAGAATTAAGAAGTAGATCCTTTTCTTGCCTCTTAATTCTTTTCCTAATTTTTCCTTCATAATTCATAATTATGATTTACGCATGCCCGGAGGTTCTCTATGAACAGAGTACGGTACGGAATTACTGCAGCAGTCTGCGCGGCCCTGCTTGCTGCGCCCGCGGCCTCTGCCGCAGCGCCAACGATCTGCGCGACCGAGCCGTTGATGAAGAACGTGCGGTCACTGGAGAGATTCCTTGTCGAGCGAAAAGGGGTCAATCTTCTCGGTGCTGATTCCACGAGCTCTCTCTGGTTCAAGGAGGATAAGACTGCTAATCCCAGTCTCGCGATGGCGCGGAAATGTGATCAGCCGGCCCGTCTGACCTTCGCTGGGAATTCAGCAGCGGGAACCTGCGCCATGGTAGGGGGAATGGAAGGGGAGTCGCAGGGCGAGGAGATGAGCTTTGAGCTGACGGTAACGGCGGCAAGTCCCCGGTATATGATCGCGCGTATGACAATGGGATTTCGCACAGACGAGGGAATCTACTTCTACGATGCGGCCAACACGCAATGGGAGGTGCTCTGGAAAGCAGGAGGGCCTATCTCCGCTGTCGACCTGATAGAGGTGATACCGGGAGCAAAGAGCCGGGAGCTCTTCGAAGCGGTCAAGGAGCGTCTTCTCAGGCCTGAATCCGGAGGTGCCTGCCGCAACGTCTTTGAAGGCCCGCAGGCAAAAGATGTCAGGACCGTGTCCGAGATCTTCTATTCGACGACCGCTGCCAAGGCCAACGCGGAGATGACTGCAGCGTTGCTTGCCGATATCATCGGTAAGGTTGTGGTCAAACCGTGGCCCGGGTCCTGGCAGTATGGCGTTGTGGTCGTGGTTGGGGATAAGGTCGGCGGGACGAAGTGAGCGCGCGATAGGTGGGAGTAACATCTCAATAATTAAGTCTGCCTCAAATGGTCCCCGCAGGTGTTCAGTAAGCACAACAATATTGTTGTTGAATGATTATGGATTTTATAGTAGAATTTTATGAAACGGAAACAGGGGTGTGCCCTGTGCGGGATTTTCTGGACGAGCTGAGAAACTCTGATCCGGATGACTTCGCCGCCGTGGTGGCCGGTCTCGCGAAACTGCGGAACCGACAATACCACCGGGAGCCGCTGTCCAAAGCGCTCGGAGACGGGTTGTTTGAACTGCGCCACGTGGGCAAACTCAACACTCGGGTGCTCTGGTTCTTTGTGAAGAACCGCAGGATCATTGCGGTGCATAGCATTCGAAATAAGGGCCGGGCCATACCGGACCGGGATCTGGCAACCGCAAGAGAACGGATGCGCGACTGGATGAAAAGGGTAGAAGGATGAAAAAAACGAATTTCGATAAATATCTCGATGATCAGCTGAAGGACCCGGGGTTTGCCGCCCGTTTCGAACGCGCCGGTGAGGCATGGGACGTGGCGCTTCAGATCGCGGCCCTTCGCACGCAGGCGGGACTTTCCCAGAAAGACCTGGCAAAGCTCCTGAAGGTTTCGCAGCAGCAGATCAGCCGCCTGGAATCGCCGGGCTATGAAGGACATTCGCTCAGCACTCTGCGCAAGGTCGCGAAGGTCCTGCATGCGCGCGTGCGCGTGACGTTCGAGCCGGAGAAGAAGGCGGCAGGCATGCGGGTGGCGGAAACGTCTGTGAAGTATGGCAGCGCCGGAAAGAGGAGCGTGAGGAAAATGTCCTGACCGTAGGGGAAGCGGTATTCGTGGGATCACCTATTCGAATAGAGGAGAAACACACAATGAAAGGTATAGTACAATTCGGAGAAGATGTTGTTGGTTATCCGATCCCTGTTCTCAATGAGCGGGAGATACGGGCGGCAGCAGGGCTGCTTTTTCTGGCCGTGTTCACGTCCTTTTGGTTCGCAGTCCTGAAGCAGAACTTTCTTCCCATAAAGTACGTTGTTTCACTCTTTCTCGCGGATTTCCTCGTTCGGGTCTTGGTGAATCCCCGTTACGCCCCCACCCTGATCATGGGGCGGCTGATCGTGAGGAACCAGGTCCCGGAATATGTGGGGGCCAAGCAGAAGAAATTCGCCTGGGTCATCGGCGTGGCCCTGGCATCCGTTATGTTCGTGCATCTCGTGCTGTTCAATGCCTACGGACCCATATCGGGCATTATCTGCCTCATTTGCATGATCTTTCTGTTTTTCGAATCAGCCTTCGGCATCTGCCTTGGATGCAAGGTGTATCCGATGATCTATAAAGAGAAGGCGCAGTTCTGCCCCGGTGAGGTCTGCGATCCGAAAGCACGGCAGGACATTCAAAAAACAACTATGTCCCAGATCTTGATCGTTCTCGGCTTTATCGGTGGTTTTGTTGTGCTGTCCGCACTTTTCCATGGCGCAATCAGCAAGCAACCCCATGAGCTGTTCGGGAGCAGCCAGTCCGTGCAAACGAAATAACAAGGAAGAGGAATGGGGAAAACATCGATCTGTAGGGGCGAACGGCCGTTCGCCCCTACAAAAACCGCAAACGAATAAGGGCGGGCAGATGGATGACATCGCGGCGATCAAACATCCCTGGAAAGCAGTATTTCTCACCGGGTTGTTTACGGGAGCAGGGCATCTCTACGCAGGGGCAAGATTACGCGGAATCTTTTTAATCGCATCTGCGATCATTCTTTCCCTCACGACTTTTGGGGGTATGATGGGTTTCCTCGCCTTGGATGCTCAGGCTGCGGCAAGGGCCTCCATGATTGTCAGTCTCGGTTCCTTGCTTCTTATCTCGGTGATTCATTTTGCTGCTCTCTTCGATGCCCACAAGGCGGCCCGGAAATTCAATAGCGATCACGGTCTGATTGTTGAAGCGACAGGACGGAAGAAAGCATGGCTGGCGATGTTCCTGTCCCTTTTTTTGTTTCCTGGAATTGGCCAGTTTTATAACGGGCAGGTGGTGAAGGGAATTGGGTTTGTTGTCGCTATTCTTTGCGTGTTTGCAGGGGAAGATATCTTTTATCAGTTATTTTTCCTGGCGTTGGCTCTGTACTTTTTCTCGATAAAGGACGCTTTTGATTCTGCTGAGAAACGCAATGGCTCATCGGAACGGTTCTTAAATCAAGGCAACGGCTTGTTGGTCTTTATTATGGTAATGTTGTTTTTGAAAACGATGCCTTATGGGCCTGTCATAAAGGAGAATTTCCTGAAGGCCTATAACATCCCGGCGAGCTCCATGGTCCCTACGCTCCAGATCGGCGATCACCTTCTGATCGACAAGAGACAAAAAGCAGTGGACGGTCTTCAGCGCGGAGATATCGTTGTTTTCCCTTATCCTGAGAATCCAGCGAAGAACTTCATTAAGCGGGCAATAGCATTCGGCGGTGACAAAGTGCAGTTCATAAACGGCGACCTCTATATAAATGACAATATCGTTCCAAAAAAACTTATTCAGACACGGCCGGATAATCTCCCAGGCAGGACTTCAAACATCATGGTTTACGAGGAACAACTTGGTGACAAAGCTCATAGAATCCAATACCTGAGGGATGATCTGGCAAACTTCAACCAGGGGCCGTGGATCGTACCGGACAACGAGGTTTTCGTTCTTGGCGACAACCGGGATAACAGCCAGGACAGCCGTGTATGGGGAGCGGTGCCGAGGAATACCATTGAGGGGAAAGCTTTGAAGCTTTATTGGTCATGGGACCGGGTGGATGCAAGGGTGAATTGGGAGAGAATAGGGCAAAGCATACTTTAGGCGGACTGTTAAGGTTTTTAAACCGCCGCGCAACACAACGGGCGCAACTACGTCCTCTTGGCGGTCCCGTAGTGCGAGTTCACTATGAAATATGACTTATCAACA
>Ga0315268_10001759_pt1 | contig 24852 bp, 18 predicted proteins | sample C1_top_MG_FD_204535 | JGI IMG/M metagenome (GOLD analysis project Ga0315268, IMG submission 204535) | Sediment microbial communities from Yellowstone Lake, YNP, Wyoming, USA - C1_top | ecosystem: Environmental > Aquatic > Freshwater > Lake > Sediment | place: USA: Wyoming | collected 2017-08-01
CGTTGGGATCAGTGGCCGCTTTGTATTCCTGCCAGTTGGTCGCACCATCACCATCCGCGTCGGCGCTGGCAGCGGAAAGGAGGTTGTGGATGGTGCCGAAGTAGCGCAACCGCCATGAATCCGGGATGCCATCACCCCAAGAAGAAGCGGAGCGATCGGAAAGCGTGATCAATCCCGTCAAAGTATGTTTGGGGAATGAAGCGATACCGTTGGGCGAACCGGACGCGTGGTCGAAGTGGATGGCGTAGGCCGAGCTGGCGGTCGCACTCGCTGGAAGCGTGACTGACAACGTGCCGAGGCTGGCATTGCCGCTCAAGCCGGCAATGGTGCTATCGAGCCACGCTGCAGAATAATTGGCGGCATTTTTTGAAGCCGGAATGGTGGGCATGCCCAAGCCGGCGGCCGGGCTAAACTGAACGGGTTGGGTCAGGTCGGGAGAGCCGTCCAAGGGTCTGACGGTGATGTTCAAACCCAAGACCCGAAGCGGGTAGTTCCCGAAAATGCTGGCATTGATCGGAATTTGAACGGTCTGGCCAGCGGAAACCACGGCATCTCCAGCCGTGAAAGAAACGGTCGAATCTTGATAAGTGGTCGCCCCGCTGACCGTCTTTGATGCGAGTTTGGAGTCGCCCGCGGCCAACAACATACTCGGCGTATTGCTGTTGAACGCCAGGTTGGGTGTCTCCACCGCCACGAATTGGTTGCTGTTCCAGAAACGCACGAACCATTTCAGGCTGGGATCCAATGAGCGGCGGAAGGTGACAAAGACGTCGCCCACGTCCAACTGGCCATCACCAAAGACAACGTCATTGATGGTCAGGCTGCTGCCGCCGAATATGTTGCTCAGACTGCCGTCTTCAACGAGTCCGTTCGTGTAAAAAGTGCTCTGAATGTAAATGCCCGCGCCGTTATTGGTGGCAAAGTTACCACACGAATCCATCGCCAGATAAAGGTCGGAATTTGCCGGTGGCATATCATCCCCCAAAATGGCCGATTGAAACACCTGCATGACGTCATCGTTCAACAGATTGCCGTTGCCGAAATCACCGGCGTTGAGCCAGCGGAACGGGGCGGCGTCGCCAACGAGGTATGATGTGTTTGTAACTGTGACAGCCGTATTGTTTGGCGGAGGTTGAATGTAAATATCGGACCCCGGCGCTCCAATGCCGTCGCTGGTGGCGGAAGGGCTGCCGAGTTGAATGTAATATTTGTCGCCGATGCTCGCATAAGTCGGGACTTGAAAGGAATAGGCCCCCACCACCACGACTCCGCCCGCTTTATCGAACAGGGTGTCGTGGGCGATGGAATAGCTGATCAAATCCTGAGCTTTCGTATCGAAGTCCAAGAGGTATACGCTATTTGACGTGACCGTGTATCTGTATCCCTGACGATACAACCAGCCAACACCGAGCAGATTGTTGTTTGTATTTACAAACAGAGAACTTCCAATCTGATTGGATACGGATGCCATCAAAAATGGCGGAATCGTCAGATACCATTGCCCGGAGTTGGGCGGATAGTGGTTGCCTACGTCGGGCAAAACCTGGGACATCAGCATGGAGAAGAAGTCTATGCCCGCGCCAGGCTGAATCGAAGGGCTGGTGAGACCGTTCGTGACGGCGGCATTAAATTGCAAACTATACATCTGGATTCCCGGCAAAACGTTCAAAGTGACCGGGGCATAAAAGAACTGTCCCGGCCGCGCCAAGAACTTGCTGCTCAGCTCGCCACTGGTTCGACCAAAGCCGATCGTATTGGCTGCGAAGTTCGTCGCCGAGAACATGAAGCTGACCACAGCGCTGGGTTGGTAGTTGTCATGAAATGCCCGGACCTTGAACAGGGTATTGGTTTGAATGGGGAACCCAACGCTCCAGACATTGGTCGGTGAGGCAACCATGCCCAAGTCACCGTTAGGCGCGTAGTTGGTGCTGGACGGATCGGAACCATCAAGGGTGTAATAAAGATGGGCGTTGGCGGTGATATCGCTGATGGTGAAATGTGCGGCATTGTTGCCGTTGATGACGGGATTGCCGGTTATGAAATGGAACGTCGCTGTAACAACGGCACTGTTGGGGCTGCCATCGCCTTTAGCTCCCATCGCCTTGATGATCAGGTATGGGGCCACCTGTGAAATTATGTAAGGCGATACTTGGCCGGGAAAGAGACCATCTTGATAATCCGACGGGACCGAAGCGGAGGCAAGAGTCGGGTCGGGAACGAGTGGCGTGGTGGTCGTACTCGTACCATAGGTATAGTATGTGCCGCTACCCGGGGTTCCTTTGATTACGATGGTTGCGTCATTGTAAAAGTCGTAGGACGAAACCGGGTGAAAGACCGACGTGTAAACAACCGGTGTGGACGTAGCTGGGAAGTCAACATAGCCGATTTGCGGGTCGGGCACCGGCGGCAGGGGCGGGGTGGCGATGACTTCAACCGAGTAGGGGCCTTCGCCACCGGCATTGGACGCTGAAACGACATAGTAATAGGTCGTTCCGTTGACGACGCTGGTGTCGGTGTAACTTGTGGCGGCGGTGGTGGCAATGATCGTGTAAGGTCCGCCGCTGGAAGGAGCGCGTCTTACGATGTAATTCGTTGCGCCGGCAACCGCTGACCAAGTCAACGTCACCTGCCCGTAGTTTGTGGTAACGGTCAAGATGGTGGGGGCAACTGGCGGCACCGCGACCGGAGACAAATTCGTGCTGCCCGTGGTCAGGCGGATGAGGTGGTAATAATCTTCAGTCGTATAAACGCCGGCATCCGTGACGATCACACCCGCCGGCAATCGCGCCTCGGCGTAGTTATCGCAAATCTGACACGTGGTTTCGCTCGAACAGCCGTTGCCATCCCACCATCCGGGGTAGGTGCCCGGACCGGTCACCCAATTATTGGAGCAGACGCCGTAGAGCACAGATACGGTGCCGAAGGGATCCACAACTTTGACGCGCTGGTTGCCGTAGTCGGTCACCACCAAATATCCGCCGTTTGCCGCCGCTATCCCGTAGGGTTGATTAAACTTGGCGAAGGCTTTGGTTCCTAAATGATCACCAGCCCCGTTGAAGCCAGTGCGGTTGGTATAAGTACCGGCATTGGGATTGACGATGAGAATGCCGTTGCGGCCCGAGTCGGAGACGGCGAGGATTCCGCCGCCCATCACGGTGATGCCCTGCAGCAACGCACCCACTTCCGTAATTGTGGCGACGATGGTATTCGCGCCGCTAGGAGTGATGCGCCTGACCTTGTTGTCTTCGACGGTCACGTAAATATTGGTGAGGTAGTCAATGGCGATAGCGTTGGCATTGATCAGCCCCACTGCGTTTGTGGCGATAGGATTGCCGTAGGCATCGAACTCCAGCACAGTCCCGTTGCTGCCGTTGCCGCGGTTAAGGACATAGAGGTTTGCAGCGGCGTCAACCGCGACACCGACTGGCTTGGAAATCAAACCGGCCGGCACGATGTCGTTCGGCAAGAATGTGATGGTCTGATTGCCAGCAAGATCAAGTTTGCGGATGGCGTTATTGTCCCGGTCTGCCACATAAAGAACAGGAAGGTTTTCGGGAGAACTGCCCAGAGCCAGGCCGATGGGGGTGTGGAATAATGCCAAGTTCTTAGTGTCGCCGTTCACATAGCCGTAGGAAGGGCCGCCCGATACAGTTTGAACCGCCGGCACTGCCATCAGCTTACCGGCGATCAGCAGCGATACCACGAGCACGGTGGCGCAGAGTCCGCCGCTGCGGCGCTGGTGCGCAACGACCGGCCACGGATGTTTGAAAAATTCAGTTTTCATAGAAATATATTGGCTGACATTTTCGTGTCAGGGGTTGCACGACGCATTACGGCTGGGACGGATATTTCGGCGCGGTTTTTGGTTTGCTCCAGTCGCGGGGCTTGCCGCTGTCCCAGGCGGACCATTCCTCGCTCGCGATGCCCTTCCCGTCGGATTGCAGGAAGGTCGAATGCGCCGGTTGAAAATCGGAGTCCTGAACAATGGTCGGGGTGATGAAGATGATGAGATTTTGCCGGTTGCGTTCCTTGGTGTCTTTGCGAAAGGCGTAGCCCAAGACCGGAATGTCGCCCAGGAGCGGAACTTTCACATTTCCGCTGGTGTTTTCGTCAGAAACCAGGCCGCCCATCACCAGCGTGTTTCCGCTGGGGATCAGCACGGCGGTTTCAATTTTGCGCGTGAAGAAAGAATCAACGTTATTGGGAACGCCGCCGACCGTGCTTTGAAATTTCGGGCCGAGGCGAAGGATGCTTTGCTGGACCTTCAGTTCAACAAAGTCGTTGGCCGTGATGCGGGGGGTGACATCGAGATTCACCGTCAGGTTCGAGTAATTGATCGAGGAACCGCCGGTTGTATTCACGGTGGACGCGCTCACGTTCACGATCGGGTACATGAGTCCGACTTCGATGGTAGATTTTTGATTATCCAGCGTTACGGTGCGGGGTTCGGAGATCACCTTGGTATCGGCGGAGTTGTTCAGGAACGAGAGCGCCACATTCAAGCCATCGGCATTCAAGAAAGCCGTGGCGGGGTGGAACCCTCTGAGGGTATTGAGACTGAGTCCGCCGTTGCCCAGCACGGTGTTCAGCGTGGTCTGCTGGCTGGAACCCGGGGTGGTGGTGATGGTTCTTCCGCCCGGGAGCGTGGTGGTGGTCGGCGTGCCGGGCATTGTGGTGGTGGTCGTGCCCCTGGTGATGCCATTGCCAAAGGTGATGTTCTGTTTGTCCAAAGTGCCGGTCCAATCAATGCCTTTGACTGTCTTGGGATTCACGGTGGTTTCAAGGATTTTCGCCTCGATGAGCACCTGCTTGGTGGGCGTATCGAGCTGCTTCAACAATTCTTCAACCCCGGCCAGTTCCTTCTCGGTGGCCACGATGACCAACTGGCTGGTGCGAATATCTGCGACCACTTTGCTGCGCTTGTCGGAGAGCGTGCTCTGGACACTGGCCAAAACATTGCTCGGACCGGCGTATTGGAGTTGGATGACCTTGGTGACCAGCGGGTCCGGCGCGGCGGGATCCTTGACGGTGATGCGCGCAACTTTCGTCTTGGGATCCTCGGCCAGTTGCAAATTGTAAGTCGTCAAAAGCGCCATGAGGGCCTGTTCGGCGGTGAGATTCTCCCAGCGCAGATTGATGTTTGGCTGCGGGGCCGCCTTGCCATCAGGCCCGGTCTGGCCGAACGCGACTTTCGGGTCGAGGATGTAATTGAGTCCCGCCTGGCGCGCCAGATTTTCGATAGCCGTCGTCAGTGCCACATCCTGAAACTGGATGAGCGGGATGACGGCGGAGCCTGACACGGTGGTGGCCGACGCAGTGGTGACGGTCGTGCTGGTGACGGTCGTGGTGGCGGGCGCAGTCGCAGCCGGTTCAGTCGCGGCCGGCGCATTGGTTGGCACAGCGGCGACCGGTTCGACGGTGTTCGGCGCGTTGGTGGCTGGCGCAGTCGCGGCCGGTTCGACGGTGGCCGGCGCGGTGGCGACCGACTCGGCAGCGGGCGGCGGGTTTGTGCTGGCCGATGTGTCGCCGGCAGCAGGGGTTTGGGCGCGCCCCAAACTGCAGGCGAGCAAGCCAATGAATATGGCGGTGGCGAGTTTTGTTTTCATTAGTTGGTTAGGTTTCAAGGTTCAAGCGATAGTTGTAAAGTCGTCATTCAAAGGCCAGTCAAATCCGCAATAACGATGCCAGCCCCACGCGCGCGTTCCGCGTTTGACGGAAACGACGCCGGTGTCCGGCTCTGAAATAATTCTGTCCTGCATTGACACAAATCGGTTGAGACTCATTGCGCGCGGCCATCCAACTTTCGGACGCGAGTGTCCGAAACCGCGCCGTTTTACTTTCGCCGGGGGAAGCGCAGTTCACGCCGGCCCCCGGCAACTTCGATGACCACAATTTCATCGGTTGGTTTGATGTCCACACAACGCACCCGGACCTTGCCGGCGGGCGTGAGGACTTCCTGCTCTTCGCCCACTTCAAACGTGGCGTTATTGATGGTTGCCAACGGACGGGACCCCGTTCCGAAAATGGCCTTGAGCGTCAGGTCTGCCACCACCGCAGCACCGGTAACATTCGTCCTAGCCGTCGTCACCGCGGCAAGCCGCGTGGAATTGGGGAAAAAGGGATCCCGAACGGCCTGCTTCGTGGAAGAAACGACAAACACGGACTGCGGGATTTCCAACACGACATTGGTGGAAACCGCCGCGGGTGGCGCGGGCGCTTTGGCCGGCGCGGCGGGTTGGGGCGCGGCGCGCATGACCGCCTGACCTAGCAGCGCCACAACAAGCAGCGGCGCCCGATGTCGGAAGAAATCAAAGCGCGGTTTCATAATCATGGACATGGAGTTGGCGGTCATCAGGGAGCGTTGGGTTTCACAAGAGCGATGATGTCCATGCTGAACGTGAGTTTTTCCTTTTCACCCGATCCGACACTGGGTGCCGGTTCAAGACTCAGGTTCGCCACGCGGATATGGGGGAACTGATTTTCGAAGTCGGCGATGAAACTGCCGAAATCATGGTAATAGGCCGTTCCGCCTACTCTGAGGGTTACTTGTTTGTACGGGAATTTCGGCAGCAGGTTCACGTCGCCCGGCGCGGTGGGCTGGCTGATCTGGGGGATTTCCACCTTGTAGGACAGCTTGAAGCGACGGAGCGCGTTGACCGCCCAGGAATAGATGTCGCCGGAAGCCATGGCCTCTTCCAATTCGGCTATCGTCTTGTTCTTCGTATTGAATTCGATCTCGATCTGGTCGGCACGCAGGATCGCGTTCTTCACCTGTTTGAGCCGCTTTTCCGCGACTTCCGTTTTCCCGGTAATTTCACGAAGTTTTCCGTACTGCCATTTGATCAGGCCAAATCCCAGCGCGCCCAGCACAATCACCGTCAGCACGGCAACCACGATGAGTTGGATGCGTTTTTCCTTGGGCAGTTTGCTGAAGTTCATCGGGTTTTCTCCGGGTAGCGGCATTCCAGCGAGAACGAAACGAAAGGCCGGCCATCGGGGAGGCTCTGCGGCGGGGAGAGCGCGGTCAACCGCACCTCGTTGGTCTTGCCCAAGGCGTTTTGAAAATAGGGATGGTTGGCGATTTTTTCCTTGAAGCGATTGACCTCGTCGCCGGGGTTGGGCGAGGAGTCTTTGGCTTCGAGGATGAGCGCAAGTTTTTCGGTCCAGGTGGCCGGTTTCCCCGGGAAGACGCGGCCAGACTCGGTGGTCTTCGTTTTAGTCGCTTCGGTGAACAGATAGTTTTGGTCCACCTTGAGCCGGAGCAACTGCACATTCTCGGTGGTTGTTTGTTGCACTGCGTTGAGCATGGTGCCGTTGAGGAAGCGGTTGGCGGCCAGTGTGTGAAGCGCCATCAGCTTCGCTTCGATTTCGCCGGATTTAGTCTGATAGTCCAGTACTTGTTGAAACTCGTTGCCGCTGCCGGCAATTTCCTTTTCCACTTTGTCGAGGGCGCCGCTGGCCATCAGCGTTCTGAATTGCAGCCAACCGGCCCACAGCAGCATCACCGAAACCAGCAACCCCGCCAACCAGAAGGCGCGCTTGACCGGGTCGCGGCGGCGCAACTCTTCGGCGGCCTGGGCTTCTGCCAGCAGATTGAGATGAATAAACATGGGTCGAACAATTCAGAAAGCGGTTAGCGCCGCACCTATGGCCGCGGTCAGTTGCGGCGCCACTTGTTCAATCTCCGCGGTTTGTTCCGGTTGCAACGCCATTTTCAAAAACGACGTCGGATTCCAAGTCTTGCACTCGACCATCATTTCGCTCTGAAGCGTTTGCAATATGAACTCGGATCGGGTCGAGGCGCCAGTGAGAAAGACCTGGGTAATAGTCCGGTCATGTTGGTGTTCGAAAAAGTCAATGGAAGCGCGCAGTTCCCGCCCCAGCGGCGAGAGCAGGGATTCCAACGCGGGCTGAACTTCATTGGCCATGCCCACCTTGATGCCTTCGGCTTCAGCGTAGCTGATGTTCATAGACTCGGCCAGGCCGCTGGTCAACCGGTCGCCGCCAATGGCCACCGTGCGGCTCAACAGCAATTCGCCTTCCGCCAGGATGCAGATGGACGAATGTTTGAACCCGATGTCCACCAAGGCCACTACTGCCCGGCCGAAAACCTCCGGCAAGGCGAGCTGGAAGGCATTGATCGGCCCAATGAGGCCGGGAAGGATATGGTCGGCCACCAAACCCGCGTTGCGGATCGCCGCCACCAAATCGTCAACCAACTGTTTCTTGGCGCCAGCGACAAGAATTTTTTGTTTTTGCGAACCGGCGGGAGGTTTTCCGGAATCGGCTGGTTTTGGCAGTTGCGCGGAGGGAATGATACAGCAATCAAAAACGTGATTGGAAAGGTCCTGTTGCAGGTAATTCCTCGAATTATTCTTCAGCACCAACCGCATGTCCTCCACCGGCATGCGCGGCATCTCCGCGTGACGGACGATGGATTCGTTGACACCCACCGCCAAAGTGACGAATTTCGTCCGGGCGTCCAGTGCTTGGTTCACAGCCTTGAGATGTTCGGTGAGCAGTTCGACCGAGAGGTTTTTTTCGTAGATCGGCGCGTCCAGCAGCGCGTAGCGGGTAAGGACATAACCGTCGCCGCGGCGCTGCAAATGCACTGCTTTGGTCGTGCGGCCACCGAGATCAATGGCCAGCATCTGGTCTCGCTTCTTCTTTGATCTGCTGTCAAAAAAAGGCAGGGCCATGCGCGTGTGTTATCCGGTTCGCAAATTGATTGCAAGCAGCATTTTGTTTCCCGCCCCACGCGGCATTCGCCGCGCGTGAGCGTCACTCAAATTTCATTTCATCGCGAACGCCTCCGGCCATAGCAGCACCCGAGCCATTTGATGCCTGTGTGAATATCCGAACTGTTTTTCCCCGCCAACCGCGCAGCCTTTGTCCGCCGCGTGGACACCGTGTCCCGGCCCTGTCCCTGAATTCCGCAGCGTGGGACAGGCCGGCGACGGATGCTGCACTTCGACCACACCCGGCGCGGGTCTTCCCCCGTCATCAACTCGCGCGCGGCGTTCTCTAAAATCTTGAGGAACGCATCGAGCAGCGGATTGCGCCGGCCCTGCCAGAGCACGCCAAACGTCACCGGCTCGAATCCCCCCAACGCCAGCCGCCGCACTTGCGGATGATATTTCGTGTTGGGCACGTCCACGGTCACGCCGATGCCGTAGCCGTTGGCCACGTAGGTTTGCACCATTTCGACGGTGCTCACTTCAATGCCGGCGAACCAGTCCACTTTCCGCTGCGCCAACCCTGCCTCGAACGCGCGGCGAATCGGCTGGTTGCTGGGCACGGTGATGAGCGTCTCCTCGATGCGGTCGCGCTGCCAGAGCTCTTCGGCGGATTTGAGTTTGCTGTTTTTTGGCACCAACAGAACTAACGGCATCTGAAACATCGGAATCGCGTTGATGCCCGCGGGTGGTTTTCCGCAGAGCAACCCGATGGACACGTCCACTTCCAATTGCTGCAACCAGGTGAGGACTTCCGGATGATAGCCTTCGCGCAAACTCACCTTGAGCTTCGGGAATTTCTTGCGTAATTCCTGCAACAGCCGCGGCAGATGATCGCGCACCATGATTTCCGACGCCGCGATGCGCAAGTGCTGCGACACGCCACCGCGCAACTTTTCTGCCATCGGCGTCAGATGGTCGAAAAATGGTTTGATGAAATCGTAGAGCTGCGCGCCCGGCGGCGTGAGGGAAAATGGCCGGCGCTGAAACAGTGTCACCCCGAGATCTTCCTCCAACTGGATAATCTGCCCGCTGATGGCCGGTTGCTGAATCCCGTAGGGCATGTTGCGCACGGCCTCCGCAATCCCGCCGTGTCGCGCCACGTAGTAGAACAATTCCAGGTGATGAATGTTCATGCGATTGATTCAGACGATGCCGCCGCCACTTTTATCAATTAACACTCCGCGAGCAAGAGCAGATAAAGTGTTCGCGCAATGAAAACTGAAGCAGCCCAAATTAATCTGCTGGTCGCGTGGATCGGCATCTTGCTCGGCTTTGTCTCCGGCATAGTGGTGGGTCTGTTCTTCCATCGCGAGAACTGGCTCGGCGGTTACGCGAGCTTCAAGCGTCGCATGTATCGCCTCGGTCACATTTCCTTCTTCGGTCTCGGCGCGGTGAATTTGTTTTTCTGGCTCACGGTAAAAACCCTTTCGGCGTCAGGTCCGCTGCTTGCCTTGGCATCGTGGACGTTTGTCGTGGGCGCGATCACGATGCCCGTGTGCTCGGTGGTCATGGCGCACTTCCCGAAGGCGCACATGATTTTCGCCGTGCCGGTGGTCAGCCTCGTCGCCGGCGGTATTTTGACTTTGATGGAGGTAATACAATTATGAACACAAGAAAACGCATCGGATTCATCGCCATGAGCGGTGTGCGCGCACACAACCCGGAACTTACCAAGCTCGGTCTCACGCTGCCCGGCTTCGTCGAACGCAACAAACAGATCGCGTCCCTGCCAAGTCTCGGCCTGCTTACTTTGGCCGGATTGACGCCGGAAAAATTCCACGTGGAATATCACGAGATTGCCGACCTGAAAACGCTTCCCGATTTGCCCGACCATTTCGACCTCGTCGCCATCAGCACCTTCACGGCGCAATTCTACGAAGCCTGCCAGGTCGCGGATTTTTATCGCGCCAAGGGAATCCCCGTCGTGATGGGCGGCATCACGGCATCATCTTTGCCGGAGCAAAGCCGCGAGCACTGCACGAGCGTGGGGCTCGGTGAAGGGGAACCGCTCTGGCCGGAGGTGCTGCGCGATTTTGAGAACGGCTCGTTGAAGCCGTTCTACGCGCAGTCACCTCCCGGCCAGTTCGATCTGGCCGATGCGCCCATGCCACGGTTCGACCTGCTCGACCCGGACAAATACAACCGCATCACTGTGCAAACTAGCCGCGGCTGTCCGCATCGTTGCGAGTTTTGCGCCAGTTCGATTTTGCTCACGCCGCGATACAAGGTGAAGCCCGTAGAAAAAGTCATCGCTGAAATTCACGAGATTAAGAAAATCTGGCCGCGCCCGTTCATTGAGTTTGCCGACGACAACAGCTTCGTCCACCGCGAGCATTACAAACGCCTGCTCCGCGAACTCGCGAAGGAGAATTTGCGCTGGTTCACCGAAGCCGACGTGCGCGTGGCCGAGGATGGCGAATTGCTCGGCCTCATGCGCGATTCCGGTTGCCAGCAAATCCTCATCGGCCTCGAAAGTCCGCGTCGCGCCAGCCTCGACGGCTTGGAGTTGAAAAATAATTGGAAAGCCCGCCAGCCGGATTACTACAAAGACGCCATTGCAAAGATTCAATCCTATGGCATCACCGTGAACGGTTGCTTTATCCTCGGCCTCGACGCCGACACACCGGAAGTCTTCGACGACGTGCTGGCGTTCGTCCGCGAATCCGGTCTCTACGAAGTGCAGGTCACGTTTCTCACGGCGTTTCCCGGCACACCGCTCTACGCCCGGCTAAAGCGCGAAGACCGCATCATCCGCGACCAAGCCTGGGAACTCTGCACCCTCTTCGACATCAATTTCACGCCGAAGAACATGAGCATCGCCGAACTGCAAGCCGGTTTCCTTGGCCTAGCGAAACAACTCTACTCCGCCGGGGAAACCCAGATGCGACGGCGTCAGTTTAAGCGGAGGCTCCGGACCTCGCCCAACTTCGGGCCGCGAGCCGCACGGCCTGAACAGTTACTCGCGGCTTGAACTGCGCACCCGGAGGGCTGTACAAGAACCAGCACGCATGAATACGAAACTCTTCGGAACATTGCTTCTCACCTTGGTGTTCGTTGGCTGCGCCACTGCTCCGCTGCTCAAAGGGCGCGCCGATTTGCTCGATTTCCTGGCCGATGGCAAAACCACGCGTGAGGAAGTTGCGCTCAAACTGGGCCAGCCTTCCGGCAAATTCGAGCGCGAGAACATCCTCACCTACCGGCTCGGATTCGAGCCAAAAAACAAGGGCTATTACGTCGTCGAACGCGAGGCGCATCCCGAAGGCTGGCCCACGTGGTTGCGCGCCAAATACAGCCTCGTGCTCGTGTTTGATGAGGCCGGCGTGCTGCGCAAGCATTCGCTGGTGGAGGTGAATTGAATGAAGCCGACGCTCCAGCGAACTGTGTGCGACGTGGTCCGGGGCGGGGCGAAGTTTCTCTGGCCGCTGGCGCTCGCCATGGCGCTGCTGGTCTGCACGCCTGGCTGCCTGATCCTCCCCACGCCGGAGTTCAACACCGGCAATGCCCGCGCCAACATCAACAAGAAGACGCCGAATCAATTCGAGTCTGGTAAAACCACCCGTGCGGAGGTGGTGATGGCCTTGGGCGAGCCGGATGCCGTATCACCGGACGAAAGCAAGCTCGCGTATCGCTCCGAGAAGGTCTGCGGGCTGTGGTTCGTCGGCGGGTACGGCTCTGCTGCGGGCGGGACGATCACCAAGGACCGTTGCCTGATTGCAGAGTTTGATCCACAAGGCGTGCTCGTGAAAGTGGAGCGATCCGCAACCTTGGTGGGCCCATCTCAGGCGGTTCGCGCCTTGTCGCAAGCAGCGCCGACGGACTCCGTTGCAAAGACCGATGCTTCGCTCCAGACAACCGTACGCCTGCAAAAACCAGCGCGGTGGCTGGCAGGCGTGGACGGTTACAAGCCGCGCGGCGCCGCATCAATGCTTGGCGAGGCAGGCCAGTTGCTCCTCACGGACGCGGAGTTGCAATTCATTTCCAACAGCCAGTTTGCTAACGCCCCACCGGCACTCACGCTGGCTTACGTGACGATGGTCGAGGTTCGTGTGGACAAATACGTTTTTGGGAGGCGGTTGGTCGTTCGGTGCCACGGCGACGAAGTGCATTCGTTCGATGTTCTCGGTCCGAGAGCCATGGCGACTGACAAACAAGCGCTTCTCGCGGTCGCCGGGTTTCTTCAGGCCCAGGTGAAGCACTGAGGACGGCGGAGGAGCTTAAAACCGGTAGTAAACCATTAACCCGTGCAGATTCAGTCCCGGGTTGTGTTTGCTGAAGCCCGCATTGGACATGTGCTGGTAGCGGTAGCCGACGCCGAAGTGGCGGCCGATTTCCCAGTTCAATCCCGCGTGCGTTGTGAACTGAAACGGAATTCCAAAATCCATCCCGTCAAACTTCGCCCGGCTGAGAATCGTGGGGCTGACACCGAACTCGAGGTTGACGGGGAAGCGATCACGGCGAACCACGAAATCGGGCCCCGCAGTGCCAATAAACGCCTCTTCGGTGCGGCCATGCAACGCACCCGCGGACAAATCGAGTCGGGTTTGCACATGCCAGCCGATGTCCGAGCCACAGCGCCAGGGCAGGTCGAACCCAGCGAAGAGCTCGGCCTGTTCGAAACTCTGGCTTTTGAGATTGGCGCTCGTCATTCCTCGCGCACCGGCGGTTGTCAGAGAAACGGTTTCCGCCTCGCTTCCGGGCACTAGCGCCAGACACGCGAGGCCCGCACTCAACCTGAAAATGAAACGCATCATAGATTTGCTCAGGGCAGACCCGGGCGAACCCGGCTTCTTCATTGGCCGCCACTGTTCCAGCCATCTGCCTCTGCACGTGATCATGCCAGCGTCGGCGCGAACGCCGCGAGTTTTTTTTGGCGCGGCTCCGCCGGGTGACGCCACTGCGGCGCGGGGGGCTGGCGATTCAGCGGGGAACGGCCATTGCCACCATCAATCGCGCGCGGTTTTTTTTCGATTACCGCGACGCGCCCCACTGCGACTATGATGCCGCGTGTGAATTCTGATCGAACCAAATTGTGCGGTCGCGCAGAAAGAGGCTTGTTTCTCGCAGGACGGGCGGGACAATGGTCACACGGCGATGTGCTGGCGGCGAAACATCCGTCGTCACCGGATCGGAGGCTCGCATGAAATACGCTGACATACAAAAGCTGCAAGATGCCGGACTTATCACCGGCGAGCAGCGCGACAAAATCATCGCGCACTTGCATCTGAAGGAGGACGGCGGCAACAGATTTCTTGCCATTGTCTGCTTTGCCATCGCTCTGTTGGTGCTGGCAGCGCCGGTGCGCGGCGCGGATGCGCCCGAGGATTATCTCACTGCCGAGCAGTTACGACAGGCCAAACAAATGGACACCGGCCGCGCGTTCACGCCGGAGCAGGTGAAGGCGGCGGAAGCGCGGTCGCAGGCAAACCCGAAAGACTTGGACGCGCGGCTTCGGTTGTTGGGTTATTACGACCCGTCACACAAGTCGTCGGTGGAGAAAAAGGAACTGTGGAAACATTTTGCGCCGCTCGTGCTGGGCATCATTGAGAACCATCCTGAATCCGACCTTGCCGGAGAAACGGGTGCGATGCTTCTCGCACGATTTGACGAGCTACCGGATTCAGGCGACTGGGAAAAGGGCGCGGCCTTGTGGGACAAGTTGATGGCCGCCAATCCCACCAATGCCCAAATCGTTGGGCAGGCGGCGGCCTATCGGTCGTGGAATAGGTTTCGCCCGCGGACCGAGACCCTGTCGCTTTTCGAGAAAGCCTGCCAGCTTGACCCGAAAAATTCCAAGTGGCCCCGGTTGCTCGGGAAAATGTATTCGGAGCAGGCCGGCTTAGAGCGGTCCCCGGAACTGGCCGGCAAGGCGCTGGCCATGCTCGAACGGGCAGACACTTTGGCGGGCACTCCGCTGACGGTTGAAGATGATGCTGCGCTCGCCATGGCGGCCGGTCAGGCGGAGCAATGGGCCAAAGTCTTTCAATACGGCACCAATGCGATTGTCCGCCTCAATTCGGCCAGGCGCGATTGGAACTACGGCAACCTGGTTCACGACGTCAATGCAATGCTCTGCCTCGCCGCGCTGCATGGCGGCGACAAGAAACTGGCTGGCGAATATTTGCTTTGCGCCGGCCGTTCGCCCGGTTCGCCGCAGCTCAATTCGTTCGGGCCGGACTTTTCCTATGCCCGAAAATTGTTGCGGGCGGGCGAAACCAACGTCGTTTTACAATACCTCGACCTCGTCGGCAATTTTTGGGGCAACACCAACCGTCCGCAGCGATATGTCGGCGATGACTTCGACCTTAAAAAGGCCCGCCTGCTGGAAAAATACCGTCAGGACATCCGCGCCGGAAAAATCCCCGCCGAAGGCCGGTGGAGGCAATGACGAATTTGGTTCACACCTTGAGCGCAAACTAAAATGAAACACGCCGACATCCAGAAAATCCACGAGGCCGGACTCATCACGGATGAGCAACGGCAGAAGATCATCACGCACTTCGGATTGAAGGAGGAGGGCAGTCCGTTCTTTGCCATCATTTCATTCATCGGCGCTGCGCTGGCCATTGCGGGAATCGCGCTGCTCATCTCCGCCAACTGGGAGGATATCCCGCGCGGTGTGAAGATCACCGTTGGGTTGGCGCTGATGCTGGGCGCACATGCCGGTGGCTATTGGTTGCGCGAAGTCCGTGGCGATTACCGGAAGACCGGCGAGGCGCTGCATTTCATCGGTTCAGGCCTGTTCCTCGCCAACATCGCGCTTATCGGGCAGGTGTATCATCTGGTCTCACGTCCGCCCAACGCGATCCTGCTCTGGCTGGTGGGCATCGCCGCGCTGCCGTGGCTGCTGCGGTCGAAAGCGCAACACCTGCTCGTTTTGCTGGCGTTTGGAATCTGGTTCGGTTTCGAGATCAACCAGGAGGACAGCCTGGTTCGCTTGCACGACCAATACCAGGTGCTGGCTTATTCGTTACTGGGTTTGGTTTACGTTGGATTCGGTTATGCGTTGCGGCGGGGCGCCTTCGCGTCGTTCGCCAAAGTGACGGAGCGGTTGGGCCTGGTCACATTCCTGGTCTTCGCGTATCCGCTCACCTGGCAGGGCTTCCTGAGAGATTACAACCAAGCGGTGACCCACTCTTATTGGATTCTACCGGTGCTGGCGGTACTGGCGGCGACGCTTGTGGCGCTGGGAGCCAAGACGCTGGAACTGGACCGGCAATGGCGTTGGACGTGGGGGCTGACGCTGGCAATTGCGGCGGGCCTTCTGGTCGCGGCGCTCTATGCGCCGCATGAAAGGATCTGGGGTTGGCATCAAGGGTTCACGCCGGTCAACGCGTTCGCCGCGCTGGCGTTGTTCGTCTTCTGCCTGCTGCAAATCCAGGTGGGCTTGCAGGAGCGCTCGGCGTTTCTCGTGAACCTCGGCGTCGTCTTCATCGCCCTGGACATCATCGCGGCGTATGTCGGCTTGTTCGGCACGATGGCGCGAACCGGGCTGATGTTCGTCGTGTCCGGCGTGTTCCTGATTGGGTTTGGCGTTTACCTGGAAAAGAAGCGCCGCGCGCTGATGAAGCAAATCAAATCGCCGCCGGAAGGATTGCGTCCTGAAGCGACAAAAATTTGAACCGGTCGCCAAAACAAACAAACCAACGAACGAAAGGAGAATTATGAATCGCCAACTATGGTTGATAATTGTGTGCAGCACACTGCTTGCTGCCGTCATCGGTATTACCGCGGGCTGCGGCAAGGGCAAGGAGACCCCGGTCGGAACCGGCGTAGCGCCGGCCGCTGACCAACTCACGACCGACGCTGGCCCCGCCGGTCACTGGGAAGCCGACATTACCGGGGACGGCCTGCAGCGGACGCGGGTGACGCTCGACCTGGCGAAGAACGCAAAATCGGAATGGATCGCCAGCATGGGCCTTCCCTCCGAAAACAGAACCGGCCTGGTCGTGAAGGATGTGGTAGTAAACGGCAAGTCCGTGAAGTTTCTTGCCTTGGAACTCATGTCAACTCCATTCGACCTGACCCTGGGCCCGGACGGGACCATGAAGGGGACGATCTCCCGCCCAGGCTCGCCGCCAGTCGAATTCAAGCGCACGGGCGATGCGAACGTGGAACTGATCCCAGCTAGTCCAGCGGTGTCGAAGGCCTTGGAAGGAGATTGGGAAGGCTCGCTCCCGATGCCCAACGGCGCGTTCCGGATGGTATTCCATTTCAAGAACCAACCGGACAAGACGGTCATGACAACCTTCGACACTCCCACCGCCACTAACCTGCCGCTCAATGACGTGAAACAGACCGGCCAGAAGGTGGAGTTCGGGATGAGAATCGCTCACGGCGCCTTTCAGGGAACCCTGAACCAGGAAGACACCGAACTAACTGGGCAGTTTACCCACGAGGCAAACAGCACGCCGCTGACACTGCGGAAGAAATAGGCAGTTGAAACTCGCGCCTTGGGTTCGCAAGAGGATACCGGCGGACCGGCGGTGCTTGGACAATGCCTTGAAGGATTACGATGAAACTTAAATTTCTCATCCTCGTGCTCGCGCTGCAAAGCGCCTGGGTGCTTTACACCGTGGCCGTTCAGGAGCGCGCGCTGTCGGGCGGCAAAGTCATCCTGCTGGAAACCGAGCGGGTGGACCCGCGCGATTTGCTGCGCGGTGATTACCTGATCCTGAACTACAAGATCAGCAACGTGCCGACGAACCTGTTTTCGCCACCGGTCAACCGGGATTTGCCGGTGGGCACGAAAGTTTATGTCGCGCTCGAATCGCGCGGCGATTTCTTTGCCCTTGCCAAGGCGAGCACGAATCAGTTCGAGCTGTCGGGCAACCAGGTGTTGTTGAAAGCCAACAGGTCAGGCTGGGGGTGGAATGCCACCAATACGGTTCACGTCGAATACGGACTTGAACGTTACTACGTGAGCGAAGGCACCGGCAACCCACGCGGGAAGTTAACCGTGCAAGCCGTCGTGCCCGCCTCCGGCCGCGCCAGCATCAAGCAGGTTTTCCTGGACGGCAAACCTTACGTCGAAGCGATGAAAGTGACGGCCCCGTAAAGGTTCCGGTGTGAGCGAACTCGCGGTCCCTCCTCGGCGCACTGATTGCGGCGACGCGTGAATTGCAACGCTTCATTTTCAAGCACGCCGCCGAATGCGAACTGTTCCAGAAACGGGGAGTGAAGGTTCGCAAACCGGATCAAACCGCTGGGTGAACCGCCTGGCGCAGCAATCCCGCCACAAGTTTTTTCATTTCACCTTTGAACGGCATTGATTTGTCCGGTCGCCTATGACAGCCAACGAAAACTTCAGCGTCCGACCCAAATCAAACTCTCCTTAAAAAATTTATGGCAACCACCCCTGACATTGGGGAAGATTGACGCATGGACGACACAGTCGTTATTACTCGCCCGATTGCATCGGTGGAAGAGGTCCAACAGGGCTGGCACGAATTGAAATTGCGGATCGGACAGCTCGAAGCCGAACGCGCCGCGCTCGAACACGACAACAAGACGCTGCGTTCCCTCCTGGAGCGCGTCGTCGAGCATCGGCAGAAATCCCACTCCGAACTCGTGCTCCTGCTTTCCAACCTGGTGAGCAAACTGCCCATCAACGATGTCGGCGTCATCGTCTCCAGACTGGTCGAACATAACGCGCACGTTGGCGAAGTCTGCGCGCTGCTGGCCAAGGGCAAGGCCGACACGACCCTGCCGCAACCGATGGTGCTGCGCGCGCTCGACCAGACGAAGCGCGACCTGGCGGCGGCAGTGAAACCGGCGGTCGGGGAATTGATCAAGTTGGACCCGCCGCTGGAGAAGGAAATGCTCGAAGCGCTCGTCAAGGACCCGGAGTCTTCCTTTTCGGCGAAGGTCGTCCGCGCCGCCCGCTGTTTCGTCAAAGGGCAATTGCCGAAGGACCGGATCGTCCGGGATTTCGGCGAGCTGGCGCTGGTCTTTTTCAACGACATGACCACCGATCCCCGGCGGAATCCGCGTCCCAAGCCGGAAGAGATCGTGCTCGCCTTCAAAAATGAATTTGAGGAGTTGCTCAAGCAAGATTCCACGCTCCCTCCGGAGAAACAGCAGGAATTGCAGGCGTTGCACCAGCGCGTTCAACGCAGCAAGGGACAGACGGAGACGGCGCGCGCCCAGCGCATCGCCTTCGCGAAGCTGTCGTTCATCCTCGAACTGCTGCACTATTACGGACATCAAAACACCGAAGCCCCGGAGGGCATTTTCGCCCAACGCCTGCCGGCTTTGATCGAACAGTTGGTAATCGCCGGCCCTCAGGAAAACCTCGATGAAAAACTGATTGCCCAGGCGGAAGCGTTGATGGCGCACGTCATCAGCCCGGACAACCGGTTGATGGTCGTGAACAACGTCGGCAAAGCCGGTGGACTGGCCAAGACGTTGAAATTCGTGCTCCGCCTTCGCATCGAAAAAATCTCCGACCAAAATCAAGCGTTGCTCAACGAAATCATCCCGGCGTTCGTGCGGCATCTTATTCCGACGGAGAACCCGCCATCGCCGCAAAGCTTGACCGCCGTGTTGCGGCTGATTCCGATGGAGATGCAGCGACTGGTCGCGCTGACCATCAAAGCTTCCGACCGGCTGCGCAAGCCGGCCGCCGAAGCCTTGGTCAAGGCGCTTGGCGCAGAGTTGGGTTTGACCGGGCTTGAAGAAACGGTGAAAGCAGCGGCCGCCTTGCCGCCTGAAATGGAGCGAGAGAAAGCGTGGGACGAAGTCAAGGAACTCATCACGCTCCGCCGCGAACCTGCCGCCATTGCCACCGCGATTCGCAACCGGCTGCATGCCCGGTATGACCCCGACGAAGTCAAGCAAAGCTGGCTCACGCTCTGCGAGGCGGACGTGATGACGTTCATCCGGACGTTTTGCCAGTTGCCATATCTGGCCGACGGCAGCACCGATTCGGTGGCGCGCGCGGTGATGGAATCGTATGTGACGCGGCTAATGCACGAGAAATACGCGGCCACGTACAAGAAAGTCGTCAACAGCTTGAAGAACATGTTTCACGCCAACGCGCACAGCCCCACGCTGGGCAACTTCATGTCCTTGGTGAAATGGGTTGATGCCGACGCGGCAAAGAAACTGAGTGCGGACATCGGGATGCCGGCGACGGTGTAGGACATCGCGCTGGCTGTAGCGTCGCCCTGTGAGAGCCGAATCGGGATCGAACCCTCACCCAACCGAGACGGAGATTGACCGCTATGCTTAATTGCCAGATGTTTGCCACAGGTATGAAGCGACTTCTTCTACTCATTGCGCTGACTTGCGCTCTGGCAGTTCAGCTCAACGCGCAAACCACAAACCCCATTCCGGGACTCTCCGGCATCGTCAACTTGCCCGACCGGAAATGCGCGTTATTGGAAGCCAGGGATGCACGCCTGCATAGCTACCTCCGACATTTGATTATGTCGGAGGGTGAGCGCTCACTTGAAGTTGAAGTTCTTCATATCAATCCCGAACGAGGGACTGTGGAGTTGCGGGTGGCGGGGAGCAACACCGTCATCGCACTCGGCAGCGAGACAAACGCCACGACTGCCGACACGCCTGCCATCGCGCTGGAGAAGGCAAACTTCAATTCCGTTCTCGACCTGTATGCCGAGTTTTCCGGGCGCACCGCGCTTCAGTTTCCGTCGCTCCCAGCTTCCACGTTCACTCTGCGTGCACCGGCGGCGAACCGGGCCGAAGCCGCGAAAGTGCTAGAACAGGCGATGGCTGATAGAGACGTTGTTACGATTCCCCACGGTGAGAAGTTCGTGCTCATAGTGCCGAAGGCCCAGGCCACATTCGCTGGCGAACATTTAGCCGAGAATAAATTGGCGGTTCCAGGTGAAAACCAAACTCTTCCGCCCGGCTTCGTCAACATGATCGGTGCCGACCTCTCGCAGGTGCTTCCGATTTATGCTGACTTGGTCGGACGCAAGCTCGAGCGAAACGATTCTTTGCGTTTGCTAGTAGTTCCTATTGCCTTCAGGAATCAGACTTCTCTGACCAAGGCCGAGGTTGTCCATGCGATGGATGTGCTGCTGAGATGGCGAGGCATAGCGGTCGTTCCCGAGGGAGACGACCTTATCAAACCAGTTCTTGTTTCGCCGAAATGAGTCGAAAGGTCGGCGACGTATCCGATTTCGAGTGCTCACGCTGTGCGGAAGTCATACAGGCTTCCTCAAATTCGTGGACTCACGGGCGCGAGCGGAATGCTCCATCTGTGGTTGAATTCAAGAACACTTAGCCACAACCTTTCCAGAATTCATGGAAGAACAAATTTTAAGATTGCTGGGCCGGCAGGATTATGTGCCGGCCAATGTGCCGGAACTGCTCCGGCATTTGCGGCTGTCGCCGAATCGCCAGCAGGAATTGCAGCGGGCGCTGCGCGGGCTGGAACAATCGGGGCGTATCGCCCGGACGAAAGGCAACCGCTACATCCAATCGCGCGAGGCCGACCTGATCCCCGGTCGGATTCAAATCAATCGCCAGGGCAAAGGGTTTTTGCACCCGGACGATGCGGGGTTGAAGGAGATCATGATTCCCGAGAACGCCACGTCCACCGCGCTGCACGGGGATCGTGTGCTCGTGCGACGCGACATCAAAGCGAAGGGCTTGCGGCCGGAGCGGATCGAGCAGGAGACGGGAACGGTGATTCGCATTCTGGAACGGAAGCGGACGCAAATCGTCGGCACCTTGCAACAGGGCCGCCAGTTTCTTTATGTGATTCCCGATGACCCGCGGATGCCGCACGACATTTATGTGCCGCCGCCGCGCGACGTGGGCCGGCCCGCGAACATGGGCGACAAGGTCGTGGTCGAGTTGGCGGAATGGGAATCGCGCCACACCAATCCGGAGGGTGAAATCATCGAGGTGCTCGGTCCGCCGGATGCGGAGGGCGTGGACATGTTGTCGGTGCTGCGCCAATACCAACTGCCGTTGCACTTTCCGAAAAATGTTTTGCACGAGGCGCGCGCCATCGGGACGAATGTGGCGCCGAACGATCTGGCGGGCCGCGAAGATTGCCGGCGGCACGCGGTCGTCACCATTGACCCGGACGACGCGAAGGATTTCGATGACGCGATTTGTTTGCAGCGGATTTCGCAGGACCAGTGGAAGCTCTGGGTCCACATCGCGGACGTTTCGCATTACGTGAAACCCGGCAGTGCGCTCGACGTGGAGGCGCGCCAGCGCGGCAATTCAACCTACCTGGTGGACCGCGTGATTCCGATGCTGCCGGAGGCGTTGAGCAATGAGTTGTGCTCGTTGAAACCCAACGTGGATCGCCTGACGAAGTGCGTGGAGTTTCTGGTATCGAACGAGGGTCGCGTGTTGAGCACCAAATTTTATCCGGCGGTGATTCATTCGCAACGGCGTTTCACCTACAAGGAAGTGCTGGCGATTTTGCAGCGGCCACCGAACGATCCCATCGAGCGGATGCTACACGACGCCCACGAACTGGCGCAGAAGATCCGGCGGGCGCGCTTCAAGGCCGGTTCGCTCGAACTGGATTTTCCGGAAATGAAAATCCGCCTGGACGAGCAGGGCCGCATCGCGCGCATCGAGCGGGTGGAGAACGACGTTTCGCATCAGTTGATCGAGGAGTACATGTTGCTGGCCAACGAGGCGGTGGCGACGCGATTGATGAGCCAGAACTTGAAGGCGATTTACCGCGTGCATGAAGAGCCGGACGAACGGCGCTTGCAGGAGTATCGCGAAGAAGTGCTGAGCCATCACGTGCCGTGCGGGAATCTGACCAAGCGGACGGAAGTCCAGAAGCTGTTGCAGAAACTCGGCACGCTCGCCATCGGTGCGGCGCTGAAGATTGGCTTTCTCCGCTCGCTCATGCGCGCGCGGTACGCGGTCGAGCCGCTCGGCCATTACGGTCTGGCCAAGGCCAAATACGCGCACTTCACGTCGCCGATCCGCCGGTATGCCGACCTGGTGGTGCATCGCGCGCTGTTCCAAAAGAGCCACGGCCCGACCCATTCGCTCAAGGAAACCGCCGAGCACATTTCCGATACGGAACGCAATTCCGCCGACGCCGAACGCGACAGCAAGGATGTGAAGTTGTATGCGTTCCTGAAGGCACAGCTTCAATCGCCCAAGCCGACGCCGTATCCGGCGCTGGTGATTGACGTGCGCAATTTCGGTTTCTTCGTGGATGTGCCGGGCCTCGCGATGAGCGGGTTGGTCCATTTGTCCAGTATCGAGGACGATTTCTATGTGTTCGACGAAGCGCGCGGCCAGTTGACCGGACGGCGAAATCGGCGGGTGATCCGGCTCGGCGACAAATTGCAGGTGCAGGTGGCCAAGGTGGACAGCTTCAAGAAGCAGGTGGATTTCCGGCTGGCCCGGGACGGAAGAATTGAACCGCCCCGTCCGGCCAGAGGACGTGAACCCGACCAGAAACGACAGTGGACTCCCGACTCGCGACCACGCCGGGATTTTGGCCGACCCAAGCGGAGACGGTGAGGTGGGTGCGTCCTCGCCAATTCGCGTCTCGACTCTGCGCCTCTTGCGTTCTCTGGGTTCTTTTGCGGCGAGTTTAATCCGTCCCGCCGGCGGGATCGGTGTTTGTCCGTGGTTAAAGTCCGTTACGTTCTTTGCGCCTTTTCGTGGCCAAAGCAATTTGCGGGCATTGCGGCTTTCGATGTCACCGCCAAGTTTTTCAATTCCCATTCCGGCGGGCGAGCGGTTAGCTTTGCCACGGATGACAGCCATCGAACACGCAAGCGGCCGATCTCAATCGAACATTGCGGTGCAAATTATGTCTGACGTGCTCATCCTGAAATAATGCGTTTTGGCAAAGTCATGAAAACTTTCTTCCGCCTCTTGCTCCAAGTTTTGTTCCGCTTCCGGGCTTACGACCTGGCCGCGCTGAAAACGCCCGGCCCGGTGCTTTTGATTCCGAATCACCTCTCCTGGCTTGACTGGCTGTTTCTCTGGGTCTGTCTGGATGACGATTGGAAGTTCGTCACTTCGAGCGTCGCGGCGCAGAGGAGTTGGGTGCATCGGAAAGTGATGATCAACCGCTACACCTTGTCCATTGACACCAATTCGCCTTACGTGGTGAAGCGCATGGCGGAGTTTCTCAAAGGCGGCGGGCGACTCGTGCTCTTTGCCGAAGGCCGCCTGTCGCGCACGGGCAGCTTGATGAAACTTTTCGACGGCACCGGATTTCTAATTTTCAAAACGAAGGCGAAAGTCATCACGGCTTACCTGCGCGGTGCGGGACGCCTGCCGTATTCCCCCAATCCTGGCTGGAAACAATGTTTTCCCAAAGTGACCGCACATTTCAACGCCGCGCTGGCCGCACCCGAGTTGGGGGACATCAGCACCCACCGCGCGCGAGCGCTGCTGACCAACTGGCTGCGCGACCAGATGGTGCGTCATCAGTTCGAGGTTGAGATGGCTTTTGGCCCGCGGAACATCCTGGCGGCGGTGGCCGAGACGGCCCGCCAACGTCCCGGCCACATCATCCTCGAAGACGCGACCCGGCAAGTGTTGACCTATCGGAAGCTGATGGTGGGGGCGGATTTGCTGGCGGACGCTTTGAGCGGCGAAGTTACAGGTGGCGAGCGGGTCGGCCTGTTATTGCCCAATGTCAACGCCACCCCGGTTGTCATCCTCGCCTTGTGGCGGCTGGCCAAAGTGCCCGCGATGCTAAACTTCTCCTCGGGCACGACCACCATGTTGGCGTGCGCGGAACTCGCCGGGCTGAAACTTGTCGTCACCTCGCGGGCGTTCCTGAAACGCGCCAGGATCAATCTGGACGATTTTGCAAAGGCAGGCATCCGCCTGATCTATCTCGAAGACGTGCGTGCCGGCATCACCGGCTCGCGGAAATTCCTCACACTGCTCCGGCATGGGTTCAATCCACGTGCCGCAATTCAATGTCTGCAATCGGCCGATGACACCGCCGTCATTGTCTTCACCAGCGGCTCGGAAGGCGTGCCCAAGGGGGTTGAACTGACGCACGGAAACATCCTCGCCAACATCCGCCAGATGCTGGCCGTCAGCGATTTTACCGATTGCGACCGCCTCTTCAATTGCCTGCCGCTCTTCCACAGCTTCGGTCTCACGGCGGGGGCGTTCCTGCCATTGGTGC
>Ga0315268_10001760_pt1 | contig 24850 bp, 23 predicted proteins | sample C1_top_MG_FD_204535 | JGI IMG/M metagenome (GOLD analysis project Ga0315268, IMG submission 204535) | Sediment microbial communities from Yellowstone Lake, YNP, Wyoming, USA - C1_top | ecosystem: Environmental > Aquatic > Freshwater > Lake > Sediment | place: USA: Wyoming | collected 2017-08-01
CTTGTATTTTCCATTCCTGGTGAATCCTGATAATTTCATCGAAGACGCCTTCTCCGTCACCTATGACAAAAGCATCAATGAACTCTGCCATCGGTTCGGGATTGAATACAGCATGGCCACCGGCGATGATCAGAGGGTGATCTTCGTTACGTTCAGAGGTGAAAATGGGGATCTCGGAGAGATCAAGCAAATTTAGGGTGTTCGTATAAAGTGTCTCGTAAGGGAGACTGATGCCAATGATATCAAAAGCTGCCAGGGGATGTTTAGATTCCAATGAATAGAGAGGAATGCCTGCTTTTCGCATCCCCGTCTCCATGTCGTGCCAGGGTAAATAGGCGCGTTCCGCAAGGGCATCATGGCGGTTGTTTATTTCTTCATATAGAATAGCCAGACCCAGGTTAGATAAGCCAATGTCGTAGATATCTGGGAAGACCAAGGCGATATGTGAGTTGACCTTGTTCCAATCTTTTACTACCTGGTTGAATTCTCCCCCAACGTACCGACCAGGCTTTTGAACTTGCAGAAGAATCCGTTCGATTTTTAAATTAATTTCTTCGGGCGAAAGCATACATAACACCTGTAAATAGAATGGCGTTCTAAAAAGTTCCTTTGTAGGCTCCACCGTCTACAGTAAGCATAACGCCGGTGAGATAAGAAGCTGCAGGAGATACCAGGAAGACGGCTGCGTTGGCAAATTCCCGCGGATTACCCATGCGACCAAGGGCACTTTCGGCAGCTTGTAGACGCATTTCTTGTTCGATGGTAGTTCGGTTTTTTTGAGCCCGGACCCGGAGCAACTCTTGGACGCGTTCCGTTTCTGTCCAGGCTGGCAGAATGGAATTGAAGCGAATGCCTTCAGAACCGAGTTCTAAAGACAATGATTTTGTCAGGGCTGCCGTGGCAGCGCGAATGCTATTTGAGAGGACTAGATTGGGAATTGGTTGCTTGACTGAATAAGAGGTAATGGTTAAGACACTTGGCGTGCTCGATTGGCGCAAATAAGGGAGGGCAGCACGGATCAATCTGACATGGCTCAGTAAAGAAAGTTCGATTGCTTGCTGCCAGGCTGTATCATCAAAGGATTCAAAAGGGCCAGAGGGTGGACCGCCCGAATTGGTGATTAATACATCCAATCCTTTAAATACAGAAACGGCTTTATCGACCAGCAGGGCAGGAAAATCAGGTCGTGTTACATCTCCAGGAATGGCAAGGATTTTGGAACCAGTTTCCTGGCGAATCTGGTCAGCGGCATAATCCAGTTTTGCCTGGTTTCGACTGTTGATGACCAAGTGAGTGCCCTCTTCAGCAAGAAGGTGGGCGGTTGCAAAACCCAAGCCGCGACTGGCGCCAGTGACTAATGCAATCTTGTTTTTTAATCTTAAATCCATGCTGAGGTCCTATTCCAGGAAGGATTGGATATGAATCCTGTCAAATCAGTTCAATGTGGTCATCGATCAGGTCAAGATCGGGCCAGGCTTGGGAGAAGAAATTGGCGACATTTTGCAGGGCGTGCTGCGTGTAGCCGTGATCGTTGCTGATCAAGGCGCAAGCTAATACAGCCTCTTGCCATTTATCCTGGAGGCCAATCTCAGCAACAGAAAGGTTAAACTCACGGTGCAATCTGGCAATGATTGGCTGGATACGACCGCGTTTTGCCTTAAGAGAATTGGAACCAGGTAAATGAATATGGAGTGTTAGGATTCCGATTGACATTTTTAATCCTGTAAAGCACTTATCCGGACACTTCAAGTTATAATTTACTCGATGTGGGGAGGATCGTCAATATACAAATAGAACATACATTAGCCACACCTTGCAGAAAGCGATGCCGCCAGGTAAAATGTTTTGCATTTTATATATAAGGGATCATAAGACCTATGAATGAAGAGGAAATGGCCTACCAGGAAGCCCTGGATTATCTTTATAGCTTTGTCGATTACAGTTTAACCCGAGCATTCCGCTATTCACCGGAAAAATTTGACCTTGGACGAATGGAAAAACTGTTAGCTCGCTTGGATAACCCGCATCGGAAGTATAAAGTGTTCCATTTAGCGGGAACTAAAGGTAAGGGGTCGACTGCAGCAATGATAGCCAGTGCTTTACGTGAGGCGGGATACCATGTTGGGTTTTATACATCACCTCACATGCACGATTTTGCCGAGCGTATCCAGGTGGATGGACAGTCAATCAACCACCTGGATATCGTTGAACTGGTTAATCAGATAAAACCACACGTTGCGATGATAGAGCATCTGACAACCTTTGAGTTAACCACTGCTCTGGGATTTCTCTATTTTGCCCAACAAGGTGTAGATATAGCTGTCGTTGAAGTTGGATTAGGCGGAAGACTGGATGCCACAAACCTGGTGGATCCCATGGTATCCGTAATTACATCCTTATCCTATGACCACATGGCCGTTTTGGGTTATACCCTTTCACAGATTGCAGCCGAGAAAGCAGGTATTATTAAACCTGGCCGACCGGTGGTATTGGCACCGCAGAAAGATGAAGCTCGCCAGGTGGTAGAAAAAATAGCAAAGGAGAGAGGTGCTTCACTCACCCTTTTGGGTCGTGATTATTTTTATGCACCATGGTCGCATTCGATGGAAAGCCAATCGCTGCTAGTCTGGCCGGTGGAAGCGCAGCAGGATATCAATGATTTTATAGAATTAGGGGAACGGCCAGGCTGGAAACCACCCTTATTAAAGATCCCTTTATTGGGCATCCATCAGGTTGAGAATGCCGCCACTGCCTATGTGAGCCTGCAGATTGCTATTCACCAAGGATTGGCGATCTCAGAAGAACAGATTGAACGAGGATTTTCCCGCGTATATTGGCCCGGGCGTTTTGAGGTACTTCGTAGAGACCCACCTTTGATTGTGGATTCAGCACATAATCGAGATTCTGCTCTAAAGCTTCGCCTAGCGATCGATGATTATTTGCCTGGTTTTCCAGTGTTATTGCTTTTTGGCGCATCGGAAGACAAGGATGTTGCTGGCATGTTCAATGAACTGATGCCCAGGGTTCACCGAGTGATTGCTTCAGAGTCCTTTCATCCACGTGCGATGAGTGCTCAGAAGCTGGTAGAATTATCGCATCAGTTTGGCCGGCCTGCTCAGGCTGTCTTACCTGTTGAGAAAGCTTTGAGTATGGCTTTGGATTTAGCAGGTACAAATACTGCTGTGGTTGCAACAGGCAGTTTATTTATTGCCGCTGCTGTCCGTGAAGGCTGGCAGAAGATTGAGAAAGAACAAAAGGTTCGAGTTGAGGGTATTTAGGCATGAAGTCAGATGACTGGTTGACTCGACAGGATAGTCCGGAAGAATTCTCTTCAATATTGCATCAGCGCACAGAGGAGCTTTACAGGATACCAGATGGGGAACCGGACAGCGAAGGGTTTATCGAAGCTCCTGTGTTGATCTTGCGGGATATTGTAGTCTTTCCCCATATGATCTCGCCCATCTTTATCACACCTGGTCCCAATTTACTGGCAATTCAAGATGCCCAGTTTAACTTCCAGACAAATATTGCATTAGTCCAACGTGATCCGGAAGTTGAAGAACCTCATCCGAATGATTTATTGCCTATTGGCATCGAAATGGCAGTTGGAAGATTGCTGAGCATGCCCGAAGGCAATAGTTCTGCATTAGTTCAAGGGCGCCGAAGAGTCGAGGTGGTTGAATTCACGCAAGAAGAGCCGTTTATGAAAGTAAAGGTTCGACCGATCGATGAGCCTACTGAGGTAGACCGCCAGACGGACGCTTTGATGCGCACAGCGCGTGATTTATTTGACCGCTGTGTACAACTTGATCGCAGCTTGCCTGAAGAGGCTCACCTGTTTTCCTTGAATATAGCTGAACCAGGTTGGTTGGCTGATATGGTTGCGACGGCGGTTTCGCTGCCATTCGTCGAAAGACAAAGCTTGTTAATGTTGCCTGATCCGCAGGAACGACTGAAGCGAATTAACCGCCTGCTTGCTCAAGAATTGGATGTTCTGCAACTAGAAGATGAAATCCAATCCAAGGTTCAGAATGAGGTTGATCGCAGCCAACGTGAATTTTACCTGCGCGAGCAGATGAAAGCAATCCAGACCGAACTGGGGGAAGGGGATATCTGGACCCGTGAAATTGTAGAGATTCGAGCGCGGGTAGATGAAGCTGGTTTACCTGAAGAAGCCAAAAGCGCCGCTCTAAAAGAGGTCGATCGTCTGACCCAAATGCCACCTATGGCTCCGGAGGTAGGTATCATCCGAAATTACCTGGATTGGATCCTGGAATTGCCCTGGTCTCAGATAACTGAGGATAATCTGGATGTTACTCATGCGGCAAAAGTACTTGAAGAATACCATTATGGTTTGGGTAAGGCGAAAGATCGGATTTTGGAGTATATTGCAGTACGCAGCTTGAAACCCAAAAGATCTAAACAACCCATACTTTGCTTCGTCGGTCCCCCGGGAACAGGAAAAACATCCCTGGGGAGGTCGATTGCAGAAGCATTAGGGCGAAAGTTTGTCCGTGTCTCATTGGGTGGAGTACGTGATGAGGCGGAAATTCGCGGTCATCGAAGGACATATATTGGTGCGTTACCAGGACGGGTGTTGCAGACAATGCGTAGGGCTGGAACTGTTAATCCCCTTTTTATGCTGGATGAGATTGATAAATTGGGTGCTGATTTCCGCGGTGATCCGGCCGCAGCATTGTTGGAAGTTCTAGATCCTGAGCAAAACTTCGCATTCTCAGACCATTATTTGGAATTGGCGTATGATCTTTCCAAAGTGATGTTTATCACAACAGCTAACACAATCATGTCAATCCCACTGGCACTACTTGATCGAATGGAGGTTTTGGAATTCCCAGGATATATCGAAGAAGAGAAGATCGAGATCGCTCGTCGCTTCCTGATCCCTCGCCAGATGGAAGAAAGCGGATTGGATATCCGCGAGGTTCATTTCCTGGATTCAGCGATAAGAAGAATCATCAGCGAATACACTTATGAAGCTGGAGTGCGGAATCTAGAGCGTGAAATTGGCCGGATGTGCCGTAAAGTGGCTCGGATGAAGTCCGAACATAAACATCACCCAAACCGATTAGGACCCAATTCGGTTGAGAGGTTTTTAGGGCCTCCCCAGTTTTTCCAAACCCAGGCTGAAAGTCAAGATGAAATCGGGGTTGCAACTGCAATTGCCTGGACAGAAAGTGGTGGGGATATCATGCCTGTGGAGGTATTGATTCTTGAAGGGAAAGGTAGTATGCAGATCACTGGCCAAATTGGCGAAGTGATGCAAGAATCTGCCCAGGCTGGTTTATCTTACCTTAAGTCACGCTCCAGAAGCTTAAATATCAGTCCGGATATCTACGAACACCTGGACGTACACCTACATATTCCAGAAGGAGCAATTCCCAAAGATGGTCCTAGCGCCGGAATTACGATAGCAACGGCGTTGATCTCGGCATTCACCGAACGGAAAGTATACAAAGAGGTCGGTATGACGGGAGAGATCACGCTACGCGGTCGGGTGCTACCGGTAGGCGGAGTGCGAGAGAAAATTCTCGCAGCTCATCGGGCTGGTTTGAAGACAATCCTTTTGCCCGAGAGAAATATGAAAGACTTGATCGATGTTCCGAAGAAAGTACGAGATGATTTGAATATTATCCCGGTTAATCATATGGATCAGGTGTTAGAGGTTGCATTACATCCAGAAGTGGAAAAACCTTCACGACATCGTAAGCCGATAGCAAAAGAGAAGGACGAAGGGGAGAAAGAACAACCAGAACAAGCTCCGCCTGAATAATTCTTTATATTACATGACCAAATCCCATTAAAAAAAATCCCACCCATATTTTAAGGGTGGGAATACGATTTATGGCGGTGAAAATCCCATTGCTATTATTCTGGGGGCCTCTTATCGTTTTGAAGCATGCGAATACCGTTCCGGACCTGAGTCATAGAACGTTCCAGTTCTAATTCAAGGCGAGTCAGAGTATCCAAGATATAATCATCTGCTTCACGCTTGGTGATCTCCCCTTCGGCACGTGCCTGAGCGATAATTTGTTCAGCGCGCGCTTGAGCGGCCTGGATAATAGGGTCTCTGTCTACCAATTGCTCGCTTTTTTCCTTCGCCAGCGCAATTGTCCGGTTGGCTTCTTCTTGAGCCTGGGCCATGATACGATCTCGTTGGGTCAGGATTTGCTGAGCCTTTTTGATCTCTTCGGGGATCGAAACACGCATCTGGTCGATGATATCAAGCATGCGATCTTCGTTTACAAAAACACTGTGAGTAAATGGGATTGCCCTGCTCTCATTAAAGAGCTCTTCTAGTCGATCTACTAGATGCAAAATATCCATACCAACCCTCCACTCATTTCTAGTACTCCAGGTTGCAATTCCCAGGCCATTTTAAGTATCTCTATCCCTTATCGTCGAAGTTGCAGACGCAGATTGGCGATCTGTAATTTCCTTATAGCGATTCTTTAACGCCTGTTCCACTATGGGTGGAACCATAAAACCGACATCTCCTCCAAGAGAAGCAACTTCCTTTACCGTGGTAGAGGAAATAAATGAATGCTCTTCACTGGTAATTAGAGCGACGATTTCAATCTCTGGAGCCAGGTGATGATTGGTAAGCGCCATACGGAATTCATACTCAAAATCTGAGAAGACTCGCAAACCACGGACTATTACCTGGGCACCTATCCTGCGACAGAACTGAACTGTCAAGCCAGAGTATCCTACTACCTTTATTTTACTTTCATTTTGAAAAGTATTGCAAACTAATTGTATGCGATCTTGTGGATGGAATAGGGAATTCTTTATAGGTTTATCATAAACGGCGATGAATAACTCATCAAAAATACGCACGGCTCGCAAAGCGATATCAATATGCCCATAATGGATTGGATCAAAGGTCCCTGGGAAGACTGCACGCACCATATTAGCTGATATCTCCTCTGCCGTTACCCCAAAAGCGAGCCATCATTGTTGCAAGGTTGGCATGCTCAGGATTCCTGAAATCAGGATCTAACTCGAAAAATTTCCTGGCTTGTAAACGAGCTTTCTCGATCAGATGAATATCTGTCAGATTTGCCATCTTTAGCTCAGCAAAACCTGATTGCCGGGTGCCCAGAAAAGAACCGGGCCCCCGCTGATCCAGATCGCGCTCAGCCAGGACAAATCCATCATTGGTCTCTTCCATAGCTGCCAGACGCTCATTTTCTATTGCGTCTTCCGTCTCTGGGATTAATATACAATATGCTTTATCTTGTCCGCGTCCTACCCGGCCACGAAATTGGTGGAGTTGAGCTAATCCAAAGCGATTAGCCCCTTCAACCAGCATAACAGTCGCATTGGGCACATCTACCCCCACCTCAACTACAGAAGTTGATACCAACACCTGGAATATTCCGTCTCGAAAATCCTTCATCACCTGGTCTTTTTCAGAGGGTCGCATGCGGCCGTGTAACAATCCTAACTTGAATTGAGGAAAAATTTCTTTTTGAAGACGATCATGCTCCTCAACAGCCGCCATTGCTTCATCCCGATCACCCTTCTCAATGAACGGATATATTATGAAGACCTGATGGCCAGCTCGGATTTCAGATCGGATTAATTGATAGATCCTTTCTCTTTCCAATGGAAGTACTACATGAGTCTCTATCGGTTGACGGCCTGGTGGCAATTCATCCATTACAGAAAGATCTAAATCACCATAGATGGTCAATGCCAGAGAGCGCGGAATAGGCGTGGCAGTCATCACAAGCAGGTGCGGATTTTTCCCCTTAACCCTTAAAGCGGATCGTTGAGCGACGCCAAAGCGATGTTGTTCGTCAACAACTGCCAACTGAAGGTGTTGAAATTCGACTGGATCTTCGATCAATGCGTGGGTACCAATGACGAGTTTGATACTCCCGTCGGACAATCCTTGCCGGATGGATTGCTTCTCGGGTTCTGGAGTATCTCCAATCAGAAGTGCGATCTGTTCTGGAGTGAGGATTGATGGGATATCTCCGTGGTCACCTGTGAGGAGGTTGAGTAGGTTGCGATAATGTTGTTCGGCCAATATGCTGGTAGGTGCCATCAGTGCCGATTGAGCACCGTTCCTGGCAACAATGGCGATACCCAAGGCAGCAATCACAGTTTTTCCCGATCCGACATCACCTTGGAGCAAACGGTTCATTGGGTGTCCCGAGGCCAGATCGCAGCGAACTTCTTGTAATACTTTTTGTTGAGCTTGGGTCAAGTTAAAGGGTATGCGAGATATTTGCTGGTTCAGCCAATCCTCAGGGGAATCATAAATTTCAGACTGTGCCGATTGCCACGCTTGTTTCTCGCGCAGGACACCCAATTGCATTAAGAATATTTCGTCAAAGGCTAATCGTTCACGAGCCGCGGCAAGGTTCTCCGAAGAATCGGGAAAGTGAACCTGGAGAAGAGCAGTGGATAGGTCAACCAAGCCAACTGACTGGCGTGTGCTTTCTGGCAGGTATTCGGTTACACGAGGTGCCCAGAATGTGACTGTCTGGTACATAATACGGCGAAGCTGGCGTTGAGTGATATGAGATGTTAAGGGATAAACCGGTACGATCCTGTTAGTATGTAAGTGTTGTTGTTCAATATGTTCCCATTCGGGGTCATTCATCACCAGGCGACCCAGGTACATATCTACTTTCCCTGAGAACACGATCTGGTCGCCATGGTGAAGGTTCTTTTCGATCCATGGTTTGTTGAACCAGGTAAGGCGGATAAAACCGCTACCGTCGGTCACTACAGCTTCTGTGATTTGAAGCTGTCCACCTCGAACTGGTCGAGTGGATAGGCTTTGTACAGTAGCTATGATGGTCAGTTCTTCACCATATTGAACACGGTTTATCGGTTTTAACTGGCTATAATCGTCGTACCGGCGAGGGAAGAAATAAAGCAGGTCGCCAAGATTGTTCAAACCTAATTCGTGTAAAATTTGTGAATTTCGCTGACCGATCCCTGGAAGGACGGTGAGAGGTGCATTGAGCCCAGCCTCTGAAGTTTGCTTGCTAGGACGAAGGTCACTTATCTTGTTCGATCGTTTCTGGCGTTCGATTGATATATTTTTGGATTGCTTTGCAGCCGAGTGTGCGGAAAGGGTCGAATCATCAGAGCGACCGGCAGAAAGTTGTTGTCTGGGTTGAAATTGACTTGAGGTTGGTTGTCTGGATGTCTCTTGGATACTCTGCAACATTTGGAATAGTTCCTGTAAGGTCGCAGCACGTTGAGAGGTATCCAAATGTTGGTATGCATTGAGACGTTGAATTACCGTTTGTATTAAGTTCTCGTTTAGTTTAAGGGAGCGTGCTTCATTTTCCCAATTAGGCAATATTTTGTCTAATCCACCAACGACGGCTCGATTATCATAACCTCGTTCAACTTCTAATTTCAGGAATTTCTGAAGTTTTTCTATAGGCGAAGACATAATTAAATTTTACCGCAAAAGCCCACCTATTATGGATTGATTCGCTGAGTGTTGAATTAGCCGTTCTTATGGTGATCCGTTTCAACAACGAATAGACCAATTGTCTGAGGACCGAATAGTGCTGCAAGAGGTAGATTAACTGTATGGCTGGTGAATGGAGTTTTAGGGAAATTCTCATGGATATGCTCACGAAGGACGTGAATATCCTGCAAATCCATTGGATTACTTTGTAAAAGTGCAATATGTTGCAGGTGATCGAATTCATCCAGGAATTCCTGGAAATAATTTATTGAATTCCGATGGTTTCTCATCTTTTCAAGGGGAACCAGCCCTCCATCTTCAATAGCAAAAATTGGGTATAGTCCAAGAAATTCACCAATAATCGCCTGACCTGCATCTAAGAAATGGTTGAAGTACATATAGGAAAGACCAGGCGTACAGAGAACCGCATAGATCCGAGGAATCATGGAACGCACGATTTGCTCCACCTCTACGAGTTTATATCCTTTGGCGATAGACTCTGAGGCACGTTCTACCAATAACCCTAGTCCGATGGAAATTGTCTGAGAATCAACCAGAATGAGTTTCTTGCTACCTCGCAACGATTTGGCTGCCTCCTGAGCAATTGTGTAACTTGAAATTAATTGGGCGGAGGGGAAAATTCCAATAATTTCATCAAAACTTTGAGCCAGAGAATTAAAGAGATCGCGGAATCCACCTTCGGAGAGTGGATGAATCTTGGGATATAAATTTCCCCAAGCGGTCTTTGGTAGATTGCTCGCCTTCACTTCCTCACCACACCGTTTCGCCTGGCAATTAAGCTCTATATCTAGCGGTATAACTTGAACAAGATCGCTCCCTACGAAGGATGGCTGTCGAAATTGAGCAGTACAGTCAGTAACAATACAGATGGGACTCATATTTATTCAATTGCAATAATAAACTGGTAATGGGGTTGACCACCATCGTGCAATTCGATTTCATGAGAAGGATATTGGGTCCGGATCCGATCCACGATCCGGTTCACATCGACTTTAGCAATATTTGCGCCATAGAATAGAGTGATCCGCTCCTTTTCCCTGGTATTTGCCTTCTCCAGCAAACAAAGACAGGCATCTTCTATTGTGTTGTTAGAACAAACCAGCTTGCCGTTATATAAAGCGATCACTTCTCCTTGATGAACTTGTACGCCATTGATTTCAACTGACCGGGTTGCGACCGTGATCTCGCCGGTCTCAACATCCTCCAGGGCTTCTGTCATTTCTTGGGTGATTTGATCAAAATCACCGTCAGGAGAAAGTCTAAGCATAGCACTTAATCCCTGAGGAATAGATGTACTGGGAATGACCGCCACGTGTTTAATGGTTTCGGATGCAGCCGATTTTGCCGCTAAGATTATATTCTTGTTGTTGGGTAGAACAATAACTCGATCTGTTGGGAGGTTTTCTATCGCGTTCAGGATTTCTTCTGTACTGGGATTCATCGTCTGGCCACCCTCTACGATTGCTGCAACTCCCAGGCTGGCAAATATGTTCGATAAACCCGGACCCGGTGAAACAGACACGACCGCGATTTGCCCTGGTTCTACCAGGGTTAGGTTGGGTTTGCCCTTGGATAATTGTTGAATTTCCTGGCTCTGAGCGATCAAGTTTTCGATAGTACCTTTGGTGATAACCCCGAGTTCTTTTATATATTCAATAGGGGTATAAAGGTTCATAGTCGGAACGTGGATGTGCATGCGGTACATTCCATCGCCCTCTCCAACTTGAATAGATGTTCCCATCTTGGATAGGTCAGAATAGAATTCATCTAAGTCCAAGGTATGGTTGGGCCTAAAATCGAGGACAATCTCAAAATCCTGACCTGGCTCGACAGCCTCGGCGACTTCATCCATGTTCATCATTGAAAGGGGTTGCACTGTCACCAATGGAGCCTCCAATGACTGGCGATTGATATAGCGTTGGATTCCTTCTAATAGGAAAAAGAGGCCCTTCCCACCGGCATCGACTACTCCTGCTTGCTTTAGGATTGGGAGAAGTTCAGGAGTTCGTTGAACAGATGTATCAGCTGCCTTGACAATGATATTTAACAGTTCACAAAGATCATGTTTTTCCTCGATCGCTTTTTCAGCAGCCAGAGCGATATCCTTTGCTACTGTTAGAATGGTACCTTCAACTGGCCGGACAACACCCTTATAGGCTGTGTTACGAGCTTCACCTAAGGCGCGCACAAACAGATGACTGTCCATTGTTTCCAGGTTATCAAGCTCACGTGCAAAACCACGCCATAGCTGCGATAAAATAACGCCTGAGTTTCCGCGCGCTCCCATTAACGCTCCTTGGGCGACTGCATGAGCTATTTTACCGATACTTTTTTCACCCAAGAGTGCGATTTCAGTGTAGGCGGCTTGCATTGTCAGCAGCATGTTTGTACCCGTATCACCGTCTGGTACGGGAAAAACATTCAGAGCATTGACAGTTAGCTGGTTAGTCCTTAACCATTGCAGAGCCGCTTCCACCAAGATTTTTAGATCTTGTCCATTGATTGTACCTGGAATGGCGGTTGAATCGGAATCGGGCGGTTCGTTACTCATGATACTCCTAAAGATTCACTCTAAACATTAATCAGAATTACTGATCCTTAATCCGCGCACATGTACATTCACTTTACTAACCGGTAAACCGATTGCCTTTTCAACCCGGTAGCGAACATTGTGTGCAACACTTGCTGTCACCTGTGTAATGCGGGTGCCATATTCAACCACTATGTAAAGGTCGATCTGAAGGGAGTTTTCTACATACCGAACATCAACGCCCATCCAAGGATCTTTCACCAAAACCTGAGCTAAACCCGCGGCCAGGTTCTTGGCTGCTAGGCCCACCACGCCGTAAGACTCAAGCGCAGAAATCTGGGCGATTGTCGCAATTGCTCGGTGGGAAATATATATATTCCCATATTGGTTATTGGCTTTTTTCTCTTTCATTATCTATTTTTCCCTTTATAACAATTAACCGCGATTCTTGTTATTCGTTATGGACTGTGGTAAAATCACTTCTCGTTGTTTATAAACTGAATTTTCCAGGCTAAAAAGTCCTGGTGCATTGAAAGGATATTTATCATGGCAAAGTGCGAGAGATGTGGTAAAACAACAACATTTGGTCATAATCGAAGTTTTTCGATGCGTGCGACCAATCGCGCCTTCCGTCCAAACCTGCAGCGAATTTCTGTTTTTCATCATGGACAGAAGGTACGAAAGCTGCTTTGTGCTAAGTGCATCCGGACGTTGGTGAAAGAGGCATAGTTACTTCATAGGATCAACAAGAATCACGGCGTAAGCCGTGGTTTTTGTTTAAGCCGCACTCTTTCGCAAACGCAGGATACCTTCCTGGATTCCTCCTGGATGTCTGAAAATCGAAGTTGCCGCGACAAAAGCACGTGCGCCAGCCTTAAATACTTTGGGTAGAGTCTCTTCGCTAATTCCTCCATCTGCCTGGATTAAGATTGAAGTTTGATCTTCCAACATATTTCGCACTTCGACGATTTTAGCGATAGATTCTGGAATAAAATCTTGTCCTGAATATCCAGGATTCACGGTCATTACTAAGATCAAGTCAACTAAATGCAGTATTGCAGAAATGCTCGACGCAGGTGTTCCTGGATTTAGTACAATGCCTGGCATGCAATCCAGTTTTCGGATTGATTCCAGTGTGCGGTAGACATTTGGATTTCCTTCAATATGAATACTAATTCGATCAGCACCTGCCTGCGCAAATGCATCAATATGTTGTTCTGGCTTTTCTACCATTAAATGGACATCCAGTGGAAGAGAAGTTATTCGCCGGCATGTCTCGACAATAAAGGGCCCCATCGTGATATTGGGCACAAAATGTCCATCCATTACATCAATATGAATCCAATCCACACCGGCCTTTTCAGCCAAGTATATCTGTTCTCCCAGGCTAGCAAAGTCTGCAGATAAGATAGATGCAGATAAGATAATATCGGACATAACAACCTTAGAAATGTACTTGATTCATTCTTAGGGCAATAACCGGTTGGAGGTAATGGATAACCACACATACAGCCAGAAGGGAATTAATCCTCCCGCAATAATTAAGGCCATGAGACCAAGTAAGATTGTTATCCAGTCAAAGCTAAAGGGTTGGCTAGGGGAATTGCTAGATGGTTGTGAAGCGATAGGTCGGCTAACAGGTGACTGAGGTTCTGTCACTGGAGCGGCAGTTTCAAGTGCAATTGGTTGGCTGTTTGTGATTGAGTACGAAGAAGCCGGCGTAAGGAAGTTCGCGAGAATACGGCCTAGCTGTTCGGCAGATCGATAACGGGCAGAAGGCTCCTTAGAAAGCACCTTTAGGATAATCTGCTCGAGTGCTGGGGGTATTTCATGGTTTAACCGTCTGGGTGGTAGGGGAGTAGCCTCACGGTGGAGACGTGCCAATTCAGTTGGATCATTTGAATTGAAAGGAAGGTCACCGGTCAGCATTTCATAAAGAATAACACCCAACGAATAAACATCAGAAGCTGGCGAAGGAGGGGCACCTGCGGCTTGTTCCGGAGAAAAATATTGTGGCGATCCCCAAACAATGTCGTGTTGTTCGTCTGGATGAATGCTGGCCAGAGCTCTTGCAATCCCGAAGTCGGTCACTTTCAGGCGTTGGTCCGGAGTTACCAGCATATTCTGTGGCTTGACATCACAATGTACTAACCCTGCTCGATGAGCATAACCAATTCCTGCACAAGCCTGGGCAATGAGAGGGATTGCCTCTGCCAGAGAAAAACGCTTTCGTTGCCGGATCATGGTTTTCAAGTCTGTTCCAGGCACATATTCCATTACTATAAAGAACCGATTTCGATCCAGGCCAAAGTCATGAACAGTGACAATATTTGGATGGGTAAGATTGGCAGCTGCTTTTGCTTCCTGGTGGAAACGATCGCGAAAAGCGATATCGTTCGAAAGATCTTCACGTAAAACCTTAACAGCCACCTGTCGCTCAAGCATCAGATCGCGGGCGCGATAAACCATTGCCATACCCCCTGTCCCCAAGGTCTGCAATAGCTGATATCGATTCCCTAATATAGATGTAACTGGCGTACCCCTATCCATATGCGGAAAAATTATATCATAAAGGAAAGTGGGTGATTAGGATATAATTAACGCCTGGAGAGCAGTCGCATTGCAGAAAATATTGAAATTCCTATCCCATAACCCTTTAACTGCTTTCATCCTTGCATTTCCCCTGGCTATTCTGGCTAAAGCGGGCCAATGGGGAGATGTATGGGTTTTCATCCTGTCGGCATTAGGAGTTATTCCTATGGCAGGATATATTGGTAGGGCAACCGAAGCTCTAGCTGAACATACTGGTCCCAAGATCGGGGGATTGTTGAATGCCACTCTAGGGAATGCAGCGGAATTGATTATTACCCTGGTCGCCATCCGATCTGGCCTGGTGGAGCTAGTGAAAGCTTCAATCACCGGCTCCATCTTGGGCAACCTTCTTTTGGTTCTCGGTTTTTCGATGTTCGCAGGGGGCATAAAGCACCATGTACAACACTTTGACCGTCATCAGGCAGCAAACAATTCAACGCTTCTAATTATGATCGTTCTGACCATGGGTATTCCCTCGCTTTTCAGTCATTCGATTGGAGCTGAGGGAAGTTGGGCAGTCGAATCATTGAGCCTGGGTGTTGCAATCATCATGATTTTATTATACGTTCTGGGGTTAGCTTATAGCCTACGAGTGGCTCACAGTCCGTTAAGCCAATCCCTTGAGCCCAAAGCATTACGACCTACTTGGTCGGTTGGGTTTGCTCTGTTGGTATTAGTGCTTTCAACTGCCGGAATCGCATGGCTTAGTGAGCTTCTGGTTGGATCAGTGGAAGCAGTGGTGGTGGATTTGGGTTGGTCGGAGTTTTTTCTTGGAATTATCCTGATTCCAATTGTTGGTAATGTGGCTGAGCACCTGGTAGCAGTGCAGTCTGCTCTACGGAACCAAATGGATCTGAGTGTTGAGATTGCAATATCCTCTAGCCTCCAAATTGCCCTATTCGTGGCTCCACTATTAGTATTAATCAGCCTATGGATAGGACATCCCCTGACGCTTGTGTTTAACCCATTGGAACTCCTTGCATTATTATCAGGTGTAATTATCGCGGCGATGGTCAGTGTAGATGGGGAATCAAACTGGTTGGAAGGAGCTGCCCTTCTAGGAGTATATTTGATATTGGCTTGGTCCTTCTTTTTAGTGCCTGTATAATTTTATGTCGATGAAATGGATAGTCAATCGCTTTAACCGCTGGGTTATCCTGGGTGGTTTTTTTGTTTTCATCTTATTGTGTGGGATTTGTATAACTGGAACCTGGATCATTTCAACCAGTAGGCCGGTACAGGTGGTCCCCACAGCATTCATAATTCTGATTCCAGCCCCAACGATTACTGTAACGGTACCCGAAGCCCAGTTTACGCCGACCCTGCCACCTGTTACAAAAGACGGGATCACCATGGGCAGTTTTGTGCAAATCACCGGAACGGAGGGGGAAGGTCTTCGCTTGCGAGAAGCACCCGGTACAAATAAAGCCTTGCGGTTTGTGGCTATGGATGAAGAGGTTTTCGAGGTTAAAGATGGTCCAAGAGAGGTGGATGGTTACACTTGGTGGTTTCTGGTGGCACCTTATGACGAAAATCGAAGTGGGTGGGCAGCCTCTACTTATCTATCCTTAGTTTCTACGCCTGTTCCCTAAATACCAGGTACAGAGACGTAGAAAAGGGATCATCATAGGATTTTTCAAAGGATTTCGAAGGAACGCAGTATCTAGTAACAATATTGTGAGGTGGATCACAGGCTGAAATCGTTGCAATTCAACGACATGCTGCTTATAATTTAATTATTGTTAAAATGTCTAGGATTAACCACAATAACCCAGGTATGATGAAGGTGGTGTTTACCGTTGTCTATTCGGGGAAGTACGTATTTACCGTTGCATTAGGAGGGTAATCTGGATACCCAACGAATGACACAAAGTTTTTCGATGGGACATGGTTCTGACAAGCAGCTTCAGAATGGCACTGTCTTATTCGACCGGTATGCCATTCAAGATGTGATAGGTCTTGGTGGGATGGGTTCAGTCTATCGCGCTCGGGACCTGCATTTTCCTAATGTTGTGAAATTAGTGGCTGTGAAAGAGATGATCAACCAGGCGCCTGATCCGTTGGTGCGCCAGACGATTGTGCAGAATTTTGAACGGGAAGCTAATATTCTTGTTACTCTTTCTCACCCTTCTATCCCCAAAATATTCGATTATTTTACCCATGAAAATCGATCTTACCTGGTACTAGAATATATTAACGGTAAAGATTTAGAAGCAGTTTTGAATGAGACGACTGGTTTCTTTCCAGAAGACCAGGTTATTGCCTGGGCTGTTGAACTTTGTGATGTATTGGAATATCTGCATAATCACAAGCCGGAACCTATCATCTTCCGAGATATGAAGCCTTCCAATATCATGATCAACCAGCAAGGGCATGTCGTATTAGTTGATTTTGGGATTGCGAAGAACTTTAAAGCTGGCCAAAAAGGAACGATGATTGGGACGGAAGGATACTCTCCTCCGGAGCAGTATCGAGGAGAGGCTTCTCCATTAGCAGATATCTATGCATTAGGTGCTACCCTTCACCATCTGTTGACACGTCGTGATCCACGTATGGAGCCTCCGTTTACCTTCTCAGAGCGTCCAATTCGTCATATCAACCCTGCGGTATCACCAGAATTAGAAGCAGTTGTCCACACAGCTCTGCAATACGCTCCTGAGGATCGTTTCCAAACAGCTCAGGGAATGAAAGATGCTCTGATGGGCGTGGCACGGAAGACAGGGGCTCTGAGACGGATCGCGTTAAGAACTGAAACCATGCCCAAAGAAAACGTGATCAAGCCCTTGTGGGTCTTTAAATGCGAGGATGAGGTACGAGGGTCGCCCATTTGTAGTGGTGGGATACTGTACGCTGGTGCATATGATAACAATCTATATGCATTAGATGCGGCAACCGGCAATTTCCTCTGGAAATTTCCGACCGAGGGTGGAGTTGTAGGGCAGGCGTTAGTTTATGAAGGAACTGTCTATTTTGGTTCTGAAGATCACCGGTTGTATTCGGTATCCGCTCGCACAGGAAAACTTATATGGAATTATGATACCCAAGGGCCTATTCGTAGTTCACCGCGGGTCGCGGCGGGTTATATTATAATAGGTTCAGATGATGGCTTTCTTCATGCAATAAATCCTGCATTAAACCGCATGATGTGGCAAGTCGATGCAGGGTCAGCTATTCGTTCTACTCCATTTGTCACAAATGAGTTTATTTATTTTGGTAACCAAAATGGTGAGTTGTTGTGTATAGATTTCCGAGGTCAGGTTAAGTGGCGATTGCGTGCTAAAAGAGCAATCACAGCCTCCCCTCTGGTTGCCGATGGAAGCGTATACTGTTCTTCATTGGATGGGATCGTTTATGCTGCAGATGCAAAAACGGGCTGGACGATTTGGCGGTTTCGCATGTCTAAAGGCTCTGTTTCATCCCCTTGCAAAGCAGATAATTATATTTTTGTAGGTTCTGCTGATACAAATATCTATTGTTTGGATGCGGGAAATGCTAAAGAAATTTGGCATTATAAAACAGATCATCAGGTCAGTGGCTCTCCAATCATTCATAAAGACGCCTTATATTGTGGTTCGGCAGATGGAAATTTATATTGTTTAGAATATAAAACTGGCAGGTTAAGGTGGACCTTCAATACGGCAGGAGCTATTACTGGAACTTTATCGATTGCGAATGATGTGTTATATTTTGGATCAGCAGATCACATGGTTTATGCAATAATGATCTGATTGTTCGACGTAGATTGCACAGCAGCATAACGGAGGTTATGTGTTAAAATTTTTCCAGAGGCTTTTCCGCAAAGAGAAACCAATAGCTCCACCTGCGATCTCAGTTGAGACTGCTCCTCTTTCAGAGGAGCAAATTAAGACTGTTACCGTCGCAACGACAAATATTAAACCTCCTCAGCTTATAGTGGGTTGCGCACAATCTGTTGGGCTTCAGCGCGACCATAATGAAGATACTTTATTCTTTCTCACGGCTTTACTTTCAGATAATAATACTGAATTGCCTTTTGGCATTTTTATCATTGCCGATGGGATGGGAGGCCACCAGCATGGTGAGGTGGCAAGCGGAATCGCAACTCGTTCAATGGCTGAGTATCTGCTCAAGCACCTATATCCGCCTTTGATGGGCGTTCGTAATGAGACAGCTACTGAAAGCCTGCAAGAAATCATCGAGAACGGGGTAGTAGAGGCGCATCAATTGGTACTCCGTAGGGCTCCAGGCGGAGGAACTACCCTAACGACTGCTCTCGTTATTGGGGAACAAGTTATCTTGGCGCACGTTGGTGACAGTCGAGCGTATTTCATTTATCCAGATGGACGGGTCCAGGTAATTACTCAAGATCACTCATTGGTTCGACGATTAGTACAGTTGGGGCAACTTACAGATGAGGAGGCGGCAGTTCATCCTCAGCGAAACGTGTTATATAGAGCAATCGGTCAAAATGAACCTTTCCGCCCAGACATTAATAGTCATTTGGTACCTCATCCGGGCTACATGCTTTTATGCAGCGATGGCTTATGGGGTGTAGTTCCAGATGATGAAATCTTTCGAATCGTATCGTCTGCTCCAAACCTAACTCAGGCTTGTCAGGAGTTGATAAAAGCAGCTAATGCAGCCGGTGGACCGGATAATATCAGCGTAATCCTTACTCAATATGTCTGTTAGGGATGGCATGAGCACTGAAGTGGAATATTATCAAGTTCTGGGTGTACCTCGGGATGCGACGCCCGAGGAAATGCGGAATGCTTATTTTGAGCTTGCCAAGCGACTCCACCCTGATACAAGTCCTAATCCGGCATCGAAAGAAGATTTTCTACTGGTACAAAGAGCCTACGAGATTCTTTCTAACCCTGAGAGGCGGCAAGTTTACGATGCCACTTTACCCAAGCAAAAGCCTATCTCTACGGTTTCTCTTGATTTAAAGCTCAGCCGTTCATCCATCCCGTTGCTTAAAGAATCTCAAGTAGTATATGCTCTGGTAGAGATTACATGTACGGCTGAGCCTGATCGGACAAAGACGCCACCACGCAATATTTGCCTAGTGGTTGATCGGTCTACCTCGATGAAGGGAGACCGGATGGATACCGTTAAGCAAAATATTGAACAGCTAATTAAGAAGTTAGCTCCAAACGACACTTTTGGGTTAGTGGCATTCAGTGATAGAGCAGAAGTTATCATCCCCCAAACAAGAGCGCCAGAACTGTCCAGGCAAGTTCAAAAGATCCATCAGATCGAATCCTCTGGTGGAACCGAAATATTCCAAGGATTGGATACAGGCATCAACGAACTACGTTTCCATTCCAACCGGCTTGGAACGCGCCATCTCATTTTGTTAACGGACGGCCATACCTATGGGGATGAGGAAGCCTGTTATAAAACTGTGAAGCAAGCTGCAATGGAGGGAATGGTGGTTAGCGGGCTGGGTATCGGTCATGAATGGAATGACAGTTTCCTGGACCAATTAACCAGCTTGAGCGGTGGTGAAACCCGATTCATTATTAAGCCGCATGACTTATCCCGTTACTTTGAAGAGAGGATCAGCGCGGTTGAGAATATATATGCTCATGGTATGTCTTATGAATTTACCATGGGTCCAGGAGTAGAATTGCGTGATGTATATCGATTAAGCCCGGGTGTCAATTTGATTCCCCCCAACAGTCCCATTATCCTGGGAAATCTATGTTTTGGGAAAAACCAGACTATTCTATTCGAGTTTATGGTCCCTCCACTAGCGGACGGAACAGATTCGATTCGGTTAGCCGAGGGCCGTCTTCGGATGGATATACCCTCTGAGGGAGGCCTGCAACGTTTCTTATTGTCTATAAAGAGTCCGGTTTCTTCTGAGGTAACCATGGAATTGCCTCCTGAGGAGATCATCGACGCCTTATCACGGCTAACCCTGTATCGTTTGCAAGAACGGGCGCGTCAAGAGGTAGAAAAGGGAAACATTAGCCAGGCTACCAAGCATTTACAGTATCTCGCTACTCATTTGCTATCTTATGGCGATCGCGAGCTGGCGCATATTGTACTAATGGAAGCTGAACATATTCAGCAGAGTCGCCGTTTTAGCCAGGATGGCGATAAGCGGATAAAGTATGGCACGAGAGCTTTATTATTACCCTCGGGCCTGGAGCAAAAAAACCTATGATTGTATGTCCGAATTGCCAACATGAAGAGATCGTCGGTGCACTCTTTTGTAGTGAATGTGGCGCACGATTGCTTACCACAGGTCATCTGACGACGCAGTCCTTTCGTAGAAATCCATCCGATGTTTTAAACCCGCCGGCTGAATTAGGAGTCACAGCTCTGGAAACTGGTCAAGTTGTTGGTGAAGAAAGTGAAGCAATACTTTCTTTACATTTGGTGGATAGTGGCAATATCATCCACCTTTCGGACCGGACCGATTTTACCTTAGGCCGGGTAGCTGAAGGGCAACCCATTATGCCCGACGTTGATCTGTCACCATTCGACGCATATGCACAAGGCGTATCCCGTATGCATGCGATGATTAAGATTGTCAACCAGGGTGTGGTCATTTCAGATCTCGGGTCATCGAATGGAACGCGTATTAATGGACAGAAAATTGTCCCTCACATTGATTATCCGTTAAAGCATGGTGATGTAGTTGCCCTAGGTAAATTTAAGATTCAGATCTTAATTCGAAAATAACCTTTGGATTGTTCTTCCTAAGGGAGATTTAATGCCAACCGCCATCGTTCATATTCAAAATGAGGATCCTGTTGTAGGCGAGATTGATGCAGTGCCAAGTGCTACTGATTACATTTTCATATTGAAGAATCCACGCAAACGCGATGGAAAAGACATTGCTTATGTTGACCCTGCTGTAAATGTTGTTATTTACCCCTGGTGGCGGATTAACTTTGTGGAAATTCTACCGAGCGCTGAAGAAGAGGAAATCATCACCTTCGTGCGAGAATAGGGGATGAGTATGGCAGACGAAGAGTTCAAGAATCGCTTGATCCTGGTGGTGGATGACGAAGAAAGGATGGCGCGGTTTATCCATCTTAATTTGGAACATGATGGTTTTCAAGTGGTGGAAGCCTACCGGGGGTTGAAGGCTATCCAAGCACTCCGCGACCAACTTCCTGATTTGGTGCTGTTGGATGTGATGCTACCAGATATAGATGGTTTTGAAGTGTTACGAATGATCCGCGAGATCAGTTCAGTACCAGTGATCATGCTGACAGCCAAAGGGGAAGAAGATGACCGGGTTCGCGGTTTGGAATTGGGTGCCGATGATTATATAACCAAGCCTTTCAGCCCAAGAGAGTTGGTGAGCCGAGTACGGGCAGTGCTTCGCCGGACTGAATCGGTGGGTGTTACTTCCCGCGATCTGATCCAGGTAGATGATCGTTTGAAAATTGACTTTGATCGACGAGAAATCTGGGTGGATGGAGCGTTGGTTAAGCTAAGGCCAACGGAATACCGATTGCTTTACCACCTGGTACAAAATGCCGGCTGGGTGATGACATATGACCAATTACTCTCTAAGGTCTGGGGGTATGAATACCGAGACGAGCCACATTATGTCCGCTTATATGTAAATTATTTGCGGCAAAAGTTAGAAAGGGATCCTTCAGATCCCAAATATATTCTAACTGAGCGAGGCGTTGGATATCGTTTTGTCGATTTTAGAAGGCAGAAATCTGAGAGTAGTTCGTAGATCCATGAGATAGGTTCACTCACGAAATTTATAGTTTTTTTATACTTCGTTTGTATTCTTCTAATACAAGCGAAGTATTTTATGATCAAAAGAAAAAATATCACATAATTGATGGAGGTGTATTATGTCAAATATTGTGAAATGGCAACCTATGCGTGATTTCTTGACTATGCGCGAGTCAATGGATCGTCTTTTTGACGACTTGATGGGACGTTCACTCTCTCCCTTGCGCGATTTCAGTTCTCTGGCAATTGATATGTACGAGACTGAAGATAGTGTAGTGGTAAAAACCGCTCTTCCTGGGATTAAACCAGGAGACATTCAGGTATCAGTTACCGGTGATGTGCTAAGCATTCGCGGTGAAGTAAAGGAAGAGGAGGAGTCAAAGAATAAAACCTACCATGTCAAGGAACGATCCTATGGTGTTTTCTCCCGCTCGATTGGACTTCCTATCACAGTGATGGCTGATAAGGCTAATGCCGAATTTGAGAATGGTATTTTAACCTTAACTCTGCCAAAAGCTATAGAGGTCCGGCCAAAAACCATAACGGTTAAAACCAAATAAGGAGACTACGACAGCTGCAGCCCCTTAACAAGAGGGGCTGCGAATTTTTTTATTGGACCATATACCGATTCCGCGCCTGACATTCGACAATATGACATAATTTATCAGTTTTTTGGTAAAATTAGCTATTGCAATTAGACGAGGATTTTATTGTTTTTAGGAGATATAAATGATTAACGAACCAATTCATGTAACGGATGCAGCATTCGAAAAAACGGTGCTCAAATCAAACCTGCCTGTGATTGTCGATTTCTGGGCGCCATGGTGTGGCCCCTGTCGCATGGTTGCACCCATTCTAGAGAAAATCGCCAAGGAATATGGGGGTAAATTGGTAGTTGCAAAGGTGAACACGGACGAGAATCCAGAATGGGCAACTCGTTATGGTGTACAGGGCATACCTACTATGCTGTTTGTAGCTAATGGCACAGTGGTGCACAACCAGGTGGGAGCTCTCCCGGAGGGTATGCTTCGTGATCTGGTGATCGAATTCTTGAAGGTCGTACAACAGAATTCGAATAGCTCTAGCAAGAATTAGTAACAAATTTCAACTACTTATGTGATAAGGGTTCGGAGTATACATCATCCGAACCCTTATTTTATTTGAGAACTCTTTGGAGTGCATCGAGTTCAGGTTCACCGTAATCTAAAGGGAGAACAATCTTCCCGCATTGAACGGCTGATCGACAGGCAGCCATCATCACCTGAAAACCCTGAAAGGCAGTTTCACCGTTGCAAGGATGGACCTCTTCAGGGTTATCTAACCAAGTAACGATATCCTGGATGTAGGGTGGCATGTCATGCTCGTAATCCATACTACCTGGACCACCAAAGACACCTTTACTTGTTACGGCTCGCCATCCACCTCCTGTTAATACTTCAGCGAAACCTTCCGTGCCCTGTGCACCTATACGGCATTTTCGCCACCAATAATCCACCTCAGGAACATCAGGGGCCCCAGCGCCGCACTCAAAAACGCCTCGGACGCCGTTCGTGTATTGAACTAAAGCGGCAATATAATCTGGCGAAGTGTGAACATCGGTGAACTTTTCCTTCCCTGCCGCTTGTCCTACCACCCATTCGACCGGGGAATAATTATTGTACCAGGATGCATAATCGATTAAGTGGGTCATCATGTGCATCATCCAGCCTGTTGCATGACCGTAAACCGTATGAACCCGCCCGATGGAGCCGCTGGTGACCATTTCTCTTACTTTTTGATAATGCTCGCCGTAACGATGCTGGTGGCTGACGACCGATTTTACGCCCGCCTCTCGAAGAAGGTGAAAGATATCTAGAGCTTCGTTCATGGACAAGGCAATTGGTTTCTCGAATGCGATAAGTTTGACACCATTTTCAACCCCAGCTTTTATTAATGGTAAGCGAATTTGAGGTAAGGTGCAGAACACGAACACATCAGGTTTGGTGTCATGTAGCATTTTGGTGGCATCCGTATTGCCATAATCGACGCCATATTTTCTCTTGGCAGTTTCCAGTCGGGAGTTGTCGATATCACATAATCCAATCAACTTAAAATGCGGATTTTTGGCAATCGCATCGGCGTGGTGAATGCCACGTTTTCCCAATCCGGCTATCGCAACTGAATATGTGGAAGATAGTTTAGTCATAGATTCTTTTTAGCCCATTCACGGCAAACTTCGATGGTGTAATCAATTTCTTGCTGAGTAAGCTCGGGAAACATGGGGAGAGAGATGACCCGTGATGCATGCCTTTCTGTGAGAGGAAGAGAAGGGTTCAATGGTGCATTTTTCCCCCAAGGATAACCTTCCTGTCGGTGAATGGCGATGGGATAATGTGTTTTTGCATCGATACCATGATCGTTAAGATATTTCAACATCTCATCACGTTTTTCAACTTCGATCACATAAAGATGATAAGCGTGACGGTAGCCCGGCTTTTCAGTTGGCAATTTTATGTTGATACCTTGAAGGCCCTTATCAAACATTCTGGCAATCTCACGACGACGGTCGA
>Ga0315268_10001761_pt1 | contig 24846 bp, 29 predicted proteins | sample C1_top_MG_FD_204535 | JGI IMG/M metagenome (GOLD analysis project Ga0315268, IMG submission 204535) | Sediment microbial communities from Yellowstone Lake, YNP, Wyoming, USA - C1_top | ecosystem: Environmental > Aquatic > Freshwater > Lake > Sediment | place: USA: Wyoming | collected 2017-08-01
GCGTGGGCATGAGCCGGTCCTTGAGGAAATAGTCCCAGTCCCACTCCTCCGCCGCGGACCGGGAATCCCCTTCCTCCCCCGTGGGCTCGGGCCCGGCGTCGCCGTTGGTGGACGCCTCCGGCACCGCAGCCTCGGGCTCGCCCTCCACCGGCTCCTCGAACTGGGAGTCCTCCAGGACCGGGTTGGTCTCCAGGGCCTGTTGGATTTCGCCCACCAGTTCCAGCCGGGACAGTTGCAGCAGCTTGATGGCTTGCTGCAACTTCTGGGTCATGATGAGGGATTGGGTGAGTTTTAAACTCTGCCTGATTTCTAAGGCCATTATCTGCTTGCCTTCAGGGCCGCGCGGTCACGTTCAGACCGGCAATGAGCCGACCTTCTTTAGATAAATTATAACTTAAAGGCCTTCCCCAAGTAAATTCTTTTGGCCAGTTCGCTCTGCACCAATTTATCCGGCGTGCCCTCCTCCAGGATCACGCCTTCGTTGAGGAGGTAGGCCCGGTCGCACACGCCCAGGGCTTCCCGGACGTTGTGGTCCGAGATCAGGACGCCCAGGCCCCGGTCCCGGAGCTCCCGGATGATATTTTGAATGTCCGTCACCGCCAGGGGGTCGATGCCGGCAAAGGGCTCATCCAGAATGATAAAATGGGGGGCAGTGACCAGGGCCCGGGTGATCTCCACCCGGCGCCGCTCGCCGCCGGACAGGGCCGAGGCCTTCTGGTGGGCCAGATGGCTGATCCCCAGGTCGGCCAGGAGTTTTTCCAGGCGTTCCTGACGGACCTGGGGGTCCGGCTCCAGGGTCTCCAGGATGGCCAGGATGTTGTCCGCCACCGTCAACTTCCGGAAGACCGAGGGCTCCTGGGGGAGATACTGCAACCCCAGGCGGGCCCGGCGGTAAATGGGCAGAAAGGAAATGTCCCGGCCGTCGAGAAAAATCCGGCCTCCATCGGGTTGGAGCAGGCCCAGCACCATGTAAAAGGTGCTGGTCTTGCCGGCGCCGTTGGGCCCCAGGAGTCCCACCACCTCGCCGCTCAAGACCTCCAGAGAAACGGCGTCCACCACTTTGCGGCCGTTGTAGCTCTTGGTCAGGGACTGGAGGGCAAGCCGGTGCATGGCTCAGCGTTGACGGCCTTTCCGGGCCTTGGCCCCCGGGGGGAAAAGGTCCCCGCTCTCCCTGCCTCCCGTGGTCTGGGAATAGAGCACGGCCTCCACCCGCTTCTGGGGGGAAGATTCCACCAGAACCTTGTTGGTCGCCAGGTTAAAGATGATGCGTTCGCCTTTCAAGGTGTTTTCGGCCCGCCACACCTGGGGGTTGCCGCGCAGCACCACTTCATCCCGGTCTTTGTAGTAAATGGCTTCCTCCGCGGTGGCCACCCGGTCTTCCTGGACGAAGCGCACTGTGCCGGTGGCCACGATGCGGTCGATCTTCTCGCCGCCCAGTTCGCCCAGGGGGCCCTGATCCTCCGCGGCGGGGGCGGACCCGGCGGCCTTGCCCTTGGGGGCCTCGGGTTTGGGCTTGAAAAAGACCCGGAGCAGGTCGGCGTACAGGGTGGAGTCCCCGTAGTCGGCCTTCACGTTGCCGGTGAAGACCACCAGCCCTTCCTTCTGGTCCGCTTCCAGCCTGGCCGCGGTGATGCGCAGGGGAAACTCGCCCCGGGGTTCTTTTTTCCCCGCCGCCGGGGTGGGAGTTTTGCCGGCCGCCGGAGCGCCCCAGACTGGCGGGACCCCGGTGACGGCCAGAATCATAGCCAGGAGCAGGGCTAACAGCCGTTCTTTCAAGGTTTCCGTCCCCATTCCTTGGGTTTGATTTCCGTCAGGCGGTGCTGGGCCAGCACCAGCCTCTTGTGGGCCAGTTCCACTTTGAGCCCCTTGCCCTCGACCTTTAAGTTGGGCTCAATCAGGACCACGTCTTCCGGGGCCAGCAAGACCCGCTCATTGGGCTGATAAACCGCCTGGCTGGTCTGGATGGTGAGGTCGCCCCGCTGCATCTCGACCTGGCCCTTCAAAGTCAACACCCTGGTCTTGGTATGGAACACTCCTTCGTCGGCCCGGACCTTGACATGCTCCCCGGGGCCGAAGAACTCCACCCCGATGCCGCTGATGGCGACTTCGTCCTTATCCTTGCGGAAGTCGGCCTTCCGGGCGTCCAGGACCCAGCGTTTGTCCCCTTCCTGGATCTCGGTGAGGGAGAGACCCTCCATGCGGGACTTGGCTTCGGCCGGGGTCTGGGGCTTGGACGGCGGCGGCGCCGGCCGCCGGCCCCAGAGGCTGAAGCCTCCCACCACCACCAGGAGGAAACCGAGGCCCAGCAACCACTTCCACTTCCGGGACGGCCGCAGCCGGGGGGACATTATATTTTTCATGCCAACTTAAGTGCCGATTCGAAATTTTTTCTGATTATATTAACCCTGGAGAGGGGTGTAAAGGTTAATCTAGTTTGGAGGGGGCCTTCCAAGGCCGGGGGCAGGAAAATCAGGGGCAGGAGTCAGTAGTCAGTAGTCAATTGCCGGGGAGACAGGGGCAGGGGTCAGAAAATCTAGAACCGCCGCCCCGGCGGTTTACCTGTAGGGCGGGCACTGCCCGCCATCTCCAGCCGAAAACAGCTTTACCATCCCTAACCCCTAACCCCTTCTTTCACTCCCCCGCCTCCAGCCAGGGGGCGGCGATTTGGTCCCATTTGCCCTGGGCTTGAAGGAGCAGGTCGCAGACCTGGCGCACCGCGCCCCGGCCCCCGGGGAGGCCGGTGACCCAGTGGGCCGCAGCCTGGATCTGGGGCACCGCGTCGGCCACCGCCACCGCCAGGCCCACCCGGCTCATGACCGGCAGGTCCACCAGGTCGTCGGCCACCATGGCCACTTCCCGGGGAGTGAGGTTCAGCGCCGCCAGCAGTTGCTCCAAAGTGGCCGCCTTGTCCCGCAGGCCCTCGAAATACCGGCTGATGCCCAGTTCTTTGGCCCGGATGTAGGCCGCATCAGAGCGCCGGCCCGAGAGAAAGGCTACCTCAATGCCGGCCCGCTGGGCCATCTTGATGCCGTGGCCGTCCAGGACGTGAAAGACCTTCAGGGCCTCGCCCTTGGCGTCGAAATAGAGGCGGCCGTCGGTGAGCACCCCGTCCACGTCCAGGATCAGCAGGCGGATGTTTCGGGCCCGCTGCCGGACCTCGGGTGGATAATCAGGCGAAGTCAAGTTGAGCTTCCTTTATCTGACGCCACGGCGCCAAGACGCCAGGCGCCAGGAAAAAAATGAGAACAGCCGCCCGAGGCGGTTCTTATTGATGACTTAGTGGCACCGGCCTCCGGCCGGTGACAGGCCACAGGCTGGAAGCCTGTGCCACTGGAAAAGATTGTTGGGCCGTGTCCACCCTACCTGGCGGCCGGGTCGCCCGCCCTACGGCAAAATTCATGCAGCGCCTTGAGCTCCCGCCACAGAGCCGGGACTGCGGCCAGAGGCAGGGAATTGGGACCGTCGCATAAAGCTTTCTCCGGCTCGGGGTGCACCTCCATGAAGAGTCCGTCCAGCCCCACCGCCACCCCGGCCCGGGCCAAAGGCGCGATAAACTCCCGCTGGCCGCCGGAGCAGGTCCCCTGGCCGCCGGGGAGCTGGACGCTGTGGGTGACGTCCAGGACCACCGGGCAGCCCAGGTCCCGCATAATGGGCAGGCTGCGGAAATCCACCACCAGGTTGTTGTAGCCGAAAGACGCGCCCCGTTCGGTCAGGATAATCTTATCGTGGCCGGCGGCCCGGACTTTCTCCACCACCGGCCCCATATCCCAGGGGGCCAGGAATTGCCCCTTCTTGATATTGATGATCTTGCCGGTCCGGGCCGCGGCCACCAACAAATCGGTCTGGCGGCAGAGAAAGGCGGGAATCTGTAGAACGTCCAGAACCTCAGCGGCGGCCGCCACCTGGGAGACCTGGTGGACGTCTGAGAGCACCGGCAGCCCGGTCTCGGCCTTGACCCGGGCCAGGATTTCCAGGCCCTGCTCCAGCCCCGGGCCGCGGTAAGACGCCAGCGAGGTGCGGTTGGCCTTGTCGAAGGAGGCCTTGAAGATGAGCGGCAGGGCTAGTTCCCCGGCCATCTCCTTTAAAGACCTGGCGATCTCCAGGGTGGCCGCGGCGGACTCGATGACGCAGGGCCCGGCGATCATGACCAGGGTGCCGTCGCCTATGGAGAAATCAGAGATAGCAATTTTGCCGTTCATGCGGATGTAAGGGGCCAGGGGTCAGGGATTAGGGGTTAGCAAAATCTATGGCAAGGGTTGTTTATTTCCTAAAATCATCAAAGAATTTTTCATCTACATCATATGTAGTCCTCGGTATAAGTCCGAGTTGTAGCTGCTCAAACATTTGCACAAGAATGTCTCCGTCAACCAATTCAATTGGAGGGGCTCCATCCCTCCGAGCCTCTTTTTTGGCTTCGAGAGTAAATGTGCCTGTAGTAATGATTATGCCCTTGTCAGCTCTTCCCATCATTGCACCACGGAAATCTCTTACCTGTGATGGGGTTACTGCTCCCTGATAACGTTTGCATTGGAAAAGAACATTAAAGCTCACAAAGGGATTTACCTGGAGAATACCTACGCCATCAATTCCTCCGTCCCCCGTCTTCCCGGTAACTTCCACTTTTTGAAAGCCAGACTCTCGTAAAAGTCTTTGGCTAAGGCGTTCAAATCCGTTCGGTGGCAAAGACTTAATAAGGTTGAGCAAACTAGTTCGATGATCTATAGGCTCAATTTCATCATCTTCTACTTCGTCAACTGATGGCTTTGTTCTGTCTTTAAGTCTCTTACCTTCTTTTAAACTCTTTTTGACTCCATAAAAGATGGCTAATGGATCAAATAGCTTGGTATCAATTGATAGTCCTTTGTCTGTGAGGCTCCATATACCACGTTTTGACGCATCAATGTAACCTGCGTATGCCAGATAAAGGCGTGCCCATTGAACTTGGTTCCGAACGCGTGATCCTCCACTCTTAAGTGTCACTTCTTGTTCTGATTCTGGTATATTCATTTTTTCAATGACACGATCAATCACCTCAGCAACTGTTCCAGACCCCCCTGACTCCTTCAGGACTTCAATTATCGGTATGAAGAATCGAATAAACTGTGATCCTTTGCTTCTGCTCATTTAATCGTCCACTAAGCCAAATATCTTGTCTTGGCGAATCCTTACGAAAACTGACTACTGACTACTGACTACTGGCCACTGCCCCCTCAAATCTCTTCGCCGGGTTTGACGTAGCTCTGTTTATATTCCAGGGCGGCGCCGATGTAGTCCCGGAACAGGGGATGGGGCTTCATGGGCCGGGATTTGAATTCCGGGTGGAACTGGCACCCGAGAAACCAGGGATGGTCCCGCAGTTCCACGATTTCCACCAGTTCGCCGTTGGGGGAGGTGCCGGTGAGGTGCAGGCCCGCCTGCGTGAGGCTTTCCCGGTAATCGTTGTTGAACTCGTAACGGTGGCGGTGACGCTCCATGATCTTGGTTTCGCCGTAAGCCGCAATGGCCCTGGAGCCCTCCTTGAGCACGCAGGGGTAGGCCCCCAGGCGCATGGTGCCGCCTTTCTCCGATTCCCGGTCCCGGTGGATGATGGCGTCCCGGCGGTAGTCGTACCACTCCCGCATGAGGTAGATGACCGGGTCTTTGGCCTCGGGGTCGAACTCCTCGCTGGTGGCCGCGTTAATCTTTGCCACGTGGCGGGCGAACTCGATGACTGCGAGTTGCATCCCGAAGCAGATGCCGAAGTAGGGCACCTGGTGTTCCCGGGCGTAGCGGATGGCCTGGATTTTGCCCTCCACCCCCCGGACCCCGAAGCCGCCGGGGACCAGAATGCCGTGGAGGTGCCCCAGGAGGCCTTCGGCCCCTTCCCGCTCCACCCGTTCCGAGTCGATGTAGCTGAGGGCCACCTGGGCTTCCTGGGCCAGGCCGCCGTGGACCAGGGCCTCGTGCAGGCTCTTGTAAGATTCCCGGAGGTCCACGTATTTCCCGACGATGCCGATCTCCACCCGTTCCCTGGGGTGTTTGATGCGGGAAACCAGTTTTTCCCACTGCTCCAGGCGGGGGGCCCGGGTCCAGATATTCAAGGCTTCCACCAGCCGGTCATCCAAACCTTCGGCGTGGAGCAGCAGGGGAATTTCATAAATGTTATCCACGTCCTGGGCGGTGATGACGGCCTCGGGCCCCACGTTGCAAAACAGGGCGATCTTGGCCTTGATGTCCCTGCTGAGAAGCTTTTCGGTGCGGCACAGCAGGATGTTGGGCTGGATGCCGATGGAGCGCAGCTCCTTGACGCTGTGCTGGGTGGGCTTGGTCTTCACTTCCCCGGCGGTCTTGATATAGGGCACCAGGGTGAGGTGGATGTAGCAGACGTTTTCCGCGCCCAGGTCGCTTTTGAGCTGACGGATGGCCTCCAGGAAGGGCAGGCTTTCGATGTCGCCCACGGTGCCGCCGATCTCGATGATGGCCACATCCGCGCTGGGGGCCACCTTGAGGATGGAGCTCTTGATTTCGTCGGTGATGTGGGGGATGACCTGGACCGTGCCCCCCAGGTAGTCGCCCCGGCGCTCCTTGGTGATGACGTTGTGGTAGATGCGGCCGGAGGTGAAGTTGTTCTCCTGGCCCAGGGTCACGGAGGTGTAGCGCTCGTAATGCCCCAGGTCCAGGTCGGTTTCGGCCCCGTCTTCGGTGACGAAGACCTCGCCGTGCTGGAAGGGGTTCATGGTGCCGGGGTCCACGTTGATGTACGGGTCCAGCTTCTGGAAGGTGACTCTCAAGCCCCGGGACTCCAGCAGGGCGCCGATGGCCGCCGCGGCCACCCCTTTGCCCAGGGAGGACAGCACTCCGCCCGTAATGAAAATGATCTTGCTCTTCACAAAGTCCTACATATACCTAGCCACCGCCCTTGTCAAGGCGAAGGCGAAAGATGAGGGCGATAAAGGGAGAAGGGGATAAGGCGACGGGCTCAGGCGAACCGCCTGAGCCCGGGGTGACGAAAACAATGATTCCGGGAGACCTGAGAGCCCGGTGCCGCCGGCTCAACTCACCAACTTGGGCGGGGCCAGGGCTCCTTTGTTGCCCTTTCCTCCGGGCAAGGCCGAGGAATTTTCCGCCAAGGGGATGACGATCCCTTCGACGCGCTTGTCGCCGCCGGTGCTCACCACCTTGGTAATCCGAACCGACGCAAAATCGACGATTGGTTCATCCTGGCCGAACTTGCAGGTGTTAACCACCGGCAGCAGGCAATCTATCGGCCCCTGGGCAAGTTTATCTTGGATGGCGCTCATCACCGAAGCGTCCGCGCCGTTTTGCAAATTGATGATCTGGCCGATTTCCAAATAGGGGCAGGCGTCTTTGTTGATGTAATTTTTCAAGGTGGCGGCGCTGGCGGCATCCGGATATTTAACGAACCAACCGGCGTTATCTGTGTTGTCGGGGGTCATCCGGACCACTATGGGTGTCCAGGGGTCGGTATAATTTTTGTCCACCGCGATGGGAAGGGTTCCCGCTCCCACCGCGGCCGCGGGGCCCATCACCGCGATGGCGCGGCCGGATAAATTGGCGGTGCTGATGCCGAAGACCTTGGCAAAGAGCATGACCACGCCGTCACGGCGGGTGTTCACCCGGACGGCGTCGGATTCAGCGGTGCAGCCAGGATGAAAGGTGCGGGCGTCATAATCCCACCGGCCCACCTCCACGGTGATTTCCGAGTCATAGGACAGATTGCGTCCATCCACCACGTTGTTGTGCGCGGTAATTTTGGCCGCACTTTCCCCCGAGGCGCAATTGGGATTCCTGGTGGCGGCGGGGTCGGTGGCCGGCAGCACCAGGGGCCACAACCCCCGGGCGCCGGCCAGGGCCCCGGCGTCGGCGGCCTTCTGCAACTGGCTCTTCACCATCACCATGTGGCCCAGGTCCAGGGCCAGGGCGATAAATCCCAAGAGCATAAAGATGGCCACCCCGGTAATCAGGGCAACGGAACCCGTCTGGTCAGCCAAACTTCTCAATCTTATCTTCATATCCGCCCCCTTATTCGCATTTCATGGTAGTGCGGACCGTGATGTCCTTGTAGCTTCCCAAACCCGGAACCAGTTTGCCGATGACAAACCAGTTTTTCCTGGCGGTGACCGTGACCGTGAGGTCTTTGCCCGCCACCTGGGTGGGATCGGTCATGGTGAGGCCCGGACCCGAGGGAGTAACCTGGACGTTGGCGTCCGCCGGCAGCAGGTGGATCAATCCGAAGCCGCCCTGGCCGCCGTTTTCCGACGAGTTGTACTTGACATAATCGGAGATGGTCGGGTTTAAATTTTGCGGGAGTTTGCGGGTGGTAGAGCTGCCGGAGACGGTGTAATACCTGGTCCCGTACCGGGCCCCCTCCCGGCTGGCGTTGGACATCATGTGGTCCATGTACCAGGCGTGGCCGAAATCCACGATGCCAAACACCAAGAGCAACAGGATCAGGAAGACGATGGCGAATTCCACCGCTACGCCGCCTCGCTCTTGCCGCAACAACTGACGCAGGGATGGGCAGTTTTGGGTATCCATAACCACTCCTTTGGGAGCCGGTGCAGCCAGGCCAGGCTCCCCGGTTGCCGGTTCACTTTTCGCCACTGTCGGAATCATACGTCTTGTCTCCCCAAAAGCTATTGGGAGATTCCTGATTTTGCGGCTCAAAATGTCTGAATGTCAGGGTCGAAAGGGATTAGTTCCGGCCTCGCCAGGGCCGGCGCGGCCCGCCGGCCGCGGACTTGGCTCCTGAAAACCCGTATTGTTCAGTACGAGGATAAGCTGTTCAGTTCACCATCTTGACGGTGTCAAATTTCCCCAGGGCGCCGTAATTGGGGGCCCCAGGGGCGCCGGCGGCTCCCGGCGCCTGATAGTCTTTCACAAAGTGGCCCTGGATGTATTTGTCGGCGCCGCCCACGGCGTTTTCAATATAAAAGGGGACAAACCCCAGGATGGCCGTGTGGTCGTGGGTCTCGAAGTCGTCGGCCACCACCGGGAGCAGCACCGTATCGCCGATTTTGTCGGCGGCATCGGCATAAAGAGTGTCCATCGTCCCCGGCTGGATATAGATCTGGTCCCCGATCTTGATGGGGGTGGGATTGCCATTGTTGATCAGACTGCGAATAGTGGGGACATCGTTGGCGTCGGTGAGGAAGGAGGTCCACTGGCCGCCGTCGGGGGTGTGGTATTTGGAGCCGATTTTAAAGGAGACCGGCGGGTTCTGGTTGCAATACCGCATGACATAGGTGATGGGAGAAGCCAGGGGGAACGCCTCCCCCGGCGGGCAGGAGGTAACCGGCAACAGGGTGGAATCGATGACCACCACGGCGCTGGCTTTGGCGGACGGGTCCACGAGCCCTCCCAAAATGTGGCCGAAAAGCAGGGAGACGGGGCCGCCGTTCATGGAGGTGCCGCTGGCGTCCCGGCCTTTCTGCACCGCGACCTTCACCGCCGCCCGGTCCAGGGCGGTGGGAGTGATGGTCTGGGACTGGAGATGCTCCGGCGCGGTGCTTTCATTCCAGGAAAGGCTCCAATAGCCGGACTCCACCTGGCAACTGGTGACCAATTGACCGTCAACCTTGTTTTTCTTGGTGGTGGCGTCCGCCACCGCCGCACCGTTGGTCCAGTTGGGAAAAGGGGTGCCCAGGGCCAGGGCCCGGGCCCCGGCCAGGGCCCCGGCGTCCGCGGCTTTTTGGAGTTCGCCCTTCACCGCCACCAGATGGGCAATATCCACAGCCAGGGTGCCGCAGGCCAGAAACGCCACCATGGCGATGGCGGCATAAACGGCAATGGCTCCCGATTGATCATTGACCAACTCCTGCATCCGTCGCTGCAACCGGCCTCTAAAGTTCTCCATTGACCTCACTCGCATTTCATCACCGTGGTGGCCGACAGGTTTTTCTGACTCCCTAAACTGGGTACCAATTTCCCCAGGACAAACCATGTTTTTATGGCGGTGACGGTAACCTGGATATCGTCCCCGGCGGTGCCGCTGGTGTATCCCGGTCCGCCGGGGGTGGCTGCCAGGTTGGCGTCGGAGGGCAGCAGCCCCGCGTACTTGGAAATCGTCCAAGCGCTTACGGAGGGGGTCAGGGCACTGGGCTTGATTTGGGCTCCGGTGGCGGGGTCGGCGTGGAACTTGCTGGCATAACGGGCGGCTTCCCGGCTGGCATTGGAGACTATCTGTTTCATGTACAGGGCATGGCCGAAATCCACGATGCCGAAGAGTAAAAGAAGAAACAGCGGCGCCAGGAGGGCAAACTCCACGGCCACGCTTCCCCGTTCCCCGCCGGCACGGGGATTTCGGCGGCGACGCAAGCTGCCAAGCATCACGGTCATCTCCTCTAAATACCGGGGATTTGTTAACCCTGCCCCGGGGATTCTCTCAGCGCTCCCGAGGACTTTCGTAGTATTGCTTAACCTTGATTACCCGGGTAATTTTCCGGATGCGTTCAACCTTATTCGGAATTAGGAAAGGGGCCATCGGGAAAATCCTGAAATTTCAGTTCGAAATGTCTGAAATTCACCGGGGAAAGGGCAAGAAAAACCCGGACGGAGCCGAAGCCAGGTCCGCTTGGCTGGGATGGCCAGAGCGGGCAGGCTGAAGATTTTCCAGGAATTCCAGGAAAGGTGGGTTTGCAGGTAAAGCGCCCGGGGCCCAGGGCTTCCGGGCCCTGGTTCTCCGGATTCATCGGGGGCGGCCAAAGTTGATGGCCGGTGGGAGGCCGCAACTTATGCCGATCGTTCTTTGTTCACTTCACCATCTTGGTGGGCGCCAAAGTGCCGCAGTTGACGTCGGAGCCGGGCAGGGCCCCCTTACATATGGCCAGGGCGATGACCTTGCCCCTGATCCCCTTGTCGTTACCGGTGTCCTTAACCTCCAGAATCCGGAAGGGCACAAAGCCTTCGATGGTTTCAGAATGGTTGAAGTCGGACGTGTTCACCACCGGCACAAAGGTGTCCAAGCCTTCCGGGTGTTGGTTCAGTTTGGCTTTAAGGGCATGCAGGGCGGCGGTGTCCTGACCGTTTTGCAGCTCGATTTTATCCCCGATTTTCAAGGGCTTGCAGGACCCGTCGACGATATAGTCCCGGAAAGTGGTGGCGTTGTCCTTATCATCGGGGTTTGCGAACCAGCCGCCGTTGTCGTTGGGATCGCTGACGAAATTGATGAAGAGCTCATTGCCGGGAATTACATACATTTTATTAATGGCAATGGGAAGGGTTCCCTTTCCCACCGCCTTGGCAAAACTCATGGTACCGATGGCTTCGGCTTTGGTTTCCAGGGAGTCGATGTTCAGAATGCGCCCGAAGAAAATGTTGTTGATGGTCTTTTGGGCCTTCACCCGGACGGCATTGCTGGTGAGGGTGCAATCCGTCCTGGGGGTGAACCCTTTGGTGGCGCTGTCGAAGTTGCCCACCTCAATACTCAAGTCCGCGACGGTGAGGGTTTGCCCACTCACCTTGTTGCTGGCGTGGGTGGCAGTGCTCAGGGCCACGTCCTTGGCGCTGACGCAGTTGGGATTGCTGGGAGGGTTGAGCATCATGGGCAGGGCGGTGGGCCACAAGGCCCGGGCTCCGGCCATGGCGCCGGCGTCGGCGGCCCGCTGCAATTCCTCTTTGACAATTATCAGATTGCCGATATCCGCCACCAGGGCCGAGGCCCCCAAGATCACCATCATGCAGAGCCCGGCGGTGGCGGTTCCTGAACCACGTTGTTCCCTGGGGAACCTGCTTAATTTTTCCAGCATGGCCTCTTCCTTATTCGCACCTCATGTTGGTGCTGGTGGTCAAAGTTATGCTGTTTCCCAAACTCGGGATCAGGTTGCCGATTACCAGCCACTTCTTGGTGGCGGTTATGGTTATGGTCAGGTCTTCCCCGGCCAGCCCCGCGGGGTTGGATTCGGTGGCCGCCGGGCCGCTTTTGGTCACCAAGGGGTTGGCAGTTGACGGCAGCAGGGTTTTCAACCCCAGACCGCCTTTGCCGCCGTTTTCCGCCGAAGTGTTGTTGATGTAATCCTCGATGGGAGGGTTTAAATTTTTGGGCAGCAAGCGGTTTCCCGCAGCATCGGTTTGGTAAACCGTGCCGTAGCGCGCACCCTCCCGGCCGGCGTTCACCATCAGTTGCTTCATGTAGCAGAAATGCCCGAAATCCAGGATCCCGAAGAGCAGGAGGAGTAAAATAGGCATGAGGATGGCGAATTCCACGGCGTAGGCGCCCTGTTCATCGCCGCCCAACCGGCTCCAGGAAGGACTATGTCTGGAAAGCATCTGCACCCACCTCCGTGTGAGCGGCCTTACCAGTATTCCGAATCGACAGATTACCTACCTTTTTAAGGGCAAAATTAAGAATCCCCCGAGCTTTTTCCAATTGTTATGGATTTTCTTAGTGATAAGAACACTATAAGAAATGGGAACATTCACAATAGGGATTTTCCTCATTCTGTGGTTCCTAAATTTCTAAATCAGCCTAAGGAAAAGGATGATAAAAAAATTATGGGAAGGACCAGATAGTGCAAAAAACCTACTGATTTAAGGTAATTATCAGATAAACAGGTGGGGGTTGCCCAGGCGGACCCGCCGGAGGCCCGCATCTTCCGCGGCCCCCTTGGCCTGGAGGGCGAAGTTCCTGGAAGTGACGGGCAGATCGCCCAGATAGAACTGGGGATAAAAACCCAGGAGGCTGTAAGGGATGTCGGGGTTGAGCAGCGCGATGAAGCGGGCCAGGCCGTGAATCTCCTCCAGGTCCACGTAGCCCGGCACCAGCAGGGTGGAGGCGCACAGCACCGGCACCTCGGGCCGGGCCCCCATCTCTTGGGCCAGGGTCGCAAAGTTCTTCAGGGTCTGGTGGTTGGAGACTCCGGTGAGGGCCAGGTGCATCTCCTCGGAGAAGGCCTTGAGGTCGAACTTGATGACGCCGCCGTTGGTGAGGGAACTGGCCAGCAGGGGCTTGAGCCATTCTGCCTGCATGGCGCCGTTGGTCTCCCAGCAGATGCGGAGCTTGCGCCCGGCTTTCCGGGCCGCCTCCAGGGCGAACCGGGCCGCGGCCAGGGCGTGGGGGAGCTGGGGGGTGGGATCGCCCCCGAAGTAGCAGATGCAGGCGGTGTTCTTCCGCACCGCGGCCGCCAACTCCGCCGCGGAGACCCTCTCGTCCCGGAAGGTGGCCTTCTTGAAGGTCCAGTTCTGGCAGTAGAGGCAGTTGAAATTGCAGGCGTGGTAGAAGACGGCCAGGTTGGTGTAGCCGCGCTCCGGGCCGTCGGTGCAGGCGTACCTGGGGTAGCCCGCGCCGGTGCCGCCGGGGCAGAACCAGTCGGCCACGCAGTTGGTGGGCAGGGGGTCGTAGTAATAGCTCAGGCCCGCCCCGGAGGGATTGCCGCCCACCAGGCGCCCCTGCTCCACCCGGCGGGCGCCGCAGTAGCCGTGGCCGCCCTCGGGGATGCGGCAGGCGTGGAAGCACAGGGTGCAGGCCTTGCCCCCGGGGTCCCGGGGCGGCGTGGCGGGCAGGTTGAAGGCCCGGCGGCTTTCGTGGTGCAGGGCCTCGATCTGAGGCCAGACTTGGGCAAAATGCCCCCGGATGCAGGCGGCGCAATAGCCCAGCCGGGGGGAGACGAGGCGGTGGGTTTGGCCACAGCGGCGGCAGGGGTTCATAATGGTAAATTATTTTGGTAGCCGCAGGCTTCAGCCTGCCGCGATTAAACTGTGGGTAAGCGTCTCTTTCTCATTCCCCGGCTCCTGCTTGGGAACGCTGATTTTGCCCCAGGCTCTGCCCGGGGACCTTGTTATATTAACCTGCAACTGCATCGCCCCGAGGTTTTCTCTTTAATTATATAAAATCTGGTGGAATTCCGCTCCTCTGGTATTAGATTCAGAATCAAAGACAATCATAAGGACATCCCATGAACGCGAATCTCGATCTTTCCGCTCTGGCCAATTTTATCCAGGAAATTCGGAGCGAGGCCGAAACATGCCCCAAGTGCGAAGGTACCCGGGAGACGGTTTTCACTTCCCGGGGACGGGATAATGTGGTGCCCTGCCTGGAGTGCGAGAATCTCCATCAGGCGCTGGAGCATCTGGAGGCGGCCTTGAAGTTCCTGCGGGAAGGGTGAGGTGAGGCGTACTGTTCTTAAAAAAGGGTCGGAAAAGCCCCCTTCTTGGGCATCCTCCCCAGGTATTCCGCGGCCCGGGCGGTGGCCACCCGGCCCCGGGGGGTGCGCTGGAGGAACCCGGCCTGGATGAGGAAGGGCTCGTACACGTCCTCCAGGGTGTCCTCCTCTTCGCACAGGGCCGCGGCCAGGGTCCCCAGGCCCACGGGACCGCCGCCGTAGTTCTCCAGGATGGTCTTGAGGATCTGCCGGTCCATGCGGTCCAGGCCCAACTGGTCCACGTCCAGGAGATTGAGGGCGGCGTCGGCGCATTCCCGGTCGATGCGGCCGTCGCCCCGCACCTGGGCGTAGTCCCGCACCCTTTTCAGCAGCCGGTTGGCGATCCTCGGGGTGCCCCGGGAGCGCCGGGCGATCTCCCAGGCCCCCTCGGAGTCGATCTCCGCGCCCAGCACCTGGGCCGCCCGCCGGGTGATGCGGGCCAGGTCCTCAACGCCGTAGAAATCCAGCCGCAGCATCAGGCCGAAGCGGTCCCGGAGGGCCGGGGTCAGGAGTCCGGCCCGGGTGGTGGCCCCCACCAGGGTGAAGCGGGGCAGCTCCAGCTTCAGGCAGCGGGCCCCGGGGCCCTGGCCGATGATGAGGTCCAGCCGGAAGTCCTCCATGGCGGGGTAGAGGATTTCCTCCACCACCGTAGGCAGGCGGTGCACTTCGTCGATGAAGAGCACGTCTTTGGGGGCCAGGTTGGTGAGCAGGGCCGCCAGGTCGCCGGGGCGCTCGATGACCGGCCCGGAGGTGGGCTTGATGCCGGCCCCCATCTCGTTGGCGATAATGTGGGCCAGGGTGGTCTTTCCCAGCCCCGGGGGGCCGTGCACCAGGATGTGGTCCACGGCTTCATCCCGGCCCAGGGCCGCAGCGATGGCCAGTTCCAGGTTGCGCCGGGTTTCGCCCTGGCCCACGAACTCACTCAGGGTCCGGGGCCTTAAGCCCACCTCCAGTCCCAGGTCGTCGGCCTGGAGCCGGGGATTGACGACGCGCTCTTCCTGGGTCATGGGAGGGTTTCCGGTTTCCGGTTTCCGGTTTTCGGTAAAGGAATCAAAAATGCTGCCCCATCATTCCGCCGCCAATGTACCGCACCCGGGGAAACTTTGCAAGCTCGGGGCGCCGCACTTCCTTCGGGAAATCCTTGGCCCGGAGCGGTTAATTTGATAGAGTTCACAAAGAGAGGATAGGGGCGGGGTAACCCCGCCCCTACGATTACCTACCCTAACATTAACCCATGCAACCCGCAATCCTGGCCCAGGGAATCGGCAAGTCCTTCCGCACCGGGGTCTTCGGCCCCTCCAAGGCAGCCCTTTGCGACGTGGACCTGGAGGTGGCATCCGGCGCCATCTTCGGGGTCCTGGGGCCCAACGGCGCGGGCAAGACCACCCTGATCTCCATCCTGGCCACCCTGCTCCGGCCGGACACCGGCCGGGCCGAGGTATTGGGGCTGGACGTGCTCCGGGAGGCCGGGCCGCTCCGGGAGCGCATCAATCTCGCCGCGGCCGGCGCCCACTTCCTCTGGTGCCTGACAGTGGAGGAGAACCTCCGCTTTTACGGCCGCCTTTATGGCCTGGGCGGCCGCGCCTTAAGCGGGAAAGTGGAAGACCTCATCGCCCTGTTCGAGCTGGACCCCCACCGCCGGGTGACTTTCGAGAGGCTGAGCACCGGCCTGAAGCAGCGCCTGGCCCTGGCCAAGGCCCTCATCAACACCCCGGAACTCCTGTTTCTGGACGAGCCCACTTCGGGCCTGGACCCGGAGATGTCCCAGCACCTGCGTCAAGAGATTCTGCGCCTCAACCGGGACACCGGCCTCACCATCCTGCTCACCACCCACAACCTCCGGGAGGCCGAAATGCTCTGCGGGGAGGTGGGCTTTTTAAAGGAAGGCCGCCTGGTGACCCGGGGGCGCATCGCCGACCTGCAACAGCGCCTGAGATTGGGGGACCACCTGCGGCTGGTCTTTCAGGACACCCCGGCGCACCTGGAATATGACCGGCTGCCCGGGGTGCTGTCCCACCGGGTGCAGGACTCCCAGGTGGAACTGGTAATCGACCAATCCGAGACGCGCCTTCCCGCCATCCTGGAAATCATCGCCCATGGCCCCCACCGCTTGGCCAGCGTGCACCTCAAACCCGTGGACCTGGAGGAAATCTACCGTGAGATTACCCACTGATTTCCACCGGGTCCTGGCCTTCGCGGTGCGCAGCATGCTGGTGAACCGGCGCAACGTCTTCGCCATCTTCGAGATGATCTTCTGGCCCGGAGTGGCCATCTTCTCTGTGGGCCTGCTCACCCGCTTTCTCAAGCTGGACCCGGAAACCGTGACCTTCATCCTTTCATCCTCATCGGCGCGGTGGCCATGAACACCATCCAGATCGCCCAGCTTGATCTGTCCTACGCCCTGCTCTACTCCGTGTGGGCCAAGAGCCTGAAGCACGAGTTCATCGCGCCCATCCGCCTGGGGCACATCCTGGTGGGCTCCGGCCTGGTGGGGCTGGTGCGGGGCTTCCTGGTCTTCCTGGTGATGGGGCTACTGAGCATGTGGCTCTTCGACATGGAGCTCGCCGCCCCGGGGCTCCGGGGGCTGGCGGTGTTCCTGGCGGGCATGTTCCTGAACGCGGCCATCATCGGCGCCCTGGTCCTGGCCCTGGTGCTGCGGTTCGGCCAGCGGGCCGAAGTGGCGGCCTGGGCCTTCTCCTACCTCATGCTGCTCCTGTGCGGCCTCTACTACCCCGTGTCCGTGCTGCCCTCCGGGGTGCAGTGGCTGGCTCAGCTTATCCCCTTCACCTATTTTCTCGAATACTTCCGCCACTTCTACGGCTTTCCCCTGAACTACGCAGATCCGCTCCTTTACGGCTTCGCGGAATGTGTGATATACATTTTCATCAGTTATGCTCTCCTCCGCTACACCCTCATTTCCGCTTACAAACGGGGCACTTTGTTGAGGCTGTCGGAGTGATGGATTTTGGGGAGAGGGCCAGGGACCCGAGGTCCCTGCCTTCCCCCCAAGCCCCCCTCCCAACCCGCATACCGGGGCAGGGCAAGGCGGGGCCTGCGGCCCCGACTTTCCCTGCCCAAAAACTTAAGGGATTGGGGGTGGGGGCTTAGGGTAGGGGGTAAAGGTTTTTGTCCCTTAGCCCCCTCCCCCAAAGGACCTGGCCATGATCGGCGTGTTTGATTCGGGGTTCGGGGGTCTGGTGGTCCTGCGGGAGTTTCTGCAGGTGTTGCCGGCCTATGACTACCTCTATCTGGGGGACAATGCCCGGATTCCCTACGGGACGCGCTCCGACCGGGTGGTGCTGCGGTTCACGGAGCAGGCGGTGGACTATCTGTTCCGCCAGGGCTGCCGCCTCATCGTGCTGGCCTGCCACACGGCTTCGGCCCGGGCCCTGCGGCGCCTCCAGCAGGTTTACCTGCCGGCCCACTATCCCCATTACCGGGTGCTCGGGGTGCTGATTCCCACGGTGGAAGAGTCCCTGGCCCGGAGCCGCAGCAAGCGCATCGGGGTCATCGGCACCGAGGGCACTGTGACCTCCCGGTCCTTTGAGCTGGAGCTCAAAAAACTGGACCCCGAAGTCCAGGTCCTGCAGCAGGCCTGCCCCTTGCTGGTCCCTCTGATTGAGGCCGGGGAGCAGGATTGGGAAGGGACAGAGATGATTTTGCGGCGGTATTTGGCACCCTTTCAGGGCGCGGTGGACACCCTGATCCTGGGGTGCACCCACTACTCCATCCTGAAAGACAAGATCAGGGCCATCCTGGGGGACGGCCAGGAGCTGATCTGCTCGGGCCAGGTCACCGCGGCGAAACTGGTGGACTACTTGCAGCGGCACCCGGAGATTGAAGCGCAGCTCAGCCGGGGCGGGACCCGCCGCTACCTCACCACCGACCTCACTCCCCGCTTCCAGCAACTGGCCAGCCTGTTCATGGGGCAAAACGTCGATTCGGAAGTGGTGGAGCTGTAAGGCGCGGCGAGCCGTGCCCCAGAACACGGCATGCGGCGCTCTTAGCGAAAACCGAGATAAAGAATACAGAACTGGAGGAGGGCGGAATGTTGCAAGGCAGGAAAGTCGGCTCCGTCGCGGGTATTTTGTTAATTTTGCTAATGGCTTTGGCCGGATGCGCCGAGATCCAGACCACTGGAAAAACCGAAGTCCGCCCGGATAGCGCCTCCCTGCTTTACCTGCTGACCACGGCCGGGTTTCAGCGCTGGGAGGTGAACGATGAGACCCCCAGGCGCCAGGCGCTGCTGACTTCCCTGCCGCCGGGGAAGATTGTCGCCTACAAGGCGAATGGGGGCAATTATTACGTTTATGCGGATGATACCACCGGCTTTTTATATGCGGGGACCGAGGACGCCTATCAGAAGTATCTGTCCCTGAGCCAGGGGCGGAAGCTGTGCGAGCGGGTGGAGGGGCCCAATCACGAGGCCTTCTGGCGTTGTTTCGAGGAATATCAGACGGTGGGGCCCAGGCCCCGCGGGAAGTGAGAAGGTTTCCGGGTTTTCAAGTTTTATCTTGTTCCCAAGCTCCCGCCTGGGAAAGCAAATTTATGGCCCAAGCTCAGCCTGGGCGCCATTTCGGGAAACCTTAGGGCCTGACCTTTATCCGCCGAGCCCCGGGCGGCTTTCAAACCACTTTTCATCCGCCAGAACCACGGAGGTCTCCACCTGCCGGTCTGAGATGGTCCAGTAGGCGCGCAGCAGCCGGTCTTTCTCCGCCGGGGTCACCAGGCGGAAGCCGTGCTTCTCGTAGAACCGGACGGCCCACCAGGCCGCGGCCCAGGTGCCCACCAACAGGGGGCGTGTCATCCCCTGCCGCAGGTGTCCCAGCAGCCGGGCGCCGACGCCGGCCCGCTGCACCGCGGGGGCCACGTAGGCGTGGCGGATGAGGATGACGTCCCGGACGTCCTGGCGCCCCATCACCCCCGCCAGCCGGCCTGCCGCCTCATAAGTCCAGAACTCCACGCCCGCCAGGATTTCTGCCTGCAGCTCTTCAAGGGGCATGTAGGGTTCGTGCCAGCAGTCGTCCGGAATGACCCCCCGGTAAGCCTGGGCCGCGGCATTGATGATGGCCCAGGCGGATTCCACTTCATCCTCTGTTAACCGCCGAATCATGGTTTCCTTCCGTCTGAACGCTAAAGGCGGCTTTCTTACTTTTGCTCTCAAAAACGTCTCGATTTATTTTAACCGAGAGCTTCTCGCAAAGCGCCTTGGAGTTACTCTATTTAAGAAACGCAGTCCATTGGCTGTGCCCCTCAACCAAATTTTGCAAGCGTCTAAAGAAAAGAAAACAGAAAACAGAAAATCGCGCTCAAGACGCCTGGGGCTGCTGGGCCGGCGGTGGAGCAGGCGCCTCCCCTTTCATCCGGTGGCCGCAGTGGGGACAAAAGGTGTAATCACCCGCAATGGTCCGGTGGCAACCAGGGCAGGCGGCATAACCGGGCAGGGAGGGCTCCGGGGCGGATTTTTCTTCTTCCAGCCGGCGCCCGCAACCGGGGCAGAACTTGAATTCCCGGCCCACGGTCTGGAAGCAGGAGGGGCAGGTGGTGTGCTCGGGATTGGGGGACGGCTGCTGCGGCAGGCCGGGTTCCGGCGGATACTGGAACGGGTTCTGGAACTGCTGGGTCACCTCGGTGCTGGCGGCCCGGAGCTTGGCCACCAGCCGCCCCAGCTTTTCCGCATACTCCGGCAGCTTCTGGGGGCCGAAGAGGATAAAGGCCAGTACGGCGAGGACGATCAGTTCCTCGAGGTTGATTCCGAACATCCCGGCATCCTGCTAATCAGGCTTTTTCCAACTTGTGGCCGCAATGGGGGCAAAAGGCGAAGTCCCCGGTGAATTCCTTGTGGCATTGGGGACAGGTGGCGGCCTGGGGATTGGCCGTGGCCGCGGAGCCGGGAATTTCGCCTTTGGCCGCGGCTTCCGGCTCGTCGTGGGCTTTTTTGAAGCTGCGGATGGCCTTGCCGATGCTGTCTCCCAACTCCGGCAGACGCCGGGGTCCGAAGAGGAGCAGCGCAATCACCAGGATGATCAACAGGGTGGTGATATTGTAACCGAACATAGGACGCCCCTTGTTAACTGGTTAGTAATTATTAATATATTGGAAAATTGCTTTTCCCGCAAGCAGGGAAGGAGAAATCCACCCCATGAAAGAGTGGAACGTGGTGGTTACCAGCCAGATGCGCCAGGAAAACCGAGTTCTGAAGGAACTGGCGGATCTGGGGGAGTTCGCCCGCAGCGGCTTCACTTCGGTGCTGGTGGGCAAGGTCAGGGATATTGTCGAGTTTATGGATACTCTGAAAGTCCGCTGGGAAGGGCAGGCCTTCCTGTACCCGCAAATTTTCGGCATGGTGGCGCCGGTCAAGGTCATGTTTCCCTTCACCCTGGAGAATTTGCTGCACCGGCTCAAGGAGGAGATGCTCGCCCTGGGGCCGGAGCTTAAAGGCAAAGCCTTTTACGTGCGGGTGAAGCGCCGGGGCCACAAGGGGGAGGTCCACAGCCAGGAACTGGAGCAGGCCCTGGACCAGTTTTTGCAAGCTGAGGTGTGCGCCCGGGAGGAGGAGTGCCGGGTGGATTTTGACCGGGCCGACGTTATCGTACTGGTGGAAATTCTTCATAACCAGTGCGGGGTGGGGCTCATCACCCGGGAAATGAAGGAGCGGTATCCGTTTATTAAGATAAAATGAAGGGGTCAGGGATCAGGGGTTAGGAAAAAAAAGAGATATTCCTGATGGGGAAAACCGAGTGTTTTTTTCTCGTTCCCAAGCTCCGGCTTGGGAACCAGGGTTCATGAAAAAGATAAAAAGGGAGATGCTAAGGGTCAATTATGATTAACCTCTTAACCTTTTCCCCATTTAACCCGGGGTAAATCTCCCCTCTCCCAAGAGGAGCCCATGTCTCCACACACCACTCCCCTCTTCGCGCCGGAACAGCCGCTGGCGGCCCGCATGCGCCCCCGGAGCCTGAATGAGTTCGTGGGCCAGCGCCACCTGGTGGCTCCCGGAAAACTGTTGTGGCGCTCGGTGAAGGCGGGACGGCTCTTTTCCTCCATGATCTTCTGGGGCCCCCCCGGCACCGGCAAAACCACCCTGGCGCGGGTCCTGGCCCGGGAACTGGACTGCCATTTCGCCAGCCTCAGCGCGGTGCTCTCGGGGGTGGCCGATCTGCGGCGGGTGGTGGAGGAGGCCAAAAAAGAGCAGGCCCGGGGACGGCGCACCGTGGTCCTCATCGACGAAATCCACCGCTTCAACAAGGCCCAGCAGGACGCGCTGCTCCCCCATGTGGAGGAAGGGCTCCTGACGCTTATCGGGGCCACCACCGAGAACCCCTACTTCGAGATCATCGGGCCGCTGTTATCCCGGGCCAAGGTTTTTATCTTCGAGCCCCTGACGCCGGAGGATATCCTGGCCATTCTCGAGCGGGCCCTGACAGATAAGGAGCAGGGCCTGGGGGCCGTGGCGGTGGCGGTTTCCGAAGAGGCCCTAAAGTATTTCGCCCGCCTGGCCGGGGGCGACGCCCGCCGGGCCCTGAACGCCCTGGAGCTGGCGGTGCTCAGCACCGCCCCCGGGGAAGACGGAAGCATCCGGGTGGACCTGGAGGTGGCCCGGGAGTGCCTGCCCCGGCGGGACCTGGTCTACGATAAGGCCGGGGACGCCCACTACGACACCCTGAGCGCCTTCATCAAGAGCATCCGTGGCTCCGACGTGGACGCGGGCCTCTTTTGGCTGGCCCGGATGCTGGAGGCCGGCGAGGACCCCCGCCTCATCATGCGCCGGCTCCTCATCCTGGCCTCGGAAGACGTGGGACTGGCCGACCCCAACGCCCTGGTGCAGGCGGCCGCCGCGGCTGAGGCCCTCAACTGGGTGGGCCTGCCGGAGGCGGTCTTTCACCTGGCCCAGGCCACCATCTACCTGGCCCTGGCCCCCAAGAGCAACTCCACTCTGGCCTACTTCAAGGCCAAGGCGGCCCTGGCGGCCACCGGGGCCACCACCGTGCCCACGCCCCTGAAGGAGGCCCACCGGGACCGCCGGGCCCTGGGCCACGGGAAGGACTACCTTTATCCCCATGATTTTCCCGGGCACTGGGTGGAGCAGGACTACCTGCCCGGGGAGTTGGCCGGAAAGCGCTTCTACGAGCCGGGGGGCGAAGGAGCGGAGCCGGAGCTGGCGGCCCGTTGGCGGGACCGTCGGCAACAAGGGGCCAAGGGTGGAGGGGGCGGCTCGGGACCGGAAGGGGAGGGGGGCCAGGAGGGCTGATGGGCCGGGGGGCATCGGGCATTCCGCATCGCCGCGGCCGAAGCCATCTAAAAATAATTGTAGAATATATATAAATATAGTATATAAAGAATTACCAATCGGCGTACACCAGCCAAAAATTAAATCTGTCCAGGAGGGTGCCGATAAGTCCTGAAAACCGCAGCCAGTGCCGGTTTTATAACCACCCCCCGCCGCCCTGGACAAAATTTTAGGTACTGGACATTGGGGCGAATTGTAATTATATTTGTATGAAGGCAAGCTTGGGGGAGCACCTGCCGAAGGAGGTGCGACGTGTCGCGAATCCTGTTTGCCGACAGCGAACCCCACATCCGGCGGCTATGCCGGGAAGAGTTGCAGGATGAAGGCTATGAAGTGCAGGTGGCCGGCAAGGGCCGGGAAGTCATACGCCTGGTGGACACCTTCAAACCCGACGTGGTGATCCTGGAGGTGCTGCTGCCTGATATGTCCGGGTTGGAAACCGGGCTCATGGTCAAGGGCACCAGGCGGGAAACCCGGATCATTTATTACTCCAGTTGCCGCCCGCCCCGGGACCTCTCCACCTGGGGGGCCGACGAATTTGTGGCCAAATCCCCGGATCTGGACCCCTTAAAGGCAGTAGTGCGCCGGGTGTTGTCCAGGGCTGCCTGAGACCGCGGCTCCGTTGCACTATTTTCCGCCGTCGATTTCCACTCCGCAGCGATATCGGGAAGTATTGTCGCGCGCCGCTGTTCTCGGTTTCGTGAGCCGGCGAGGGCCCGGGCTCGACAATATTCCATCCGTGGAATTGCTTTTTTGGCGAAGCGCTCCTAACTTTTTACCGAGACCCGAAACCGAAAAACTGGTAGACCGGAGGTTGCCATGGCTATCATGGAAATCAGCGTAACTCCGTTGGGCTTGGGCACCCCCAGCGTGGGAGACTACATTGCCGAGGTGGTGAAACATCTGCAACAGGAGGGCATTCCCCACGAACTCACGGATATGGGGACCCTGGTGCACGGCCATGCCGCCCGGTTGCTCAAAGTGGCCCAGGTGCTGCACGAACTTCCCTTTGAGAAAGGGGTCCAGCGGGTCATGACGCACATCACTATTGATGACCGCCGGGACAAAGAGGTATACTTGGGAGAAAAAGTTAAATCAGTGAAAGCGCGTCTCAAATAAGGATTATGGCCAATCAGAAAAAGGATTATTATCGCGTCCTGGGGGTGTCCCGGAGCGCCGGCATCGACGACATCAAGAAAGCCTACCGCCAAATAGCCTTGAAGTATCATCCGGACCGCAACCCCGGAAACAAGGAGGCGGAAGAGAAGTTCAAGGAGGCGGCCGAGGCCTACGAGGTTCTCCACGACCCGGAAAAGCGCCGGCTGTACGACCTTTACGGCCATGAGGGTTTGAGCTCCACCGGCTTTACCGGGTTCCGGGATTTTTCCGACATTTTCCGTTCCTTCAGCGACATTTTTGAAGATTTCTTCGGCTTCGGGGGACTGGGCGGCGGCTTCGGCGGCGCCGCCGGGCCCCAGCCCCAGCCGGGCAGCGATCTGCGCTACGACCTGACCCTGGATTTCCTGGACGCCGCCCTGGGCACCGAGGTGACCATCGAGGTCCCCCGGGTGGTGAATTGCCATACCTGCGGCGGCACCGGGGCCAAGCCGGGGACCAAGAAAATCCCCTGCCCCCAATGCGGCGGCCGGGGGGTGGTGTCCCGGAGCCACGGTATTTTCCAGATCACCACCACCTGTCCGCGCTGCCAGGGGATGCGGGAGTTTTATTCCGAGGCCTGCCCCGACTGCCACGGCGAAGGCCGGCTTCGGGAGAAAAAGAAGCTCAAGGTGAAAATCCCCCCCGGCATGGACAGCGGCACCCACCTGGTCATGGCCGGCGAGGGTAACGGCGGGGCGTACGGCGGGCCGCCCGGGGATCTGTACATCGTCCTCCACGTCCGGCCCCACGATCTGTTCCGCCGGGAGGGCTACGACCTGCACCTCCAGGTCCCCATCTCTTTCGTGCAGGCGGCCCTGGGGACCCGTCTCATTATTCCCACCCTGAAGGATCCCAAGGAGCTGGTCATCCCCCCGGGGAGCCAGCCCGGGGAGGTCATCCGCCTCAAGGGGGAAGGGGTCCCTTATCCCAAGGGCAACCGCCGGGGCGATCTGCTGGTGGAGGTGAAGGTGATCGTTCCCCGGACCCTGACGGAGCGCCAGCAGCAGCTGCTCAAGGAGCTGGCCAAAGAGGAGACCGAATTCCACGCCCAGGTCCACGAGCACCACGACGATGAAGGGTTTCTCAAGAAGCTCTGGCATTCCTGGAAAAGTTGGAACGAAAAGAGCTGAGCTGCCTGCGGTAGAAATGCAGCGCCGCCGCCCCCGGCGGCGCTCCTCACCACGAACTAAATGGCACGGGCTTCTGATTCTTGAAGGCGGGATGCGCTTCGCTTTCCCGCCCTACGGGCTGAGTCCAAGG
>Ga0315268_10001762_pt1 | contig 24843 bp, 25 predicted proteins | sample C1_top_MG_FD_204535 | JGI IMG/M metagenome (GOLD analysis project Ga0315268, IMG submission 204535) | Sediment microbial communities from Yellowstone Lake, YNP, Wyoming, USA - C1_top | ecosystem: Environmental > Aquatic > Freshwater > Lake > Sediment | place: USA: Wyoming | collected 2017-08-01
AAGCCTTATTAACGTTATAGAAACTATCGACTGGATAAAAACCATAGACATAAAGGCGTATCCAGAATTGACGATAGAAGCTGTTCTCTTTGACCTCGGAAACACCTTAGTATATACGTGCCCGGAAGAAGCCTTTCAAGAAATCCTAAGAGTGCATGGCATACATGAACCCATCGACCGTGTAAAACAAGCCATGATTAAAGGAAACCAGGAATTTGACATAGAAAAGTACGTGCATCTTCCAGCACATGAATTCTACACAAGATGGAATCTGGTTGAACTGAAACACTTGGGTATTAGAGACCAACCTAACGCGATGAAACTAGCCGAAGATATAGACTCAGAATGGTTTGAACACGCTCAGCTGCATCTTTATCCAGACGTGAAGCCGACATTGCAACGGCTCAAGCAAGTGGGATTGAAGCTTGGGATCATTACAGGTGGATACGAAGAGGACGTGGAGAAGATACTTCCAAAAGTCGGTTTACAGGATGTTTTCGATGTTTGCGTGGGAGTTAATACCATTGGAAAACGAAAGCCCAGCCCAGAAGTGTTTCAATACACTCTAAGGAAGCTCGGAGTAACTCCTGATGAAGCTGTTTTTGTTGGAGATGATCTCAAAAGGGACTATCTAGGAGCTAAACAAGCTGGTCTAACTGCTGTTCTGATTAGGAGAGAGGGCTTGGCGACATCGGACATTAGATGCATAAAGCGGCTCGATGAGATCTTTGAGATTTTGGCAGAATTTAACTCTTGACAAGCCGACCTAGGTCTTCAAACTCTTTCTTGTGGTTGAAATAGTCTCGAAGCATCAATGCTAATTGATCGATTGGAGTTCTAACCTGTTTCCACGAGTCACGGTCTCTTATGGTCACCGACTCGTCTTTCAATGTGTCGTAGTCAATGGTTATGCCCAGAGACGTGCCAGCCTCGTCTGCACGCGCGTATCGCCTGCCGATGGAGCCAGACTCATCATATTCAACCATGAAACCTTCTTTGACCAACATTTGATAGACTTGCAAAGCCTTCTCTGGCAAGCCATCCTTGCTTACTAAGGGATAAATCCCAACTTGTATAGGCGCCAGTTCTCGTGATAGGCTCAACACGGCACGGTCTTTCTTGGCTTGGTACGCGTATTCAACCGCAACATAGACCAAGCGGTCAGACCCAAAACTGGGTTCAACCACGTGGGGAATGAAACGTCTCCCTTCTTTAAACGCTCTCATATCGACGCCGCTTGCATCCATATGACTCTTCAAGTCATAGTCCGTGCGATAAGCGTGACCTGAAACCTCAGTCCAGCCCCAGCGTTCCAAATATATTTCTTGGTCGAAACTCTGAGCCGAGTAGTGGGCTCTTTCCCAGTCAAGCTTCTCCATAAAACGCTGTTTTTCATCGGGCACGCCTAATTCTCTGAGGAAACGCTGCGCCAGCGCCATGAAGTAGGCTTGCCACTCCGCCTTTATGTAGCCTTTCTGCAAGGCTTCCTTGACTGTGACGCTGATAGATTCTTTTTCACCCTTTAACTTGGCTTCGGCGCGGACCAGCCTCAAAGTTTCATTTTCAACATCCTTCAGCGGTGCACAGTTAGGTTGTTCCGGGTCAAAGAAGAACTCCACATCCATGATCGTGAATTCGCGCAGCCTGATCGGACCCTGCCTGGGAGAAATCTCATTCCTTAAAACGTGCCCAATCTGAACCACTCCGAAGGGCAAACGCTCTCGAGCCTGCTCCCACAATCGCCTAAACTCAACGAAAATGCTCTGCGCAGCCTCAGGACGCCCATAACCAACAGCATCAGAGTAAGGCCCAATAGTCGTGGTAAACATGGTCATGAAATACTTAGGTTCACCCAAAACTCCGCCGCACTCGGCACAGCGTACATTTTGTTTTTCAATTTCGTCTTTCAGTTCTAAGAGACTGAGTTTCTCAGTTTCGGTATCGCTCATCCCAGCCTGTTCCTGTAAAAGGTGGTCAGCTCGGAACTTGCGCTTGCATTTTGTGCACTCTACCATAGGCTCCTTGAAGTGTTCAACATGTCCTGAGGCTTCAAACACTTTGGAGGGCAGAATCATCGATGATTCGATTTCCAATATGCCCAAAGGCCGAACATAAAACTGGCGAAACTTGTCCTCTATTCGGCGCTTCAGAACCGCGCCCAACGGACCAAAAGTTACAAAGCCGCTGGTGCCACCGTAGATCTCATATGATGACCAGAATAAGCCTCTACGCTTAGCTAGCTCCATTATCTTTTCAGCTTTTTCGCTGCCCTGCAACTACAACGTCTCCTAGTTAAGAGTGAATTTACAAACCCTTACCGCACTACTAAATAATAAATCAACCGTTGCTTCCCAAGATCCGCGTGCAGTTCGCGTAAGCATTTTCATTGGGTAATATTTATCCAACCACTTATACAGTAGAATGAGAGTCTACGGTTACTGGATGGAGTGCTTATGGTTTCGAAAGTTGCTGTGGTTGATCTGAATCAAGATGCCGCCGAGGCGATTCAGGACGTCACCCAAAGATTCTAGGTGCGTGGCTCATTGAAGACTCTAGCTCATCAAGACTTAACAGACTTGGTTGAAGGTGCAGCAATATTCTCAGGTGGTGGAGGGGGCGACTCTCTAGTCGGCCTTAATATTGTTGAGAAGTTGGTAGAGAAGCGTTGTCCGGTGCGTCTCATCGATCCAGTTGAGGCGTCAGACGATGAAATTGTGGTGAATTTTGCTTGTGTGGGCGCCACAATGAACGTTGCCTACCATGGTGACGCTGCTACAAAAACTTTGAGGGTGCTGGAAGAGCTTCTTGGAAAGAAAGCTTTCGCCGTTATTCCATTAGAGTTGGGTGGATTCAGTACTCTAACAGCTGTGGATGTGGCTGCCAGATGCGGTGTTCCAGTGGTTGACGCGGATGGAGCTGGAAGAGCGGTCTCTGAATTGAATATTCAAGTTTACGCTATGAACAACGTGGCATCAGCGCCTATGGTTGTGGCCGACATCGACGCCGAGAATATTCAATGTTTCAAGGAAAAAATCGATTCGAGGTCTGCTGAACAAGTTTCACGAGCACTGGCTGCTAAGCTGGGGCAATCGGTCTATGTCGCCAGACCTGTTCTGACGGGTAAACGAGTTAGAACTTCATCCGTGGTGAACACGCTGTCAGCCTCGATTAGAATGGGCATGTTACTTCGAAAGGCAGTTGATCCGGTGAGGGCAATCTTAACGGAGACAAACGGTTCAGCGTTGTTTGAGGGCTTTGTCAGCAATTTGGACCGCGAAACTAGGAGCGGGTTCACTTGGACAACCCTGACCTTGGAAGGTTTGCGTGACAGCGCGGGGGCAACGCTGCAGTTGAAAGCTAGAAACGAGTTCTTAGCCGTCTTCAAGAATGGAAAGCTCGTCGCCGCGGCGCCGGACATCATAACTGCGGTCAGTTCAGAAACGGGCAAATGCGTTCCAGCTGAAAAGATCACTGAAGACAGCAGACTCACCGTTCTAGCCATTCCTGCACCCAAGCAGTGGAGAAGTCGGAGGGGACTCGAACTATGGAGAGAAGTCATGCAACGGTCTGGAATACGTGAGGATTACGTGCCGATTGGAAAATCGGTTGAAGAATAACGGCAAGTTTTTGAGCAGTGAGCGCATACACTAAGTGCAACACGTCTGTGCATGGTGCTGCATTATGTCTAAAATCCGAGTGGCCTTAACAGGTGTTGGTAACTGCGCCTCAGCGCTCGTTCAAGGCGTGAACTATTATGAACACGCTCAGAAAGAAGGACAAGCATTAGGTCTGCGACATCTTCTGCTGGGAGGTTATCACCCAAGAGACATAGAATTTGTCTGCGGCTTCGACGTTGACGCCCGGAAAGTGGGCAAAGACTTGTCAAAAGCCATATTCTCTCCGCCTATTAACACCGTGAAATTTGCTGATGTACCCAAGCTCGGAGTCGAAGTGCTGAGGGGGCCAACTCTGGACGGTATAGGTGCTCTTACCAAGAAAGTCGTCAAGGAAAGCAATCAAACTGAAGTTAACGTAGCAAAAGAATTGGAGAGAAGCAAGGCAGAGATTCTGATAAACCTTTTGCCCGGCGGCGCCGTCAAGGCTACTGAGTGGTACGCTGGACAGGCATTAGAAGCGGGTTGCGCCTTCGTCAATGCTTCACCTGTTTTCGTCGCTAGCAATCATAGCTGGATTAAGCGTTATGAAAAGGCAGGTGTGCCCGTTGCAGGTGACGATTTAGCTGACCAAGTGGGCTCCACTGCTGTTCATAAGACGCTTTTGAAACTGCTTTCTGAGAATGGAGTGCACATTGACGAAACTTATCAGTTAGATGTTGGCGGCGGAACAGAATCGTTGGACACACTAGACCGCACTCGAGAGTTGAAGCGCACGGTGAAAACCAAGTCGATTGAGTCCGTCCTGCCGTATAAGGCGTCGGTGGTCGCAGGTTCTACAGACTACGTTGACTTCCTTAAGAACAGGCGAGACAGTTTCTTCTGGATCAAAGGATGCTATTTTGGGAAAATGCCCGTGCTGCTTGACCTTCGATTAAGTACGGTTGACGCACCCAACGCTGGATCAGTTCTACTTGACGTTATCAGAGCTGTCAAGCTAGCATTGAACAGAAAAATCGGCGGCAGTTTAACTAGCGTTTCTGCTTACGCGTTTAAACACCCCCCAAAAATGCTTACGTTGGAAACTGCAGAGCAGCAATTCGGAGAATTTGTCGCTGGGAAGAGAGAGTGTTAAATGGCTGTTCCCTTAAAGCGTCCCTTCAGTCTTGCAATTGCTATCCCAGCTTCGCTCACATCGGATATTCCACACCTGCGGGAAAAAACGTTGCGAATCGGAATGATAGGACGAGCGGCAGCTATATTTCGAGTCGATGAAATCATAATTTATCCAGACAGGCTTAATGAAAATCAGAAGACGGACATTAGACTGATCCAGACCATTCTTTCATACATGGAAACTCCTCAATACCTACGCCGACGACTCTTCAAAATAGTGCCAGAACTACAGTATGCGGGCACGCTTCCACCTTTGCGCACACCACATCATCCAATGGCGAACAAAACAGAGAACCTAGGCATTGGCGAATATAGGGAAGGCGCGGTTATCTCGCACTCAAACGCAGACTCGCTCGTTGACATTGGCGTTGAACAGCCAGCTGTTGTTCAAGGAACAAAGTTGAAGACAGACGCTCATGTAACTGTGAAAATCACAGACGTGGGCAGACATCTGAGGGCAGTTTTGGTTGACTCGAAGGAAATCAAAATCTATTGGGGTTACCGAGTGTCGATTTCAGATGTCTCTATAAGACAACTTCTCAAGAATGGACAGTTTGACCTTGTGATAGCCACTTCAAGGAGGGGAAAGTCTGTCGCTGCTGTTTTGGACGAATTGAGGGAAAGATGGAAAAACTCGCATAGCACGCTGGTGGCATTTGGAGCGCCAACTCAAGGCTTGTACGAAATCGCTGACCGTGAGCATATTAAACTCGATGATCTAGCGGATTTTGTTGTTAACACGATTCCAAATCAGGCAACCGAGACCGTTAGAACTGAAGAAGCGGTTTACGCTACGTTGTCAATTCTAAACATGTTTAATGAATGACGAGTGAGAATAACCCGTTTTAGCCAGCTAGAAATAGCCAATTAGCCTGCCCGAAACCTTGATAAATAGGTGTTGTCGAATAGACTCTGCACTTGAAACTTAAGGGTGAGGCAAATTGTCTAAACCATTCTATGTAAAGGTGACCGTGCCGAAAGAGGTCGCGGACGCCGCCTATGAAGCCCTACAACTGGCCAATCAAACTGGTTCGGTTCGCAAGGGCACTAATGAAACAACTAAGGCTGTGGAGCGAGCGCAAGCCAAATTGGTGGTAATCGCTGAGGATGTTGATCCTCCTGAAGTTGTAGCTCATCTGCCGCTTATCTGCGATGAACGCAAGATTCCGTATGTTTTTGTGCCGAACAAGCAGAAGATCGGCTCTGCCATAGGTATTGATGTGCCTGCGGCTGCAGCGTGCATTGTGGATCCTGGCGATTCTGTGTCTCTCATTAAGGAAATCAGCAAGAGGCTTGACGAGGCTAAGAAGGTTGGCAGCAGCAAATGAGCAAGGAAGGCGCGGATGAGAAGCGAACCCGAGAGAGAGAAGAGGTTGAAGAGGTCTTAACGCCAGCTGAGGTCATTCAGGTTATCGGCAGAACTGGAGTCACGGGTGAAATCAGTCAAGTTCGTGTACGGGTTTTAGAGGGAAGAGACAAGGGACGCATCATCTCGAGAAACGTGAAGGGCCCAGTTCGAGAAGGCGACATGCTCATGCTCAGGGAGACAGAGCGCGAAGCCAAGAAAGTCAGGTAATTGCTAAACAGAGAAGAGATGACCATCATTGCCCAAACCTCGTCGTTGCTCTTTCTGTGGAAGAGATTTTCCAGCTGGAACAGGCATGATGTACGTGCGCAACGACGGCGCCCTGTTCTATTTTTGCTCCAGCAAGTGTCGCAAGAATAGTCTAGGATTGGGGCGGGATGCTCGCAAGCTCCGATGGACAGAGTATTATGGCAAGGAAGAGAAAGGGCGAGCCTAACCGCGCGCATGCACAAGGTGCTAGATCATAGATTTGGGATTTTGTAACGGGTGAGGGATTAGATATCAATTTGGTGATTTTTGGTCCACCGGGGGCTGGTAAGGGTACTTATGCTTCTCGGTTGGCGGCTGAATTGCGGATTGCTAACATTGCGACGGGTGATATTTTTCGTCAAGAGATTAGGGAGAAGACAGATTTAGGAGTAAGAATTGCGGATTTTGTGCAAAAGGGGTTGCTGGTTCCAGACAGTATCGTGATTGAGGTTTTGAGAAAGAAGATGAGTGAACCGAATAGTCAGCGGGGTTTTATTTTAGATGGTTATCCGCGTACTGTTGATCAGGCTAAAGCCTTGGAGAAAATTACTAAAATTGATTCTATTATTCTGTTGAATGTGCCTGAGTGGGTTATAGTTGAGCGTTTGTCGAATCGGAGGATTTGCCGAAACTGCGGCGCCATATATAACATAAAGTATTCTCCGAAGCCTAAAGTGGATTTGAAGTGTGACAAGTGTGGTGGGGAGCTTTATCAGCGTGAGGATGATAAGGCTGAGGTCGTTAGGGAACGGCTTCGAGTTTATGAGAGGCAGACGGAGCCGTTGATAGCTTATTACAGGAAAAGTAAAATGGCTTTTGTGACTGTCGGCGACATTGATGTTGACACGTCAATTGGAGAGGTTTTTGAAAGGATACTGGTTGGGTTGAAGAAGACCAAGCTGCTTTAGGCAACACGTGTTCTAAGCTGTTTTTGTTAGTGAAATTATTTATACGTTGGATGCACAACTTTCTGGTTTAAAGAAAATATCGTGAGCATTAAGCCCAAGTGTCCGTTCAAGTGGTGCTGTGTCATGCCTGTTCGGCAACCCATCGTGTGTGTTCTCGGTCATATTGATTCTGGGAAGACTAGTTTGTTGGATAAGATTCGGAAGAGTAGTGTTCAGGCTCGGGAAGTCGGTGGCATTACTCAGCATATTGGCGCGAGTTTCTTTCCTGCTAAGACTTTGAGAGAGCTTACTGGTCCTTTGTTGAAGCAGTTGAAGAGCAGGATCAACATTCCAGGACTGCTTGTTATCGATACGCCTGGTCATGAGGCGTTTGTTAACTTGCGTAAGCGTGGCGGTGCGGTCGCTGACATTGCTATTTTGGTGGTTGATGTTTTGCGGGGTTTTGAGGCGCAGACTTTTGAGTGTGTGGATATTTTGAAGTCGCGTAAAACGCCTTTCTTGGTGGCTGTGAATAAGGTTGATCGGTTGCCTGGTTGGGTTTCTAAGCCGATTGATCCGTTTTTGAAGTCTTATGAGGGTCAGGACACGTATGTGAGGCAGGATTTTGATGAGCATTTTTATGGGATTATTGGTTCTTTTTCTCAGTTGGGGTTGCGGGCTGATCGTTTTGATAGGATTACTGATTTCACGAAGACGGTTGCTCTTGTGCCTACGAGTGCTAAGACGGGTGAGGGTATTCCGGAGCTTTTGGCGGTTTTGATTGGTTTAGCCCAACAGTATTTGCGGGTTCAGTTGCGGACTACGAAGGGTGCTGCTCGGGGCACGGTTTTGGAGGTTAAGGAGGAGCCTGGGTTGGGCGTGACGGTTAACGCGATTATTTATGATGGTGTTCTGCGTAAGGGTGATACGATTGTTGTGGGTGGTCGGGAGAAGCCGATAGTGACTAAGGTGCGGGCAGTTCTGTTGCCTAAGCCTTTGGATGAGATTCGTGATCCTCGGGACAAGTTTTCCTCTGTTGAGTCGGTTTCGGCTGCGAGTGGTGTTAAAGTGGCTGCTCCTGATTTGGAGGGTGCGATTGCTGGTGCGCCTGTTTATTCTGTTCCTTCGGAGGAGAGGGTTGATGAGTTTGTTCGATTAGTTGCGGAGGAGGTTGAGAAGCTTAGGATTGCCACGAATGTTGAGGGCGTGGTGTTGAAGACGGATACTTTGGGGTCGTTGGAGGCTATTGCTGAGATTTTGAGGCGTGAGGGTGTGCCGATTCGGTTGGCGGATGTGGGTGATGTTTCTAAGCGTGATGTAACCGAGGCGGCGGTTGTGAAGGAGCATGAACCGTTGTATGGCGCGGTTTTGGCGTTTGATGTGAAGGTTTTGCCTGATGCGGCTGATGAGGCTCGGGATAGGGGTGTGCGGGTTTTTGAGGCGAATATTATCTATCATCTTATTGAGAATTATACGGGTTGGATGAGGAGTGAGCAGGAGGCAAGGATGACTAAGGAGTTTGACAAGTTTGTTATGCCTGGTAAGCTTCGGGTTTTGCCTGGTTACGTGTTTCGTAAGGCGCATCCTGCTATTTTCGGTGTTGAAGTGGTGGCTGGGATGATCAAGCCGAAGTATCAGCTTATTGGCAGGGATGGGGAGGATTTGGGTGAGGTCATGCAGGTTCAGGATAAGGGTAAGGCTGTTTCTGAAGCTAAGACGGGGGCGCAGGTGGCTGTTTCATTGGAGAAGCCTGTTTTTGGAAGGCACATCAATGAGAATGATACGCTGTACGTGAAGGTGCCTGAAGCGCATGCTAAGGCTATGTTAACTCGGTTTCAGACTCGGCTCTCAGCTGAGGAGCTTGACGCTTTGGACGAGTTTGTTAACCTGATGAGGACGAAGGTTCCGTTCTGGGCAGCTGCATGATATTGTCGTGGCCTTAAGCTGTGGCTGTTTTGAAGTTGTTGTTGACTCTGATAGGTTTGCGCATAACAACTTCTAGGTGAGCGTGTGGCTGTGTGGATGTAGTCGTCGTGGCTGTAGTGTTCTGCGACGACTACTTCGTGGCTTCAGAAAAAGATTGTGCGCTTATGCCTTCTTCTGCCTGAGAGGCTGGAGAGCTGTGTGCGTGTCTGTTGTTGTTAAGAGTCTCGTAGGCCTCATCTACAACAACTTCTCTGAGGCTCAGGTGGAAGGACAAATGTTGGCTGGAGAGTTGAGGTAAGATTCAGAGTTTTGAATCGCATGAAAGCCAATTGTTGACAGGTTTTCACGTTTTCTGGGCGAATTCTGCCTTTTTCTGCTTATACTCAGGTGTTCGCTTGCTCTTCTGCAGGTTTAGTTGTCTTTTACGAACTTACGTCGGTTCCTCTTGAACCTCTTCTTGCAGGTTACACTGCAAAAATAATATGTCTCGCCCTCGTGAGTGATCTTGAACTTAGCTTGCTTATCGTCCAGAATAGCGCCGCAAACAGGATCTCTAGGCATTATCCAATCTCATGAAAAAGTACGCGTTCTACTTATTATCGTTAGTGGTAAAAAGAAAAAAACGTGTGCAAACAGAACGAAGACATCTCTTAACAAGTTTAGTATCTTCGTGGGGGTCTTCGTTTAGCATAACATTCTCGGCAGTACACAGGTCTGCTTCCGTCCGGCTTGAATGGAACTTCGCATTCCTTTCCACAGTCGGCACAGACTGCCTTATGCGTCTCTCCTCTATTCATTTTTGCTTTTCAACTCCTCATACCATTTAGCGCAAAAAACGGTTTTTGCACGCATTCTTTGGCTGACAACGCTGATTTAAACTTATCCATTCGCAAAACCAGCTGAAGGACTCTGAAGCAGATACGTACAATCTCTCACTTGGGCATTATTATCGCTTGTTCGCGAGTTCCATAGGTGACGGTTTTTCCCTCTAAGAAGAGTTTTCCCACAAGAGCACAGGTCACAGCGTCCAACTCATGATCGCTCATCCCATCGCTCAGCCCCCTTACTCCCATCTTTTCCAAACCCGTCCTCAATCTTCCAAGCCCCCGCTGTTTCCTTGGGATTCCCAGGATATCCTGAGCACCTCCCGGATAAACCTCTATCACCTTAAGATGCTTGCTTTCAAAGATTCTTCTTAGAAGTATGCCCCTACTCGTCAGCTTTCTCATGGGTCCAAGAGTAACTGGAAAAAACCGTATCCCCTTCTTCAAGAGTTCCTTGTCACAAGCTCTCAAATGAACACTAGTCCTCTGTTCAATAGACTTTCTCCCTGCAGGAAGACTCAAAGGCGCATCAACCGCAACAACCTCAGGCTTACTTTCCATCGTTTTCCCCACTATTTCCTCATTCGAGTAGACCAGAAAAGTCTCAGCCACCAAACCCCTAAGGACACAAAAACCAGTAGGTCTACTCTCGACACCCGCCAAATCTAAACCCACAATCGACATTCAACTTCAACTCTCCAGCTTCACAACGGCTGCCTTATATTTCTTCTCGCGCGCACTGGAGGGCGCGTTCTTGATGACGTCTTGAAGTGCTCATGTGAGCAGTTGAAACGGGTCTCTGGACAGTTTAGGAGTTACGTGCACGAAATTTTTTGCAAGTCATAAAAACGGAAGCAAAAACATACACACATTCCCATCATGAGGAGGTGATTGCCTGAAGTTCGGCGAAGTCATCTACGCAATAGCGTGGCTAACCGTATTCCTTGTCCTCATCTCCTTTCTTCTAACATTAATGTTAACTCCAGCTCTAGGCAGCTACAACGCATTCGAGCTCAGCACGTTTGTCTCTTTTATCGTCAGCCCCATCATCGTCGGCTACCTATGCGCTCAAAATATCTGGGAAGAAAAGAGAACAAGAACAATAGCGAACATAGCCGTCTTATTCGCAGTTCTCGCCATGTTCATGGTCCTAGTTGAGGACGCTACCGTGGAATGGACTCCCTATATCAGAGCAGACTACCTGAAAGCCAACCCCACTGCAGCACCATCAGCATTCGACTGGTACAACATCGAATTATCAGCACTAAGCTCGGAAGTTTTCCTCACCGTCGTTCTTGCGTTTGCTCTCACTTTCATCGGACTCTACATCGGCTCCATGCTAAAGAAACCAGCAAAGAGCCAAAAATAGCCAAATGAGGTTCATGCCCTATTCATGTTGGCAACATTAGCGTTCGCTATATTCACGGGAAAACTTAACTTATGAAACACACGAGTAGGCTAATAAGAGTGGTATTGATGTGGAAAGATCCAATTCTGGTTATTGACAAGCCCGATTTTGTCGTGAGGCTCCATAAAGACTTGATTGAGGTTGACCTGAAAGAGGGAGGCAAGGCAAAACTTGAGAATGCCATCGAGAAGGATCCGTTACTCAGAAAAACCCTCGGGTTCGTCCTCCAGACAACTATTCCGTCAGATGTTGAATTGTGCGACATTAAGTCTTGTGAAGTTGACGATAAGGGGCAACTGAAACTGGTGGTGCCACGGCATGTGGACATTGTCCTGCCATTGGGAATCGAAGATGCAAACAGACTCGCCTACGAGCTAAAAGACTTGATACCATTGGCAAAAACAAGGAAGAAAGCGAACAGGAAGAGAGTGCCTCTTCACACGTGGTGGCCGCACTACGTCGTCGTGTATGGAAGCCCTTCTAGGTAAGGATAGGCGGAGGACAACGTTCACTCAGAGGTGATTGTAGTTTCAGAGAATGAGAAGGATTACTCAGGCTACACTCAAATGATGTCAGTTACTGGCAGCACAATATCTCTCTTAAGTGGTTTTACATTCACAGCCTTTACCATACTACTTACCCAGCTTTCAGACCCAAGCAGTATTGCCTCGCAGTTCACACTCTTCTTCCTAGCAGGTTTGTTCTATCTGTTCATGGTCCTATTAATGTGGAGTCATCGGCACATTATGCGTTACACCAAAAATATTCCACCACTATCAAAAGGAACAAACACTTTCAATTTTCTATTGCTCGTGAGTTTTTGGGGATTGGGAACAACAATGGTGTTGATGCCTTTCATTTGGAACCTCATCTACCTCGCATTGGCAACAGGAATTATGTGGGTAACATTCATCATGTTAGGTTGGGTCTACATAATGAGACCATTCGTAGAATATCGAAAAACAGTCTCTCAAAGAGGAAGTTAGAACCTAAAACCATTCCTCCCCACATCAATCGAGACAAAGGATCAGATTGAATAGGTCTTGCCCTTCGGAGGAGAGTACGGGTTCTCCCAGTCGATTGGCTCTCCCGTCGAGAACATGCGTTCCAGTCTTCCGAGGACAATGTCCCAAGCACGCAAGAAATACTGGAACACTTTTTCCCACTCCTCACCCTCCCTCCAACTCAGATGCGTCAACCTAACTCTAGTCTGATCTTGCCCAAGCGGATAAAACTGAAGAACGACCCAAGTGTGCTTCCGCTTCTGTTGCCTTCGAACTTCCGGAAACTCAGGCGGTGCATTCCACTCAAACGACAACATCTCCATAGGAAGAAAACTCAGCACCCTGCAACCCTCACCGCCCTGCGAACCCCTCGGAGCCTGAAGATCAAAGTACAATTCATAAGATCCGCCTAGAGTAAGTTCAATTTTCGCTTTCGGAGCAAAAAACTTGGTTGCCCCATCATTTGTCGTCCATGCGTTCCATACCTTCTCGATAGAAGCATTCACCCTTACTTCTTTCCGAATAACACGACCCAAGATTTCACTCACCCTGTCCACTGCTTCGTCACCACAACACAAGCGTTTCGTGTTGCATTAAGACTTTCAACTTTTCCTCTTCTTAAGGAGACCGCAGCAATATGCAGATAAATTCAAGATTAGGAGACCAGAATGCTAAGAGCCATTACCACTATTCCAAGAACGATTAAGACTCGAGCGCGTAACCAAGGTTTTGACTTGCTAACACGCGTTAAGACTTCGAAAAGGACTCCTATAGCCAGCGCAAGAAAACCGGAAAGGAACAACCCTGTATTCATCCTGTTTCATCTAAAAGTGGATTAAACAATTATTAACTGTTTACCAATCACACCAAACCATGTTGAAAAGTGCGTTTTAACAACATTGAAAGTCACTTTTAACAACATAGAAAGTGCGCATAACAAACGTCAAACAGAGCTCAAAACACTGATCAGAAAACCAAACAGAACCCAAAACACAAACAAGCCTATTTGGATCATACAGTAGACTAGGGGGTCTACCCTGCGAAAACAAAAAAATTTTTCACACACTCATACTAACGGTCTTAGTCTTTTATGGCTTCTAGTATGCTCATTACGTTCCACAGTTTTACTCGGGTGTACGGTGGCATGTTCGGATCCTGCAAAATCTCATCCAGCATTGATATTGCGTTAGAAGCCTGCACCGCATGAGAATGCTGCGACACATGCAGAGCGTCAATCGCGTTCTTAGCTGCCCTTCTAATATTCCGCGGCGTGGTGGTGTCCTCTGAAACCAAACCGAGCACATTGACTGCCTGCTCGATCCTTTCCTCGTACTCCTTCGTTTTCTTCTTGCCCACCATGAGGCGTAACCTCCATAAATCTGCACCGCAGCGATAATCAAATAATACGGCACACATTAAAACCTTTTTGCAAGAGGCAGATCGAAAAATGTCAAACAAATCAAAAGACGTACAAGACATGGCAAACCTGCTAAAGCAGGGGGCACAACTCACAGAATACTCATGCCCAGCCTGCGCCTCGCCACTATTCAAACTCAAAAGCGGCGACATATGGTGCGCCAAGTGCCAAAAACGCGTCATAATAGTCAAGGAAGGAGAAACGCCAGAGGAAGCAACCAAACCCGCCGTGCTCAGCGGACTAGAATCAACCGTACTCACCAAAATCCAAGAAGTCGAATCGAAACTCAAAACCGAGCAAGACCCAGCGCAACTGGAAAAACTAAGCAACACATTAACAACACTACTTGAAAACCTAGAAAGAATCAGAAAAATGAAACGTTGAGTTCAGATGTTGAAAAAGGGCGCGTGAGTTAAACTGCTTGGACGATACCAAAACTTTCCAACAAACATTGAAGGGTTCGCCCGATTCACCTATCCAGCCTCAATTCAAATCCTCCAGTCAGCAATAATCAAAGTCTTGCACAGACTCAACAAGGAAACACTAGACATGCAAACAGTAACCAACACCTCACCAGCCAACTGCACAGTCAACTTCGAATTCGGCGTCGCCGACTCAGACACATTCAACTATCTAGACGATGAAGAACTCAAAAAAATACAAAAAACCCTAAAACAGCAACAGGCACTACCAGTGCTAGATGTTTACTGCGTTGCCCGCTACCATTTGACAGAAGCCGATGGAAGACGCAGACCACTCAAATTCGACTATGGCATGCTACGCTTCGCATTTGGCAAAAGAACCATGGAACTGTTCATCTATCACGAGCGAGGAACCCAACGCATACCATTAGAAGACCTGGCCCATTTCATCCGAAAGCAAGCCAACGAACAACTTACAGAAAGAAAGCAGCAGACACTAGCCTTGAAGAAAGTAATCAAGTCACAAACAATGTTTAGCGTTCAATAAGCCGAGCACAACATCTAAAACATTTTTAGCAACCTCACGAATAGGCTTGTCGCCATCAATCAACATTAAATGTTTATCACGCACCATCTTCAAGTAAACTTCCCGCACCTTCTCTTGATTTCGCTTGGTTTCCATCACCGTCTTCTTACGCTTAAGCCGCTTAATCACAACATCGCCTGGAACATCAATAAGCAAAGCCAAATGAGGCTTCAAAGCAAAACGGTTAACGCACTCTATCCATTCAAGGTCGAGCCCAGCCGCACCCTGATAAGCCAAAGTCGAGTAAACATAACGGTCACAAACAACCACCTTTCCCTCCTTCAACAACGGCTTCACAACACTTTCAACGTGGTCAACCCTGTCCGCAGCAAACAACAAAGCCTCCAACGCAACAGGTACACGGTCTTCACGGTCCAGAACAAAACTACGAATAAGCCTTCCAACTTTCCCTACACTTGGTTCAGAGGTGTAAACAGCGTCAAAGCCTCTTCGGCGAAGATTTCTAACCAAGACTTTAGCTTGAGTTGTTTTGCCGCTGCCATCCAACCCTTCAACGCAAACAAAGACGCCGTTCTTGTGCTTTGTCATAGGTTTCGGCTCGCTTTCGACAACACTTCAGAAAAACCACTCGGAATAAATGACTTTCCATAACAGCGCAGCCCTAGGAAATCGATTGCTTTAATAAATGATCGACAAAATGAAATGCTCAGAGGCTCTTATTAATGAGGCAGTATTGGGGCGAAATCAAAGACCCCATTCACGGCTACGTGTACATCACGGAAGCGGAGAAACAGGTCATCGATTCGTTTCCCGTTCAACGCTTAAGAAGATTAAGACAATTGGCAGGAGCGGAATATGTTTATCCAGCCGCCAACCACACACGCTTTGAACACTGCGTAGGCGTCATGCACCTAGCAGGACTCATGGCAGAAAACCCCTACCTATCCAAACACTTCAACGAAGAACAATATCAACTTGTCCGCATCGCCGCGTTACTACACGATGTGGGACACGGCCCATTCTCACACATTTTCGAACACTTGCTCGTCAAGTTTCTCCACAAAACCCACGAAGACATCAACGTCTGGATAGTCCAAAAATCAGAACTCAAAGACATCATCAAGAAAATCGGCTACAACCCAGACGAAGTGGCAAAACTCTCCGTCGGCTGGCTACACAAACCAAAACGAGCCTTCATGGACCAAATAATCCGCAGCGCCGTAGACGTAGATAAGCTTGACTTCGTAGTCCGCGACACCTACCACACAGGTGCCCAATACGGCTACGTAGACGTTATCCGCTTAATCCAAACCCTGGACATACTCGACCAAAACCTAGCAGTGGACCTAGGTGCTCTATCCGCATTAGAATCATTCATCCTAGCCCGAGTTGAATCGTTCAAGAGCATATACTTCCACCGAGTAGGCCGAGCAGCTCAAATTATGCTAGCCACAGCAATGGAAGAAGCCAAAGACGAACTTGGCTTGACCAGCTTCAAAACACCAGAAGAATATCTAGCCTTCGACGACTACACGGTTTGGACCATGCTCAAAAAATCTAAGAAATCAAGGAAAATAATCGAGAACCTCGAGAGACGCAAGCTCCTGAAATGCGCCTACGACCGAACCTTCTACGTACGCGACAAAACCGTTTCAAACCTCTTCAGCCACGAAGAAATACGCAATCAACTGCGCGACCAAATCGCCGACAAAGCAGGCGTCGACCCTCAAGCAGTAGTTATAGACGTTCCCACACTGCCCTCCGTGCCCTACAGTCATTCAGTTTTGCTTGAACCCATGGAAATCCCTGTTTTCACGCGAACACGCGAAGGCGAGAAAGTTCCGCAGCGTCTCAGCGACATATCAGGCATATTCGATGTCTTGAAAGGATTCATCAACATTCTACGAGTATACACCGACGAAGAAAACCGAGAAAAAGTAGGAGCCGCAGCAACAAAACTGCTGGGCGAACTCCCATCCTCAGCAAAAATATCATTTTAGACTCTGGTGAAGATATGCACATAAATCTCCAGGAACTTGCACAATTCATCGTCAAAGCCAAGAAAAACACGTACGCTGGCAAAGGTGAAGGGGGAACTCCTCCAAGTCTCCTCTGACAAGCCGTTTAGGGGCCCTCGTTTCTGCAGAGAAGACGATTTCAAATACACGAACTCAAGCACTGGAGACATAATATGCTTCAAGGGAACAGAGAAGGCAACCTTCAGAAGAGAAACCATTCATAGACTAGGATATGCCTGTGGAATAATAAGCAATAATGAATAGAGTCAAGAACGAGAGAAAGTGATTGAAAGCCAAGGTATTGAAGGGACGTTCAATTGCTTCTGGACGTTATAGGGGAATAGCCCTCGTCTCAACCATGCCTCTCAGTTTCTTGGGCGGTGTTGACTACAACACAGGCGTGGTCATCGAGAAAAACCATGACTTGAAAGGCGAATCTCTCAAAGGCAGGGTTTTGTGTTTTCCGTCTGGACACGGCTCAACCGTTGGCAGTTACATATTGTATTCCCTTGTGAAGAAGGGAGTGGGACCAAAAGCCATCGTTAACCATGTGGCGGACACAGTTGTGGTCGTCGGTGCTATAATCGCTGAAATTCCCATGGTTGACAAAATCGACATCAAACAGATCCGAACAGGCGACATTGTCGAAGTTGACGGAGACAAAGGAACCGTGAAAGTTGCGAGTAAGGCGGATTAGCAATGTATTTGACCAAGCAAGAAGAGCGCATGCTAGACGGCGAACATGGCTGGGCCAATCAGATTTCCATGAAGATTCTGGTCCGCCTCGGCGACCTCTTCAGAGCTACAAAGCTCATTCCAGTTCAATCGGCACATCTTTCAGGCGTGTCTTACAAGCATTTGGGAGACGCAGCCATAGAGTTTCTCAACGAGTTGGCAACCCATGGTGGCAAGGCAAAAACGCTAGCGACGCTTAACCCCTCAAGCCTCGATCAAGAAATCCTAGCAAAACGCTACTCAAAGGAACGCTCTGCCAAACAAAAAGAAATCATCAAACTCTACGGAAAGATGTGTATCCAGCCCACTTTGACATGCACTCCCTACTACCTTCAAACGCCAAAAGCTGGTCAACACTTGGCTTGGGCTGAGTCGTCAGCTGTGATATATGCTAACTCGGTTTTGAAAGCGTGGACAAACCGCGAGGGTGCCCCAAGCGCTTTAGCAGCCGCCCTGGTGGGCAAAACTCCAAACTACGGCGTACACCAGCCTGAAAACCGCCAGCCTAACGCACTGGTAAGACTGGAAACAAAACTTCAGACAGAAGCGGATTACGGCGCACTCGGAATCCATCTGGGCAAGTTGTTGAAGGAGAAAATCCCAGCAATTGACGGACTGAGCGGCTCAGACGACGAGTTGAAACAATTAGGCGCTGCAATGGCGTCAAGCGGTATGACCGCTCTCTTCCATATTGGGGCATCTAGCAAACAAACGAAACTCGAGACAATATCAGTCGAAGCTAAGGACATCGAAGAGACGGCGTCCAGCCTCTGCACAACTGATCAACCACCAGACCTGGTCTTCATCGGATGCCCCCACTGCTCCATAAACGAGGTCAGAAACGTCGCTTGTGCGCTAAAAGGCAAAAAAGTGCACCGAGACGCCGAACTGTGGGTTTGCACATCTAGACACGTAAAAGAAAGCGCGAAAACCTATGTTGACATTATCCAACGAGCTGGCGGAAACGTCCTATGCGACACTTGTGTACTTGTAACATGGATTAAAGACTTGGGAGTAGATACGGTCATGACGAATTCGGCTAAGACGGCTTTCTACGCGCCCACCCTAAACGATGTTGATGTTGCGTTGAGACCGATGAAACATTGTATAGACGCTGCCTGTCAGCACTAAGTCGCTTTCTCCACTCTCCTTGTGGAACCAAAGCTTGCTCCAAACGGTAAGAATAGCGTTGTACATACCATTTTTTCACAATTTCAACAAGAACTAAGTATGCGCCAATCAACCCCGCGAGAATTAGAAGGAAGCTCAAAGGCGGCGCCTCAAATCCGAACAATCCACCCAGCTCTGGAACGTACGGTATTATCAACGCTACCCCAACAATGCTTAAACTGCTGAAGAGCAAAGACCTGCTCGGTTTGCTCTTATAAAACGGCGTTTTCCTCGTTCGTATAGCAAAGATGACTAAAGTCTGAGTGCACAACGATTCAATAAACCAAGCAGTCTGAAACAATTGAACACTCGCACCGAAGACAAACAACATAATAAAGAATGTTAGAAAGTCAAAGATAGAACTTATTGGCCCTAAAGTTACCATAAATCTCCGTATGTACGGGATATCTAGTCTTTTCGGTTTTTCAACGTCTTCTGGGTCCACATTGTCTGTTGGTATAGTTGACTCAGACACATCGTAAAGAAGATTGTTCAGCAAGATCTGTATTGGCCGCATAGGCAAGAACGGCAGAAAAAGAGATGCGCCAGCGACGCTGAACATGTTGCCGAAATTCGAGCTCGTTCCCATGTTAGCGTATTTCATAGTGTTCCCAAAAGTTTTTCTACCTTCCAAAACGCCTTCGTGAAGCACCCGCAATCCCTTTTGCAGCAATATGATGTCCGCCGATTCTTTCGCCACATCAACCGCGTTATCCACTGATATGCCAACGTCTGCGGTCTTCAAAGAGGGCGCGTCGTTTATGCCGTCTCCGAGAAAACCGACAACATGCCCATTGGTCTTCAACGCGTTCATAATCCTGTCTTTTTGAGCTGGGGTTACCCTAGCGAAGATATTTGCTTCGCCGACGACTCTCGCAAGGGCGTCATCTGGCAGTTGTGAGACTTCGTTCCCGAGCACCACGCCTTTGACTTCAAAGCCTAATTGCTCACATGTTTTTCTTGTGACTAACTCGTTGTCGCCTGTGAGAATTTTGAGTTCTATCCCGTCTCTGCTCAATAGTCGCAGAGATTCCCTCGCGGTCTCCTTCGGCGGATCCATGAACACTACAAAACCCAAAAATACCATGTCGCTTTCGTCGCTGATGGAGTATGCTTGTTTCTCGTCTCTGATCTTTTTGTATGACACTGCCAATACTCTGAATCCTTCAGAGCTTAAGCCATAGTATTTTTGCTCGATTTTTTTCTCCGACTCGCTTGTCAAATCCAATATTTTGCCTTTAAGTTCCGATTGGGAGCACACTTTGGCAATCTCTTCAGGCGCACCCTTGGCAATCAAAAATCGTTGCTTTCCAGTCTCAACTACGATAGAAACACGTTTCCTTGTGAAATCAAAGGGAACCTCATCTATTTTCTGATAATTGTTAACATCAATTTCCTTATAGTTCAGTATAGCCTCGTCGAGTGGGCTTTTCAGCCCTGTTTCATAATAACTGTTCAAGAAAGAATACAACAGGACTTTTTCATCGTCGTTTCCTTCCATATCAACATGCTGTACAAGTGTGATTTTGTTCTCAGTGAGCGTGCCCGTTTTGTCGGTGCACAGAACATCCATGCTACCAAAATTCTGAATGGACACCAAACGCTTTACGATAACGCCTTTCTTAGACATCGCAATGGCGCCCCTTGAAAGGTTTACAGTAAGAATCATGGGCAAAAGCTCAGGTGTCAAGCCAACAGCCAAAGCCACGGCGAAAAGAAGCGACTCTAACACAGGACGTTTAAAGAACGCGTTCATGAAAAAGACAAACAGTACAAGAAAAAGCGTGACTTCCATCATCAGAAACCCGAATCGTCTTAGGCCCCGCTCAAACTCTGTTTCAGGCTCTCTCGCAGCAAGCCTACTGGCAATTCTTCCATACTCTGTTGAACTCCCAGTTTTTACGACAACGGCGGCTGCTGTTCCGCTGACCACGGAAGTTCCCAAGAAGAGGCAGTTGCTCCATTCGGTTACTGCCGCACTCTTTTCCTTCAATAGTTCAGCTGTTTTTTCTGCTGGAAATGATTCGCCTGTCAATGCTGACTGATTTATGAATAAATCCCTTGCATTAATCGCTCTTGCATCTGCCGGAACCATATCTCCAGCTGAAAGATACACTATGTCACCTGGAACGATTTCCGAAAGCTTTACCTCTTTTTTCACATCGTCTCTGAGAACCGTTGCAGTGGTTGCTACCTTTTCTTTCAACATTTCAGCTGCCTTTTCAGCCCTAGATTCTTGATAAACGTCCAGAAACACGCTTAGAATAACTATAGAAAAAATGAGGGAAGCGCCTATTACATCACCAACAAAACCTGATATCAATCCAGCAAGCAGGAGTATTATTATCAAGGGACTTCTCAGATGAAAAAGAAATTCAACAACACTAGTTCGTCTCTTTCTTTTGGCAAGTTCATTGTAACCATATGTTTGAAGGCGACGTCCCGCCTCTTGTTGAGTAAGCCCAGACTGAGAAGTGTTCAAGCGAGCAAGGAGTTCATCAGTTGGCAGACCTAGAAGGTCTTCAGTGTCCATCATCGACTATATCCAGCTCGAAATCTTTTTGCGGTCCTCGTTCTTGAAAATGTTGTGGTCTTTAGCGAAGTGATTTAGCCTTTTCGAAAGCGTACGCTACGCCTTCGCTGGTCACAACACCCACAACCTTAGTAGGCGCATCTTTATCTACGACGGGTACTAGGTCGACCTTTTCTCGCGACATGATCTTATAGGCTTCGAGGATTGATTCATCCTGGAAGACATGAATTTCTTTTGTCGGCAGCTGGGCCACCTTCAGCTCGCTTCTCTGTTCCGGCTTGATCTTCATGATTTCTTTCCAAGTCACGATTCCTTGAAGGGCGCCGTCTTTTTCAACTGGGATGTCGTGATATCGCGCTTTGAACATTACTTCCATAGCTTCTGCAAGGGTGGATTCAGGTTTGACGAACGCCACCTCGGGATACATAACGTCTTTGACTCGAACCCTTGCGATCGTGGTCGAGACTATTGTTTGTTCCGCTTCTTCGGACGCACCGATATAGATAAACAACCCTATTATGACCAGCCAGAAATTGTACAGAAAAAGAATGCCAAAAATCGCCATGAATATACCCAGGATCTTCCCTAAAAATGCGGCGTACTTGGTTGCATCAGAATACTTCATTCGTTCAGCGAGAAGCGCTCTGAAAACTCTGCCGCCGTCCATTGGGAATGCAGGAATCAAGTTGAAAGCGCCCAGAACTAAGTTAAGGTATGCCAGATCACTTGTCAAGCTTCCTGAAATATTTTCAGGGGCTTCGATTGATATTATTTGATTTAAAGCGAGCAGAACCACTCCGATCACAAGGCTCGTTAATGGACCAGCAACCGCCATCCGCCACTCGATGCCTGGGTTCTCTGGAATCTCCTCGATCTCTGACACTCCGCCTATTGGGTACAGAACGATTTTACGCACCTTTATCTTGTAGTGTCTCGCGACGACTGAGTGCGCAAGTTCATGGACAACGACAAAGACGAAGAGAAACATGATAAGAACAAAGAGATAGAATTGAGGGTACGAGAGAATAAACACGGCAGCCATCAACAGGATGAAGGTTATGTGAAGCTCGATAGGAATGCCCCACGCAGAGCCGATTTTGAACGAGTATTTCATAAAGTGAGTTGAAACGCTACGGCTTTTTTAGATTTTCGATATGGTATTCAACTTCACTAACAGCTTAACGGATGCTGCAAATGTATCCAAAAAACTCAAAAAGCACTACGGTTTTGACTTTTGGACTCCAAGCACATAATATAACGAGGCAGCAGCTAAACCCGCAATCCCGATGACCCAAGCGTCACTAGAAAGAAATACCAGAAGAGTAAGACAAAGGAGAAAGCCTATGACTGAAACAAAAACAGGATAACGTCTGTTTTCAGCTCTCAACCTTATGGCTGAAAGGTTTACGAGCGCATGATGGAAGAGAAGGGCAAAGGTGCCGACAGCAACGACACGGTAGAACCCCACAAACACCAAAATCGCCGACAAAACTCCCGTAGCCCAGACTGCATAGTGAGGAGTCTGAAATCTAGGGTGAATTCTGTTGAGAAACTCAGGCAGTTGCCTGTTCCGCGCCATAGCGAAGGTCATTCTTGACACCCCCAGTATGGACATCAATAACACGCTGGCAGTAGCTATCATTGCCCCCGCTGACACTAGCCAAACTGCCACTGAACTGCCAGTGACGCTTATGGCATCTGCCAAAGGTGAACCAGACTGTGAAAGCCTCTGAGAACCAATCAAACCAACAGCCACAAAACTGATCGACACGTAGAGCAAAGTGGATAAGATCAATGCAAGTAAGATTGCACGCGGAATTGTGCGACTCGCATCTTTTACTTCTTCAGCCACTGTTGTAACCCGTGCGTATCCGCCATAAGCGAAAAAAATCAGTGCAGTTCCTTGCAACACGCCAGAAACTCCTTGCGGAGTAAACGGACTGAAATTGCCGACGTTCAGGAAGCTCAAGCCTAAGAGTATGAATAAAAGCAGAATCAGAATCTTGGACACGACAAGAACATTGTTGAGATTGGCAGACTGTCGAACACCAACATAATTGATGAGAGTAAATATCAGGCACAAAACTAAAGCCACGAGTTGAATGGGAAGGAATGGAAAAACACTTACCATGTACTGAGCGAAACCAAGTGAAACCGCCGCGCCTGTAAAAATGTTTGAAAAAATCCACATCCAACCAGCCAAGAAACCCGCATACGGTGAGAGAAGATGGTAACTGAATTCGTAGCCGCCACCTTCTCTAGGCATATAGGCGCTTAGTTGAGCAAAACTGAGAGCTGAAAAAGAAGCGATCGCGCCAGCCAAGACAATTGATATGATAACGCTTGGTCCAGCCAACCCTGCAACTATGCCTATCACAACAAATATTCCAGCACCTATGATGGCACCCACGCTTATGGCTGTTGCGTCAAATAATCCCAAAGCGCGCCGTAACTGAGTCTGATTCTTCTCCGGATCGCTTGTCATGGTTGTTTCCGTTCGAGACGCCTCTTAAATTCAGTTATTGCCTCAGTGACCTTCTTGCCCGAAGGTATGGTTGCGAGCTCAAATTTCTCTTTAGGTTTGGTCAAGGGTCTTGTTGCGTCGATGCCTACCTTAGTTGTGAGTCCAGTTTCTTGATCTGCTGAGGGGTCAAGTGATGATCCTCGGGCTTGAGGAATGACAAGTAAATCTTCGCTAGCTTGGAAGCGAGTGGCTATAGCCCACTCCACCATTTCTGAATTGTAAACGTCGATGTCTGTGTCAACCACAACAGTGTGTTTAAGGCTTGGATGGCCGCTGAAAGTCGCTGCCAACGCGTTTTTGGCGTCTCCGTCAACAAGCTTGTCGATTGAGACCACGGCGTGAAGCCAGCCGCATCCTCCATTTGTTAGGTTTACTGCCTTGACTGTGGGTACAACCTTTGACACGGATTCCCAAATCATAGTTTCATGCGGCAACCCCATCAACAGTTTGTGTTCCGCGCCCGAAGGCAACAACGCTTGATAGATCTGATCTCGGCGATGCATCATGCTTACGAGTTCAATCACAGGCTGCTTGCGCTGGATGTCATAAGTGCCAGTTATGTCAACTAACGGACCTTCCGCAACATCTCTGTCTGTTAAGATTTTGCCTTCCAACACGATTTCAGCCTCAGATGGAGCGTAAGCATTCACATTCTCACACTTAACCACCGACATTTTGTTGCTGAGAAACGCGTTAGCCACACCGAACTCGCTGACACCGAATGGAACAGGCGACGCTGCAGCCAGCATCACCGCTGGATGAACACCAATTGCGATAGCGACATCTAAATTCTCTTTCTTATCCTTAGCCATCTTCCACATGTTATAGAGGTGGCGAGGCACCAACCGAATCGCCAAGTGGCGGTCATCCAACACTTGAAGACGATGGATAGATATGTTCTCGACTTTTCCATCCGCGCTTCGAGCTGAAATCACCGAAGACGTGATGTATGGACCTGCATCGCGTTCAAAATGAGACAAAATTGGCAGTTTGGACAATCTCGCCCCCTCCACCACTTCGTTT
>Ga0315268_10001763_pt1 | contig 24833 bp, 13 predicted proteins | sample C1_top_MG_FD_204535 | JGI IMG/M metagenome (GOLD analysis project Ga0315268, IMG submission 204535) | Sediment microbial communities from Yellowstone Lake, YNP, Wyoming, USA - C1_top | ecosystem: Environmental > Aquatic > Freshwater > Lake > Sediment | place: USA: Wyoming | collected 2017-08-01
CTGCTAGACATGCAAGCTACACAGGTCATACTCAGGGATGAAATCGCTACCTATGGCCAGCTCCCACCGCGCCTGGCGGCCCTCATTGGCTACTCAACCACCACTTGAGTTATGCACGGATGTCAGCGATTCAGCAGTTACGAGAAAAACCGCTCCTCGATGATGGTCTGCGAGATAGGTGGGCCTTGAACCTGCACCAACCGCCGCGGAACAATATCGCTTGACGGGCGTGTCTTGATGCGTCTGACCAGGCCAGAGGTGCGCAGGGCGCGATAAAAGGCGCGGCGCTTTTGTGTACGCTGTGGCGGCGCAAGTCGCTCCTGCACTGCCCGCTGTACTTGCCGCAGATACTGGTCAAGCACTTGTATCTGACCGAGCACCTGCTCAAGTATGGTCTCTGTCACAGCCTTACCGTAATTGATCAAGTGCATCTAGTACATCGCTCTGATTAGGATAAGTTTGAAGCGCTCTTAAAAACTCAGCTCGAGCTTGATCTTTTTTCCCCGTATCGCGAAAAACAAAGCCTTTTCCTGCATAACATCTACCCAGTTCAAGGTTATTTTCACTTCTCCTCTTATACCGTCTGATGCATTCTTCAAAATGTCTTAGTGCATCTTCATACTTATCTTTGTACTCACTACCTTGCTCATAAAGAGCCCAAGCTAACCAATATACAGCCTCGTCATCAGAATAGTTGTGGGTTACAGCAATTCTGAGAACTGCCTCGGCTTCGGCATACTGGCGGTTAGAATGGAGTGAGCTCCCTACAGAAGTGATCCAACTGGAGTTTAGCGGATCTAATTCAGCCGAGCGAACGATGAAGTCAAGCATTTTGTCATAATCACTCGTTGAATATAGCTCAGCGGAACGCGTGGCTGCGTCAAGCATTTGGTCACTTTCACCATTTGCGCTGTAAACTTGCGCCATCTCAATCCAATATTGACAACTAGTTGCCAAAACTCCACTTAACGGCTCTAATATTGGGATTAATTCATAAGATCGTTGTAATGCAATACTACAACTGATAAGCCTCTCTCTGGCTCCAGTGATTTTGGGATTTTGTGTGACAGCTTGCTCATATGTTGGCATAGCCATTGCACATCCACGCTCGTCTTCGATAGACTTTGCACGTAAAAAGTAAAGAAAACCAACTGCATTGTACCAAAACAATGCAACAATAAATGCAGAAAAAATAATTGCGGTTATGAAACTAATTGCTCTTTGCCCACTAATTTTGTTCTCTGCGAGTTTGACCAATATTCCTGCAGTAGCTGTTATTACTATGGCTACAACAGCGCCATTAAACCAGTCTGGCGAGGTCGGAAAGTTTAAGCCTTCCATGGAAGCATCCTTATTTAGCATGGATCATGTGCTACGTATTAAGATAACATAAAACCCGGCGGCTGTCAAGCCCTTGCCAGCCAACACCAATCGTGGTAAAATAGCGCCGTTCTGACACCGCTACGCTGGAGGAGTTTACAGGAGCATGTCACAACGGCTGGCTTCGCTGCGCGCTGCGCTGCGCCCTCACCTCATACCGATCCTTCTGCTGGCCACGCTGCTCGCCGCGGCGGCCCTGCGCTTCTACGCCCTGGACTGGGATCGCGGCCACTTCTTCCACCCCGACGAGCGGGCCATCATGGAGGCCACGGTCAAGGTCGGTCTGCCCGTGCCTTTCAAGCTCAGCGCACTCCTCACGCCGCAGAGCCCGCTCAACCCCAAGTTCTTCGCCTACGGCTCGCTGCCCTTCTACCTGACCAAGGCGACGGCCTCCTTCCTCGGTCTGTTCCACAAGAGTATCCTAGAGTACGGCAACATCCGCCTGGTGGGGCGCGCCTACTCTGTGCTGTTCGACCTGGGCACCATCGTCCTCATCTACCTGCTGGGCAAGAAGCTCTACGACCGCCGCGCCGGCTTACTGGCTGCCGTCTTCGTGGCCTTCAGCGTGCTGCACATCCAATTGGCCCACTTCTACGCCGTGGACGGCGTGCTCACCTTCTTCATCGTCCTGGCCGTGTACCTGGCCGTGGACGTGATGCGCACGGGCAGCCTGGGGCGCTCGGCTCTCCTGGGCGCCAGCGTGGGCCTGGCCCTGGCCAGCAAGTTCAGCGCCGCCCCCGTGCTGCTCACCGTGGTGGTAGCCTGGGGGATATACGTAGTGCGCAGTCCTCAGTCCTCAGTCCTCAGTCCGGCAGAGGAGACGCCCTCGGCGGTGGATCGGCTGGCCAAGGCCATCATCGGCCTGACGATTGCCGGCCTCTGCTTCCTGGTGGTCTTCTTTATCGGCGAGCCTTATGCCTTCATTGACTGGAGCAGCTTCATCAAGCGCATCATTGATGAGGGAAGGATGGCCAGAGGCAGCGCCGACCTGCCCTACACCCGCCAGTACATCAACACCCCCGCCTATCTCTACCAGATCAAGAATGCCCTCCTGGTCTCCTACGGCCTGCCGCTGGGCCTGGCCGCCTTCGCCGGGCTGGCCTGGGCCACGGTAGTGGCCATCTTCCGCCGCCGGCCGGGGGAGATCGTGGTCCTCTCCTGGGTGCTGGTGTACTTCGCCATTGACGGCGCCTTCCAGGTCAAGTTCCTGCGTTACATGCTGCCCCTCCTGCCCTTCCTGAGCCTCTTCGCTGCCCAGGCGATGTTGTCCCTGTACGATTATTTCGCCCGCGCCCATAGGCCGGTGGAGGCGGCAATTGCACCGACGGCTGTCCAACCTGTCGAGGCCGGCCCGTCTGCTCCCGTAGAGCCGGAGGAGTTGCCCCTGGACTGGGAGGAGCGGCTGGAGCTCGACCCGCCCGATCCACCGGCAGCAGCGGGGGGACTTTCCCAGGGCGATTCATCGCCCTTCGTCCTTTTAGCCCGACGATTGATCGTCGGGCGGCTCGTGCGGGCCTGGCGGGGAATCAACGGCTGGTTGAATCGCCACGGCCAGGCCATCGCCCAGGCGCTTATCGCCCTAGTCGTCGTTAGCACGATGTTCTACGCCCTGGCCTTCCTGAACATCTATCGCCAGAAGCACCCCTGGATCCAGATCTCGGAGTGGTTCTATCGCAACGTGCCCAAGGGGGCTGTGCGCGCCGTCGAGCATTGGGACGATCACCTGCCTCTGGGACTCGTGGTGGACGGCCAGGGACGCTCCGAAGGCGAGTACCCCTTCCAGGAGATGCCCCTCTACGAGGAAGATAATCCAGCCAAGCTCAACCTGATCATCGAGCGTCTGCGCTCCGTGGACTACATCATCCTGGCCACCAATCGCCTCTACGGCTCCATCGCCCGCCTGCCGGACCGCTACCCGATTACCACCGAGTACTACCGGCTGCTCTTCGGCGAGAAGCTGGGCTTCAAGCTGGTGAGCATGGCCGCCACCTACCCCAGTTTCCTGGGCGTGACCTTCATGGACGATACCACGGTGGACCCGCCCCTGCCAGAGCCGCCGCTCCTGGCCGATTTCCGCCCCTCGCCCCTGGTCATCCACCTGGGCCGCGTGGACGAGAGCTTCACCGTCTACGACCATCCCAAGCCCCTGGTCTTCCAGAAGGTGCAAAGCCTGTCCGAGGCCGAGCTGCGCGCCCTCTTCGCCCCCTCCCTCAGCCGCTGGGACGAGCTCAATCGCCAGAAGCAGGCCCAGGCCGAGCAGAAGCGCCAGGCCGCCCGCGGCAAGACCCTGCTCCTGGACGAGGCCCTGCGCCGGGCGCAGGAGGCCGGGGGGACGTTCAGCGCCATCTTCCAGCGCGGCGACCTAGCGAACCGCCTGCCCGTGCTGGTCTGGTGGCTGGCCGTGCAGATGCTGGGGTTGCTCGCTTTTCCCGTGGCCTTCGTCGTCTTCCGTGGCCTCCACGACCGGGGGTACGTCCTGGCCAAATCGCTGGGCATCCTGCTGGTGGCCTACCCGGTCTGGCTGCTGGCCAGTCTGCGGCTGCTGGCCTTCGGGCGACTGTCCATCCTGCTGTTCATGGCCGTCCTGGCGCTTGTCTCCGGGCTGCTGGCCTATGCCCGCCGGCTGGAGATCGCCGACTTCTGGCGCCAGCAGCGACGGCTGATCCTGGGCGGCGAGGTGCTGTTCCTGGTGGCCTACCTGGCCTTCGTGGGCATCCGGATGCTCAACCCCGACCTCTGGCAGCCGTGGTTCGGCGGCGAGAAGCCGATGGAGTTTGCGTTTCTTAACGCCATCACCAAGAGTACCTACTTTCCCCCCTACGATCCGTACTACGCCGGCGGCTACATCAACTACTACTACTATGGGCAGTACCTGATTGCTTTTCTGATCCGACTTACGGGCATCGTGCCTACGGTGGCTTTTAACGTGGCCGTGCCCATGCTCTTTGCCCTTACGGTGGTGAATGCATTTTCTATAACCTACAACCTCGTTAAGGGAATCAGGGTGAACAGGAAATCAGGAAATCAGGAAATCAGGGAGCCAGGGATTAGGGAATCAGGAAATCAGGAAATTAGGGAATTAGGTCGCCCTGATTCCCCGATTACTGATTCCCTGATTCCCCGATTCCCTGATTACCTCTTCGCCCTCCTGGGCGCTCTGTTCGTGGCCGTCATCGGCAATCTGACGGTGCCCATCCAGATCGGCTGGGGGCTGATCCGCAACGGCGCTTCTACCTTCAAGAGCACCATTCCGGGCCTGGAGCCACTGGTCAAGATTGCGACCGGGCTGGTGGCCACCTATACCCAGCACCGGGCGCTGCCGCCTTTCGACTACTGGGACCTGGCCACGCGCATCATCCCCAACACCATCAACGAGTTCCCCTTCTTCAGCTTCCTCTTCGCTGATCTGCACCCGCACATGATCGGTATACCGTTTACGTTGCTCGTTCTAGGATTGGCGCTGGGGATAGTCAGGGAGTCTTCAGTCTTTAGTCCTCATACCTCATCGCTCATACCTCATACCTTAACCCGTGTTGCGTGTTGCGTGTTCCGTTCTCCACGGTTCCTGGTTACTTTGTTCTGCTTAGCCATTGCCCTGGGCAGCCTGGTGGCGATCAACTCCTGGGACCTGCCGACATACCTGGGCGTTGTCTTCTGCGCCCTGCTCATCCAGCAGTGGGTCGGCGAGCGGCGACTGAGCCTGGTAGGGCTGGTGATGCTGCTGATGCGCTTTGGTATAATCGTGGCCCTCAGCCTGTTGCTCTACCTGCCCTTCTTCCAGAGCTACCAGGCCCTCTTCGTGGGGCTGGGGCTGGTGCGCAGCCGCACGCCCCTGCTCCACTACCTGGCCATTCATGGCTTCTTCATCGTCGTTCTCACCACCTTCCTGATCGTGGAGGCGGGGCGGGAGCGGCGTAGCGCCCTGCTGCGCCTGGGACGGCTCCTTTGGCGGCGTTGGGACGCCCTGCCGCGCCTGCTGTCCCTGGCGCGCCGGCTGGTGCAGCCAGCGGCGACCTTCCAGTTGGCCCTCTGGGGGCTCGCTGGCCTACTTGTCCTGGTCTTGCTGTTTGTTGTTTTACGATTGACCATCTTCGTCCTGCTGGTGCCGCTGCTCGTTTTGACCGTCGTCCTGGCTTTCCGGCGACAGGCTACCGCCGATGAGCTGTTCACCCTACTGCTGCTCTTCACGGGCTTGCTGCTCAGCCTGGGGGTGGAGATTGTCTTCCTGCGCGACTTTCTGGCCGGCGGCGACGTTTACCGTATGAACACGATTTTCAAGTTCTACATCCAGATCTGGATCTTCTTCGCCCTGGCCAGCGCCGTGGGCCTGAGCCGTATTGCGGCGAGGCTACCTCTCCCCCAGCCCCTCCCCTACCAGGGGAGGGGTGAAGACCCGTCCCTCCCAATCCACCAGGAGAGGGGTGGGGGAAGGGGTTGGCGCACGGCCTGGCTGGGCCTCTTCGCCTTCCTGCTGGTGTCGGTGCTCCTCTACCCGGTGCTGGGTATCCCGGCGCGGGTCAACCAGCGTTTCCCTGGCGCTCGTCCGCCGGTGGGCACCCTGGACGGCGCGGCGTTCATGTCCGTGGGCAGTTACACCTTCGACTGGCAGGGGCGACAATTCAAGGTTGACCTCAGCTACGACTACGAGGCTATTCGCTGGCTGCAGGACAACGCCCAGGGCTCGCTGGTCATCGCCGAGGCGCGGGTGGACTATTATCGTGAATTTGGCATGCGGGTGTCCAGCTTCACCGGCCTGCCCACCCTGTTGGGGGCGCACCAGGGCGAGCAACGCTACGACACGCAGGTGGGGCAGCGGGACGGCGAGGCGCGCACCTTCTTCAACGAGCCGGACTTCGCCAAGGTCCTGCCTTTGATTGATCAACTCCACATCAAATACATCTACGTCGGCCAACTGGAGCGCGATGTCTACACCCCCCAGGGCCTGGCCAAGTTTGACGCTGCCGTGGGCCAATACCTGGACCTGGTGTACGAGAACCCGAAGGTGAAGATCTATCGGGTTAGGTAGGGCGGGCGCGGCGCCCGCCACCCAGGTCGTAGGTCGGGCACGATGCCCTGCTCACGACCAGAGACGAACGACGAAAGACGAAGGAGCTGGCGATTCGTCCTTAGTCCTTCGTCCTTCGTCATCCGTCCTTCGTCCAATCTGCAATCTGAAATCTAAAATCTGAAATCTACCTAAGGTTGATTTGCTATGCTACTCGTACTCATCTGGTGGCTTTTACTGGAGATCCTGGGGCTGGCGGCGCTGCCGGTGGCCTTCCGGCTGTTTCGCAGCCTGCCGGATCGTGGCTACGCCTTCGCCAAGCCGCTGGGGCTGCTGCTGACCAGCTACGCCCTGTGGCTGCTGGTTACGTTCGGCGTCCTGGACAACACCTGGGGGGCGTGCCTCCTCATCGTGCTGGGGCTGGCCGCGGCCGCCTGGCTGCTGGCGCGCCCGCAGATCGCCGACCTCCTGAGCTTCCTGCGCCAGAACCTGCGCCTGGTCGTGCTCTACGAGGTGCTCTTCCTAGGCGCCTTTATCCTGTGGGCGCTGTTCAAGGCCTACAACCCGGAGATCAGCGCCACCGAGAAGCCCATGGACTTCGCCTTCCTGAACGCCATCTTCCGCAGCCGGCACTTCCCGCCGGTTGACCCCTGGCTGTCCGGCTACTCCATCAGCTACTACTACTTCGGCTACCTCATGATGGCCACGCTGACCAAGCTCTCCGGCCTGGCCACCAGCATCACCTTCAACCTGAGCATCGCCCTGATCTTTGCCCTGACGATTACGGGGGCGTTCTCGGTAGTGTTTAACCTGGTGGTCAGCAGTGGGGGGACGAGTGACGAGAGACGAGTGACGAGTGTACGAGGCCCTTCCTCATCCCCCATCCCTCATCCCTCATCCCTCGTTCCTCGTACCTCATCCCTCGTCTTCGGCCTTCTCGGTGCTTTCTTCGTGGCCGTGGCCGGCAATCTGGAGGGGCTGCTGGACGCTCTGCACACCCGCGGCTGGGGCTCGCCAGCCTTCTGGCAGTGGCTCGGCCTCAAGGAGATGCTGCCCCACGTCGTGACCGGCGGCTGGCTGCCCAGGGACAACTGGTGGTGGTGGGCAGCCTCGCGGGTGGTTTCCGGCGAGATTGACGAGTTCCCCTTCTTCAGCTTCCTCCTGGCCGATCTGCACCCGCACGTCATGGCCCTGCCCTTCGTGCTCATGGCCCTGGGGTTGGCGGTCAACGTCCTGTTAGATCGCCGGGAATCAGATTCTCGCCCTTCCACTTCTCTGATCGCCGATTTTCTGCGCACTTGGCCATCGCTCCTCCTGTCAGCCCTGCTCCTGGGCGCTCTGGGCTTTCTGAATAGCTGGGACTTTCCGACCTACTCCGTCGTCGTCATTGGCGCTTTTGCTATCCAGCGCTACGGCGAGCAGCGCCGCCTGGATTTGTCCTGGCTGAAGTCGGTAGGCTTCTACGCCGTGGTGCTGGTGGCTCTGGGCTTCATCCTGTACCTGCCCTTCTACGTCAACTTCAGCAGCCAGGCCGGGGGCATCCGCCCGGTGCTGCTGGATAAGACCCAGTTGCGCCAGTTCCTCGTCCAGTTTGGACTGTTCATCTACGTGGCGGCCGGCTTCTTGGCCGTGCAGGGTGGGGCCTGGCTGGCGGCACGCCAGCGCGTGCTGCCACTACGCCCGGGGATCGGCAGCCTGGCCTTCGCCCTGGTTGTGGGGGCGGCGGTGCTGCTCTGCCTGCTCATCGGCTGGTGGACCTCGGCCCTGCTCATCGCCGGCATCGCCATAGCCGTCGCCCTGCTCTGGCAGCGCCTGCGCACGCCGGGCGATACGGCCACCCTGGCCGAGCTCTTCGCCCTGCTCAGCCTGGCCATCGCCCTGCTGCTCACCCTGATCTGCGAGTTTGCCTACATCCGAGACATCTACGGCAGTCGCCTGAACACGGTTTTCAAGCTGTACTACCAGGCCTGGGTGTTGCTGTCCATCGCCGCCGCCTACGGCGTGTATCGCCTGGCCCAGCGCCCCGCCTCTGGCAGCAATCTGGGGAACATCGGGCGGGCGATCTGGGGGGTCGGCTTCCTGGCCCTCCTGCTGGCCGCCAGCATCTATCCGGTTTGGGCGACTTACACCAAAGCCAACGAATTTCGTGGCCCGCCGACCCTGGACGGCATGGACGCCCTGCGTCGCTACCAGGCCGACGAGGCAGCGGCGATTGAGTGGCTCAACGATCATGTGCCCGTGCCGGGCACGCCGGTCATCGTGGAGGCGCCGGGCGAGGAGTGGTCGGAGTACGGGCGAGTATCCATGCACACCGGCCTGCCCACTCTCCTGGGCTGGAAGACCCACGAGGTGCAATGGCGCGGCCGCTGGGAGAAAGGACAGTTGGTCAGCCGGGAGGCCGAGGCCCGTGTGCCGGACATAGATACCATCTACAAAACCCTGGACCTGGCCACAGCGCAACGTCTGCTGCAAAAGTACCACGTCACCTACGTCTACGTAGGCCGCCTGGAGCGTGACCACTACCGCGATGCTCCCGTCGGGGCGCTGGACAAGTTCGCCAAGTTCATGGACGTGGCGTATAAGAATCCCACCGTAACTATTTACAAAGTACGACAGTAAAACGTGGTGCGTGTTGCGTGTTCCGTGTTGCTTGACGCGTAACGGAACACGAAACACGCAACACGGCAGAGGTGATAATGGAACGTGCCAAGAAGCCTCCGCAGGCATCAACCGAGCAGCCGTTACCAATGACACGACCACGCGCCGCCCCGCCGCGACCGCCGGCGGCAGCGGTTGTCGCCCGGCCTCACTGGCTGGAGGGTGTATTCACCGTAGAGGTCGGCCTGTACTTTTTGCTAGGCTTGATCGCCCTGGGCCTGCGCCTCTGGGACCTGGGCCGCCGGCCTCTGCCCGCCGCCGAGAGCGCCATCGCCTGGCAATCCTGGCTGGCCCTGCAAGGACAGCCCTACGATTTGAGCGGGCAGCCGCCCCTGCTGGTGTTCGGCAACGTGGTGGTGTTTCTCCTCTTTGGGGCGAGCGACGCCTGGGCGCGCCTCTTGCCCGCCCTGGCGGGGAGCCTGCTGGCCGTGCTGCCCTGGTTCCTGCGCCGCGAGCTGGGGCGAGTGGGGGCTTTGGCCGCCGCGGCCGTCTTGACCTTCTCCCCCACCCTCCTGTTCTTCTCGCGCTCCCTGGACGGCAGCATTGTCGCCGCGGCGGGTGCCCTGCTCCTGGTGATCTGCTTCCTGCGCTATCGCCAGGCTGCCCAAATACGTTACGTCTACGTGGGGGCAATAGCCCTGGCGCTCATGCTCTTGAGCGGCCCGAACGCCTATGGTGTCCTGTTCATCTTCGGCCTGTACCTGCTGGGAGTCTGGCTGCTCAGCGCCCGAGGCAAAGCCAACGACAAACGTTCTGGCATCATATTACCTCCCAGCGCCGACCTGGGCCGGGCAGCGATTGTGGGTGGAGCGGTCTTCGTGCTCGTCGCTACGGGGCTGCTCACCAACCTGGGCGGCGTCCAGGCCGGACTGGTGGATGGCTTCAGCGGCTGGCTGGGGGCTTTCGCCCCCCGCGCCGGCGGCCTGCCCTGGTTCTACCCCGGTCTGCTGCTTCTCCTCTACGAGCCGCTGGCCCTGGTCTTCGGCCTGCTGGGGCTGGTCTGGTGGTCTTTTGGTCAGGTGGTCAGGTGGTCTTTTGGTCAGGTGGTCAGGTGGTCAGATGGTCAAATGGCCAACCGACCAACTGACCAACCGACCAAGCGAACAAGCGACCAACCGACCAACCGACCAAGTGACCAACCGACCAACCGACCAACCGACCAGCTGACCAACCGACCAACCGACCAACCGACCAACCGACCAACCGACCAGCCGACCAACCGACCAAGTGACCAAGTGACCAACCGACCAACTGACCAACTCAGCTTCCTGGGCTACTGGTTCCTGGCCGGCCTGCTCCTGGCCTTGCTGGCGGGTGACAAATCGCCGGCAGCGATCGTCACGCTGCTTGTGCCGCTGACCCTGCTGGCCGGAGTGGCCATCGGGCGGCTGGTCGAGGCGCTGGATCGCCCCACACTGCTGGACAACGGGGCGTTGTACCTGGCCCTTCTGCTACCTTTGATCGCCTTTGGCATCGCCGCCTGGCTGAACCCCAGCTCGCTGTTCGGCGGGCGCTTCGCTTCCCTGGAGCGGCGCATCCAGACGGTGGAGTTGATCGTCCTATTTGTGCTGCTGCTGGCGCTGATCACCCTGGCCGTGCGCTACGTCCTGCGCCTGCGCGCCAGAGGCACGGCGCTGGCCATGGGGCTCTGCGCCCTGGGCGTCCTGGGCGTCTTGACGCTGCACAGCGCCTGGGCCGTGGGCTATCAAATTAGCGCTGGCGAGCCGCTGGCCCTGAGCGTCACCCTGCCCAAGACGCGCACCCTGATCAGGGACATAGACGACCTGGCCGGGCAACTCAAGGGGAACCAGACTGAGATTGTGGTTGATCCGGCGCTGCAACTGCCCCTGGCCTGGTATCTGCGGGAATATCGCAACGTCAGCTACGTCCGGCTGACGGCGACCCCCAAAGCGCCGCTGGTGCTGGTGGCCCAGGAGAACGAAGCTGCAGTCAAAACGTTGCTAGGCGGCTACGCCGCCCAACGCTATCGCCTGCAATCCGTCTGGACGCCAGCGGCTTGGCCGGGGATTGATTGGGTGCGCTGGCTGCTCTACCGGGAGGCACCAGCATCGCCGGGCGGGATGGAGGCGTTGTTGTACGTCAAGCGGTAGAGTGGAAAAACAAGAGGTGGAGGTGCAAGATGAGTGTAGCGACAATAGAACTGGAACGTGAATTGCTGGACATGTTCCACCCGTTTCATGGTCGCCTGGAAGATAAAGTGACAGAATACCTGGTCTTGGAGCTTTATCGCCGGCGGGAGATCTCCAGCGGCCGGGCAGCCGAATTGCTGGGCATGCAACGTCTGGAGTTTATCCGCTATGCCTCGCGCTTAGGCATCCCATATCTGGACCTGGATGAGAGGGAATTGCAGGAAGAAATATCGCTGGCGCGGAGGGAAAGATGACTCCCGCGCTCTGGGTAGCCAATTCCAGCCCTTTGATCGTCTTCCACCGGATTGGACGCTTGACCCTACTGCGCGATCTGGTAGGGCGACTACATATCCCGGCGATGGTGCGGCATGAGGTCTTCGGTACTGATCCTCTGCCAGAGTGGGTTGAAGAGCGAGCACTGACTCAGCCTTTGGCTTCCCAGATTATCGCTGCCCGGATAGGTCCAGGTGAGCGCGAAGCAATTGCCTTGGCACTGGAAGTAAAGGCGACCTGGCTGATCATGGACGACTTAGCCGGTCGTCGTCTGGCCCACTCTCTGGGCATCACTGTGATCGGGAGCGTAGGCTTGCTCTTGAGGGCAAAAGCACAAGGCCTGATCCCTGCGGTTCGTCCTCTGATGGCAGCCATGCAGCGTGAAGACTTTCGCATCTCAGAACGTGTATTTGCGGCGATTCTGGCCGCGGCTGGAGAGAGCTGAAGGTCTACAGCCATGAAGATTGCCGTTGGTAGCGATGAGCGCACGGCGCTCACCGACGCTGTGATTGCCGAATTGCAGAAGCGCGGCCACGAGGTTGAGCTGTACGGCCCGCTCGTGGGCGAGGCGCTGGCCTGGCCGGCGGTTGGCCAGGTTGTGGCGGAGCGAGTGGCCGCTGGGGCGTGCCAAGAGGGCGTGCTCTTCTGCTGGACGGGCACCGGCGTGAGCATCGCCGCCAACAAGGTGCCGGGCGTGCGCGCCGCCCTCTGCGCCGACGCCGAGACCGCCCGCGGCGCTCGCCTCTGGAACCACGCCAACGTCCTGGTGCTCAGCCTGCGCGCCACCAGCCCGGCCGTGGCCCAGGAGATCCTGGATGCCTGGTTCGCCACGCCCTGGGGGGACAAGCTAGAGGACGTGGCCTGTGTGGCTCAGGTCGCCGAGATCGAAAGGAAGTACGGGAAAGAATGCGCTTCTTGAAGCACCCACGTCTGCAGGCCTGGCTGAATCACCCTGTGCTGTTCAACGCCTGGCGGGGCTTGCTGGATGGCAATCGGGCAGAGATGCGTCGCCTCTTGCGCCAGGTGCTCGACCTGCAGCCCGGCGAGTGGCTGCTGGACGTGTGCTGCGGCACGGGCGACTACGCCGCCATCGCCAACAGCCGGTACGTGGGGCTGGATCTGAACCCGCATTTCATCGCCTTCGCCCGGCGACGCCATGCGGGCAGCAATGGCAAGACCTTCATCGTCGCCGATGCCACCCTGGACAACTTCACCCCCAAAAGCTTTGATAAGTCCCTGTTCATCAATGCCCTGCACCACTTCCCGGACGATTTGGCGCTGCGCATCTTGCGCCAGGTCGCCCGGCTGACCAAGAGCCTGGTGGTGATCGTGGACCTGATGCCCGATCCGGGACATCCGCTGCGCCGTATTCTGGTGCCCCTGGATCGCGGCGATTACGTGCGACCCTTGGAGGAGAAGACGGCTCTGATTTCCCAGGTGTTTGAGATCGAGCAACAGCACATCTACAGTGCACGGGTGGCCAAGGAGGTTATGTACGTGTGTCGCCCACGATGAGAAAGCGTTTCACGTTCCACGTTTCACGTTCCACGCCTGCAAACTTGGAACCTGGAACGTGGAACTTGGAACATGGAACGTGGAACATTAATTCTGTAGGGCTTCCCCTCCTCGCCCTGGCGCTGGCCTTCGTGGCGCAGGGCTTTGTGGCCCGCGGCCTGTATCTGCGGGATAGCGTGCTGCTTTTTGCCGTGGCGGCACTGCTGCTGGTCGCCGCCTTTGCCGGCCGGGAGGCCGCCGGTGAGCTGGGCTGGCCGTCGGCGATGACGGTGGGGCGGCGCGGACGCGTCTGGACGTGGCGTAACGTCCTCCTGTTGCTCCTCGCCAGCGTGCTCTTGGGTGTGGCTGTGGCCATCTGGTGGCGCACGCGCTTCGCCAGCAAGCTATCCGATGTGGCCCTGTACCTGTACCTGACCAGCCTGGCCATCTTCACGCTGACCTTCTGGCGCATGGGGCGAGCAGAGCCGCTCACCAAGAGCCGGGAGCGCGATCCTTTCCCCCTGTGGGCCGAGCTCGCCCTGCTGGTGGGCATCACCCTCATTGGCCTGTTCCTGCGCACCTACAAGGTCATGGAGATCCCCTTCGGCGTCTGGTACGACGAGGCCGACTCGGCCCTGGAAGCCCTGCACATCATGGGCGGTGCGCCCTACCACCCGGCGGCCTTCCGCTACCAGGGCAATCCTTCGTTCTACTATCAGCTTATCTTTCTGGCCTTCAAGCTCCTGGGGACTAACCTGGCGGCGGTGCGCATCACCACGCTGTTTCTCGGTACGCTGGCCGTGCCCGCCTTCTACCCGCTGGCCAAACTCCTCTTTGGGCAGCGCACGGCTCTGCTGGCCACCTTCTTTTTGGCCGTATCCCGCTGGCACTTCAACTTTGCCCGCTTTGGCATGGCCAACATCAGCGCCACGATCTTTGAAGTGCTGGCCCTCTACTTCCTCTTCCGTGGCCTGCGCACCCGGCGTTGGGCCGATTTCGGCTGGGCCGGCCTTCTCCTGGGCGGCGGCCTGCACACCTACACGGCTTTCCGCTTGATCCCGGTGGTAGTGGCGATCATCCTGGTCTATTGGCTGCTGTCCAGCGCAGGGAATCCGGGATCAGGAAATCAGGGAATCAGGGAATCTCCCCGATTTCCGATTTCCGATTTCCGATTTCCTGATTCCCCGATTACTGATTCCCTAACATCGCGGGCGCGCGGCTGGCTGCTGCGCAGCGCCTTGCTTGTCTGCATGGCTTTTGTGGCCTTTGGGCCGCTGGGGCTGTTTGCCGTCCAGGACTGGAAGAACTTCAACCGCCGCCTGGGCGAAGCCTCTGTCTTTGCGGGCAAGAACACCCCGGACGAGAAGATGGCTGCCCTGCAAAACAGTCTGCAAAAGCACATCGTCATGTTCAATTACCGGGGCGACAACAACGGCCGCCACAATCTGCCCGGCGAGCCGATGCTGGACTTTTTCACCGCCGGCTGCTTTGTGGCCGGATTCGGCTACAGCCTGTGGCGCTGGCGCGATGGGCGCTACTTCGGCTTGGTGGCCTGGTTTGCCATCAGCATGTTGGCGGGCATCATGTCCCTGGACTGGGAAGCCCCCCAAGGCACGCGCACGATCATCGCCATCCCCGCCGTCTACCTGCTGGCTGCCCTGCCCCTGGGGCTGACCTGGGAGAGCCTCAGCCAGGCTGTCTCTCAGGTGCGCTGGTCGGTCTGGAAGCGCCGACTCGGCCTGGGCCTCATCGGGCTAGTGCTTATTGCCCTGCTGGCGAAGGTGGGCCTGGACAACTATCGCACCTATTTCTATCGCCAGGCGCGGGACAACGCCGTGTGGAGCAGCTTCTCCGCCTCGGCCACCATCGTGGCGCGGGAGGCGGCCGCCCTGGGGCAGGACTACGATTACTACCTCTCCGAGTATTATATCAACGAGCCTACCGTGCGCTTTCTGACGCCCTGGCTATCGCCCAAGGCGAAGATGGTGGTCACCGGCCACATCTTTCCCATTCTGAGCGAAGGCACCCGTGGCGCCGTGGTCTTCCTCGATCCGCAGAAGTGGGCGGGCTATCAGGTAGCCAAGACTTACTACCCCACGGGGCGGTTCAAGGAGTTCAGCGGGCCGGGCGGTGGTGGCACCGCCCTGTACGAGGTGGTGCTCTCCCCCGAGGACATTCGTCGCACCCAGGGGCTGCTGGGGCGCTACTACGCCAACGCCGACTGGCAGGGCTCGCCGGTGCTGGAGCGCCAGGAAGCCACGCTGAACTTCAGCGGGCCGCCTGACCCCACCATCGCCCCGCCGTACAGCGCCGAGTGGACGGGCGTGCTCTTCGTGCCGCAGTACGGGCGCTACCGTCTGGGCCTGACGGCCGAGGGCACCGCCCAGGTGTTTATAGACGAAGAGCTGGCGTTGGAGAACGAAGCGCGGCGCGAAGCTACGCTCACCCTGGCCAAGGGCCCCCATGCCCTGCGCGTGCGCTACTCGACCACGGGGCCAGGCAGCATGACCCTGTTCTGGCAGAGTCCGGGCGCAGGCCAGGAGGCCATCCCTTCTCGCTACCTCTACGCCCCACCAGTGACCGCCAACGGCTTGCTGGGGGCCTATTATGCCAACGCCAACTGGGCTGGCGCGCCTACTTTCCTGCAGATTGACCCCATCATCGCCATGTACTTCCAGGTCACCCCCCTAAGCCGCCCGTACAGCGTGGAGTGGCGGGGCAAGCTGCTGGTGCCCACGGCGGGCAACTATCGCTTTGCCTTGCAGGCGGCCAGCAGCGCCGAACTCTTCCTGGACGAGAAATCGGTGGTCACCACCCGGCAACCTGGTTATCAGACAGAAGGTGCTATTTCCCTGACCGCCGGCCCGCACGACATCCGCCTGCGCTACCTGGACCAGCAGGCGTACTCCCACGTTTACCTCTACTGGTCGCCACCAGGAAGCAGCATGCAGATCATACCGCCGGAGAATCTGCTGCCGCCCCACCTCTCCTCTCCTCCCTCCTCTACCAGGGGAGGGGAAGGGGGAGAGGTTACCCCCACACCGGCACCGGCCCCGGCGCCAACGCCCACGCCGAGCATTCCGGCTGTGCCCGCGCCGGAGACGGCGCCGGCGATAGGCGAGCAGAAGCTGCAGTTCGGTGAGTTGGGGGCGGGCAAGGGGCAATTCAAAGAGCCGCGAGCCGTAGCCGTAGACAAGGCGGGCAACATCTTCGTGGCGGACACGGGTAACAAACGGGTGCAGAAGTTCGATGCCAATGGCAAGTTCCTGGCCGAGTGGTCGGGCGGCGGCGAACGCTTCGTGGAGCCGGTGGGGTTGATCGTGGACAGCCACGATGAGGTGGTGGTGCTGGATACCAGCGGCTGGCTGCAGCGCTTCGATAATCGGGGGCGCTTCCTGGCCAAGTTCGGCATTGACCGCGGCTTCTACGCCCCGCGCGGCCTGGCCGTAGACGCCGACGATCGCCTCTACGTGGCGGACACCGGCACGTTCCGCATCGTGGTGCTCTCGCCCCAGGGCGAGCTCCTGCGCACCATCGGCTGGCGAGACGCCACGGACGCTGAACTGATCGAACCCACCGGCATCGCCCCCGATGGCCAGGGTGGCCTCTACGTGGCCGAGGTGGGCCACCGCCGGGTGGTGCACTTCGACGCCAGCGGGCGGGCCGTGGGCGAGTGGGCCATGCTGTACAACAGCAGCAGCACCGGCCCCCACCTGGCCGCCGATGCCCAGGGCCGGGTCTTCGTGACCGACCCGGAGCGGCATCGCGTGCTGGTGTATAGTGCAGAAGGCCACCTGGGCCAGCTCAACGGCGAGTTTCGCCTGCCGGTGGGCGTGTGGGTGGACGCTGCCGGCAACGTCTACGTGGCGGATACCTACAACCATCGGATTCAGAAGTTTGTAGTGCCGTAGAGAGTGTTCCGTGTTGCGTGTTCCGTATTGAATAGGACGCAGATTCACGTGGATAGACGCGGTTTTTTATTTTCCATAAATCCACTGCGTGCGCAGCCCACGTTAATCTGCGTCCTAAGCCTTATATTCACGCAACACGCAATACGCAACACGGAGAGGTGATTGGTTTGCGACGCGCAACCTTATTGTTGGTGGCCCTGGTTCTGGCGGTCATTGGCCAGAACTACCTGGCACGCAATTACTACCCCTTTGACGCCGTCGTCTTCTACGTGGCGGCTGTGCTGGTGGCCTGGTGGGCTTTCCGCGGGCTGCCGGAACAGCCGCGCCCCGCCCTGCCCGAACCGGAGCCCTGGACGCGCCGCCGCAGCGCCCTGCTGGCCGGCGCGGTGGTGGTCAACGCCGTCGCCTTGCTGATCTTCTATCGGCTGGAAAGGAGCAACCTCGGCCTGGTGTTGCTGGTGGCCAGCGTCCTGTTGCTGGTGGCGGCCTGCTGGCCCATAGGCTTAGGACGCAGATTAACGCGGGCTGCGCACGCAGATAGTGAACCTGCGTCCTCTGCAATGCGGGTGGCGACCAGCATCCGGCAGCGAGTCAACCTCTGGGAGGTGGGGCTGCTGGCCGGCGTGCTGCTCCTGGCCCTCTTCATGCGTGTCTACCGCCTGGACAGCATCCCCAGCGGCCTCTACCTGGACGAGGGCGACAACGGCTTCTTGGGGCTCAGCCTCTTCGGCCAGCAGTTCTCGCCCTACACCCCGGCCAGGGAATCCTCCAACGCCACCATGTACTTCTACTTCCTGGGGCTGGTCGCCCGGCTCTTTGGCCCCAGCGTGCTGGTCATGCGCCTGGCCGCTGTGACCGTGGGCATGCTCACCGTAATCGCCTTCTATCCCCTGGCGCGGCTGCTCTTCGGCTGGCGCGTGGCTCTGGTGATTACCTTCCTGCTCGCCGTGTCCCGCTGGCACGTCACCTTCAGCCGCTTGCTCTTCGAGGCCCTGCCCGTGCCCCTGTTCGCCCTACTCACGGCCTATTTCTTGCTGCGCGGGCTGAAGACCGGCCAGCGTTTGTCGTTTGCCTTGGGCGGCCTGGCCTTCGGCCTGGGCGTGCACACCTACATCGGCTATCGCGTCTTTCCGGCGGCCATTGTGCTCTTCCTGCTGGCTAAAGCCGCCAGCGACTGGCCCACAGGTTTAGGACGCAGATTAACGCTGGCTGCGCACGCTGATTCTGATTTAGGGGAAAATGAAGAATCCGCGTCTATCCGCGTGAATCTGCGTCCTGTTCAATCCGCCGTGCGTGGCCTGTGGGGTGGCCTGGCCGTCTTTGCCATTGCTGCCTGGCTTACCTTCGCCCCTCTGGGCATCTTCGTGCCCAAGCACCCGGAGGTCTTCCTGCGCCGCATCCAGGCCGCCTCCGTGCAGCAAGACATCCAACGGGAGCATTCCTATGCGCCGCTGTGGAGCAACGTGCGCAAGACTATCGGCATGTTCAACTACCACGGCGACCCGCGCCCCCGGCACAACCTGCCCAACGCTCCAGAGTTGGACCACGTCTCCGCTATCCTCTTCGCCCTGGGGGCCGGCTACGCCCTGCTGCGCCTGCGCCAGCCAGAGCACGTCCTGCTCGTCTCCTGGCTCGTCCTGGGCTTCCTGCCTGGGATTCTCTCCCTGACCGATTCCAACCCCCACTCCATGCGCACGATTATCAACATCCCCGTGGTCTATCTCCTGGCGGGCGTCTTTGTGGAGCGACTCTGGGCCGTGGCCGCCCAGATACCGCGCTGGCGGGCTCAACGCGCCCTGGCCGTGCTTCTACTGCCGGTGCTGGCCTTTAGCGGCTATGCCAACGCTCACACCTACTTCGTCAAGCAGGCCAATGATCGCTCCGTCTGGTATGACTTCGACCCCGTCCAGACCCAGGTCGCTGAATACGTCAAGGCGATGAGCACCCCCCACCCCGGCCCTCGCCTCATCGTCTCCTCTTGGTTCACCAACTACTCGGCGATGAAGTTCCTGGACTACGGTGTTCCTTACCAGACCTTTAATCAGGCCGCTCACCTGCCATTACGGGAGGTCTCGGATCGTGACGCCATCTACGTCCTGGAGCCGGCGATTCAGCAGTTGTTGCCGCTGTTCCAGAGCTACTACCCGCAGGGCACGCTCAGCGAGGTGCGGGATCGCTACCAGAACCTGGCCTTCTATACCTTCAAGGTCACCAAGGAGCAGCAAGCCGCCACCCAGGGTCTGCAGGGGCGCTATTTCCGCGGTGGCGATTGGGCCGGCGAGCCGGTGCTAGAGCGCCGCGAGGCCACGCTGGACTTCAACTGGGCGAGCCCGCCGCTCGACCCGCCCTTCAGCGCCGAGTGGCAGAGCAACCTTTACGCCCCACGCTACGGGCAGTACGTCCTGATTCTCGATTCCACCAGCCCCGCCTCCCTGACCCTGGACGACCAGGAGATCTTGGAATCGGGCAGCGGCCTGCGGCGCAAGGGGCTGCTCCTGCCCGGCGGCTTCCACGCCCTGCGTGTGCGCACCGCCGTCTCTGAGGCCAGCGGCGGCCTGCACCTGCGCTGGACAGCCCCCGGCATCACCGAGCAGGTCATCCCGCCGACCGCCCTGTACACCCTGGAATTGGCGGGCAACGGCCTGCTGGGCAAGTACTACCAGGGCAATAACTGGGCCGGCGCTCCCGTGTACACCCAGAAAGACCTCTTTATTTTTCCCAATGATCTAGTGCCCGCCCCCTTCAGCATTGAATGGGAAGGTAAAATCTACGCCCCACGCGCCGGCACGTACACCTTCGGCACCCTCTCCGACGATGGCTCGCTGCTCTACCTGGACGGCAAGCTGGTGGTGGACAACGGTGGCCACCACGCCGATCGTTACGTGGAAAATCGTGTGACCCTCACGGAGGGCCTCCACGACCTGCGCCTGCGCTACTTCCAGGACGACGGCGGGCGGCGCATGGAGCTGTGGTGGATTCCGCCCGGCGGGGCCAAGGAGATGGTGCCTGTAGCCTATCTCTTCCCGCCGGGGGTCGCACCAACCACACCGCCCACTGCGGAGTTCCAAGTTCCAAGTTCCACGTTAACGCCTACACCAACCCCAACTTGGAACGTGGAACCTGGAACGCCAACAGGCACGCCACAACCACCTATGGCCACCACGCCGTCGGCTGTGCCCCAACTGGGCACCGTGGGGCTGCTGGCTACCTGGGGGCGTGCAGGCAGCGGGCCGGGCGAGTTTCGCGATCCGCGCGGCGTGGCCGTAGACGCCCAGGGTCGCCTCTACGTAGCCGACACGGGCAATCGCCGCGTGCAGGTGCTGGACGCCAGCGGCCAGTACCTGGCCCAGTGGGCAGGGCCCAGCCCAGCCTTTGTGGAACCCTGCGCCGTGGCCGTGAGTCCGCAGGGCCAGGTCTACGTCCTGGACACGCAGGCGGACGTCGCCTACCGCTTCAGCGCCCAGGGGGAGCCGCAGGGCACGCTGGGGGCGGGCAGCGGCCTGTACCGGCCACGGGGCATCGCCGTGGATCGGGAAGGCAACGTCTACATCGCCAACACTGGCGGGAACAACGTCGTCAAGTTCTCAGCGACGGGGGAGGTGCTGGCGCAAATCGGCCGCGCCGGCAAAGGCAATGGGCAGCTCGATCAGCCCTGCGACGTCGCCGTAGACGAGCAGGGGAACATCTACGTGGTGGACACGCTCAACCAGCGGGTACAGCGCTTCGACCGGACGGGGCGCTATCAGGGCCAGTGGCCGCTTACCAGGTCCGATACCGCCTACGCGGCGCACCTGGCCCTTGCCGCGGGCATCGTCTATGTCACGGAGCCGGAGGGCGGGCGCTTGTTGGCCTACAGCGCGGGCGGGGCGCTCCTGGGCGTCTGGGGCAGTCCTGGCACGGGTGAGGGACAGTTCACCAAGCCTGTGGGCCTGGCCATAGACAGCCGCGGCCGCCTCTTCGTGGCCGACGCCGGGAATCACCGCGTGCAGGTGTGGGGGGCGCAATGAAGCCCGAAGTACGCCGCCTGGCCTTCCTGCTCCTCGGCCTGGGGCTGGCGGCCATTGGGCAGAGCTACTTTGACCGGAAGATCCAGTTCTACGATGCCCTGTGGCTCTATGGCCTGGGTCTTGCGCTGGCTGTGCTCCTCGGCCTGAGCCAGATGGCTGGGGAACTGGGGAGCAGCGGAGCTGGGGAGCTGGGGAGCTGGGGAGCAGAGATGCACCCCTGCACCCCTACACCTCCGCCCCCCAGCACCCCTGCACCTCTGCACCTCCGCTCAGTCGCCCTCGTCCTCGCCGCCATCGCCGTCAACCTCATCGCTGTGGCCTACGTAGCCCGCCACACCTGGCAGGCTGAGGTACTGGTGCTGTACCTGCTCAGCCTGGGGCTGTTTGTGGTAGCTTTCCTCAGGCTGGATCGGGGACGTATCGCCTGGCCTCGCCTGACGTGGGCAGACGCCCTGGCCATAGGCGTAATCGTGCTGGCGTTGGTGCTGCGGGCCTACCACCTGGACACCATACCTCCTGGCTTCTGGGGCGATGAGGGCAACGACGCCATTGAAGCGCAGGATGTGCTCCAGGGGCACTTTCCGACACCCTTCACCACCGACTGGGGTGGCAACCCGGCGATGAAGGCCTACGTCAACGCCCTGTCGTTTCTAATCTTCGGGCAGACTATTTTTGGCCTGCGTATGGTGGGGGTGATCGCCGGCACGCTCAGCATCGCCGTCGCCTACCTTTTGGGGCGAGAGTTGTTCGGCCCCCGCCCGGCACTGCTGGGCAGCCTCTTCCTGGCCCTGTCCCGCTGGCACATCCACCGCAGCCGCTACGATACCGTCATCATGCAGGGGGTGCCCTTTCAGGTCTTTGGCTACTACTTCCTGCTGAAAGGCTTCCGTACCGGGCGAGACAGCGACTTCGCCTGGAGCGGGCTCCTGCTGGGCTTCAGCCTCAACTTCTACCACGGCAACCGGGTCGCCCCCATCGTCGTCGCCATCCTCATCCTTTACGAATTGCTGCGCCGCGGCCTGCCTTTCTTGCGACGCTACCTGCGCCCGCTGGCCGTCTGCTTGCTGGCGGCCTTGCTGACCCTTGCTCCCCTGGGCATGTTCTACATCCAGACTCCCCGGGCCCTGATTGGCCGGGCCGATACGGTGTGGCTCTTCAACAACCGGGGGCACCTGAAGGGAATGTACGGGCCGCACAGCGACGTGGAGTACGTGCTGCTGCAGGTCCGGGACACGCTCCTGATGTTCAACGTCAGCGGCGATCCCAGCCCGGTGGTCAACTGGCAGCGCAAGCCGATGGTGGATTCGCTGACGGCCATCTTCCTGGTGCTGGGGGTGGCCTACGGCCTGTGGCACTGGCGAGAGCGACGCTACTTTTTCCTGCTGCTCTGGCCGTTTCTGATCTTGCTACTGGGTAGCGCCTTCACCATCGGTGCGCCCAATGGGTCGCGCACGGTAGGGGCGATACCGGGCTTGCTGCTCTGGGCGGGGGTGGGGCTAGATCTGGCCTGGCGGCAGACGGAAGCGGTGCTTAGTGGGCGCGGGCGAGCGGCGCTCCCGCCCGTTGCCCTGGCCTTCTTCGTGCTGGTTGGTTATGTCAATATAGCCGTCTACAGGCAATACGTCAGCGACCCCGGCGTCTGGTCGAGCTTCGCCGGGCCCCAGGTAGTCGTGGCCAATTACTTGAAGACGGCCGGGCCCAACACCAAGGTGTACTTCCTGGCCAACCCGGCCATCAATCAATACAACAAGGTCATAAAGTTCATCAGTGGCGGCTTCCAGGGGCAAGACTTCTGGGATGCGGCAGGCCTGGTGCCCATCCAGGAGACCACGGGGAAAGATGTACTTTACTACCTGCCGAACGCGGCTTTGGTGCCTTCGCTGCAATGGTTCTACCCGCAGGGAATCGCGGAGACGGTGAAAGACCCCTTCGGCCGCGATTCCTTCGTTGCCTTCCGGGTGTCCGCCGCGGAGATTGCCCGGCGACAGGGGCTGATCGGCCGATACTACGCCGGGGCGGACTGGCAGGGCGCGCCCGTGCTGGAGCGCCAGGACGCGGCGCTCTCCTTCGACTGGTCGGCCGAGGCGCCATTGCCGCTGCCCTTCAGCGTGGAGTGGCAAGGGACGCTGTACGCCGCCCAGACGGGCTGGTACGTCTTCCGCGCCGAGGCGGCGGGCGAGTTGCAGGTGACCCTGGACGGCGCTCCGGTGCTAGCCATCGCCGGGAAAAGCAGCACTACCCCGGCCTTCTGGCTGGTGCGGGGGCTGCATCCTGTGACGGTGCGCTATCGGGCCCGGCAGCCCGGCGTGCTTCGCCTCTCCTGGCGGCCCGAAGGCGTTCCCCAGGAGATCTCCACCGCGGCTCTCTACACCCTGCCCACCAGCCCCGGCTTGCTGGGTCGCTATTACAAAAATACCGCTTGGAGCGGCGAGCCGGCCCTGCAACAGATTGACCCGTTCCTGTACTTCCACTGGGAGCGGGACACGCTCGACCCGTTGCCGGGGATATTGTTCAGCGCCGAGTGGCGCGGCAAGCTGCAAGTCGCCCAGGCAGGCCACTACGACTTCAGCCTCTTCTCCTGTGGAGCCAGTTGGCTCCTGATTGACGAGCAGATGGTGGTAGACAGCAAGGGGTCTCACTGGCTGGAGTACCGGAGTGGCAGCATAGACCTGACCGCCGGGGAGCACACCATAACCATCCGCCACACGTTCACGCAAGGCCCGCGGGTGCTGGAGGTTCAATGGACACCCCCCGGCGGGCAGCGGGAAATCATCCCCGCCTGGGTGCTTTCCCCGCCGCCGCCGTAGGTTGGGCACGTCGCCCGACACCCGCTTGCCGTAATCGGGCGCGCCGCCCGACACCATCTTGCCGTAGGTCGGGCGCGTCGCCCGACGCCCGCTTGCCGTAATCGGGCGCGTCGCCCGACGCCATCTTGCCGTAGGTCGGGCGCGTCGCCCGACACCCGCTTGCCGTAATCGGGCGCGCCGTCTGACACCATCTTGCCGTAGGTCGGGCGCGCCGCCCGACACCATCTTGCCGTAATCGGGCGCGCCGCCCGACACCATCTTGCCATAGGTCGGGCGCGTCGCCCGACACCCGCTTGCCGTAATCAGGCGCGCCGTCTGACACCATCTTGCCGTAGGTCGGGCGCGTCGCCCGACGCCCGCTTGCCGTAATCGGGCGCGCCGCCCGACACCATCTTGCCGTAGGTCGGGCGCGTCGCCCGACACCCGCTTGCCGTAATCAGGCGCGCCGTCTGACACCATCTTGCCGTAGGTCGGGCGCGTCGCCCGACGCCCGCTTGCCGTAATCGGGCGCGTCGCCCGACGCCCGCTTGCCGTAATCGGGCGCGTCGCCCGACGCCATCTTGCTGTAGGCGCGTCGCCCGACACCCACGAGGAATTACATGCCCAACTTTCGCCGCTACTACGTCCCAGATGCCATCTACTTCGTCACCGTTGTGGGTCGTGGTCGTCAACAACTGTTCGCCGACGAAAGCAACGTGGCCCTCTTGTGGCAAAACCTGCGATTTACCCGGCAGTACCACCCTTTCAAACTCTGGGCCTATGCCTTCTTGCCAGAACACCTGCATGTCCTGCTTCAACCAGACGATCCGAAGGATATTTCCATGATTTGGAATTCGGTGAAATCTAACTTCACGAAGGACTTCAAAGCTGAGCATCAGGTGAATGACTCGCTTTCTCTCTGGCAAGGTCGCTTTTGGGACCACATCATCCGGGACAGCGATGACTTGCAGCATCACTTCGATTACACGCATTACAACCCGGTGAAACACGGCCTGGTCTTGCGGCCAGAGGAGTATGCCCTTTCTAAGTAGGTCGCAGAAAGTTCCTTGAACATTTCAAACGGCGGCCCAAGCCAGAGCTCGCTCGGGTGTCATCTCCTTGAAGAACGCCTTGACCGTATCGAGTAGCACCTCTATAGACCCATACAA